>Ga0187893_10000425_pt1 | contig 110806 bp, 93 predicted proteins | sample MA1701074metaG_FD_139574 | JGI IMG/M metagenome (GOLD analysis project Ga0187893, IMG submission 139574) | White microbial mat communities from a basaltic lava cave in the Kipuka Kanohina Cave System on the Island of Hawaii, USA - MA170107-4 metaG ...
CACCTTGTCGATATCTCCCGCTGGGGAATGAAGAAGGATTTACCCGTCAAGATCCATTCCTGGGGCGGCCGGTATGGTTACAAAGACCAGGCGGAAACACCCAACACCCAGAACGTCACCTGGGAATACGCCGACGGCACATCGATCGTTGGCGAAATCCGGGGCTTGTACACCTCCGAGCCGATGAGATGGGACTTTTTCGGCTCAAAGGGGCATATGCATATCGACGGCAACGGACGATTTCGATTCTGGCTCGGGCGCAAGGAACAACCGGAACCGGAGGTAGAAGCGCTAGCGGAAGCGAACCACTACGCCAATTTCGCCGAAGCCGTGCGCACGCGCAAGCGCGAGTCGCTGAACGCCGAGATCCGCGAAACGCACTTGTCCACGGCGCTGTGCCATTTGGGCAACATCGCGTTCCGTTTGCGCCGCGAGCTGCGCTTCGATCCGGCAAAGGAAAAATTCACCGGCGATACGGAGGCCGATAAGCTGCTGCGGCGCGAATACCGCGCTCCCTACATCGTGCCGGATCGAGTCTAGCCACGCTACACTTATCCGGTATGAAACCCACACGCCGAACCTGTTTGAGCGCCGCCGCCTTGGCCGCCGCAAGTTTGAGCCGGCGTCTTGACGCCGCCAACCAGGCCTCTGGTCTGAAGGGCCGCATCCGTCACTCGGTTTGCAAATGGTGCTACCCGAAGCAATCCGTCGAAGAGCTCGCCAAGGCAGGCAAGGAAATCGGTCTTGAATCGATCGAACTGCTGGGGCCCAACGACTGGCCCACGCTGGCAAAATACGGCCTTACCTGCGCCATGGGATCCGGCGTCAACGTGGATGGCATCGGCGGCATTCCGCGTGCCTTCAATCGCCTGGAGCATCATGACCGGCTCGTCACCGGCTATGAGGATCTGATCCCCAAAGCCGCGGCCGCCGGCGTGCCGAACGTAATCTGCTTCTCCGGAAATCGCGACGGGCTCCCCGATGAAAAAGGGATCGAGAACTGCGCGACCGGCATTAAGCGAATCGTTGGACTGTGCGAGAAGCACAAAGTCAACCTCGTAATGGAGCTGCTCAATTCCAAGGTCAACCACAAGGACTATCAGTGCGATCGCACCGAATGGGGCGTCGAGCTGGTCAAGCGCGTCGGCTCGGACCGCTTCAAGCTGCTCTACGACATCTACCACATGCAGATCATGGAGGGAGACGTCATCGCCACCATACGCAAGCATAACCAATACATCGCTCACTACCATACGGGCGGCGTTCCCGGCCGGCACGAAATCGACGACTCGCAGGAACTCTACTACCCCGCCATCATGCAGGCCATCGCCGCCGTGGGTTTCAAGGGTTACGTGGCCCAGGAATTCATCCCGGCGAATCCGGACCCGCTGGCTTCGCTGAACAAATGCGTCCGCATCTGCGACGTCTGAGATTCCGGGCCCCGCGTTCACTCGCTGATGGCCGAACCAGCCATTCCCATGAACACGGCTTTGGCGTTGCCGCTGTAGCCTGCGTGCTGGATCAGGAAAACGCCCACCAGGTCCTTGGCCGGATCGACCCAGCCGTGCGTGCCGAAGGCGCCTCCATGCCCGTAGGAGCCGATCGACATCAGCGCCAGCATCCCCAGCGGCTGCCGTGTCACTTCCCAGGTCAGCCCAAATCCCGTGCCGGGGAGGTGACCAGCCCGCAGATCGCCGGTGTGCAGGGAAGTCATCACGCGCAAAGCGGCGGGCGACAGCAGCCGCTGCCCCTGGTGCAGCCCGCCCGCGCGCAGCATGTTATAAAAAGCCGCAAGATCCGCGGCTGTCGAGTACATTCCAAACTCCGGCGCCGAATACTTCGCGCCTCTACGGTGCGCTCGGGAATCGCCGCCTAGTATCGTTGCGGGCGCCGCGCGCAGGGTAGCTGCGTGAACTGTCACAATGCGATCCGTCTTATCAGGAGGGGGAAACAAGAAACTGTCCTTCATCCCGAGCGGCTGAAACATGCGCGCCTCCAGAAACTTTTCAAACGGCATGCCGGAGGCGACTTCCACCAGCCGTCCCAGAGCGGCGATTCCGGGATTGCTGTATCGCCATTCGGTTCCCGGTTCGAACTCCAGCGGCTGCTGCGAATAGACGCGCACCGCTTCGGCCAGCGTCAGAGTCATCTTCTGATACAGTTCCGCGATCCCCGCCGGCGGGTTCGCAATCATGCCCGACGTGTGCGACATCAGATCGCGGATGTTGATGGGCCGCGACGGTTTCTTCAATTGGATCCGCTCGCCTTCCCGCGATGCGACCACCATCTGCCCGCGAAACTCCGGCAGGTGTTTCTCCACGGGATCGGCCAGCGCCAGCTTACCCTCGTCCACCAGCATCATGATGGCCGTTCCGCAGACCGGCTTGGTCATCGACATGATCTGAAAAATCGAATCCGGGCGCATGGGCTTCTTCGATTCCGCATCCTGGTAGCCCGATGCGTCGAGCAGCGCGGTTACGCCGCGGCGGGAGACCAACGTCACCACGCCGGCCAACTCACCGCGGTCCACATAGGCTTTCATGCGGGCCGGTATGCGGGAGAGCCGCTCCGGATCCATGCCCGCCTTGCCGGCCTCAATGATGGCGGGCTCACCCAGCAGGCTCGCAACCGCCAGAAACCCCAACAACAAAGTCCGCATCGCCGCCTCCTAGTCAACCACCGCCGCGTTCGCAAGATCGAGGAACGTCAATCGAGCGCCATCCACAGCGCTGCCGCCGCCCATGGTCTGCACCATAAAAACGGTGATAAGCCGGGTTTTCGGGTCAACCCATCCATAAGTGCCGAAGGCGCCGCCATGGCCAAAGGCGCCTTCCGAGGAAAGCGCCAGCGTGGAGGTTGCGCCCCGCGCCACGCTCCAACCCAATCCCCACGCACGAGCCGTGCCGCCGGTGTGCACGGTAGTCATTACATCCGCCGAAGCCTTCGACAGCAAGCGCTTGTTGCCGGCGCGTCCGCCGTTTAACGCCATCCGGTAAAAGGCGGCCATGTCTTGCGCCGTTGCGTAAAGACCGCCTTCGGGCATGGAGTACCTGGCGCCCTTGCGGAAGATCCGGTCGCCCATGTTTTGCATCTTCCCGCCCTCGAACTGATAGACCGCCGCGATCCGGGAATGTTTTTCCGGCGGCGGGAAAAAGAAGCTGTCCTTCATGTCGAGCGGCGAAAAAACACGGTCCTGCAAAAACGTTTCATACGGCTTGTCACTCACCACTTCGATAATTCGCCCCAATGCGGCGATGCCGGTGTTGCTGTAGGACCACTTCGTCCCTGGATCGAATTGAAGCGGCATCTGCGAAAAAATCGAAACGGCGTCGGCCAGCGTGCGGTTCATATCATAGTAGAAGCGAATACCGCCCATGCCCTCCGGCGGCATTTCCGGCATCCCCGAAGTATGCGTCAGCAGGTCCCGGATCGTGATGCGCCGAGTAGGCTTCTGCAACACCACCCGGTCCTGCTCCTTCGAGGCGATCATCAACTGGCCGCGGAACTCCGGCAGATATTTTTCGACGGGATCGTTCAGCGCCAGCAGTCCGTCTTCCATGAGCATCTGAATCCCGACCGCCGTCACCGGCTTGGTCATCGACATCACCTGGAAGATCGTGTCCGGCTTCATCGGAAGTTTTTTCTCGCGATCCTGCCAGCCCACGGCTTCGAGATGAGCCGCGTTTCCGGCGCGTTCTACTAACGTTACGAACCCCGGCGCTTCGCCGCGATCCACGTAGGCTTTCAGCCTCTCCGGTATCAGGGCCAGCCGGGACTTATCCAATTGGGCGGGCGTTTGGGCAAACGCGGCCGAGGCCAATAACAGTGCAAGATGCAACCGAACCATTGGCTCATTATAGAGCAAGCATGAGTGCGGTTGATCGCGCCCAAGGTGTTCGGGATACTGAGTAATGGCACCCGGCGTGATTGACCCTTACAACTTAAGACGCTTCCAGGATGCGCAAGAGTCCGTTTACGAGCAAGCGCGCTCGGAATTGAGCGCAGGCCGTAAAAGCAGCCATTGGATGTGGTTTATTTTCCCGCAGATCCAGGGCCTGGGGTACAGTTCCACCGCAAAACATTTTGCGATTTCTTCGAGTGAAGAAGCCGAGGCCTACCTGAAACATCCCGTGCTTGGGCCAAGGCTCATCGAGTGTACACTTTTGGTAAACCGTGTGGAAGGACGTTCGATCGACCAGATATTCGGTTATCCCGACAATCTCAAATTCCGGTCTTCGATGACTTTGTTTGCCCATATCGCAACCGAAGACCGGGTATTTCTGGAAGCAATTCAGAAGTACTTTGGCGGCGAGTTCGACCCTTTGACGATTCGTGTCTGTCAGAAATAACGCGAGCAAAGGAAGCGGAACCGCCGAACCGACACGGTTATTTCCTGACGAGCCTTTAATCCAATGGAATCTCGAAGAACAGCAGTTCCTGCCCCGTCGGCGCTTCAACGAGTCCCTTGATGTAAATGTGCGAGCCCGCACTGAGGCCCGTTTGGAAGTACACAAAGCCGTGCGCCGAATCCGCCGCCGGCACCATCTTGGCGTTGAAGGCGTGTCCTTCGATTTCGGCGATGGCCAGCTTGTTGTTCTTTTTCCTTCGAGGCAGCGGAAAGGGGATGGGACTGCCGCCCATGTCCGGACGCTTGGCGCCCTCCAGGTAAGGGACATCCGCCGCCGGCGTGGCGATCACGCTGCGCCTGGAGCGGGTAACATAATGGACCTCCATCCGGTCCAGCCGCAACGCCTTTCCACTGTCGTTCTGCATTACGATCAGAACGGGCAGCACTCCGTGTTCGTACGGATTCACCTTCCCGAACGCAGGCCGGCTCTGTTCGCTAGTCGTGTACGGGATCACCGCAATGGTGAGTCCGCCGCCGCTTTGCTTGTTCGGATAGGATCCCGCGGGCCCGACGCGGAATTTGCCTTGATCTTTGTCCGCGCACAAAGCCGATATACTCAGGAGAAGTAGCGACAACATCCCGCGCGTGTTCATTTATTTCCTTTACCGCCTTCTGGCGAGCGCCTCGTTTCCTTTGATCGTACTCTACCTGCTTGGGCGCGGTCTGCGCGACCGGCGCTACTGGCAGCGAATCGGAGAACGTTTCGGAGCGGCTCCACCCTCCTTGGAAGCGACGATTCCCGGAGGCATCTGGTTGCATGCCGTTTCGGTCGGCGAAGTCAATTCCTGCATCGAGCTGCTCAGGCGGCTTCAGGAGCGCTATCCCGGGCGAAGTCTCTACGTTTCCACCGGCACTGTCGCCGGCCGCCAACTCGCCGAGCAGAAACTGAAAGACGCCGCCAGCGCCGTTTTTTACGCGCCGCTGGACTTCACCTGGGTGGTTCGCCGGGTTCTCAGGCGATTGAGGCCGCGGCTCGTCGTGGTCCTGGAAACCGAGATCTGGCCGAATCTGTATCGCGAGACGAAACGATACGGCTGCGGGCTGGCGATTCTAAACGGCCGCATCTCGGACAAGGCTTTCCCGCGCTACCTCAGATTCCGATGGTTCTTCGAGCGTGTACTGCGATGGCCTGATCTTATCCTCGCCCAGAGTAAGATCGCCCTGGAGCGCTACCACGCTCTTGGCGTCCCTTCAACCCGCGTCCGCGAGTCGGGAAACTTAAAGTACGATTTGCAGACCGGGAACCTTCAACCGCCCGGCGTGGTGGACCGGCTGGTGACGGCCGCAAAACCGGAATCCATCTGGATAGCGGCCAGCACCATGCCTCCTTTCAAGCCTCAGGATCCCGACGAAGACGACGCCGTCATTGAAGCCTTTCAGGAACTGGCCAGGACTCAGCCCGGGTTGCTGCTGATTCTGGCGCCCCGGCGGCCGGAGCGTTTTCCCGATGCAGCTCAAAAACTCGAGGCCGCGCGCATCCCCTACCTGAGGCGCTCGCAGCTTTCCGGAAGCGATTCCCTTGCGCTGCCCGGCGCCCTTTTGCTGGACTCGATCGGTGAGCTGAACTCTCTTTTCCAGCTCGCCAACGTTGTATTCATGGGGGGAACCCTAGCCCACAGGGGAGGCCACAATATCCTGGAGCCGGCCTTCTTTGCCAAGCCCGTAATCATTGGGCCGCACATGGAAAACTTTCCCGACGTCGCGGAGGAATTCCGCGAAGCGGATGCCGTCGAACAAATCGGCGGCCCGGGCGAGCTGGCCGCCGCGGTAAACCGGCTGTTGAACGCCCCTGCGCGATGCCAGCAACTGGGCGGACGGGCGCGTTCCCTGGCGGAAGCCAAACGCGGCGCCAGCGCCGCCGCCGTCGACGCGCTGGCCGCGGTTGATGCGCAGGCGCTGCCGATTTGGCGGCGCTCTCTTGCCGCCCGCCTGCTGCTGGAACCGTTGGCGTGGATCTATCGAGGGCTGCTCGCTCTGGATCATGCGCGTAAACGCCGCCGCGCGGGACGGCTTCACGCACCCGTCATCAGCGTCGGCAACATCGCCATGGGGGGAACGGGAAAGACTCCCTTTGTTCTTTACCTTGCCGAGCGGCTGGCGCGCTCGGAATTGTCGCCGGCAATCCTGACCCGCGGCTATCGGCGTAGTGTGCCCGACAGGTGCACCATCCTGGCGCCCGGGGAAGGCTGTCCGGTGGCTCGCACAGGCGATGAAGCCCAGCTTTTCGTTCGTGCCGGCCATGCCTGGATCGGCATCGGATTGGACAGGCTGGAAACCGGCAGAGCCCTGGAGCGCACAGCCCGGCAGGATGTGATCCTGCTCGACGATGGGTTCCAGCACTGGCGGCTGGAGCGCGATACGGACATCGTGCTGATTGACGCTCTCGATCCGTTTCCGGGAGGCGCCGTCTTTCCGGCCGGCGGCCTACGTGAGGAGTTATCCTCCCTGCGGCGGGCCTCGGCCTTCCTGATCACGCGAGCAAACTTTCTTACTCCCTGGCCGGCGCTGGAACGGCGCCTGCTCGAATTGAATCCGCATGCGCCGGTCTTTTATAGCCGCATCGAGCCGCGGCAGTGGCATGACTTCGAGCGGAAGGAAACTTATCCGGCCGGGGCCCTCCCCTTCCGGCACGCCGCGGCCTTTTGCGGCTTGGGCAGGCCCGCTTCGTTCTGGAGCACGCTCGCCCAACTTCAGATCAGAGTCCATTACCGCTGGGCCTTTCCGGATCATGAAACCTACCGGCCGCAGCAACTTCAGCGTCTCGCCAGCCAGGCGCGCGCGGCCGGAGCCGGCATTCTACTCACTACCGAAAAGGATCTGATGAATCTTCCCGAGCAAGCCGGCCGCTACATCGAGCCTTTGCGCCTATTCTGGCTCCAAACGGACCTCGTCGTCGATAACGAGGCGGCGTTGCTCGAATGGATTCGACGGCGCACGGGTTCAAGCTCTATCTCCCTTTGACAGGGCCGCACTAATCGCTATACTAAATTATTGGATGGACCCCCGCTCTAATGGAGCCGAATCGCTCCAACATGCACTGGTCAGCTATCTCCCCAGCCGTCTCGGCCGTTTTCTGGATCAGCTCCGAATCCAGCTTGTGCCGGAATGCCAGCCGCGCGCTCACGTGACCCTTCTGCCGCCCCGTCTGCTACCCGGCTCCGAACAGGAGGCGTGGTTGTGGATTCAGGATTACTGCCGCAAGCTCTCCGCTTTTGAGCTGGAAATCACGCGCGTAGCGGTTTTCGAGCTTTCCAGCGTCGTCTACCTCGAGTTGGGTGTAGGCCGGGATGCCTTGATCCGGATTCATGAGGATCTCAACGTGGGTCCGTTGTACTTCAACGAACCCTATCGTTACCATCCGCATATCACTCTGGCGCAGGATCTCATCGCCGGCCAGGTTGAAGAGAAGGCTGCCGAAGCGCACCGGCTTTGGGCCGGAATGCGCTTCCCGCGCTTCTTCCCGGTCGAAGAACTCGTCTTCGTCCGATCCACAGGGAACAATCGCTGGGTCGATCTGGGCAGCATCCAGTTGCAGAAAACACCGGCGGCTACGTTGTTCTGAAGTTTCTTTACCAGGCCGTAAAAAATGCCCGGGTCAGAAACACCGCCATTTGTCCCCGGGTAGTGAAACTATCCACGCAGAACTGCGTGGCGCTGCACCCGGTCGTGATTCCAAACTGGCGCAGCTTCTGCACGTGAGCGAAGAAGATGTGGTTGAACGGAACATCGGAAAAATAGGGCGCGGTGGAGTGGCTGACGTTTGCTCCAAACTTGGCCCGGATGATGAACGCCGCCATTTGTCCCCTGGTAACCGGGTCTTCCGGACAAAAGTGAATCAAATTACAGCCTTGCGTGATGCCCAACTGCCTTAATTTCTGAATCCACTTGAACATCGGATGAGTGGACGCGACGTCCTGAAAGAAGGGAGCCGAAGGGAAAGTGAAATCGTCCGTACCCAACACAGATCGGACGATGAACACCGCCATCTGCGCCCTTGTCGTGTTCGAATTCGGGCAAAACTCGGTAAGCGAACAACCGTTCGTCACCGCTTTGTTTTTGATGATCCGAATATGCTCGGCAAACGGGTCCGAGGCGGGCACATCCACGAACGGCGCCGTCACTGCCGTCCCTTTCTGAATCAAATGCACCAGGTTCCCGGCGGCCTGAATGGATGCCGTTCGCGGGTTTGAGCCATTGTGAGGTGCAACCGTATAGTTCATCGATCCCGCGCCCTGATTCAGAGGAGAATTCAGCAGAGTCACCCAAGGCTCGCTGGTCACCGCATTCCACGTGCACGGCAGATCCCCGATTCCGATCCCTCCGCCTCCTCCTTCCAAAGGAAAGGCCGTGCCCGTCGTGCTGATTGGGGAAATGCAGTCCAGTAGGCCGAGGCTGGAAACCCGATAGGCGAAAATGTCAGCCTGGCCGCCGTTGTAGGTTGTATCGTAAACGCCCGTAGTAGTGGGGAATGCGGTCGAGTTCGTAAGGCCGGTCACGTAAATGTCTCCCGCGGCGTCCATCGACATCGCGCGCGGCTGGTCGATGAATGGCCCGCCATAAACGGAAGAGAACAACAAAGCGTTCCCAAGCGGACGGAAAACGCTCACAAAGGAATCGCCCCCGAAGTTGATTCCGAATCCGAACGCGTCCGGCGTTGACGGGAAGTTGTTGGCCTCCGTGTAACCCGCTATGATCGGATGCCCGCCTTCCCCCATCCGCACTCCGACGGCGTAGTCGATCTGAGGCGAACCCAGCATCGTAGAGACCTGAAGCAGCGAAGCGGTCGAGTTGAACCTGGCTACGAAAGCATCACGAGCCCCACGCATGGTCCGCGAAAACGCGTCTGGCGTCGTAGGGAAATCCGGGGATTCGGTAGTGCCGGCGATCGCGATACGGCCTCCGGGCTCCAGCGCGAGCCCGAACGCAACGTCGGAGTTGGCGCCTCCAATCAACGTCGAATGCACCAGTTGCCTGCCGTCCTGCCTTAACCGGAGTACGAACGCATCCGACAGACCGTTTAATGTCCGGTCATAGGCCCCCTCCGTCGTCGGAAAGTCCACAGAGGAAGTGCTCCCTGCGATGTGAATCTCTCCCAAATGGTCGATGACCATCCCTTGCGGTGTCTCGTTCAGCAGTCCACCGATATAGGTGGAAAAGATCAATTGACTGAGCGCGGGATTAAACTTCGTGACGAAGATATCCTCCACTCCGCCAAAGGTCGTATCGATCGCTCCGGGGGTAGTAGGGAAACTGACCGCGTTGGTGGTTCCCGTGACCACTACGTTGCCAGCGTAATCCACTCCTATGGCATATCCGATCTCCCCTGATCCATCCGGCCCGAGGAACGTGGAAAACAAAAGCTGGTTACCGAAGGGCGACAACTTGGATACAAACGCATCCTGAGTGCCCGAGTAGTCGCGTTGGTAAGCCTGAGCCGTGGTTGGGTAGTCAAAGGAGGTTGCAAAGCCGGTAACGAATGCGTTTCCTTGCGCATCCGCCGCAACGGCCACACCCCGGTCCTCGGCGCCTCCTCCCAGATAGGTCGAATAAACCAGGCCCTCCGCGTTGGTGGCCAGTTTTGTCACTACGACGTCGCTGAATCCGTTCGACTGGTTCTGGATCGGGCTCTGCAAGGGGTAGTTCGTGGATTGCGTGTATCCGGCAATATAAGCAGCTCCACCCGGGTCCACGGTGATCCCTAAGGCGTCGTCCAGACCCGCACCGCCGATGAAGGTCGAGTAGCTGACAACCGGGTCGATCACGAGCGCCCGATTGCGGTCCCAGGCGGCCACCTCTATGCGGATTGTACTGTTCTTGGTTCTTTGGTAGCTGCTTTTTACGGCCACCTTCTGACCGTCAATCTCCTGGTATACCAATGGCCGGTGCTGGCGCACCTCACCCGCGGAGGTTACCAGAATCAGGTCCCCCGAGGCCTCGATTCTCATGCCGGATACTCCACTCCAGGCAAGTTCAATACGCCCGGGATCGGCGCCGGGCTGAACAATCAGGTCATACTCCAGCCGCCCCTGGCCGCTATAAAAGACAGCGTCGACGCCTTCATAAACCTCGCGGAATCGAACGGAGCCGTAATGAGGAACGTTGGTCCGCCACTTCGCCGGATCCTTCCCCTTGAAATAGTTACTGATGCCCGGAAGTAGAGCGCCAGGCTCGACAGCCGACGGTTTTCCGGAACCAACGAACCGCAATCGCAAAGGCTCTGGAAGCGTGGCATTCACAAACACGGCTTCCTGACCGGTGAGAAAAGTGAGGAATCCACCTCCACGACTCAAGTAGAGGACTTCCGATTCACTCTGGCCGACGTTTGGTTCGAAATAGAGCGGCGTTCGGCTGAGTTTCGCCTTGGCTTGCTTTTGCGCCATATCATGGGCCGGCGCCGCAATTTGCGGTTTCCACAAGGGGCGTGCTCCCGGACCGGCCCCGCAGATACGGGCCGGCCATAACAGCAGCGACATGGTAATGAACAGACAGGGCACGACCCGCTTGATAATTGCTGAAGGTATCATTCGCAGCAGACTTCCTTTACAACTGAATCTACCATCTTAAGTCTTTCCGCCGATCCGGCACGGAAACCGGCCAACCCGCTCAAATCGGTGAAATGCTATTAATCATCGAGCCAGTGCGAGTACTTATCATGCAGCGTGCGGCTGCATTCGGCGAACGTCTCTTCCGTGAAGCACTCGTAGGGCGCAAGCAGGCGCAGCGGCATCGGGATGCCCGCCAGCCGGACCAGGGCTTTATCATAGGCGCCGTCGATGAGACTCTGCCTGCGAAGCGGTGCGATCACCTCTTCCACCGCCTTCAGGTACTCGGCCTGAAAGGGGAACAGCTTGTCCCATTGGCGCCCGCGGCCGTACTCAAAAAGCTGACGTGTCCGCCTCGGAAACAGCGGGCCGAAACTCGACAGCAGCGAGCACTCCCCGTGCAGGCATCCCGTGGGAAACATCGCTTCCCCGAGAAAGTGCTGCAAGTCCGGAGCCTCGCGCAAAAGCTCCATCGTCGTGTAGACTGTCGTGCCGGTGTTCTTGGTTGCGACAAGATTCGGGACGGCGTCCGCGATGCGGCGGTATTCGGCGCCCGTCAGTACCCGCTTGGCGCGCGGGAGGTTGTAGTGCAGGAATCTGGCGTCCGGGAATGCGGAACAAACGCCGGTGAAGAAGCGCATCAACTCCGTATCGTTGAGAACTCCCCAGGAAGGCAGAGAGATCTGAAACTCGCGAAAGCCGATGTCATGGGCGATGCGCAGCCGCTCGCGAAACTGCGCCGCGGACAGCGCAATCACTCCGATCTGCGCATGGACATCCGCGGCGCTGGTCTCCTGGCGGAAGATCTGCGCGATTTGGGTGAAGCGGGCCAGATCGACCGCGTAGCCTTCGCCGGCCGTGCCGAACGTGTACACGTGCCGGAAGCCGGACTTGAGGAAGTGGCGCACTTCGAGACGGAACACATCTTCGAGCAGATTCTCGCCGTCGTCCCAGGGAATTTCACAACTCACGAGGATCGTTTGCGGGTAGCGTGGAGTCACTCAAGTGTCCTCTATTTGGAAGGTTCGGTAATGTCGTGGTAGCGGCCGGGCGCAAGCGAGGCGATGCGTTGCACCCTTCCGCTGGGCCAACGGATCTCGAGTTCTCCCGCGATGCCGCTTGTTCCGAGACCAAAGATAATGCGCCGGTCATGCGAGGCGAGAAAACTGCCCCCGCCGGCGATCCAGCGCGTGAGAGTCCGGCTGCCGGTGCGGAGCGTGAGTTTGGCGCCGGTCGCATCGCGGTTCGATAGCGTGCCGCGCAGGCGCAGGCCAACCCATTTGCGTCCCAAGGCGCCCTGGTTGTGAAGCAGCACGGGCGATTCATTGAGCGAGACGAAGGCGGCGTCGACAGCGCCATCATTGTCGAAGTCGCCGGTTGCCAGCCCTCGGCCAAGATAGCCCGTTTGAAATACCGGTCCGGCTTCCACTTTCGTAAATCGCGCCTTGCCGTCATTGGCAAGAAGCAGCGGAGGCTCGCGGTAGGCAACCGCGCGGTTGGACTGCGCGATCATCTCGTGCAGGTGGCCATTGACGATCAACAGGTCCAGATCGCCGTCGTTATCGTAGTCGGCGAAACGGACGCCCCAGCCGACATACGGCCTTGTATGCCGCGCCAGGCGCGAAGAGACAGTGGCCTCTCGAAACGGCAGCCGGCCGGGGTTGAGATAGAGCGCGTGATACTCGGTGTCAAAGTTGGTCACGACGAAATCGGGTGTGCCGTCACCATCCACGTCGCCCGCGTCCACGCCCATGCCGGCCCGCGCGATGCCATCCGCGTTGAAGGCGGCCTCCGCCTCCAGCGCGACGTCCTCAAACGTGCCGTCACCGCGATTGCGAAGCAGCAGATTGGGAGAGGCATCGCGGGCAACGAACAGATCCTGACGGCCGTCGCCGTTGTAGTCGATGGCGACGACGCCGAGCGCGCGCCCCGGAAGCGCGTGGATTCCACTGGCGGCGCTCGAATCTTCAAACCTCCCGTCACCCAGGTTCCGGTAGAGACGCGAGGGGCGGCCCTGGTACGCTGTCTGCGCGCAATATACCGGCTTGCCGTCAAACTGGCAACGCAGCGGATCCGCAAACGAAAACCCGGCATAATTGGCGATGAACAGATCCAGGTGGCCGTCGTTGTCGTAATCAAACCACGCCGCCGATGTGCCCCATTCTCCCTGGTTCCCCACCCCGGCTCTGGCGGTGACATCGGTGAACGCGCCGTCGCCATTGTTATGAAACAGCGCGCCGCGCGGGTATCCGGAAATGTATAGATCCAAGTGGCCGTCGTTGTCGTAATCCGCCGCGGATGCGCCCATGCCAAACAAGCCGTGCGTCACAATGCCGGCCCGCGCGGTGACGTCCGTGAAACGCTGGTTGCCGGAGTTGCGATACAGCGCATGCCTCACGCCGCCAGGGGCCTTGCCGCGCGGCGTCTCACCGCCATTGATGAAGAGAAGGTCCAGCAGGCCGTCCGCGTCGAAGTCACCGAACACAGCGCCGCCCGCGGTGGACTCGACGAGAAAGCGATCCGGCGACTGGCCGTTAAAGTGTCTCCAGGTGATGCCGGCCGCCGCCGTGATGTCGCGAAACACAGGCTCCCCGGCGGGCATGGCGAACAGCAAGGCCATCCAGACGCGGTTCATTGGCGGGGAGTCTCCGCTTCCTCGGACGCTTTGCGCTCGCGAAACAGCCGCAGGTGTCTTTCCGCGTCCTCCACGCGCCCCAGCCGGCGAAGAGCCCTTGCCGCGGCGTAGTGCACCCGCGAGTCATCGAGCAGGTTCCGCATCGCCGCCGAATAGTGAGTCATCGCGCTGGCCGCGTCCTCCCGCGACATTGCCAGGTTGCCAAGTTGGTAATACGCCTCGGCCAGCGCTGGATCGATCTGCAAAGCCGACTCAAGCATTCGCGCGGCATGCTGCGCCGGCTCCAGACCGGATTCGGCGAGCTTCACCAGCAGTACGCCGTATGCCTGACGATGCATTGCGTCGTCCGGGAACGCCTTCAACCCCGCTTCGAATGTGGCCTTGGCTTGCTTGAGCAGCCCCGCGCTCGATTGCGCGATGCCCAGGCCCACGCTCGCATCGGCCAAGCTCGGGTCCAGATCGAGCGCCTTGCGATAGGCAGCCACCGCGTTGACATTCTGGTGGTTTCGCGTTTCAAACAATCCGAGCATTAATTGTGCGGAAGCGGACCGGGGAAACAGTTTTGCCGTATTGCGGGCCAGTATCAGTCCCGCCCGGTAACGGCGCTGCTTTGCCAGCGCGGCGCCCCATTCCAGCGAGGCGGTTTCAAGATTTCCGCGGAGTGTGGCGTTGGAGGGGTCAAGGCGAACGGCCGCGGAGAACGCTTCCACTGCCTCCTCCAGTTTGTTCTGCCGCATATAGATGCCGCCGAGCGCGGACCGGTAGAGCGCGTTCTTCGGCGCCAGCCGCGCCGCTTCGTTCAGATCTCGAACCGCCGCCTCGAAACTGCCGCCGCGGGCCGACTCATAGGCGCGCCGGGCCAAGGGCATCGCTTCCGGCGGCTCTCCGGTTTGCAGCGACAGGAACAGGAGTTGGGCGAGATGTTTCATGGCGCGGATAGCGGCGTCAGGACGCTAGGCTCCGGCTTAGATCTCATCATGTCATGGCCGCGGAGCATCGCGCACGTGCAAGAATTAGTGAATTGCAATGACTCCATCGGATTCGGAAACCGGCCACGCGGCGCGCGCCTCGGCTCAAAAGGGAGCGCGCTGGCTGCTCGATTTGTTAGAGGCTGATGGTTCACTTCGAGCCGCCACGGCGCTGGATGCCTACTACAAGGGGCCCTGTGCGCTGCTGTTTTCCGGCCATCGCGCGGAAGCGGAACGGGTCATCGATTTTGTCAGCCGCCGGTTCGTGAAAGCGGACGGCGATCTGGACGGCGCCGGCGTCGCCTGGTACGAGCGCTTTCGGATCTATCCCCATGCGTGGCTCGCCTGGGCCGCGGTGGAACTGCAGCGTCCCGAACTCGCGCGGTCCCTCACTGAGTTTCTGCTCGAGCGCCGCAATACGGACAGCGGAGGCTTTCTCGCCGCCGATGACGGCGCCGAAGAGATCATGACCACCAGCATGGCCGGGTTGGCGTGCCTGCGCGCGGGCCATTGGGACGCGGCGCGCGGCGTCGCCCAATGGCTCTCCCGCACCATGATCGAACAGCCCGATCTGCGGCGTGGTCTGCTGCATGTCCGCAAGCCCGGCGCTGGTCTTACCGAAGGGGATGGCTCTGTCTGGTACGTGGTGAACGCCGCCGAGTTGCGGCAGTGGTATTTCCAGTACGGAATCAGCGCGGCGTTTCTCGCTGACTTCGCGCGCGCCTCCGGCGAGAGCGCATGGCTGGAACTCGCGCGGCAATATCTTCACGCGAGTGAGCATTGCCGCGAGGACCGTTACCGCACGCCGCAGAGCGGGAAGATCGGCTGGGGCGCTGCCTGGACGTTTGCCCTCGGCCGCCGCGATGAGGACTATGCGCTGGTCGAGGCAGTGGTGGATGGGCTGTGCGCACTACAATGCGGAGATGGCTCCTGGAATGCGGAAGGCGTCTACGAAGCCGATCCGTCCAACAGCGCCGTCGCGCGCATCGACGTCACTTCGGAGTTTGTTGCGTTGCTGTCTTTGATGGGAATGGAGGAAGAGAGTGTTTGAAAACCCTGTGAAGGAGAAACTCGCCCGGGGCGAAGTTGCCTGGGGAGCCTCGGCCTTGTTGGCGGATGCATTCGCCAATCAGTTGGTGATCTCCACCGGAGTCGACTTTCTCTGGATCGACACGGAACACAGCCCATTTGGTCCGGAGGACGTAGGCCTTGTGCCAGTGCTTGCGCGCCAGCATCGATGCGTGCCGCTGATTCGCGTCGCCGGTCTGGATTCGAGCCTGATCAAGAAATCGCTGGACGCCGGCGCTTCGGCCATCATGGTGCCGCAGGTCAACAACGCCGAGGAAGCGCGGCTGGCCGTGCGCTTCGCGAAGTATCCACCGGAAGGCGCCCGCGGCGTGTCGCCTTTATGGACTTTTCACGCGGGCGTTTCCTGGGATGACTACCTCCCCAGGGCCAACCGCGAGGTCTGCGTCGTGCTGCAGGTGGAGTCCCTGGAAGGCGCGGACAACATCGAAGCGATCGCGGCCGTGGATGGAGTGGATGTTCTCTTCGCGGGTCCCGCGGATCTCTCCGCGGCGCTCGGGGTGATTGGACAGATGAGTCATCCGAAACTCGTGGACTTCCTGGCGGAGTTTCCGAGGCGGGTGGCGGCCACCGGTAAGGCCGCGGGTATCTCGGTCGGCTCTTTCGAGGCGGCCAGGAAGGCTTACGATCAAGGGTACCGCTTCATCAGTTTCGGGAACCTGCTGTTCAGCGGCCTCCACGGGCTTACGCGCGATTTGAAAGAGCTTCGCGCCGTCTGCGGGAACAGCAATCCGCACCGCTGAGTCCCGTCAGGCCCTGACCGGCGCGGCGATTGCGTCCGGATCCGCGAAGACCTTTCGCCGCGCCAGATCCCTGTCGAGAAACCGGAAGTAGCAAAGCGCGGCAAGCGCCGCGGCAACCAGCGTGATCACGGAGACACCCCCAAATGCCGCGGCCAGCCCGTAGGTCGACCTCAGCAGGCCAGCCACCAAAACACCGATACCTCCGGCAAAGCAGTTGGCCGTATTCATCAATCCGATTGCCGTGGAACGAAGTTGCGGCTCGAGCAGGTCGCACACCAGCGGTGTCTCGTTGGAAAGCCCCACGCGCAGCACGAACGAAAAGAAGAAGATGCACACATTGAGGAAGATCAGGCCCGGACTGGCTACAAAGGCCACCAGGAATGGCGCGGCGATCACATAGCAAACCGCCTGGATCAGCATGCGGCGTTGGGGCCGCGAGCCGGATAAGCGGTCGGAGAAGTAACCGCCGCTGATCACGCCCAACGTGGCCGCTCCCTGCAGCATGAAGGCGCCCGCGAAGCCAGCTGCCGTCAGGCTCAGATCATAGGTTTCCTTGAAAAACAGAGGCAGCCAGTTGAGAAAGATCCACGTGCCCACCGAGACGATCATGGCCTGCATCAGCAGCAGCAGATAGCTGGGAATCGTGATCAGCCTTGCGAGGCTGCGCAGCAGGGGATCCGGGGCGGCGGCCGGTTTCGGAGACGACACATCGGGCCGGCTGTCCCGGAGATAGAAATGCGCCACCACCGCCAGAAGCAGACCGGCCGCGCCAAGAACCAGAAAAGCGGTTCTCCAGCCATAGTGTTCGCCGAGGTGGCCCGCCCCCGCGGCGCCCGCGATCATGCCGAATGTGAGACCCGCCGTGTGAAATCCGATCGCCGTCGCACGCGTCTTCGAGGAATGGTAGTCGGCGATCAGAGCGATCGCCGCCGGCAGGTAGGCCGCTTCCGTCAAGCCAAGCATCACGCGCGTGGCCAGGATCTGGTTGATGCTGGTGGTGAACGCCGTCAAAAGCGTCACCACACTCCACGCCGCCAGGCTGCCCACCACGATGCGGCTGCGCGAGAAACGGTCGGCGAACATGCCCGCAAACGGCGAGGCCGCGGCGTACGCCCACAGGAAAGCCGCGCCGATTGCGCCCAGTTCCACATCCGTTGCGTTGAACTCGGAACTGAGCAGCGGGAAGACCGAAGAGATCGCGGTCCGGTCACCGTAGTTCGTGGCGCCGGTCAGGAACAGCAGCGCCACCAGATACCATCGATAGTTGTTCGTCACCAGTAGAATTTCAGCGCGAACTGAATCGTGCGAGGACCGACCGATGTGGAGAATGTCCTGCCGAAGTTCGGATTCTCCACGGATCCGTTCGGATTAGCGAAGTTCGTGTGGTTGAAGGCGTTGAACATCTCCGTGCGGAACTCGAAACGGTAACTCTCCTTGAAGACGAACGATTTGAAGATCCCAAGGTCGGCGCTGTTGACGGCATTGCCTCGCAGCAGGTTCATGATGGCGCTGCCGAAGCGCGGCGCCTGAGCCGTGTGCCTGGCGGTGTTCAGCGGCCAGTCAAAGGCGTCGCGGTCCCATCGCGGCGTCAGCAGTCCGTTTCCGCCGATCAGCGGATTGCGCAGCAGATCGGGCCGGCAGACATTCGTTGGCGACGAGTTGCAGTTGGCCGCCGCGATGGTCGGCCCCACCAGGTGATAGCCGTTGTGTAGCGTGAGAATGCCGGAAAACTGCCAGCCACCCAGCAATGCGTCAACGGTCTTTTTCATGTTGCGGCCGAAGCTTCTGCCGCGTCCGAAGGGCAGTTCGTAGAGGAAGTTGGCGGTGAAGCGGTGCGGAATATTGTCGGAGGAATAGCCGTCATTCAGCCGCAGGTTGAAGGGGTTCTGCACCTGACCCACGTTGCCGGAGGAGCGAGCGCCGTTTTTCGCCAGCGTCTTGCTCCACGTGTAAGCAGTCTTGAACATCAGCCCCTTGCCCATGCGCTTCTCCGCCGACACGAGCAGTGCGTTATAGTTGGCCGCGCCGCTGCTGTTGAAGCCAAATACACGATTCCATTTCGGCCATGGTATCCGGGTTTGCACATTGCCTGGGCCGGGTTGCGTGGCATTGTAGTCGAGCGAGTTTTCCAGGTGTGTACTCTTCGAACCGAGGTACTGCACCTCCAATACCGTCGACTTGCTGAGCTCATGCGAAACGCTCAGACTCCATTGCTGCGTGTAACCGTCCAGCCAGTTGTTTTCCGGTCCCGTCAGGACACCGAAAATCGCGGTCGCCAACGAGCCGTGGGGATTGTTGACATCGCCCGCCCAGGTGAGAGTGGGGCGAGTGGCATTCGATGTATAGCCCGCCCACAACTGCGCGGGAGGCCCAGTGACCGAATTCTGAACCAGGTTCATCAACTGCGGTCCGGAAAAGAACACCCCGTAGCCGCCGCGAACCACGGACCGGTTGCCGCCGAAAGGCCTGTAGGCGAAGCCGAATCTCGGAGCGAAGTTGTTCTTGTCGGAGGTGAAGATGGTCTCGCGGTCGAGCAGCGCGAATCCCAGATCCGGCCGCACGCCCTTGTAGAATGGCTCGGCCAGAGTGTTCTGTTTCGGGAACCGCAGGCCGCCCTGTCCGCCGGCAAGCGTTGGATCAAAGGAAGGCGTCAATCCACCCAGCTCCCGCGGAATCTGGCCGTATTCATAGCGCAAGCCGATGTTCAAAGTCAGCTTGGGAGATACTTTCCAGTCGTCGAGAACATACAGCGCAATGATCGAGCGCCGGAAGCGCCCGGTTTCGTTGGGAGCCAGTGCGATGGAGGAAGCCGACATGTTTCCCAGAAGAAAGTCGGAAAATCCGTCGCCCGAAAACTGGCCGGAGAAGGTGTAGCTGTTATTCAGCCGTGTTCCAAGAAACGCATCGGCACGGTGACGGCGCACATCGGCGCCAGCCTTCACGTTGTGCTTTCCGCGGGACCATGTGATGCCTTCATACCACTGGAAGCTGTTCACCGTGAGAAACCACGGCTGCTGTTCCGAAAGACCGCCGAAGATTGTGGCCCCGAGCGAGATGCCCTCCACGAATCCAGCGCCGCTGCCCTGCCTGGGTGCGAACGGAATACCCGCGTTGGCCGCTAGCGGGTTGCCCGAATTCTGCCCGCGCTGGCGGTGAATCTGCCTTCCATAGCTGACGCGAAACTCGTTCAACAATCGAGGGGAAACGATCGTGGTCAGGTTCACCGCCACGTTCTGGGGTTTCTGGGGAACAATCAGTCCCCCCACCGCCGGAAACGTGCCCGGCGTGTAGTTGTTGATGTCCTGGATGCCGTAGCGCACCATCAGGTCGTGCTGGCTGTTGATGCGCCAGTCAAAGCGCGCAAGCCCGGAGTCGATGCCGCTGATGCTGGAAACGTTGGTGGTGAAATTCTGCGCGGGATTCGGATTGTTGGGCGCTGCGTAGAACTTGGCCAGGGCCTGGGAAATGGGATCCAGCCGGGATGCCGGAATCACGTTGTTGGCGAAGGGCTGGCCGGTCTGAACGTCGCGAATCACCTTGCTGAATCCCGTGAAGTTGCCGCCGATCTGTGCCTGGGTAGGGACCATTGTGCTGCGGAACAGGCCTTGCCGGATTCGCGACCCTTCGTAGTTTCCAAAGACGAACATTTTGTTGCGGGTGATCGGGCCGCCCACCGCCGCGCCGAACTGGTTGCGCCGCAACGCGGCGATCGTTTGTTCGGGCCGCAGGAAGAAGTTGCGGGCGTCAAAGACATTGTTCCGCATGAACTCCCACAAAGTGCCGTGCAACTGGTTGCTGCCGGATTTCGTCACCACGTTGATCACCGCGCCGCCGCCGGATCCGAATTCGGCTGAATACTGTCCCACCTGGATGCTGAACTCCTGAATCGCATCGACGGAAGGGCCAAGGTTCCAGCTATTGAAGAAAGCCTCTTTGTTGTCGGCTCCATCGAGCTGGTAGTTGTTGTCCTGATGTGGCATGCCGGCCGCTGTCGGGGCTCTCTTGTTGACAATCGCCGCCGACCCCGTTCCCTCTGCGATGCCGGCGGTCAGCGTAGTCAGCTCCATGAAGTTGCGTCCGTTGAGCGGCAGGCTCACTACACGCGACTGGTTAATCACGCCGCCAATCAGATTGCTCTCCGTGTTGACCAGCGAGGGGCGTCCCGCTACTTCCAGCGTCTGCGTCACATCGCCCACCTGGAGTTCGACATTGATGCGCGCCTGCTGTCCAACCTCAAGCACCACGTCGCTCACCGTGGCCTTCTTAAAGCCGCTGGCTTCGGCATCCAGACGATAAGGTCCCGGGTTGAGCGGGGCGATACGGAATGTGCCGGATTCGTCAGTGATTGCCGAACGGCTCAGGTTGGTCCCTGTATTGGTGGCCGTTACCGTGACATTGGGCACCACCGCTCCCGTGGCGTCGATTACGATTCCTGTCAGAACGGCGCTGGGCACCTGCGCGTGTAGCGCCAGTCCCGCCAGCCACAACATCAATACCAAACCCTTGCACCGGAGCAACGATCTCTTCATGGTCAGTCTCCTATGCAGCTTGCCGAACGGATTCTTTTACTGGATTATTAGTGTATACTTTTGAGGCGGTGTCTGCAATTGTAGCAGCAGTACTTGTTTGGGCAACTCATGCTGCCGCGGCGTCATGCCAGATCAGACCTCTATCGGAGCGGGACTTGGAGCGCGCAGTTCGGGCTGACCCCCGCAACCCTGTTTCTCAAAGCGAATACGGACTTTTTCTTTCCAAGCAAGGCCGCATGAGCGAGGCAGTCCACCATTTCACTCTCGCCTTGGAACTCGACCCGCGATCGCCGGAAACAGTGTTCAATCTTGCGCTTGCCCTGATGGGGAGTGAACGTCCCACTCAGGCGCTGGCTGTTCTGGAGAAGCATCCAGCCGAATCGGCGGACTACCATGCTCTGAAGGGCGCGGTATACAATGCGCTCGGCCGCCCGCCCGATGCCGCGCAATCACTTCGCGGCGCGGTCAGGCTTGATCCCAAAAATCCGGACACACTGTACGATCTTGCGGTCACGCTCATGAAAATCGGCGCCGGCGCCGAGGCTGCGGATCGATTGCAGCGCGCCCGCGTCCGTTTTCCACAAGTGGCCAAGATTCATGCCGCCGCCGGTATGGCTGCCTATCTGGCCGGCAACAACGAACAGGCGATGGGCGCCTATGAAACAGCGGTGAAGTTGGAGCCGGATGCCGCCGACCTGCAAGCCGCGCTCGGTGATGTTTACCATGCCGTGGGCGAATTGGCGAAGGCGGATGCGGCCTATTCCCGCGCGTTGCGCATCGATGCCTCGGTTGCCGCCTACTTCGTGAAACGCGGGCGCAACCTTGCGAAACTCCAGCAGCCGCGCGAAGCGGAGCTGGCCTTTCAGAACGCCGTGGCGCGTCAACCCGGCAATGCGGATGCGCATTTTGAACTGGGCAAACTCGCCGCGGGCCGTTCCAGCCATGACGCCGCACTGGCGCATTTCGAACGGGCCGTCAGCGCCGACCCGGCGTTGAAGGCAGCTTGGTATCAATTGAGTCTTGCCTATCGGCGTGCCGGCAGGCAGGATGAGTCCGCCTCCGCCATGAAAAAATTTCAAACATTGCAATGAACCCTGTTCTCCTTACTCTCTTGCTTGTGGCCGGCCCCCTGTCCGGCGCCGGTGTCCCGTATCAGGTTCTCACCAAGGGGCTGGGTTATTTCCCGGTGGCCATTGGACTCAAAAACGGTGACGTGCTCGCCGTGATCCGGGCGGGCGCTGGGCACATCGGGGTCAAGGGGCGGCTCGACCTCATCCGCTCCACCGATCGAGGCAAGTCCTGGTCGGCGCCATGGACAGCCGTGGATGACGGTTATGACGACCGCAATCCGGCGCTCGGCCAGTTGAAGGACGGCACAATCGTACTCGCCTACGCCGTCGCCTCGGGCTACGATGCCACCGGCCTGCGCTGGAACGCGCGCACCGACCGTGTTTTCGACGGCGTCTACCTGGTCTTCTCAAAAGACAACGGCCGCACCTGGTCGAAGCCGGTGCGCGACGGCACGATTCACGGTTTCTATGCCGGCAAGGGTCTGGTATCCCCCTATGGCAAGATCATCCAACTTCCCGACGGCACGGTCCTGATGGCGGTCTATTTCGAATTCTTCGACGAACGCCATAACCAGAGCTATGTGTACCGCTCGAAGGATGGAGGCAGGAGTTGGGGCCAGCCCACATTACTCGGCGAGCATTACAACGAAACCGGTCTGGTGCGTTTGCGGGACGGCCGTCTGCTGGCCGCGATGCGCTCGGAGAAGGGGGGCAACATCGCCATCATCGAGTCCCCGGATCTGGGGAAGACCTGGTCCGCGCCAAGGCAGATCACCGCTGACCGCCAGCATCCAGCGGATCTGATTCAGCTTCGCGACGGTCGTGTCCTGATGGTGTTTGGCGAACGCAACGCACCGCGCGGGGTCCACGCGATGATCAGCCCGGATGGCCGCACTTGGGACCAATCGAAGCGCATCATTCTTGCCGCCGATGCACCCAACACCGACTGCGGCTACCCGAGTTCCGTCGAGGTTGGGAAAGGAAAGATCCTGACGTTGTATTACCAGGTGGAGAATACCAGCGATGCCCCCGCCAGTTCTTCCTCGCGCGCCGTGCTGTGGGAGGCGCCGGGCCGGAAATAGCCGGACTCACCCGGACTCGCATCGAAGCACGTACCCGCTGTCGCAGGCCACCCAAATTCCACCTGTCTGGCTGCCGGCCATCCATGCCCTTGCAGCGGGGATTTCCGATGGAAGGCGAACCTCGGTCCAGATCTTTCCGCCGCTGCCTTCAAGAAGGTGCAAACGGCCCTGCACCGACCGGGAAGGGTCCGCCGGAGGCTCTACTGCGGCCAACATCGACATTCCGCCCGGGAACAGAAGCAGATCGGTGACCGCCCGGTCCTTTTTCCGGAAGACCCTCTCGGAAGCTCCTGTCGCGAGATTCATCGAATACACTTCAGAGGGCCAATCAAAGCGGTCGTGGAACTCCACCAGAATCATGCCTCGCCCGTCCTGGGAGTAGCGCATCCTCGAGATCCGGCCGAACAGGCTGGTCTTGGAGGATTTCCACGTGACGCCGCCATCGCGTGTCTCCAGAGTGATGCAGATTCCAGGCCACTCCGGCCGGCGTAGGCTCCGGTTCGGATCCCGCCAGAAAGGGGCCTCCGATGTGTTCCCAGTGCGTGGCGGGCGGGAAGCGCCTGTAATGACCCCGACGCGGGGCGACACGAAATCAATCCATTCAAAGACGGTAGTATCCGATTTCGAATCGGAGGCCGCCGCTTCGGGAACCGGGGTCCAGCCGGCGCCGCCATTCCCGGTCTTCAGAACCGTTTTCGAAGCGCCAACGGCGTATCCCAACGCGTCATTCACAAAGTGGGCCCGCTGGAGCCCTTGCGCACGGTGGCGAAGGGTCCAGGATTCACCCTCATCCCGGGATTGCCACAACCCGGTTTCCGAAACCAGCCAGATCAGCGAGTGATCGCGCGCGAACAGCGAGCGGGCCTTTTCCGGAAGCGCCGCCACCCGCCAGTCTTTTCCACTATTGGTGGTGATGAGAAGGAGGTTCCGGGCCGTCTTTTCCCGGTCTTCGAATGCGCCGACGATAGCGAAATCGCCCAACCCGCTCAAAGCGGTGAATGTTAACTTTTCCCTGCCATCGTATACGAGGCGGCAATTCCACGTTTTCTGAGCCAGAGCCGGTGTGCAGGTCCATAGCAGTAGCCAGCGCCGGCGGTCCAGCATGATGCGGCTATACTCGCGGCGCCGCGGGGACGCCGGAAAGCACCAGTTCGGCGTGATTGGCTTCTTCCACTGCACTGGCTGGCATTCTGGCAAGAACCAGCAGGCACCCAACCTGTTCGCCGATGGTCGTCAAAACCTCCATCTCATTGCCCGAATGGGAGTGCGGATCACGGTGCTGCACATTGATCACGCCCACGACGCGATTGCGCGCGATTACCGGCGCCGAAAGAAAGGCTTCGTATGTGTCCTCGGGCAGATCCCCGAAATACTTAAATCGCGTGTCCTTGTACGCCTCCCGTGAAATGGCCAGCAAACGCCGCTCACGCGCCACCCAGCCTGTCAGACCTTCGCTGAGCTTTAGCCGCACGCGGCCGATCGTCGACAGATGTGGATTGTTGGAAGCGCACAAAACCAACTTGTCATCGTCGATAAGGTATACCAGGCAGGAGTCACATGCCATGAATTCCACAATGAGATCCACGGTCCCTTTCAAAACCTCCTGAAGGCTCATTTCACGAACCATGAACCGGCTCACTTTTTGGAAGAGACGTAATTGCTGCTCGGTCCGCGCAAGCCTCATTTCCAGATCCTTATATTTGGACACGACTTCATTATCCCAGATCGTCATTGAGCCGCTTTACCCCCCACGTATCCAACAAAAACACTGCGCTCCCCTTGCGTTCGGGCTCTAGGACATTTAGTATGAGATTTCGAGTGTCTGAACCGCGCCTCTCCCCCGGCGGTTTCGATCGAAGCGTCGAACTGCCGTCTCTACGTAAGTTCGCAACTAGTGTTAGGAAGGAGTCTTCCCATGTGGTCTCGCCGTAAAGAGGAAGAGCACACGCCGAAGCAAGCGCAGAATACGCCATCACAGGCGGAACAGTCAAAGGAGGCAATGCCAGTGTCCAATATGCCGTCACGCACCGTCGAGCCGGACATCTATCGATCCGGCGCCGCCGCATCTATCGGCAAGTCCGTGATGATCAAAGGCCAAATCATCAGCCGTGAAGACCTTTACCTGGACGGAGAGCTTGAAGGTTCCGTCGAATTGCAGGAGCATCGTCTGACGATCGGCCCGAATGGGCGAGTTCAGGCGAATGTGAAGGCTCGTGAAATTGTCATCATCGGGGCCATTCACGGCAATGTCGAGGCCTCCGATAAGATTGAAATCCGTAAAGAGGCCAGGCTGGTTGGCGATGTTCGCACGGCCCGCATCGTCATCGAAGACGGCGCCTACTTCAAAGGCAGCATCGATATTGTCCGCCCCGACGCGAACAAGGCGCAGACGGCGCAACAGGGTCAGCCTCAGCGGCAGCAAACGGCGCCGGTCACAGGCTCACCGGCCGTGCAAGCGCCCTCTTCTCAAATCACTGAAGTAAAGCGCTGAAGGCGCGCGTGCCCGTCCGTTCGTTTTGGTATAGTCTTATACCCGGCGAGGGGGATTCGTAACGGCTTTGTGGAAAGACCGGCTGAAATCGATGTTTCAGGGCGATTCGTCGTCCTCCTCCATCCGTATGCCTGAGAGTCCTCCGGCCTCCCCGCAACACTGGCCGCCAAGCCAGTCCGCCGAGCCATCCTTCCGCCAGAGCCGCGGGCTGGAGCAGTTTCTTTCCGCTTTATCGGCGTCCGGGCAAGCCGGCTCGGCCGTGCTGGACCTGGGAGGCGCCAATCAAGCCAACATCGATTACGTGACCAATCTCGGCCACCGCATCAGCTCGGAGAACTTCCTCGACATCCTCGATGCCATCTGGAACAACCCCGATCTCTCTGAGTCCCGAAAAATCGAAGAATTCCTGGACCAGGCCATGAACTACCAGGCCGACTCTTTCATCGGAGCTTTGCTGTGGGACCATCTCCAATACCTGCCTCCGCCTTTACTGGACGCCGTCATCTCCCGCATGTACCACCTGGTGCGTCCAGGCGCAATGATGCTCTCTTTCTTTCACGCCGATGAGAAGCTCCGGCAAGTACCGTGTTATGTATACCGCATCGTCGACGTGAAAACGTTGCAGATCACTCCTCGCGGAATGCGCGCGCGCGTCCAATTCTTCAACAATCGCGCACTGGAACGGCTCTTTCACTCTTTCGGATCCGTGAAATTTTTCCTTACTCGCGATCATCTGCGAGAAGTGATCATCCGGCGCTGAGCGTTTCTGTCCGCCTATGAAAATCCAGAGGCTCATCACAAACCACTACGACATCCCTCTGCCGCGGGTACTCTCGGACTCCACGCACGGCGAAATCCACCACTTCGCTGTCATCATCGTACAACTGATCACCGATTCGGGCGGCGAAGGGCTCGGCTACACCTACGTGGTTGGCAAAACCGGCGGCGCCGGCATCGCCTCCCTTATCGAACGGGATCTGGCAGGGCTGCTCCGCGGCGAAGATCCCCGCCGCATCGAGCAACTCTGGCAGAAGATGTGGTGGGCGCTGCATTATGTGGGGCGCGGCGGGCTGGCCTCCTTCGCCATCTCCGCGGTCGATATTGCCCTCTGGGACCTGAAGGCCACTCTGGCGGGTGAGCCGCTGTGGCGCCTGTTAGGCGGCCATAACAGCCGCGTCAAGGTGTATAGCGGGGGCATCGACCTGGAAATGCCGGTCGACGAGCTCCTCGACCAGACCCGGCGCAGCCTCGCCGCCGGCTTTCGCGCCGTAAAGATGAAAGTAGGGCGCGCTTCCCTTGATGAGGATGTATCTCGCGTGGCTGCCGTCCGAGAAGTTTTGGGAGAGGGGATTCCGCTGATGGTCGACGCCAATATGCGCTGGACCGTTGCCGAAGCCATAAACGCCTCGCGCGCACTGGCACGGCATGGCGTCTATTGGCTGGAAAAACCAACAATCCCCGACGATGTGGAAGGGCACGCCCGCATTGCCCGCGAGGCGCCTTTAGCCATCGCCACGGGAGAAAATCTGCACACGATCTACGAATTCCAGAGAATGATAGCCCACGGAGGCGTGGCTTTCCCGGAACCCGACCTGTCCAATGTGGGCGGCATCACCGCCTGGATGAAAGTCGCTCATCTGGCCGAAGCACATAATCTGCCCGTGACGTCGCACGGCGTCCACGACCTACATGTTCACCTGCTCGCGGCGGTCCCGAATGCTTCCTACCTTGAGGCGCACGGCTTTGGCCTGGAAGCCTACATACGCCATCCGCTGAAGATTCGCGACGGAGAAACCACCGCCCCCGACCGTCCCGGCCACGGCATCGCATTCGATTGGGTCAAGCTAGAGCCCCACCGCGCCGTGCATTAGCGGCGCCGGGAGAGCGGATTCTTGTTAATTCGCCGATGCGGCCCGCTGCACCAGCTCCACGTCGATGGTGATGGTTACTTCGTCCCCAACCGTCAATCCGCCTGCTTCGAGTACGCGGTTCCACGTCATTCCGAAGTCTTTGCGGTTGATTTTGGCTGTCGCCATTGCGCCCATGCGCAGACCGGCGCGATCCTTGATCGGCTCAGTCAGCCCTTCGACGCGAAATACTGCCGGACGAGTGACGCCTCGAATCGTAAGGTCGCCCGTGACGTTGAGCGCCCCAGCACCGGCCGGTTCGACTTTCGTGGATTTGAACGTCATGGTTGGGAATTGCGCCACGTCGAAAAAGTCGGGGCTCTTCAGATGGGCGTCGCGTTTCGGTTCCCGGGTTTCGATGGTAGACACGTCCACTTCGGCCTGCACGGAAGCAGCAGCGGGGGTTTTCGGATCGTAGCGCACCGTGCCGGTGAGCTTGCCGAAATGCCCGCGCACGGTGGAGACCATCAGGTGCCGGACTGAAAACTGCGCCGCCGAATGCGCGCGGTCAATCTGCCAATCCTGCGCGTTGGCCGAAGACAGGCAAATCAGCGAAAAGACAAAGGTGAAAACTCGGATCATGCAGGAGAAGGCGACAGGCGAGGCGTCGCGGTTACCGGCGGCGTGCAGATGCGTTTGGCCCCGGCTTCATGCGATTTTGTAGGAATGTCTTCACAGCCGCCGGTTCTTTGCGGCGCAATCATCGGATGCGGTTTCTTCGGGCGCATTCAACTGGAAGCCTGGAGCCGCATGAAGGACGTTGCCATCGTCGCGGCTTGTGACGCGCAATTGGACCGTGCGCGTTCGGCGGCGCCGCGCGCCTATGCCGAGCCGGACCGGATGCTCGATGCCGAGCGCCTCGATTTTATCGATATCGCCACACGGCCGGATTCCCACTTGCCGCTAATGCGGATGGCGGCCGGGCGCGGCATTCCCGTCATATGCCAGAAGCCGCTTGCCGAGAACATGAGCCAGGCGCTGGAAATGCAGCGGCTGGCGGATGAATCGGGAGTCCGCGTGATGGTCCACGAAAACTGGCGGTTCCAACCCTGGTACCGCGAAGCCAAAGCCCGCATCGAGCGCGGCGAGATCGGCCGGCCTGTCAGCTACAGTTTCCGCATGCGGCAGCGCGACGGTCTGGGTCCGGAAGCGTATCCCAACCAACCCTATTTTCGCCAGATGCCGCGTTTGCTGATCTACGAGACGCTAATCCATCCGATCGATACGGGGCGATATCTGTTCGGCGAGATCGAAAGCGTACAGGCCGCGATGCGCCGCGTCAACACGCTCATCGCCGGCGAAGATCGCGCGGTCGTGCTGCTCCGGCACACGGCGGGAACGGACGGGGTAGTGGACGGCCATCGTTTCAGCAACCCCCATCCGCCAGGGGCCGCCATGGGGGAATCGTTCTTTGAAGGCGAAGAAGGCGTCCTTCAAGTGCTGGCCAATGGCGATATCTACCGCGGCGAGGAACGGATCTGGCGAAACACCATCGAGACCGGCTACAAAGGCGACAGCGTGCTGGCCACGCAGCGGCACTTCATCGATTGCCTTCGCAATCAGGCGCCGTTTGAGACGAGCCTGAGCGATTATCTGCCAAGCTTCGCGGCGGTCGAGGCGGCCTACCTCAGTGCCGCCGAAGCCCGCCTTGTGCGCCTCTCCGAGTTGATCTGAGAGCGGCGCTCTTTCAGTGCACCGCAATGGGCCGCATAGCGAAGCCCGCGGTTGCACCGCGAAAGCGGTTCGTCATGGCGACATAGACAAAGCGGTATATCTTTTCGCGCGCCAACGCTTCCAGATGGTGGAACTCTCCGATGTGCACGCCTTGCTCGATGAGCAGGTAGCCGTGCACGGCGTTGGGATACGTGGCTGGGTCATTGCCCACTTCCAGGCCGCTCGTGTCGGAGCCGATCAGGACCGCGCCCTTCTGCTCGACAAGCCATTTTGCCGCCGCCAGGGTGATGCCGGCCGAGTCGTGCTGAGCGATTTTTGCGTGGCCGGCGCCGGCCTCGCCCCAAAAGCTGAGTGTGCCGGTGCGGACCAAGACAATATCGCCCGGTTCGACGTCCACTTTCTGCGCCGCCAGGGCCGCTTGAAGGTCGGCGGCGCTGATGGCGTAGTTCGAGGGAAGAGCGGCCAGCTTCTTGTAGCCCGCGACATCAATCAGCACGGCGCGCCCGATGATGGGGGGAATCGTGTCGGCATCCATTTTCATCAAACCGAAATCGCCGCCCCAATCGGATTCTTTGTAGCCGTTGTACCAATGGTTGTCGAGCCCGACGGTGATATGGCCGAGGCCGTCGATCTGCGTGCCCACGTTATCGGAAGTATAAAGCGCGCAGCTATGAAACGCCATTCGCTGCACATGGTTTTGGAATGCGGCAATGTCTTTTCCGCGCTTCACGCCGTCGGGGCTGCGGTAGGACATCATCTCCAGCGGAGCATGCCCGGGCCATTTGTAGGAGCGCTTGTCGAGTGGGACGCCGAGGTCGTACACGCGTCCTGTTCTTATCGTTTGCAGCGATTTCAATACCCACTGCGGATTGTTGATGGCGTTGAGCGAGCCCACTTCATCGGCTTTACCGTAGACCCAGCCGTAGCCTTTTCCTTTGGTCCAACCTTTGGGTGTCTGAGCGAGCAAAGCTCCGCAAGCGAACATCGCGACCAAGATGATGTGCATGGAAAAGATTGTATGACGGCGGCCGGCTCGCGTGGCGCTCTCTAGCTCCAGCCCGGTTTTACCAACCCGAGCGCGATCAGAGTCATGACGAGGCCAACACAGGTGATCACCGCCGCGGAGATGACGGGGAGCATTCGGAACAGCGGGCTTCCGGTGAATCGCGGCGTGTCTGGTAACAGATGCTTGGCGTAGAGCACAGCGCATCCGATCGCGATCAGTACAACAGACAGACCGATGCTGAAACTGGTCAGCAGGAGCAACCCGAGCCCCACGCGCCCCAGGGCAATCGAGCTTAAAAGAAGCACCAACGCAGAAGGGCAGGGCACCAAGCCGCCGCTTACCGCCAGCCCGATGAGGCTGCCCATTGTTACTTCGCCTTCAACAGTATGGCTGTGCCCACCAGGGCCATGGTGATGGTGATGATGGCCGCCATGGGCATGATGGTGGTGCTCGTGGCCGTGGTCGTGGTGGTGATCGTGGTGGTGATCATGATGATGGTGATGATGATGATGGTGGCCGTGCGAATGCGCCGAGAGTTTTCTCAATCGCTGGTAGAACAGCGAAGCTCCAATCACGGCGATCGTGAGGCCGGAAGCCGCGCCGAGAATCGGATAGATTTTATCGGGCACGACATATCGCGATAAGAACAACGTCCCCAGGCCTAACAGGAACACGCTGACGGTATGCGTGAAGGTGACCATGCCGCCGAGCAGCAGCGCGTGGCGGAACGTACCGCGTGCTCCAACCAGGTAGGCGGCGACGATGGTTTTCCCGTGACCGGGTGAAAGCGCGTGAACGGCTCCCAGTGAGAAGGCGGCGGCAAGACCGAGCAGGATCGCTGTCAATCCAAGATCCTGTTTGCCAAGCAGCGTGGAAAGGAAATCGCCTTTCTGCACCTGGCCCGGAGCCGAACTTTGCGCGGCTGGGGAGGATTGGGGTTCGGCTGCCGGCAGCACCGGACGAGGCTGGGGAATCGGCTCAATGCGGACTGCCGGCGCCTGGCTGGAGACTGCCGCCTGCGCGGGCATCGACGCCTGAAACCGGGCCCGCAACTGCTGAGGCGGAGCAATCGCCGGATCTTCCGGGTAAGCGGAAAGTGCCTTGCTCAGATCGGCAGCGGCATGACTTGCTGTTTCGATACTTGCGCCCCCCGAGGCCGTGATTACTATCTCCTTCCAGCCGGCGCGATCGGGATAGTTCCCATCTTCGTATTCGAGCAGGCCGGCGCGCCCAGCGATAGTGAGTTTTGCCGTGATGCGCAGCACCGGCAGATTTCCGGCGCCGTCGGCGATCACAAGATCCGCCGATTCCACGCGCGCCGTCACAGACTGCCCGTTACGCCGGATTGTCAGGCCGTTCGCCCATTGCCGGGCTTGCTCGAGCGCCTTCGCCTCGAGTTCCGCGCGGGGGCTGGTCCGATCGAGGCTCCAATCTCTGAGCAACTCGAAGGTCGGCACCTCCGCCAGATCCAGCGCATAGATCATGTCCACGTGCGCCGGCTTGACGTCGAATCGCGCATAATGGCTGATGCTGAAATTCCCCATCGGGTGCGCGAATAGCAAAATGTGAAACAGGAACACACAGGCCGTCAGACGCGGCGCAACGGCAGGGAACTCTCGTGGGAGCTTCGTCACAACCGGGAATACGAAGTTGCGGACATGTTGGATGTATGCGGAACGTGGTAACAGCAAGAATCGCTCCCTCGACAGGTGCAATCGGGACCATTGTAACGCGCCCCCGGGCGCGCTGCGGGCTAAAGCCCGCCCTACCACGCAGCTGCCATCGGGACACTGCCGAGCGTCACGAGGACCGGTTGTGGCAGGAAAGGCCAAAGAAGCGCTAATGCCACTGTTGGTTGATACGGGAACGAGAGTGGCCACCAATCGCTGATCACGCCCGTAACAGGGATTGTTTGTTATCTGCTGCACCGCCGGCTCGGACCGGGCGCGGAGTCTCCAATTTGGGCAGGCGGCCGCGCGGCGGGAGGTTGTGCCGCAGGATCTGACTACAGCGGATTGGGACCGGTTGGCGGAAGTGATGGAGCAGTATGACGTCTCTTGTCACTACCGGCCGGCGGCACTTCGCGAAAGTGCGTCCGAAGCATGTGACGGCGTTCCGAATGTTGCCTTGAAGATCTCGCCAGTTACACACTACGCCCTTGCTAAGATGGTATTGATGTCCACCAAGGCGGCGCTCTCCGAGGCGGAATACCTTCGCACGAGCTTCCCCGGTCTCGACCGGGAGTTCCTGGATGGGGAGGTGATCGAGAGAACCGTGCCAGACTTGAGTCATAGCTGGGCTCAGGGGGCTTTTGTGGCGATGTTCTGGAAGCTGCCGAAGCCGCACGGTCTGTACGGGATGCCGGAACTGAGGCTGTGAGTCCGGCCCGGCCGCTACGTGATCCCGGATGTCAGTGTGTTTTGGCCGGACCGGCCTGCAACTTCTCCTCCCGGCACTCTACCGCTGATTGCCATCGAAATCCTCTCTCCCGACGACCGCATGTCCGACGTGCGGGACAGGTTGCAGGAGTACGCCGATTGGGGAGTGGCGCATATCTGGCTGGCCGATCCCGACCGCAAGATCTTCTATCTGTTCAAGAAAGGGCTCCACGAAGTGAAGACTCTGACAGTGGAAGAGGTTTCGCTGACAATCAGCCCTGGTGATATCTTCGATTAATCCACGTGCATTGCAACAATGCGTAACGTCTTAACGGCAAGTGATGTTCCCCTATCCGGGGAGCTTAGAATTCCGATCGGGACAATCGTAACTCCAGCGGCGGAGGAGCTTGCCCGAGAGCGCGGCGTCCGCATCATCGAAGTAAAGCCCGATGAGCTGAAAAAAGCACCATGCCCGGAGCGGACCATCGCCATCGGCGCCGACCACGGCGGCTTCGCGATGAAAGAAGCGCTCAAGCCGCTGATTGCGGAGCTGGGTCTGGAAATCCGCGATGTAGGCGTCACCGACGGCAAAACCGCCGATTACCCCGACATCGCCATCCAGGTGGCGGAGCTTGTGTCGCAGGGAACCGCCGGGCGCGGCGTGATCGTCGATGGCGCCGGAATCGGCTCGGCGATGGCGGCAAACAAAGTGCCGGGAGTCCGCGCGGCCCTATGCTACGATAAGGCTTCAGCTCGCAACAGCCGGGAGCACAATAACGCCAACGTGTTGACTCTGGGCGGAAGGCTACTCACTCAATCGCAAGCCGACGAGGTTCTGCGCACCTGGCTAGGCACTGCTTTCGCCGGAGGCCGGCACGCGGCGCGCGTGGACAAGATCGCTGAAATCGAAAAGAGATTCGCCCTTTGGAAGCCAGCGAATTAGAACGAATCGTCGCCTTGATTGGAGATGAACTCCTGGCGCGAATTCCACGGCCGCCTCTGCCGCCGGCGGCCGAAGGGCTGAATATCGGGGACCTTGTCTGCCCGGGATGCACGCAGCGCTGCCCACAGACCTGCTCTTTGAAAGCCCGCGAGATCGTCAGCGCTGGCGCCGACCGGCTGTCGGCTTCCGAAAAGCTGACGCGCATCGCGCCAGAGATCGCCTCACTGATCGATCACACGTTGCTTCGCCCCGATGCAACGCGCCAGGAGATCGTCACACTGTGCCGGGAAGCGCGCCAGTATGAATTCGCCAGCGTTTGCGTGAACCCCTACTGGGTGCCCGTCGTGGCCAAGGAACTTGCCGGATCCCCGGTCAAAGTGTGCACCGTTGTGGGTTTTCCACTCGGCGCCGTCTCGACTGCGATCAAGGCCGCCGAGGCGGAGGAATCCATAAAAATGGGCGCCGTCGAGATTGACATGGTGATCAACATCGGCGCCCTCCGATCCGGCGATTACGATGCGGTCAAGATGGATATTCAGGCGGTCACCGAGGCCTGCCATCGCGGCGGCGCGATTGTAAAGGTGATACTTGAAAACGCGTTGCTCGATGACAACCAGAAGGTGATGGCCTGCTCGCTATCAAAGCTGGCTGGGGCGGATTTCGTAAAAACCTCGACCGGCTTTTCCAAGTCCGGAGCAACGGCGCATGACGTCTCGCTGATGCGCGCCGTGGTTGGTCCTGAGATCGGGGTAAAGGCGAGCGGCGGAATCCGCACGCTGGCGGACTTGAAGAGCATGGCGAGCGCCGGGGCCAGCCGCATCGGCGCCAGCGCCAGCGTAAAAATCGTCCAGGAAGCGGCGGCCTGAGCAAACCGTAACACAGTCATGGCGGAAGTCTCCAAATCCCGTGTTCATTTCCAAGAGCGAGCCGAGCTGCTCGATTTTTTGCTCGAGGTGTCGGCCGTTACCACGGAAACGCTGGATCTCGAGGAACTGCTTGAAAAAGTGGCCGGCATCGTGAACCGCGTTATTCCTTCCGAGCTGTTCGCCATCCTGCTATATAGCGAGCGCGCCAAAGGATTGCGCATCCGCTATTCCATCGGTCACCGGGCCGAAGTGGTGAAGAATCTCGTGGTTCCGCTTGGCGAGGGAATCACCGGCGCGGCGGCAGAATCGCGCCAGTCCATCGTGACCGGAGACGTGCGCGGGGACCCGCGCTACTTAAGCGCGGTAGATGCGGTGCGCAGCGAGCTGGCCGTGCCGATGATCGCCCGCGGAAAACTGGTTGGGGTGATTGACGCGCAATCGACGCGGCCGAACGCCTATACGCCGCAGAACCGCGCCCTGATGCAGCTTATCGGGACGCGCGTGGGCGCCTCCATCGACAATGCGCGCCTCTACCGCAGAGTGGACCGCCAGAACCGGGTGCTGCGTTCGCTGCGGTCCGCTTCGCAGGAGTTTTCCTCCATCCTGGCGCTCGACGACTTGCTGCGCAAGATCGCCCAAATCTTGCGAGGACTGGTGAACTACGACGCCTTCAGCGTGCTCCTGGTGGACTACGAGCGCCAGGTGCTGCGCCACAGGTTCAGCATGCGGTACGACCAGCGCGTGGAAATCGACAACATCCCGATCAGCAGCGGCCTTACAGGGGCCGCGGTGGCGGCCCGGGAAGCGGTTAAAGTGAACGACACTCTGGCGGATCCGCGCTATATCGCCTCGCACGCCGACATACGGTCGGAGGTGGCGGTGCCGCTGATTGTGCGGGACCAGGTGATCGGCGTGCTGGATCTGGAAAGCGACCGTCTGGGTTTTTTCACCGACGATCACGTGCGGATGCTCTCTTTGTTGGCCCCGCAGGTGGCGGTATCGATCGAGAACGCCCGTCTCTACGAAGAGCTGGAACAGCGCGAGAATCGTATGGAGCAGGATCTGCGAGCCGCCCGGAAACTTCAAAAAGTGCTGCTGCCGCGAAAAGCGCCGCACCTTGAAGGTCTGGAAATCGCGCTCGGCGCCCGGCCGGCCAGAGAGATCAGCGGCGACATCTACGATTTCTTCATACGCGATGAGCGCCACTCTTTGATCTGCTTCGGGGATTCGAGCGGCAAGAGCGCCGCCGCCGCGCTTTACGGCGCGCTGGTAAGCGGCTTCTTGCGCAGTCTGGCTTCAAGCGACATCAGTCCCGCGCAACTGATGTCGATGCTTAATGAAACGCTGCTCGAGCGGAAGGTCGACGCCAAGTATGTCACCTTGCTGATCCTGCTTTGGGACTCCCAGACCCGCGCACTCGTGATTGCCAACGCCGGCTCCACTCCCCCCATGGTGCTTCGCGGCGGCGAAATCCTGATCCCCAAGGTGGAGGGGATTCCCGTTGGTCTGCTCGAAACGTGTGAATACGAGGAAGTGATCTTCCAGGCCCATTCCGGAGACGTCATTCTGCTGTACTCAGACGGCGTCGTGGACCAGCAGAACAATCCGGAGTCCGGCGCGCCGTCCGAGTATGATGTGAGCCGCCTGAGCGGCTTGCTGCGCAAGTTGAAAAACAGGGACGCGGAAGGGATTGCCAGCGGACTGTTTCGCGACCTGGATCGATTTGCGGCCGGCGCCCCCATCTCCGACGACCAGACAATCGTCGTCATGAAAGTGCTTTGAAGATGAATCGCTCTTTTACTTACAAGGATGGCGTGCTGCACGCTGAAAACGTAGCTCTCGACGCAATCGCCCGGCGCGCCGGCACGCCCTGTTACATCTACTCCGCCAATGCGATTCTCGACCGCTACCGGGCCTATGAAGAGGCCTTCGGGGCGGCGCCGCACCAGGTCTGCTACGCCGTCAAGGCCAACTCGAGTCTGGCGATTCTCGCTTTGCTGGCGCGCGCCGGTTCGGGCTTCGACATTGTTTCGGGCGGCGAGTTGTTCCGGGTTTTGCGCGCGGGCGGCGACCCGGGCCAAGTGCTTTTTTCCGGCGTCGGCAAGACAGCGCAGGAAGTGGAATACGCCATCGAGCAAGGCATCCATAGTTTCAATTGCGAATCCGAATCGGAGCTAACCCTGATCGATGCGCTGGCGGCGCGCGCCGGCAAGCGGGTCAGAGTGGCTTTGCGCGCCAATCCCGACGTCGACGCCGAAACGCATCCCTACATCTCCACCGGGCTCCGCGAGCACAAGTTCGGCATCGATGCCAGGGGCATTGAGGACGTTTACGATCGCGCGCGAAGCCTGAAGAATCTGGAGCTGGAGGGAGTCAGTTGCCACATCGGATCCCAGTTGCTCAATCCCGCTCCACTGCTGGAAGCTGTCGACCGCATGCTGGCGCTTGTCGAACGTCTCCGCGCGCGAGGCATTCCGATACGGCACTTTGATCTGGGCGGAGGCCTGGGCGTCCCTTACAAGCCCGGCGAAGAAGCGCCCTCCATCCCCGCCTACATCGAACAGGTCTGCGCCAAAGTCGCATCCCATGATCTGACGCTGATGGTCGAGCCCGGGCGTTCGCTGGTTGCCGAAGCCGGTGTTCTGCTCAGCCGTGTGCTCTACCGGAAGAAAAGTGCGGACAAAGAGTTTGTCATACTCGACGCGGCGATGAACGATTTGATCCGCCCGTCCCTTTACAAGGCCTGGCACGAGATCCTTCCCGTCCGCCAGGATGGACGGCGGGGAAAGATCATCGCCGATGTGGTTGGTCCGGTTTGCGAATCCGGCGATTTTCTGGCTCGCGACCGGGAAATGGCGAACGTGCTCCCCGGGGATCTGGTGGCGATTGCGACAGCGGGCGCCTACGCCTTCGTGCTGTCGTCAAACTATAACGGCCGCGCGCGCGCGGCTGAAGTGATGGTGGCCGGCGGCGGCTGGCGCGTCGTGCGACAGCGCGAGAGCTTCGAGGATCTGATTCGCGGTGAAGTGTGTTAAGACGGCCCGCCGGGAAATAAGTATGAATGATCGGGGGCGTGCAGGCTCAGAGCTACGCCACGTACTTGCGGAAAAAGTCGAGCGTACGCTGCCAGGCCAGCTTGGCGGCTGCTTCGTCGTAGCGGGGCGTGGTGTCGTTGTGGAACCCGTGATTGGTTCCTTCATACATGTGAGCGGTGTGGGTTACACCATTGGCCTTGAGCGCTTCCTCATAGGCGGGCCAGCCGGCGTTGATGCGCGTGTCGAGGCTCGCGTAGTGGAGAAGGATGGGGGCTTTGATTTTCCCCACGTCGGCGGCTGGAGGTTGTCCGCCGTAGAATGGAACGGCGGCAGCCAAGTCAGCGCCAAGACGAACGGCGAGGTTGTTGGAAACGCCTCCTCCGAAGCAAAATCCGACGACGCCGATTTTGCCTGTGCAATCGGAGCGCGCCTTTAGCCAGCGGGCGGCGGCGACAAAATCCTCAGCCATCTTCTGCCGGTCTACTGTAGCGAATAGCTGGCCGCCTTTTTCATTATCGCCAGGATAGCCCCCGACGCTGGTTAGCCCGTCCGGAGCGAAAGCCATGAAATTCACCGAGGCGAGCCTGCGCGCCACATCCTCGATATAGGGGTTCAAGCCCCGGTTTTCGTGGACCACGAGGACGCCGGGCAGTTTGCCGCCCGCCTTTTGCGGACGGACCAGGTAACCGCGAATGCTGCCATTGCCCTGAGGCGAGTCCAGGGTGGCGTATTCGGCTTTAATGCGAGCATCGTCCTTGGGCACTTGCTGCGCCCAGGCGTAATTAGGTTGCAGACATTCCAGAATAGCGGCCGCGGTGAGACCGCCGGCGGCGAACTTCTTTGCGCCGTCCAAAAAAGCGCGGCGATCGATATCGCCGTGGACGTAGAGATCGAACAGGTTCAGCAGTTCCTGCGGAAAATCGCTGGCTTTTTTGCGTTCCATTACATTTCCTTTCTTAGGGTCGCGCTCCCGCCTTCCGGAGCGCGGATTCGGCGGGGGTATTGCCGTATTTGCGGGCCTGAGAGATCGCAGTCAGCCCCGATTTACTTCGCCGATTCGGATCGGCGCCTGCTTCCAGCAGCGCTTCCAAGGTTTCCGCGGAGCGGAATTCGAGGGTCGAAGCCCACAGCAGCGGAGACATGCCGCGATTGTCCACTATGTCCGGTTTCGCTCCTAGTTTCACCAATTGCCGAACGACGGAGGCATGCCCACTGAGCGCCGCCGCCGATACGGCGCTGCTGCCGTCCTGATCGGCATCCTCAAGCCGCGCGCCGTGGTTCACCAGTTCGCCGATCAACTCCTGGTCGCTGTAAAGTGTGGCTACCAACAGTGGCCAGGCCGTAAGAGAGCCGAACAGAATGCTTCGTTGATTTGCGTCCGCGCCCTTGCGCAAAAACAGCGCCACTTTCTCCGTTTCGCCCGAGTAGACCGCCTGCATCAGAGCTGACCCGTTGAAGATCGCTTTTTTCCCCGCTGGGTTGTTGACATCGGCGCCGCGGTCGAGCAGCAAAGCCGCCGTTTGCGCCGTTCCGCCGTAGGCGGCCGCCACCATCAGGGGCGTGTATCCGGTCTTGGAGCGGGCGTTCGCATTGGCGCCGCGATCGAGCAGCAGCTTGACTTTCGCTTGATCCGCCGCTGCCAGCATTAGAACGCTAGTCCCGCTGGCCGTTGTCTGGTTGGGATTCAAGCCGGCCTTCAAAGCCTGGTCCAGATCGCTCGCCGTGCCGAAGAGCGCGGTTCGAACCCAAGGCGCCGGGGCTGTGCGCGTAAGCTCAGCGAGGCTCGGGGCGGCGGGGACATTGGTTTTGGGGAGGGAACCGGATAGGGCTTGAATGGCCCAACAGGCGCCGGACAAGGATGTGAACTGGTCCTTGCCGTGCGGAAAGCCGCTCTCAAAGTACGGCGGGCTGACCGGAGCGTCGTCATGGATGCGGGATCGAACATGCCAGGAGCCGTCCGGTTTCTGGGTTTTGATCAGGAATGCAATTCCACGATCGATGGCTGCCTCGCGGGCAGCGGCGGCGCCCGACGTCCTCAATGCCACCAGAGCCTGCCCCGTGGAATACGCGTCGGAAGGACGACGCGGCAGTTGTCCCCAACCGCCATCGGCCCTCTGTTCGGAAACAAGCCGCGCGGCGAAGGGCGTCAAGGTGGAAGTGCCGGCTCCGGCCCAGGCGAGTCCCAGTACTTGGTAGACGCGGTCTTCGGTATCTAAAGGCTGGTTCTTTTCCAGCCACACAGCGGCGCGCCGGACGCGGTCCCGGGTTTCCCCCGCCAACTCTTCGGGCATGTAGAGTTGAAGTGCGCGCAGGGTCAGCGCTGTTGTGGTGAATGGACTGCCTGTCTGCGGCGGCCTGAAGTCAAGTGTTCTCCAGCGTCCATCGGCCGTTTGCCTGGAAGCGAGCAGGCGCGCCAGCGCGGCTGTGGCGGTATTGGGCGGCAGGCCGGCGGCATGCGCGGCGATCATCGTGTAGCTGTCGTTCATGGCCGAGTCGGTGGAGTCGTAGCCTTGCGCCAACCTGTCGAGCTCGGTAAGGTATGCGAATGCCTTGAGAAAATGCCGCTTGGCTGCCTCTTCGCCGATTGCGACGCCGCGCGCCCGCGCCTCCGCCAGTGCAAGCGCCGGCAGTACACTGTGATGGCAGGAAGTACATTCGCGCAGCTTGAACCAGCCGTGCATCGTGGATTCGACTGCGCCAACGGCGCGCACAACCGCCGAGCGCGTTTCCTTTACGTCTACGTCCGCCGGGTAAAGTGTCCCCAAGCCCAGGCACGAACCTGTCAACACAAGTTTCAGGACGAATCGCATGCGCATATAGGAGAAGTATACACGGGTCACTAAGACTGCAAGTTCCACGCCTGCCGGGACAGCCGGTAGAGCACATGGCGGCGCAGCGGGTGAGATTCAGGGACTCTGGGGTGGCCGAAATCGTCTTCGGGATGATAGCTCATGCCCAACCGCTGCATTACGCGGCGGGAACGTAAGTTCCGCGGAACGGTCATCGCCACAATCTCCTCAAGCCCAAGCGTCTGAAAACCGTATGCAAGCGAGGCGCGGGCCGCCTCGGTGGCGTAGCCGCATCCCCAATACTCCCATGCCAAACGCCAGCCGATTTCCACGCAGGGAGTGAAGTGCTCTTCGAAGGAAGGGATGCAAAGCCCGGTGAAACCAAGAAACGAAGAGACGCCCGGAGCCTCCAGCGCCCACAACCCGTAGCCGTGCCGGGAGAAGTGCTCGCGAATTCTCAAAGCCAGCAGATCGCTTTCCGCGCGGTCGAGAACGAGAGGCAAATGCTCCATCACCCGCGGATCGGCGTTCAGCGCCGCAAACCGCGGTAGATCGTCATCCAGCCACGGGCGCAGGATCAGACGATCTGTAGTCAGCTGCGCAAGCATGCCGCTATTCGCGAACCATCTGCTCGGATGTTACGAGCGGACACGTGTGACGCCGCACGTAGTCGAGCAGGCTGCCCACAAGCCCGCGCACACGTTTCTCGCTGGCCGGGTCCTTGCAGTTTCCTTCGCTGTCAAAAACGTCTCTGACCTTGGCTATCGAAACCGAACCGGGCAATACCAAAGCGCCAACGTGCGAACAGACGCTGCGCAACTGCTCCAGCGCTTTAATAGCGCCGATCGAACCGGCGGCCACGCCGAACAAGGCGATCGGCTTTCCGCTGAGCGTCGAGGGAAAGCCCAGGTTCTCAATGATCAGTTTCGCGACACTGCACATGCTGCCGTGGTATTCCGGCGTCGAGAACAGGATTCCGTCGGCGGCGAGAACGCGTTCTTTCAACCGCTGCGCATCTTCCTCTCCGCCGGGAATTCCCGGCGGGGACAAGTTCAGCGAGGCGGCGTCGATCAGATCGAGTTCGACGTCGTCATGGGCGCGAAACTCGTCGAGGGCGATGGCCATGGCCTTCGAAGTGAAGTTTCCCGGCCGCGACGTCCCGATAATGGCCACGATACGATATTTCCGTGTCATGTCAGCTCAATGCGATTGAGGATAACACAGCCCGCCTTTGGCGCAGGCCTTGCGTGTATACTGTCAGCAAACTGGAATCACCGACATGAAAACTCTTGTTACGCACAAATACCAAAGCTGGGACTCGGTGCCGCTCGAGCAGATGAGTGACGTCATTTCCCGAAAACTGGTCAGCGGCGAAAAGGCCATGGTCGCGCAAGTCTTTCTAAAAAAAGGCGCCGTCGTCCCTGAGCATTTTCATGAAAGCGAGCAGATCACTTATATCCTGGAAGGCGCGCTCAAGTTCGAGTTGGAAGGGCGCGAGGTAGTTGTCGCCAAAGGGGAAGTGCTCTACATACCCTCCAACGTTCCCCATCGCGCCGTGGCCCTCGAGGATACGCTCGATCTGGATATCTTCTCCCCGCCTCGCTTCGATTGGCTCCACAAAGACGACGAATACCTCCGCCGCGGTGAGCGGGAATCATTGCCGGAATTCCCGCTTGACATTTAAGTTAATACTTAATCATACTGAATCTTGCCTCGAAAAAGCGCGTCCAGTGACGTGTTTCGAGCGCTGGCGGATCCCACGCGGCGCCAGCTATTGGACCTACTGCGCGATGGCCAGATGCCAGTAATGGAGTTGGCCGAAACATTCCGCATGTCTTTGCCGGCCGTGAGCCAGCACTTGAAAGTATTGAAACAAGCCGGACTAGTGTCTGAGCGGCGGCAGGGACGGCAGCGGTTTTATCAATTACAGGCCGGCCCGTTGGAGGAAGTGATGGACTGGGTGGGGCACTATGAGAAGTTCTGGGCTGCCAGGCTGACCAGACTGGGAGAACATCTCAGGAAAAACCCATGAAGCGGGATCTGGAATTCGAAGCGATTTATCCGTTCCCACCGGAACGGGTGTGGACGGCGATTACCGATCCGGCCGCGATTGCCGACTGGCTCATGCCGAATGACTTTCAGGCCGTGGTGGGACACCGGTTCCGGTTCGTTTCCAAACCGATGCCGGGTTGGGACGGGATCGTGCAATGTGAGGTACTCAAGGTGGAGCCGCCCCGGACTTTGATCTACTCATGGAACAGCGGCAACGGCTCGGTGAACACAATCGTCACATGGACCCTCGAAGCCATCCCCGAGGGCACGCGATTACGGTTGGAGCAGACCGGCTTCCGGGGAGCCAAGGCGCTCATGATCAGCTTTTTCATGGGCAGCGGCTGGAAGGGCATCGTTCGAACGCACATCCTTGAAGCCGCGCGGCGAGTGGACGAATTCGGCCGTTACACTACGGCCGCCTCCGGTCCGCGTTTGGGTTAACAGGCGGGCGTGTTACCGGCGTTTTGTTTTACCGGGCGCCGCGCCGACCGGAGACTGACGCAGAGCCTGTTCGCGCTCTTCTTTGCTGAGGAAGGCGTAATCTGGAGCGGGCATGCCGGGGATCTTGACGGGCGCCGGCCGGTCCGCCCGCCAGGAGCGCAACTGCCGGCGAAAGTCTTCGACCCGGTCCTTGTGCCGGCCATCGGCGATCAGATTGCGCTCTTCTTTTGGATCGTTCGGCAGATCGTATAGCTCGAATTCGCCGCTAAGGTCGCGGCTGTTGTCGATGAACTTCCAGCGTCCGGCGCGGACCATGGCGGTGGCGAGCTGGGAATAGCAGCGGTCCTTCCACTTTGCGTCCTTGCCGCGAGCCAGCGGCAGAAGGCTGCGCCCCTGCACGCGATCGGGAACGGGCAGCCCCGCGGTTTCAAGAATGGTGGGAACCAGATCCGTATTCTCCACCACCTTGTCGACGAGGCGTCCCGTGTTTTCCGCCGACCCTTTGGGCGCTCGCCACAAAAGCGGCACATGCGAGGAGCCCTCGTACATGATGCCTTTGAACATTCGCCCGCGGTCGCCCAGCATGTTGCCGTGATCGGCGGTAAACAGCACCAGGGTGGAATCGGCCATCCCCAGCCGGTCGAGTTCCCTGAGAAGACGGCCAATCTGCTGATCGATGTGGGCGATGGCCCCGTAATAGGCCGCGCTCATCACCCGCAGCATCCGTTCGTCGTCGATGAAGCGGCGCTTGCCGCGGTCGCGCTCGGCGTTGCGCAGCTCTTTGATATTGGCCGGCAACTTCGGAATCGGGATGGCTCCGGGGTCGTATTTGCGGAACCAGCGCTCTGGCTCGACGCTGGGTGAATGCGGCTTCAGATAGCTGGAAAACAGGAACCAGGGCTGTGAGCGGTCTTTTCGCGATCGCAAGTAGTCAATCGAGCGGTCCGTGATCCATTCTGTTTCGAAATCCTCCTCCGGATAGCGGAACACTCCGACGTCACGGCCCAGCGGATCGTCGGGCCAGGGGCAAGTGCCGGGAACGATGGCCCATTTGGCGGCGTCAGCGCCGTGCTTGCGGCGCAGATACGCCAGGTGCCCCTGCTCAGGCGCCGGCCCCTCCTGCGTGAACGTCCAGAATTGATCGAAACCGAATGCATAACGCCGGGGCGCGTAGTGCAGCTTGCCGGCGATTGCGGTGTGATAGCCATGATGTTTCAGGATGCTCGGTAGAAAAATCTCACCGTCGTTTGCAGGCACTGCGTTCGTGGTGACGCCGATGACATCCGCGTAACGCCCCGTAAAGGTGCAGGCGCGCGACGGTGAACAGACCGGCGCAACCGTGTAGGCATTCGAGAAACGCACGCCCTGCCCGGCCAGCCGGTCGAGATTCGGCGTTGCCACCACCGGATGTTTCTCCGAGCTCATGGCGTCCCATCGCATCTCGTCCACCATAAGAAATAAGATGTTCGGCCGCCGGACGGTGTCTGCCAGGGCGGAGACTCCGAGCGAGGCGCCAACCAATTCCCGCCGGGACAACTTTTCCATGCGCGAAAATGATACCATGGCGGGTCGGATATAATCACCTCAGAGGATTCACTGAGCGATTAGCGGGGATGCGGGTTTGACGATTCGATTCGGAAAAGGAGAAAGTCTGATGAGTGAACCAACTGCTCGCAGAGATGTGTTACGCACCGTGGGCGCGGCGGCGTTGTCGATTGGAACATCCCGCATTCTGGGGGCGAATGACCGCGTCGAAATCGCCGTGGTTGGCATCGGCGGCCGCGGCACGGGCCACCTGAATGAATACGCCAAGCTGTCCGACTGCCGGATTGCGGGCGTGTGCGACGTGAATCAGGCCGCGCAGGAGCGCGCCGTGGCGCTGGTGGAGCGGCTGACCGGCCACAGGCCCAAGGTCTACTCCGATATGCGCAAGCTCTATGAGGACAAGGATGTCAATGCCGTCTCCATCGCCACGCCCAATCACTGGCACGCGCTGGCGACCATCTGGGCCTGCCAGGCCGGCAAGGACGTCTATGTCGAAAAGCCAGTAAGCCACAACGTGTGGGAAGGCAAGCAGATGATCGCGGCGGCCCGGAAATATAACCGGGTGGTGCAGGCAGGGTCGCAGAGCCGCAGCATCGCCCATAAGATGGAGGCGATGAAACTGCTGAGAGAGGGCGCCATCGGAAAGATCTATATGGCCAAAGGGCTTTGCTACAAACGGCGGCCATCCATCGGCAGGAAACCGGATCAGCCCACGCCTCCGGGCGTGGATTGGAGCCTGTTCCTAGGACCGGCGCCGATGCGCCCCTTCAACGAGAACCGCTTCAAGTACAACTGGCATTGGTTCTGGGATACCGGCAACGGAGATATCGGAAACCAGGGCGTTCACGAGATGGACGTGGCTTTGTGGGGAATGGGCAAAACGGTAATGCCCAAAAGCGTTACCTCGAGCGGCGGCAAATACGTCTATGACGACGATCAGGAGACCCCCAACACGCAACTGGCGGCGTTCGATTTCGGCGACGCGCAGTTAGTCTTTGAAGTGCGCGGGCTCCCCTCTCCCGACGAAGGCCCTCTCAAGCGCAGAGGCAGCAATATCGTTGGCAACATGTTCTACGGCAGCGAAGGCTACATGGCCGTGGATGGCTCGGGATACTGGCTTTACAAGGGAGAACAGCACACTCTCGCAATGGAAGGGAAGGCGCAGCGCGGCGACACTTCCCCGCACATGGATAACTTCCTGAAGGCCGTCAAGAGCCGCAAACGGGAAGATCTCAATGCCGAAGTCGCGGTCAACGTGCTGGCGTCCAATTACTGCCATCTCGCCAACATCAGTTACCGGGTGGGCCGGAAACTGAACTGGGACCCGGCTAAAGAGAAGTTCGTCAATGACGCCGAAGCCGACATCCTGCTGACCCGGAAATACCGGGCGCCCTATGTAGTACCCGAGAAAGTGTAGGAAGCCCAGCCCATGGGCCGTTGGGAGCGACCGGAAAGCAACCTCCCACCTTTCCGCCTCCACGATTTGAACGGCAAAGTGTGGATTTCAGACAGGTTGCGTGGAAAGACCGTGGTCATGGGATTGTGGGCGACGTGGAGCGGTCCCTCGATTCTTCTGCTTGCCGGGTGGCGCCGGTTTCGTGATCTGGTGATGGATCGGGAGGATATCGAAGTACTGTCTCTCAACGTCGATGACGACTTCGGCAAGGCGCGCGCCGAGGCCAGTAAGGAGCAATACGATTTTCCCGTTCTGGCTGCGGCAGTTTACGCGCACCAGGCAGTGCCAATGCTGAGCGTTCCGCGGATCTGGATCGTCGACGCCAACGGAAACTGGCAGTGGGAAAGCATCGGGTTCGACGCCACTATGGAAGACTTCGAACACCAGTTGCTGAAGAAAGTCGAAGCGACGCAGGCAATGGCTTCGGGCTGATCCCCTGTTCTACTTGTCGAAATCGGAAGCTTCGCCGAAACGCCGGCATTCGATCGAGGGAGCTACCGCGCGCACCAACCCCGACAAAACGGCGCCGGGGCCTGCCTCAAAGGCTTGAGTGACTGCTTGGGCTTCGAGCAGCCGGATGCTCTCCAGCCACCGTACGGGGTTCGGAATCTGCTCGATCAGCCCAAGCCGGGCCTCGGCGGCGGTTCGTATCAGCCGCGCCTGCCAGTTATTCACAAGAGGCACGTCCAGATCGCGGAAAGGCGTTGCATGAAGATCCGGCCTGAGACGATCCTGGGCGGGTTTCATCAGCGGGCAATGAAAGGGAGCGCTCACCGGGAGCGCCACAACACGCTTGGCGCCAGCGGCTTTAGCCAGTTCCGAGGCCCGCGCCACGGCCGCCGCATGACCGGCGATCACCACCTGATCCGCGGAGTTCAGGTTCGCTGCCGCGACCACTTCCCCCTGAGCCGCTTCGGCCAGGATCTCATCCAGTTTGCCGCCGGGCAGCCGCAAAATCGCCGCCATGGCCCCTACGCCTTCCGGCACGGCTTCCTGCATGTAGCGGCCTCGTTTCCGAACCAGTTGCAAGGCATCAGCAAATCCCAGCGCACCCGCAGCCACCAGAGCCGAGTACTCTCCCAAGCTGTGGCCGGCAACCAGGTCTGGCCGGTGGCCTTGTTCCCGAAGCACGCGGCAGGCGGCGGTCGAGACGGTCAACAAGGCCGGCTGCGTATTTTCCGTTCGCTTCAAATCTTCTTCCGGACCCGCCCAGCACATCTGGGACAGGGAGAAACCCAAACTGGCATCAGCCTCCTCAAACGTCTGCTTGGCAACGGGATAGCGCTCCGCGAGGGATTTGCCCATTCCGGCGAATTGCGAGCCCTGGCCTGGGAACAGGAATGCAAGTTTACTCATAAAGTCGAAGCTATAATGGTAACCTTAAGCCAAGAATCGGTCATCAAGTTCTATTAAGGCCTGTGCCGCGCAGCCCATTTGAAGGGAGTTTTTGAAGTTGGGCATATCGGAAATCTGCGTACGCCGCCCCGTTTTCGCTTTCATGCTGATCTTTTTCATCGTGACGCTGGGGGTGTTCAGCTACAGGGACCTTGGGCTTGACCTGTTCCCCCGCACCGATCCAGCCACGGTGTACGTTCAGGTGCGCTTGCCAGGCGCCAGTCCGGAAGAGGTGGCCTCGCAATGCGTGATCCCGCTGGAGGAGTCCATCTCGGCTATCAGCGGGATCGACGAAATCCGGGGATTCGTCATGGAAGGCAGCGCCCGCATGATGATCTCCTTCGTCCTGGAGAAGGATATCGGCGAAGCGGTAGAGGACGTGCGGGAAAAAGTCAGCGCCGCGATGCGCAAACTTCCCCCCAACGCGCTGCCGCCATCGGTGATCAAGGCAGATCCCGATAGCGATGCCGTAATCACGCTGGCCGTCAGCGGTAAGCGCCCGCAGCGCGAACTGACCGAAATTGCGGACAAGCAGATACGGCGCGCCATTGAAACCGTGGACGGCGTGGGCGGCGTGGACGTATTCGGCGGACGCCAGCGGCAAATCAACGTATTCCTCGATATCGACAAGCTCAATGCTTACAACCTCAGCGCGCAGGATGTCGAGCAGGCAATCCGCACGGAAAATGTAGAAACACCCGGAGGCCGGATCATACGCGGGCCAAGCGAGCTCGGCGTACGTACTCGCGGCCGCGTGGAGCATGTCAACGAGTTCAACAACATCATCGTGAAGAACGTTCGCGGCGCACCCATCCGCATCCGAGACATTGGAAACGTCGAGGACGGCATGGCCGAACGGCGCACGTTCGGCTACTACAAGAATCAGCCGGCTGTGATGCTCGAGGTGCGGCGGCAGATCGGCGCCAACACCGTCAAAGTCGTGGACGGCATCATCGGCAGGATCGCGCAGGTATCGGAACAAGTGCCGGCCGGCGTGAAGATCGACGTCGTCAAGGAGCAGGCCACTTACATCAAGAATTCCGTCTCGGCGCTTCAGGAGCACCTGCTGCTGGGAAGCCTGCTGGCTTCCCTGATCGTGTTCATTTTCATCCGCGACTGGCGCACTGTGTTCATCAGCTCAATTGCCATCCCAACTTCGGTGATCGCGACTTTCACGCTGCTCAAGCTGATGGGCTATTCGCTGAACTCAATGACCCTGCTGGGACTGACGCTGGCGGTGGGCATCGTGATCGATGACGCCATCATTGTCCTCGAGAATATCTACCGTTACATCGAAGAAGAGAGCATGCCGGCGATCCAGTCCGCGATTTACGCCACCAAGGAGATCTCACTGGCCGTGATGGCGACCACGCTGTCGCTGGTGATCGTGTTCGTGCCGGTGGCGTTCATGCAGGGCTACGCCAAAAAATTTCTCAACCAGTTCGGATGGACGATGTCGGCGGCCATCATGATGTCTATGCTGGTGGCGTTCACGCTGACTCCCACCCTCAGCGCCCGCATGCTGAAGCGCAAGGGAAAAGCAAAGGCGAGCGCGAGCGGCCACCATTCCACCTTTGTAGAGCGCGGCTATATTGGCGTGCTTGAATGGTCCCTGAACCATCGCTGGGCTATCCTGGTCGTTTGCGCTCTTACCTTCGGCTCCACGTTCTACCTGAATGACCGCATCGGGCGCGACTGGATGCCGCAGGAAGATCAAAGCGAGCTATCGATCTGGTCGGAGCTGCCGGAAGGTTCCTCCCTGGATCTGACCGAGCGAATCACGCTGCTCATGGCGCGGGCAATCGAGAAAGTACCGGGTGTCATTGCGGTGGTGCCCACCAGCTCGACCTTCATGGACCGCGTCACGATGAGCAGCATGACGGTGTTGCTCGATTCGCCGGACAAACGCGCCCCCATCGAAGATATGGCGCAGAACGTGCGCCAGGCCGTGCTGCCATGGGCGCAGCAGGCCCGTCCCCGCGTCACCATGCCGAACATCCTGGGCGGCAGGGACACTTTTTCACCCATCCGGGCCATGCTGCTAGGGCCCGATATGAACCGGCTGGTCGAAATCGCCCGGGATGTAAATCGCGAATTGTTAAAAGAGCCGTCGGTAGTGGATCTGCGGGTCAATTTGAGTCTGAACAACCCGGAACTACACGTGGAAATCGACCGCCAACTGGCTTCCGATCTGGGCGTGCGGGTATCCGATATCGCCAGCGCGGTGCGGCTGCTGATGTCAGGAGAAGATCAGATCTCGACCTTCAAGGAAGAATCCGAACAATACGTGGTGACCATGCGGTTGCAGCCAGGTCAGCGCGACGACCCTGCCGTGCTCAGCCGCCTGCTGATCCCTTCCGCCCGCCAGGGACTGATCCGGCTGGATTCGATCGCCAGGCTGGAGCGCGGCCTTGGCCCCAGCAGGATTGACCGCTACGCCCGCCAGTTCTCGGTGGGCATTTACGGCAACGTTTCCAAGGGCTATGCCTTGGGCGAGGCCGCCGCGCGCACACGCGCCGCCTTTGACCGTGTCGGATTGCCGCCGGGTTACAGTTTCCGGCTCTCCGGGCAGGTGCAGGTGCTCGAAGAGACGACCCGAAACATGCTGCTGGCAATCGGGCTGGCGTCGATCTTCATGTACATGGTGTTGGCGGCGCAATTTGAAAGCCTGATCCATCCGTTTATCATTCTGGCCACTCTGCCGCTTTCGATCCCGTTTGCCCTGCTTTCGCTGATCGCAACCGGACGCACACTGAATCTGTTCAGCGCGCTGGGGGTACTGCTTCTGCTGGGGATTGTGAAGAAAAACGGCATTCTGCAGATCGACTACATGAATCGTCTGCTCAAGGAAGGCCGGCCGCTGCGGGAGGCGATCGTGGAAGCCAACCGTGTTCGTCTGCGCCCCATCCTGATGACAACATTCGCCATTGTGGCGGGCCTGGTGCCGACCGCGGTCGGCATGGGCGCCGGAGCGTCACAACGCTCGGCGATCGCCATCACCATTATCGGCGGCCAGGTGCTGTGTCTGTTGCTGACGCTGCTGGTGGTCCCGGTCGGTTTTTCAATAGTCGAGCAGACCAGGATGTGGCTTACAGGCCGTCACCAGACGCGCGAGGCGACCGTTTCAGGCGACTAGTCCTGTCGAATATCCGCCTACCTGCTGAGCCTTGCTCATCATTAAAAAAAATTTTCAAATTTCTGCACATCTTCGGCAACGATTTACGCGTCTACGTGTATGAAGATCGAAGCCCGGGGCGATGAGAACATTGCCGGGCTCGGGTAACTGAAGGATTAGGAAAGGATTGACGATAGCTGGAGGGTGTGGAAAATGAAAATCGCAACCAAACAGACCATCATAGCCGTCGAAAGCAGAGAGAGCGTTTACTGCCCGATCTGCACTCACACCGTTGAGGCGGCGGTCTTAACCACGCGCAAGGCTTCGATCGTGAAGCCGGGCCAGCGTTGCGGCCGGTGCAAATCTACACTGGATGCGGGTTACGTATTCCGGTTTGAGCGGGCTGCTTGAGTCCCGCAAGGCATTGCGGTTTGTACCAGGCTGTGCTGTGATTGATTAGAGGGCGCGGGATTCACCCCTGCGCAGCGATAACGCGGAGGACTGCAAAACGATGGCGGCAAAGAAAAGAATTCCACTCGAAAAGGCCGTGATCTCCAAGGAGATCATCGAGCAGGCCAAGCGCGCCATCGAGACCGACCGCGCCAAGCCTCCCATGCCCTGCAAGATTTGCAATGCCGAAGCCGCGCCTACTTCAACCGAAGGGTTGTGTTGGGTTTGCCGGCGGCTGAAAATCAGCGCCTGGCGTGAGGTCGATCAGCAGATGCCCGCGCAGGAATAGCGCTTTCTACTCTAAAAGCCACTCGTAGTCGGAAGGGTCCAGCCCAAGCTGTTCCATCTGCCGGGGCAGGTCCGGACGGATCGTCTCCGGTGTGTTCTGGACCCACGCCGTGACAACGGTTTCGACGCCTACGCGGTTCTTGCCGTCTTCGCCGGCAAGCTCCTCGGACTGCCGGCGCAGCGTTTCCTCGGTTTCGTCACGGATTGGGCGCGGAGTCCGGGCCAGTATTGCATTCAGCAGATCTTCGGCGGCGTCGTTCCAATTCATGAATCTCACAGCATAACAGGAGTTGTAGTCGTAAGGTACTCTCTAAGGGTTGTAATGGTTTCACCGCATTCCCCTTCCTTGCTCACGACCCGATAAGTCAAGCGAGGGACTCATGCCTGAAAACCGCTCCGAAGATTTTACCGACTATTACGAGATGCTGCAGATCAGTCCGAATGCCGAGTACGAGACGATACAGCGCGTGTTCCGGCTGCTGGCGCAACGCTACCACCCGGACAACAAGGAGTCGGGCAACGAGCAGACGTTTCAGCAGTTGTTGGTGGCCTACCAGGTGCTCGGGGATCCCGCGCGGCGCGCCGCCTATGATGCGCAGCATCGCGAGCAGGTGCGGCTGAAGTGGCAAGTCTTCGATCAAAATTCCGCACCGCAGGGCCGGGAATCCGAGCGCCGCAAACGGAGCGGGATACTGGAGGTGCTTTACCGCAAGCGGCAGTGCACACCCAGTCAGCCCGGTATGAACGTTCGTGAGATGGAAGACCTGCTCGGGATTCCCAGAGAGCATCTGGAATTCACCCTCTGGTATCTCAGGGAAACCGGGGACGTGCGGCCGGGCGATAACGGTAAGTTTTCCATTTCGGCCAAAGGCGTGGATACCTACGAGGAAATCTGCGGCCCGGATGCCGAGCGTTCCAGCGTGTACATGCTTCCCGCGGCGAAAAACACGCAAGCGGTCTGAATTGTTCCCGCCACTCGTTCTACACTAGGAAAAGTGTTTCGACACTTTGGCCTTCGCCTTCCCGCATTCGCTGGCGAAACTAAGCAATTCCGAAGAAGACAGGCCGGCAAGCCTGTCCTACCACAGAGATGACTGCTATGAGCGTAATTCTCGAGACCAATCTTGGCGCAGTCCCGCTCCGCGCGCGCGGTAAAGTACGGGACGTCTACGATCTGGGTGACAAATTGCTCCTCGTGGCATCGGACCGGATTTCGGCATTCGACTGTATTCTGCCGAGCGGAATCCCGGGCAAAGGCCGTGTACTGACCCAGATGTCGATCTTCTGGTTCGATTTTCTCAAAGACATCGTGCCGACCCATTTTCTCTCGGCGACCGTGGACGACTATCCGGAATCGCTGAGGCGATACCGGGACCAGTTGGAGGGCCGCTCGATGCTGGTGCGCCGGGCCGATATGATCGATGCGGAATGCGTGGCGCGCGGATATCTTAGCGGGTCGGGCTGGAAAGAATACCTGCAGACCGGCGCGATCTGCGGTATAGCGCTACCAGCCGGGCTTCGAGAAAGCGACCGGCTGCCGGAACCCATTTTCACGCCCGCAACCAAAGCACAAACGGGCCACGACGAGAACATCCCCTTCGAGCGGTTTCGCGAAATTGCCGGCGCCGGTCTGGCGGGAAGGCTGCGAGATCTAACGCTTCAGATCTACGCCCACGCCGCCGCCCATGCCGAATCGCGGGGCATTATTCTGGCGGACACCAAGTTCGAATTCGGGCGGATCGGCGGGGAACTGGCGTTGGCCGACGAGGTGCTGACACCCGACTCTTCGCGTTTTTGGCCGAAGGACAGCTATTCTCCGGGCGGTCCACAGCGCTCCTACGACAAGCAGTATGTGCGCGACTACCTGGAAACGCTCGATTGGGACAAGCGGCCTCCGGCGCCGCCGCTTCCGCCGGAAGTTGTCGAGCGGACCAGCGCGAAGTATCACGAGGCGTATCGTGCCCTCACCGGCCTGAATCTATGAACTGGCTTGACGTTGTACTGGCCGTGATCCTGACCGCATCCACCGTCAGCGGGGTGGTGAAGGGCCTGGCGCGCACGGTGGTCGGGATTACGGCTACCGTTCTGGCCTTTTTTCTGGCGGTTTGGTTTTACGGCATCGCGGGCGATTTGTTTGCCGAATATGTCAGCTCGAAAGCCATTTCGAATTTCCTGGGATTCATCACGATCTTCGGGCTGGTGATTCTGGCAGGCGCGCTGCTGGGGCGGCTGATGCAGGCTTTGTTCAAGTGGGCCGGCTTATCCTGGCTGGACCGGGTGATGGGCGGATGTTTCGGAGTGGCGCGCGGCCTGTTGATCGCGGTAGTGATCGTAATGGTTCTGATGGCATTCACCGCGAATCCGCCGCCAAAATCGGTGGCCGATTCGACCCTGGCCCCCTATGTGATCGACGCGGCGCGGCTGGCTTCCCGTGCGGCGCGGCGCGAGCTGAGCGACGGGTTCCAGGAAAGCTACCAGAAACTGCGAGTGACGATCAAAAACACCATGGAACAGGGGATCGAAAAGCTCAAGAAGACAGATCAATGACGAAGATGGACCTGCTGATTTTCGATCTAGATGGAACTCTGATCGATTCGCAGCTCGACCTGGCTCAGTCGGTGAACGCGGCGCGGGCATCGATGGGGTTGATTCCGCTCGCCAACGAAACGATTTTTTCCTATGTCGGCCATGGCGCGCCCGTACTGATACAAAAGGCGCTGGGCTCTGGCGCCAGCGAAGATGACGTTGCCAGAGGCCTCGCTTATTTCCTGGATTATTATCGCGCGCACATGCTGGACAATACGACGCTCTATCCGGGGGTGCTGGAAACCCTCGATACGTTCCGCGACCGCGGCATCCGCATGGCGGTGCTCACTAACAAGCCGGAGCGGTTCTCGCGCGAGATCGTCACGCGGTTGGGGCTGGAGAGACATTTCTTTCGTGTATACGGCGGGAACAGTTTCGAGCAGAAAAAGCCGGACCCGGCTGGCGTGGAGGCGCTGCTGAGGGAGACGGGCGCCGCTCGTTCGCGGGCGATGATGGTGGGCGATAGCGCCATCGACGTCCGGACGGCGCGCAACGCCCGCATTCAGGCCGCGGGGGTGACCTACGGTTTCCAGCCGGAGACGCTAAGAGAGGAGCCTCCCGATATCCTCGTCGGCGATATGCGGGACCTGCTGCCGATGGTGCTGGGGTTGGCGTAACCCGCGGCCAAAGCTAGCGGCGCTGGCAACGGGGGCAGAAGTGCGTGCCCCGCTGCGCCACCACAATGCGGCGAATCGGAGCGCCGCACGCCGTGCAGGGTTGGTTCTGGCGTCCATAGACCCGATGCAACTGTTGGAAGCCGCCGCGCGCGCCGGAGGCATCTACGTAGTCCGATACCGAAGAGCCGCGGTGTTCAATCGCTTCGGCGAGCACCTCGCGCATGGCTCTGTAAAGCGCCTTGGCGCGAGGGCGGCTGATCGAGGAGGCGATAGCCCTCGGGTGCATGCGTGCCCGGAACAACGCTTCATCCGCGTAGATATTACCCAGCCCTCGCAGAAACTGCTGGTTAAGCAGCATTGCTTTGATGCACGATTGGCGCGAGCGCAGCCGCGAGGCGAAGTCCGGCTCGGAGATCGCCAGCGCGTCCGGCCCCAGGCGATCCAGCCTCTCCGGCATCCGCTCGCCCCAGTGGATACGGCCGAACTGGCGTACATCCTCATAGAGCAGCTCACCCTGATCGAGCGTGAAAACCACGCGGGTGTATGCGGTCATGAGGCCGCCGGAGAGAAGCTTCCCGGTCATGCCGAGGTGAATCGTGAGCACCCCGCGGCCGCATTCAAGCACGACAGTCTTTCCATGACGCCGGACCGCGCGAATGGTTTCTCCCGCCAAACCCTCCAGGGCCGTCTTCACGACCAGCGGCGCAATCACTTCGAAGCCCGCAATGCGGCGGCCTGTGAGTCGCGGCGCCAGGTCGCGCACGATGGTCTCGACTTCGGGGAGCTCAGGCACGGCGGAAAGCCAGAACGGCGTTCAGTCCGCCGAAGGCGAACGAGTTGGACAGGGCGTACTGAACCGCAGCGGCGCGGGATTGATTGGGAATTACGTCGAGGTCGCATTCCGGATCGGACGCCGTGAAGTTTGCCGTCGGGGGAAGGATGCCATGGTGCAACGCCATCACCGTGGCTGCGGCTTCCAGTGCGCCGGCGGCGCCGAGGGCGTGGCCATGCATCGATTTCGTGGAGCTGACCGCCAGACGGTCCGCGTGGGAGCCGAACAAGTGCCGGATGGCGCGGGTTTCGGCCACGTCGTTGGCTTGGGTGCCGGTGCCGTGTGCGTTGATGTAGCCGATCGAACCAGGTTTCAGGCCGGCGTCATCAAGCGCCAGCCGCATCGCATTCGAGGCGCCATCAATCGAAGGCTGCGTGATGTGATGAGCGTCCGCGTTCATTCCGGCTCCGGCGATTTCGCAGAGCACTGTCGCGCCACGAGCCACGGCGGACTCCAGCGGTTCGAGCACCAGCATCGCCGAGCCTTCTCCAAGGATCATCCCGCGCCGGTCTTTCGAGAACGGGCGGCAGGTGTCGGGCGAGACCACGCGCAGCGCTTCCCATGCACGCAAATGCGCGGTGGTGAAAGGAGCCTCGCTGCCGCCCGCCAGCGCCAATTCCAGAGTTCCCTGGCGAACCAGCCAGAAGGCCAGCGCCAGAGCGTGATTGGCGGACGAACAAGCCGTGGAAAGGGTGAAGGATGCGCCGGTCAGCCCGAATTCCATGCCGATGTGGCTGGTGGCCGCGTTGGCCATGGTCCGGGGAATGATCATGGGGTGGAAGCGCGTCTGGCCGTCCTGATAAAGCTTACGGAAGCCGGCGTCTTCGGTGGGCTTGCCGCCCAGACATGATCCGGTGATCACGCCGGAGGAGCGCCGCAATGCGTCCGTCCACGGGATCCGCGCCTGTAAAACGGCCTCTCGCGCGGCGATGAGAGCATATTGGGCGAATGGGTCAAGCGCATCGATTTCCTTTTGCTCGAAGTAGAGCGCTGGCTCATAGTCGCGGATGTGAGCGGCGTTGGCGAAACGCATATCCGGGAACTGCTCCAGCGGCGAGATGCCACAGAGGCCTTCGCGCATGGACTGCCAGAACGCTTCACGGCTGGATCCGCAAGCGTTGAATACCCCGATTCCGGTGACGGCGACTCGCCGTGGGCTCATCCCACCGGCTCCGGACGGGCGGCCTCCTCGGTTTTTTGCTCAAGGATACGCCCAATGCCTTGCACGATGTCCGGCACTCCGCGTATGCTCTTGGCGGCTTCGTCGGGAATGCTGATCTCGAACTCGTTTTCGAGCGCGAAGACGATATTGATGCCGTCGAGCGAATCGATTTTCAGCTCCTCAAACGTGCTGCCCGGCTGAATGGACTCCGCGGGAATATGCTGGGTTGCGGCTATTACGCTGATGACGCGCTGCTCAATACCTTGTGACATACCAATCTACTTACTGTATCGAATTCGAACCCCCTCTGGCGCAGCTCGGGTACGATCCTCCTGACGGCCTCCATGGTGGGACGGATGTCGGGCTTGGACGCCAGCGCCCGGCCGTCGTGCAGGCACAAGATGGCTCCATTGGCGGCGCCTCGTCCGATGCGCCTGGCGATGGCCGGCGCCTCGAGTTTCCAGTCGCGGGCGTTTACGGTCCACATCACGCCCATCAAACCGAAGTGCTGCTGGGCCTGGCGCAGCCCAAACCACCGCGCGCCGTAGGGAGCGCGAAAAAGGGTTGGCTGAATTCCGGTGGCCTCCCCGATCGCCTGCTGCGTCAGATCCACTTCGTCGTGTATGAACCGCGGATGCCGAAAATACAGCGGCGAATGGGAATACGTGTGATTGCCGATCTCGTGCCCTCCGGCCGCCACGCGGCGGGCGATTTCCGGCAGCCGCTCCACATTCCGGCCGATTTGAAAGAAGGTGGCGTGAACCTTTTCCGATTCCAGGTAGTCGAGCAGCTCGCCAGTGGACGGGCTGGGGCCGTCATCAAAGGTAAGAGCGATCGACTTACGGTTTCTTGGGCCGCGGTGTATCGACGGCGCCAGCAGAGTCGCGGAGCGGCCGCGCACGGCCCACCACATCAAACCGGCCCCGGCAAGGATTCCACCTTCGATGATCTCCGGTATCACGCAGCGCCCTTATCCGTCCACTTCACGCTGTGGTCGGCTGTGACGGCAAACGTCTCTTTCGGCGAAATCAGAGTGAAGAAGGACCAAGGGCCGGGAATCCACGGATACCGCTCAATCACCGATTCATCCACGTCGATCCCAAGACCGGGTTTTTGAGGGGCCACCAGGTGTCCTGCTACAATTTCCAGGGGCTGTTTCAATATCCCGGCGGCCAGCGGAAATGGATACATGAACTGGCGCTCAGCAGTGGAATAGCAGGGGTATTCGAGCCACTCAATGACGGATTCGGGCCAGCACACGCCGATCTGAGCGGCGGCAAGAACGTCCAGATCCGTTCCCCAGCAGTGGAAGGCGAAGGATAGCTCGGCCAGACTCACTTCGCGGAAGATCCGCCGTCCCAGTCCGTAGCCGCCCTGACATGCGACGTCCATCTGTACATAGTCGACGGAGAGGCCGTCGATCAGATCCAGAAAGCCAGCCTCGCCCGGTTCGTGTTCGCCGCTGGCCAGAGGGACGAGATCGAGCTGCTTGAGGCGGCGGTATGCGTCGTGGTCGTCGGGCGGCAGCGGCTCTTCCAACCAGGTCACATCGTATTCGCTTATGCGGCGGGCGATCTCTGTGACTGTCTCCTCGGAGTAGCTGCGGTCCCCCATGCGCCACCAGGTGTGCGCGTCGATCATCAGCTCGAAATCCGGACCCGTGGCCTCGCGCATCAGGCGTACGGTCCTGACATCCTCATCGGGACCGAGCGCGGGGCGCATTTTGTAAGCCGGGAAGCCCATTTCCTTGACGCGAGCCGCCTCGGCGGCGTAGCCCTCCGGCGGCATGTACATTCCGGCGCTGCCGTAGAGGCGGATACGATCACGTACTCTTCCGCCGAGCAGCTCGGAAACGGGCAGCCCCTTTAGCTTTCCAACAAGGTCGTAGAGGGCGACTTCGACGGCGCAGTAAATCCTGGCAAGCTCGGCGTCGGCCGGGTCGCGATTGAGAAACCGGATGCGAAGCGCGTCCGGGTCGGCGGCGGCGCGGCCGGCAAGAAACGGCGCGATTTCATTTTCGATGCGGGATTTCCAGTGTTCGCTGGCGGCGCCGGGGCCGTAACCGGTAACTCCGTTATCGGCCGCCACGCGAATGAGCATGGCGTCGCGTTTCAGGATGGTCCGCTCGCCACCGTAGTAGGTGAGCTTGGGCGGATCGGGGATCGGGTAGGAAAGCAGAAACGCATTAACGGATCGAATCTTCATCGGGAATGACCAGTATACGGGAAGCCTGGCTTGGCTGGCGTTACGAAGGGCTCAATCGGCGCTTTCTCCACGTCTCGCCATCCGAGACGCGGCGCTGCCCTTCGAATTAAGATGGGAGCAGCCGGAACGCCGGCCAACACGAAGGTCCACATGCCACAAAAGCCGCGGCCGCCGTCCTCGGACACCGTACAGTCGGTTCAGCGGGCTTGCCGGCTGTTGCAGGCGTTCCGCCACGAAGGGGAAGTGCTCCGGCTCCGGGACCTTGCGGCACGCACCGAATTGCATAAAGCGACTGCCTCCCGTCTTCTACGGACGCTCGAGCAGGAGGGGCTCATCGAACGCGTCGGAGAGGACCGTCTTCGGAGCCGCGTGAGAGTGCCCTCGTTGCGGCGCTTTCGCATCGGCTTCGCCACGCGCGGCGTTGACACTCCTTTTTCCAAGACCGTGACCGGCGGCGTGCAGCGCGCGGCCGAAGAGGCGGGCGCGGATTTGATCACCGTGAGCAGCCACCGCAGTCCTCGCTCGGCGCTGCGTAATGCCGAAGCGCTGGTGCGCGAACGAGTGGACCTGGTCATCGAGTTTCAAAGTCATGAGCGGCTGGCGCCCATCATCGCTTCGCTGTTTCTCGAAGCGGGCATTCCCGTCATCGCCATCGAGATACCGCATCCCGGCGCGACCTTCTTCGGCGCCAACAATTACCAGGCCGGCTCGATCGGGGGGCGCGCCATGGCACGCTGGGTAAGCAAGAACTGGAGCGGGCAGGTGGCGGCGATTTTGTTGATCGAAGAAGAGTTGGCGGGTCCTTTGGTGAAGCTACGCGTCAGCGGTATGCTGGCCGGGATGCGTGAAGTCCTGCCCGGCATCGACGGCGCCTCCATTCACGAAATGGATGGGAAGGGAACACTCGAGCGCTCGCTCGAAATCGTGCGGCGTCACGTGCGCAACACACCTGTCCAGCGCACTGTTGTGCTGGCGGGCAACGATCGCATGGCCCTGGGCGCGATTCGCGCCTTTCAGGAGTGCGGCCGCGATCCACTGTGCGCGGTGATGGGACAGAATGCAACCATCGAGGCGCGTCATGAGCTGCGCAGGCCGCGCAGTCCTCTGATTGGTTCCGTCGCCTACTTTCCCGAGCGTTATGGGGATGAGATCCTGCGTCTGGCCACGGCCATCCTGTTCCACCAGCCCGTGCCACCGGCGGTATTCACCCGCCACGAGCTCATCACCAGGGAAAACGTGGACCGGATCTACCCGCTCGACGGCGTACTGCCCGAGCCGCTGGCTGCTTCTGTCCGCACCTGATGGCGTTTCACATGGTGAGACGGTCCGCCATCGTGTTTTCCCCCCTTGACCTAACCGCGGGATTGACGCACTCTCAATAACGTAAGCAAACGAGCGCCGGCTCATTCGAGCCGGTGATCCCGTAGTCTTAGGGGGTATGAGATGCTTCAGTTAATTAGCCGGTACTTGCGGGCAGCGATGATATCCTGTCTGTTTCTGCTAACCGCTTCTGTGGCTTGGGGGCAGGTGTCCACGGGCAGCATAGCGGGCCAGATTACGGACCAGTCGCGAGCCGTTATTGCCTCCGTTACCGTGACGCTTACCAATCAGGGAACCGGAGCGGAGCGGATCACAAAAACGGATTCAGGCGGCAACTACGTTTTTCCCCTGGTCGCGCCGGGCTACTACCGGATGCGTGCGGCCATCCAGGGCTTCAAATCGCACGAAGTCTCGGGTCTGGAAGTGCAGGTGACGCAGCAGGTGACGCAGAACATCCAACTCGAAGTTGGGGACACGGCTACGAAACTGGAGGTGGTGGCGGCAGCTCCGGTGCTCGATCAGCGAAGCGCTGAAGTGGGACAAGTGATCGGGCAAAAGGAAGTGATCGAGCTCCCTTTGAACGGGCGCAATTTCCTTGACCTCGCCAAGCTGGTTCCCGGAGTAGCGGAACTTGCCGGAACCACTCAAAGCAACGGGCTTGCGATCAACGGGCAGCGCGCCAACCAGATCGGCTTTTATTTCGACGGGGTGGATACGCGGACCGAAACCAGCGGCAAACCCGCGTTCTCCCCATCGATTGAAGCGATTCAGGAATTCAAGATCCAGCAGAACGATTTTGCCGCCGAGTTCGGGCGAAACCCCTCAGGGATCAATCTCACGCTGAAGCCGGGAACCAATGCATTCCACGGCAGCCTGTTCGAATTCATGAGGAACAACAAGCTGGACGGGCGCAGCTTCTTCTCGCCGCGGGTCGATCCGCTGCGGCGCAATCAATTCGGCGCGGTTGTGAGCGGACCGGTTCTGCGAAACAAAACGTTCTTCATGGCCAACTACGAAGGCTTGCGGACGCGGCGCGCGAACACGCTGTTCCGCAGCGTCCCGAGGAACGAGCAAAGAGAGGGGAACTTTGCCGGTACCGCCCGGATTTTCGATCCTCTCACCTTGAATGCGGCCACCAATATGCGGCAGCCATTCGCCGGCGACATCATCCCTAGAAACCGCTTCGGCCAAATCGGCAACTCCAGCCTGAAATACTACCCAACCCCCAACACACCTCTCTCGGGGGGGTTCAATTATGTTGTGAGCACATCGGGAATCAGCGACGGCGACCAGTTTCATACGCGCATCGACCACCAGATCGGCCAGAAGGATCTCATCTTCGGAAGGTACTCGCACAGCAAGGGCAATGCGGTATCGCCCGCGGGTCTGCCCTTGACCGGCAGCCTTCAGAACACCAAAGCGGACAGTTTTACCATTCAGGAGTCCCACACGTTCAGTCCGAGCAAAGTGAACCAGTTCCGGATCTCGTGGACGTTCTTCAAGGATCGCGGCGGCTTCCCGCTCGCGGACCGCAATCTCGCGGCCGAAGAATTCGGCCTGCTCAATCTGAGTCCGGCGAGCACAGCCTTCGGCATGCCGCAACTTAGCGTGGTGGGGCTTACGACAATCGGAGCTAACGCGTTTCAGCCCAGCGGTCCGAGAGAGAACATGTACACCCTGGCAGACGACTTTAGCTGGATTCGGGGGCGGCATTCGCTAAAATTCGGCTTCGACGGGCGCTACTACCGGCCGGCCGCGCTGGTGCAGCAGACGCCCAACGGCATCCTCACTTTTGAGAACCGGTTCACGAATCAGCCGGGAGTGGCGGGAACAGGCAGCCCGGTAGCCGACCTGATCCTCGGATTTCCGTTCTCGGGCAGGGCTACGCTATTTGCGGAAAGCAACGGCTGGGTGTCGCTCAAGTATTATTACTATGGCTTTTACGTGCAGGACGAGATCCGTATAACGCCCAAGCTGACGATGAATGCCGGGCTGCGCTACGAATACCAGACTCCGTACAGCGAGCGATTCGGTGACCTGGCGATCTTCGACATGCAGAACTCGCGCTTCCTCAAACAAAAGGAGCACATCAAGAATCTGCATGACCCTGACAGGAATAACTTTGCTCCGCGCATCGGATTCGCCTACTCGATGACCCCAAAAACGGTGATCCGGTTCGGCGCGGGAGTTTTCTTCGGCCAGCCGCGCGGGTCCGAGTTCTCCTCCTTCCAGCTCTCTCCGCCGTTCGTGGTCGACACTACGATCGTGTCCAATCCCACGACGCCGGATCTGATAGGAAGGCTTTTCCCGCGAGTTCAGGTGCGCGACGCCTCGGGCCGGATTCTGCTGGCACCGAACGTGAACGTGTTTTCGCTGGACCCTGGTTTTCGCACGAATTATACGTATCAATGGAACTTCGGCATCCAGCGCGAGATGGCGAGCGGAGTGCTTCTGGAAGTCGCCTACGTAGGAAACAGCGCGCACAAACTCACTGGAAGGGATTTGCCGAATCAGGCTTTCCCCGACGCGGATCCGGCAAGGCCGACGCCGGTCATCAACCGCCGCCCCAACCCCAACATCGGTGACGTGAGCTATGTGAGCTCCATCGACAACTCGAATTATCACGCATTGAATGTGAAATTGAACAAGCGCTTTTCAAACGGCCTCTCGCTGCTGGGCGCTTACACCTATTCGAAGGTGATGGGAATAGGCGGCGCACTTTTCGGCGATCAGTCCCGCCAGCAGGACGCGCGCAACAGGCGCTCCGAATATGCGCCTCTGGAGTTTAATCAGAAGCAGCGGCTCACCATGGCCTGGATCTATGAGCTGCCGGTGGGTAGAGGAAAGGCTCTGGGGGCGAACCTCTCAGGAGTTTCCGGCGCCGTAGCCAGCGGCTGGTCGATACAGGGCGCCTACACGGTCCACTCGGGCTTCCCGCTGACCCCCTCTTCCACTGTTTCTTCGAACGTTGGCCGGCAGGATGTCAACCGGGCCGACCGGCTCTGCGATGGCAACCTGAGCTCGGACCAGCGCCAGCTCAGCCGCTGGTTCGACACCAGTTGTTTCGCCAACCATGCATTCGGCCGTTTCGGCAATTCCGGCAACGGCGTGATCATCGGACCGGCGGTGAACAACTTCGATTTCACAATCATGAAGAACACCGCGGTGCCATTGCCCGGGCGCGAACCGGGCACTCTGCAGTTTCGCGCCGAGTTCTTCAACGGTTTCAATCACCCATCTTTTGCCGATCCGAACATGAGCACGGGCACGCCGCAATTTGGCGTGATTCGCGGAACGCGAATCAACGGACGCGAAATCCAGTTGGCGTTGAAGTTTCTGTTCTGATCCGCCATGACCGAACATGACCTCGCCGTCCGGCCTGTTGCGCCGCCGTCCATTCCTCGCCGCAAGTCGTTAACGGCTCACGTCGGCGTATTCGGCGTAGGCCACCACAGCTACTGGCCGCAGTTTGACGGTCTGCTCGAAGAGATGATGCGGAAGATGGAAATCTTCACAGGGAAAGTGGAGGCCTGCGGCGTTACCGTCAGCAGCTTCGGTCTGGTGGACAATGCGCGCTCGGCCTACGCGCTAAGGGACCGGCTGCGATCGGCGAACCTCGACCTGATCTTCTGCGACATGGTGACGTACGCCACCTCGGCTACCTTCGGGATTATCATCCGGGACCTCGACATCCCCGTGGTTCTGGTGGCGCTGCAACCCACCAAGGCGATGGACTACTCGCGGGCCTCAACGTACATGCAGCTTTGCTACGACGACTTCTGCTCGGTTCCCGAGTTCACGGGAGTCGCCATTCGCATGGGAAAAAGACCGCCGCCGCTGATTCTCGGCACGCTCGAAGACGACCCTGAGGCAGACGCGGCAATCGCCGCCTGGTGCCGCATCGGCTGCGTTCTGCATGATCTGAAGCGCGCGCGCATCGGCCATTTCGGGCACGTGCTTGAGAACATGCTGGACATGCACACCGATAACACCGCTTTGACGTCCGCTTTTGGCTGCCACATAGTCGAAACCGAGCCGGATGACCTCATCCGGCTCTTCCGCCGGGTAACGGACGCCGACGTCGTGTTTATGAAAACGCGGATCATGGATATCTTCGACACGCCGGAGCCGGTCTCGGACCCCATCACGCGAAAAATCACTCCCGAGGATCTGGAAATGGCGGCTCGCGTGGCCGTGACATTGGAGCGGTTTGTGGACGAGCACGAGCTCGACGCGCTCGCCTATTACTACGAAGGGGAACCCGACAGCCCGATGCGGAAGCTGGTGAGCAACATGATCGTTGGGAATTCGCTGCTCACCGCGGCCGGCTTTCCAATATGCGGCGAATCCGATCTGAAGACTTGTATCGCCATGTTCATCGAGGACCGGCTGGGCATCGGCGGAAGCCTGGCGGAATTCCATCCTATCGACTTCAACGAGGGATTCGTGCTGGTCGGCCATGACGGTTCGCATCACCTCAATATTGCCGGGGGGAAACCGCTCCTCAGAAGCCTGCTGAAGTATCACGGTAAACCCGGATCCGGCGCCAGCGTCGAATTCAAGATCCGGGAAGGACCCATTACGATGCTGGGGATCGGACTGACAAGGGCGGCGCGCTTCAAATTCGTGATTGCCGAGGGCCGGAGCGTCGATGGGCCCATCCCGCCCACCGGCAACACCAATACGCGCGGTTATTTCCAGCCCGATATCCGCACGTTTCTGAAACGATGGGTGTCCGAAGGGCCCACGCACCATTTCGCCCTGGGCACCGGGCATCATGCGCAGTTAATACGAAAAGTGGGAGAAGCGCTCGGCATCGAAACGGCCGTTGTGGTTGAGGAGTCCAACTGAGTTGGCGTTTGCGGGGCGTTTTCGCTGGGTAATCGCCGGCCTGCTGTTTCTCGCCTCGGCGCTGAGTTTCTTTGACCGCCAGGTGCTTTCTGTGCTGGCTCCTCAAATCCTCGCCGATTTGCGGATGACCAACGTGGACTATTCCTACGCCGTAGCGGCTTTCACGCTGGCCTACAGCGTGATGTTTACCGCGGTCGGCCGGCTGGTGGATCTTCTAGGCACTCGCATCGGGCTGGGACTGACGGTGGCTTTCTGGACGTTAGCCAGCCTGTTGCACGCGCTGGCCCAGAATAGCCTGCAACTAGGTTTTTTTCGATTCCTGCTGGGCGCGGGCGAAGGCGGATGCTTCCCCGGCGCGGCGAAGGGAATCATGGAATGGTTTCCTGCCCGCGAGCGCGCGCTGGCGATGGGCATCGCGACCACAGGCGGTTCCGCCTTCGGCGCCGTACTGGCTCCGCCTGTCATCGTATTATTGGCCGGCGAGACCGGCTGGCGTGGCGCGTTTCTGGCAACAGGGCTGATCGGCGCCGCGTGGGTGCTGTTGTGGTTTCTGTTATTCCACCGTCCCGGGCAATCGCGGTTGCTGACAGACGCCGAGCGCGCCTACATTGCCGCGGATCGCCCGGAAACGACTGGCGTTGAATCCCGCGGGCGGCCGTGGCCGCTTCGAGAGCTTCTGGCGCGCAAACAGGTATGGGGCCTCACGGCGACGCGCTTTCTGCTCGATCCGGTTTTCTATTTCTACATGTTCTGGATCCCTCAATACCTGCACCAGGAGCGAGGCGCATCGCTGGAGCAGATCGGACGTCTGGCCTGGATTCCGTTTTTCACGCTGGGCGTATCTTCTCTGGCGGGCGGGGCGATCTCCGACAGCCTTGTGCGCAAAGGCTGGCCCATCAACCGCGCCCGTAAAACGATCATGGCGGCCGCGGCATTTCTGACACCGGTCTCGATCCTGGCCCTATATGCTCCCGATTCTTTTTGGGCGGTGGTTCTGCTGGGCGTGCTGATGTTCGCGCACGGTTTCTGGATGACCAACTATATGACGCTGATCGGCGACTTGTTTCCGGCATCGAGCACCGCTACGGTAGTCGGCCTCACAGGGACGGCAGGCGGCATCAGCGGTTTCCTGACAAGTCTTCTGGCCGGCCGCCTGATCGAAGCAGTATCGTTTACCCCAGTTTTCCTGGCGTGCGGCGTGCTTTACCCGATCGGGTTCGGGATCATCCTGCTAACCATTCCGAGAGCGGAGAGACTACAGCGCGGAATCGCCTGAGCCATCACCACTCCACGCGCAACTGCGCTTGCATCTCTCGCGGGATCGCGGAGTCGAACTTGGTATTGCGGTCCATGGTTGCCGTGACGACGCCGGCCGTGCCTACGCTGTTAATCACGGTATTCGGGTCACGCCAGTTTGGATGGTTCAACACGTTGTTGCCCAGAAACTCCAGCCGCACGCGAACGCGCTCGCGATGGTAGAACTGCTTGGCGATTGTAGCGTGCAGCACGTTGATTGGCGTGCCGTACAACACCCCTTTGCCCGAACTGCCGAAGCGTCCAATGGGAGGGGCCGCGAAAGCGTTAATGTCGAACCAACGGTTGACGGTGGGGTCGTCGATGCGGCCGTCGCGAAGCCGGTCGGGGCGTATGGTTACGGTCGGGCGGTTGCGGGCGTTGGTAAAGCGCGTTCCGGTGGGGTCCGGCCCGGTCCACAGCGGCGTCATGGCGCCGCCGGTTTCGTAGATATAGATACCGGAAAGCTGCCAGCCGCCGAAGATCGCGTTTGAGACACGGCCCATGTTGTTCAGGAATGGCCGGCCGCGGCCGATGGGCAGATCGTAGATTACGTTGCTCATCCATCGATGGCGCGGAAGAGCGCCCCAGGTTGAGCGCTCACGCCGGCGGTCATAAGCGTCTTCGGGCGTCTCGCCGTTTTCCAGATCCTGAATATCCTTGGCAAGCGTGTAATAGAACTGGTAGTGCAGGCCGTTCCGCAGCCGCCGCTCCATTTCAAACGACACCCCGTGATACTGGTGGCCCGCGCCGTTGTCGGTAAACAGAATCGCGGGATAGCGCGGAAACAGGCGCGGCTTATCGACGTAGAGCCGGTCATCGGCGAAAGGCTGGTTGATATCGCGCCGGTAGACGCCCTGCCGGGTGTTGGTTCCCGTATAGGTGAGCCGGAACCCGGTGTCCCACTGCTGGCGTTCGAGCGTCAGCGCATATTGCATGCTGTACGGAATGCGCAAATCGCGCCGCAGCGCGTTAGGCAGAGCGACAGTTGCGGGGCCGCCCGTGGAGGTCGAAGGGAACACCACCGGCAGGATGATCGGGTTCTCGTTTGTATTTGTGAATGCGGGTTCGGTGATGTTAAAAGGCACCGTGGATCCGGCGCTGGGACTGAACGGCGCCGCGTCAAAGTAAATGCTGTAGCCGCCACGAATTACCGTGTTGTTGTCGATGGGCCGCCAGGCGAATCCGAAACGGGGCGAGAGGTTGTTCTTATCGGCGCGGAGCAAGGTGGCCGATTGGTAGCCGGCCTGCGAGGCTTCAACAACGTTCACATATCCGCGCGGCATCAGCGGGCTGACTTTGGAAAGCGACCCGTCCGGCACCACGATATTACCGGAAGCGTCATCGAAGACAGCCTGCCGGCCGTTCTCCTCCTTCCAGCCCGGAAAGACCTGGTAGCGCAGCCCGAGATTTAACGTCAGCCGCGGCGTCACTTTCCATTCATCCTGAACGAAGCCGGCGTAAGTATAGTTGTAACGGCGCGGCTCAATCGCGCCGAAATTACGGTTGGCCGTGGTCGGATAGCCGAGCAGAAAATCGCCGTATTGATGGCCTGAGAAGCGGTTCGAGAAACTCACATTTCCGAATAGCCCGGCGCCCTGGCGGATCTCATTGGTAAAGCCCCGGAACATCTGGAAGCCGAACTTGAGGTTGTGGCTGCCGCGGAACCAGCTCACGTGATTGACGAACTGATGCACCAGGTCGCGGCCGCAAGGCACGCAGGTTCCGATCACTTCGATTGCGGAGAGGCCGATGCCTTCCCAGCCAACGCGCGGTATGCCGCCGGTTTCCGGCAGATCCGGCGCCAGGCCTCGCAACCCGAGATCCTGGGCTACCTGCCGACCGTCGATCCGCGAGCGGTTGGGCAGATCGTCAAACGAAGTGCCCCAGCGAGCCTCATTGAGAATCGTCGGACGGAGGTTGTGGGTGTAAGCGATCGTCGCGGCGCGAAGCGAGCGCCAACGGCGGAATCGGTCCTTGATCGTCGGCAGCGCTTCCCAATTATCGAGGTTCCAGTCAACCTTTGTGAGGCGGCCATAGAGGAAAGCTTTGTCATTGAACCGATGGTCGGCGCGCAGAGTCAACGTCGGCTGGTGAGTAACCTGATTGATGCGCAATTCCCGGTAGTTCAGAGCGGCGAAAGTGTTGGGGTCGCCAAAATTCGGGAGCGTGATAAAGCGGTCCTGGTAGGCTCTTGAGACGCTGTTGATGCGGGAGGAAGGAATGCGGTTGCCGGCAAAGGGAGTGGTCCCGGCCGGATCGCGCAGCGTAAGCCCCGCGATACCGGAGAAGTTTCCTTCGCGCCACGCCGGCAAAGGAACGGTCTGGTTCAACTGTGTTCGCCCCGGAGATCCCGTGCCCATTTCGAGCGTGCCGAAGACGAACGTCTTGTTCTTCCCGTTGTAGATTTTGGGGATCAGCACCGGCCCGCCGGCCGAAAAAGTGAGCCGGTGGCTGACGCCGGAAGCGCGTTCGAGGGCGAACGGATTCCGGACGCGAAATGCAGTGGTCGAATAATAGTCGGAGAAGACGCCGTGGAAGTCGTTGGTGCCGGCGCGGCTGATCAGGGTCACCTGACCGACGGTCCCGAACTCGGCCGATGAGCCGGAGATGTCCATGCGCAGCTCCTGAAACGACTCCGTGCGATCCAGCAGCGGACCGCTGGCGAACCCGCCGCCTGAACGCGCAATCGTGGTTCCGTCGATGTTGGCCGCTCCCTGGTTAACCCGGCTTCCCGCGAAGGAAACCTGAAAACCCGAGGTGGTCTTATTGATTTGCGGGGACAGCGTGAAGTAATCCCAGGCGCGGCGCAACGTCAGCGGAAGGGCGCGCAGCACCTCGCGGTCCTTGACGTCGGCAATGCGCGAAGTCTCCGTTTCAATCAACGTGGCGCCCGCGCTCACTTCGACCACCGTATCCACAGTGCCGAGAGTAAGACGGATATCGATGCGCCGGTTGTCGAGGCCGGTGAGAATAATGTTGTCAACATGAAACTCCTGAAACCCCGTGGCGCGCGCCCGCAGCACATAGGTGCCATCACGCAGGTTGGCGATCGTGTACTGGCCGTTCTCGTTGCTTGTGGCGCGATACACGTAGTTCGTGTTTACATCGCGAGCTTCAATGGCCACCCCGGGCACCGAGGCGCCGAGCGGATCGGTGGCCGTGCCTGTGATGGAGGCGAACGTGGATTGGCCGGGAACACGTTGCGCGAAGAAGACCAGCAGCAGAGCGGCTATCGTGAGATGTGCTTTACTCATTCTTAACTCCCTGTGCAGAATGCTTCGAACAACATATCAAGTGGAGGGCCGCGAAACAAGGGGAACTCAATGACGCGAGAACAATTTTTTAGAACACTAGCTGCAGGCTACAGCGCGACGGCGCTCGGCTACGCCGCCAACGAGACGATCCAAATAGGAGTGATCGGCGCGGGCGGACGCGCCCAAGCGCTGATGCGAAACATCGAGCCGATCAAAGGGACACGCATCGCCGCGGTCTGTGACGTGTGGGATGGCAACCTGGCCAAGGCAAAACAAATGGCTCACCCCGGCGCTTTCGCGACGAAAGATTACCGGGCGATGCTCGACCGCAAGGATATCGACGCGGTGCTCATCGGATCACCGGATCACCAGCATGCCCGGATGACCATTGCCGCCTGCCAGGCGGGCAAGGACGTCTATGTCGAGAAGCCGCTCACACACGAGCTTTCCGAAGGCGCGCCGGTGATCGAAGCGCAGAACCGCTTCCAGCGCATCGTTCAGGTTGGCATGCAGCAGCGGAGCATGCCGCACTTGCAAAAGGGCTTCGAGATGGTGCGTTCGGGCATGATCGGCAAAGTGCACAAAGTTCACATGACGTGGAACCGCAACCATAACCGCTGGGCCAGGCCCCCGGCATCGATCGATCCCAACAGCGTGGATTGGAAGGCCTGGCTGGGCGGCGCGCCCGCGCAGCCATACGACGAGTACAAGTTTCGCAACTGGCGCTGGTTCTGGGATTCGGAGGCGGCATCTTTACGGACCTCATGGTTCATTGGATCGATGTGGCCCATTGGTATCTCGGGCTGGATCGTCCGGAGGTGGCCGCCAGCATCGGCGATCACTTCTCGACAAAGGGGCTGTGGGAGACACCGGAGACCGTTCAGACGCTGCTGCGGTATCCGCGGCAGGAAGTCCAAGTCTATTTCGAAGGGACGTTCGTCAATGCGCGCAACGCGGCGATGGTGGAATTCATGGGACGCGACGGTACGTTATTTCTCGACCGCGGGCGCTATGAGCTGCATCCGGAAACAAAGCGCGCAACCTACGGCGTACCGGCTGAACCAGCCAGATTCTCCTACAGCGAGCTGGTGCTGGGCGATGGTCCGCGCGGCGCCGATTTTTACGCCAATCCGAACGGAGAGTTGCTGCACCTTGCAAACTGGATCGAGTGTATTCGAAGCCGGAAAAAACCGAATGCGCCCGCCGAAGCGGGCGCGGAATCGGCGTCGGCCGCGCACTTGGCCAACTTGTCGCTTCGCGGCGGGCAAGTAGCGCACTGGAGCAAACTGGCCGCAGCCCGCGGCTGAGTCATCCGCCGGTTTCGCGGGGCAGGCTGGCAACAAGCTTGCTGTAGAGCCGCGTGCGGGCGGCAACGTCTCCGGGCCGAACCCAGTCGTAGCCGAGGGCCTCCCAATCCGGATCGTCGGGATCGAGCCCGAGCGACTCGATGTAGAATCGATCGACAACAAGGTACTGATGCCGGTAAGCCAGCAGGTAGCCGCCCAGCGCGCCTCGAACCTCCGCCGCTTCCTCGTATCCTTTGTACCAGCGGCTCAGGTGTGCGCCACAGCGGGCAGGGCAGAGCAGCGTGCCGAAGTCTTCGGCCTCTCCCTCACCGGCCAAAACCATTTTGGCCTGAGGCCAGTTGGGGAAGCCCAACTCCGCGGCGAGAATTGCAAGGCAGTCCTGCCGCTTCGTCTCCGTCGCGATCCGAATCAGCTCCTGCGCGGAGCTTCGGCGGAATTGCGGCAGGCCGCGAAGGCGCTTGATTGCATTTTCGCCGGCCGCGTTCAGGCTGCGGTGGAGAATTTTGGCGCGAACTCGTAACTCTTCGATGGCATCCATCATTGCAGAATCCTTTCAATCGGCCAAATTCCCGCTCCCTCGGCCGGCTGGAATGCAATGCAAAAACGCCATGGACCCAACAAGGTCGCATCAAACGTCAGGGTGAAGACTTCTTTCGGCGGTCAGGCGCCCCTGGGCGCCTACATCAAGGATAGATGAGACCGGACGCCTTGCGCAATGGGAATCGCCGAGCCCGGACACCGCCGGGCCTACTTCACCAAGTGGTATTCCGGCTGCCGGCGCAGCATCTTCCTGCTGCCCCACCCACAGCTCGCGCCCGCCCGGCTGGAACCATGCCCCGAGGCCCATGTCGAAAGCCGCGGCCAGGAGAAAACCGGCAACAACGCTCTTCATATGAGTGCTGGATCGCACAGACAAGGGCATCGCATGCCTCCCGTCGAGGAGTTGCCCGCGCCGGCGGGTTGCGTCGCCTCAGGCGGGAGTGCGGTGAAAACAACCATCGTGCTGCAATATACTTGACTTGATAATGACTAGAAAAACATTTATGCAAGGGTTGCTTCCCAGCACGCTGCTTTCGTTGGTTCTCGTTTCCTGCGGCGATTCCTCCGAGGCGTTGAAGAAAGACGCCGGTCCCGTTGAATTGAAAGGAGCAGGAGCAACGCTTCCGCACATGGCCTATAAGAAGTGGTTTGAGGACTACAAGCAGGAGAACAAGAGGCTGACGATCACCTACGAGGCCATCGGTTCCGGAGATGGAATCAAGAAACTGAAAGAAGGGGCAGTGGATTTCGCCGCCACCGACGTTCCACTCACGGACCAGGAACTGGCGGGCTTCCCTGTAAAGCCCCTGCACTTCCCCATGTTGGTGGGAGCTGTGGTTCCCGTCTACAACGTACCCTCCCTGAAAACGGAGCTGAAGTTGACAGGCGAGATACTGGCGGACATTTATCTGGGAAGAATCCGGGAGTGGAACGATCCCGACATCGTAGAGCTGAACCCGGGCGTGAATCTGCCGCCCAGCAGGATTATCCCGATTCACCGCGGCGAGCCCAGCGGCACTACGTTCCTGTTTACGGGGTTCCTGGCCAATACCAGCAAGCGGTGGAAGGACAACCTCGGTCAAGGGATGGATGTGGAATGGCCCCATGGACAGGATGTTTCAAGCAACGAAGCGATGTCGGCGATGGTCAAAAAGACGCCGAACTCGCTCGGCTACGTGGAACTGAGCTATGCCGTTCAAGACAATCTTACGATCGCGCCGGTTCGGAATCAGGCCAAGCGGTTTCTGAAGGCAACATTGCAGGGTGTGACCCTGGCAACGGACTCGGTGAAACAGATGCCGGACGATTTCCGGATCTCGATTGCCAACGGGGAGGGCCCGGATGCATATCCGATGGTGACCTACACCTGGATATTGGTCCCGAGCAAGATTGGCGACAGCGCCAAAAGGATGGCCCTAAAGGAATTCTTGCGGTGGGCCTATGAAAAAGGCCAGCCGGCCGCGATGGATCTCGAATACGGGACGGTGCCGCAACCGGTGGCCGAAAAAGCAACTTTACAGCTCCGCCAGGTCCAACAATAGGGGCCGGACCGCGCGGCAAGTCAGCTCACTTGCGCCGGCACGATGGAGGGATCGAGGAGGACTTCCTCGGCGCCGTTGACGGCGTTGCATAGATAAATCTCCGGTTCAACGCCGGTGTTCCGAAAGTAGCCCTCCGCCACCGCTTCGCGGAACTGGCCGACGGAATCTTCGGCGACAAGGTTCACCGTGCAACCGCCGAAGCCGGCGCCTGTCATGCGTGAGCCGAACACTCCCGGAATGAGGCGGGCAAGGCCGGCCAACAGGTCCAGCTCGCGGCAACTGACTTCGTAGTCGTCGCGGAGACTGGCGTGCGATTCATACATCAGCTCTCCGAAGCCCTGAAGATCTCCCCGTTCCAGCGCGGCGGCGGCGCGCAGCGTGCGGTCGATTTCCGTGATTACGTGACGGCAGCGGCGGCGGACGCGGTCCGGCAGATCCGCGGCCGCGTCCCGGAGAAGCTCCGGCGTGGCATCGCGGAGCGTGGCCACATCGAAGTATCGGGCGGCGTCCTCGCAGTCTTTGCGGCGCTCATTGTATGCGCTACCGGCCAGTTCATGTTTCACCATACTGTTGCAGATGAGCAGGCGGGCGCCGGCGGGCAGGGGTACCGCACGGTGCTCGAGCGTGCGGCAATCAAGTAGCGTGGCGTGTCCGGCGACAGCGAGCCTGGAGATGAACTGGTCCATGATGCCGCAGCGCATGCCCACGAATTCGCTTTCGGCTTTCTGGCATGCGCGGGCCAGATCCAGCGGAGCCACGGCGATGGAGGAAAGTGAGACGAGAGCAGTGGCAGCGGAAATCTCGAGGGCGGCCGAGGAGCTGAGCCCGGCTCCGATGGGAATGTCGCTGCGAATGTGGAGATCGGCTCCCGAGAGCGGACCGAATTGCGCATCGAGCTCGATCGCGACGGCTTGGACATAGTCGGTCCAACCGCCTTGGGGCTTGGGCGCGGGGTCGTCCAGGCCGAAGACGAACTGCTGGTTGGGGAAGGCGGCCGAGCTGACGCGGATGGTGCGGCCGAGTCGAGGGGTAGCCGCCACATAGGTCCAGAAATTGATGGCGACGGGGAGAACGAAGCCGTCATTATAGTCGGTGTGCTCGCCGATGAGATTGACTCGTCCCGGCGCGCGAAAAACCCGCGGTTCGCTCACGCGCCTCGCCCCCGCGCCCGGAACGCCGCGAGGACGAAAATGACTCCCGCGGCCGCCAGTACGCCACCCCACCAGAGGTTCACATTGATGCCGTTGGAGCGGGCGTAGACGGACGGAGCCGAGGCCAGTCCGTAGCCGGTCAGCAACGCGCCGATCAGCGTCAGCAGCAGGCCGATAGGCATACGTATGTCAAGTCCCATTCGATCTTTCCAAGTTACCAGAAGACGAGGTTTAGCAGCGCCGCGAGAGCCAGAATCGCGGCGCCGAGCGGGCCTGGGCGCGCATACCATGCCAGGTTTTTTTCCTCCGGCCTGGGCGTAAGCGAATATACCAGCCCACGTAATTCGGCATCCTGCCGGGGCCGGCTAAGCAGACTTACCGCGATGGTGGCAACGAAACAGATCGTCCAAGCCCAGATCGCCGTCCAGAAATTCTGAGCCATTTCGCTGGGAAAGGATTCGACCGCCGCAAGCCAGCCGCCTTTTACGCCCGCGACGGCCCCACGAGGAAGCGAGATGCCATGATGCAAAGCGGCGGCCAGGGTGCCGGCCAGCAGTCCGACGAAGGCGCCGTGGCCCGTGGCGCGCTTCCAAAACATCCCCAGCAGAAACGTGGCGAACAGAGGCGCATTGACAAAAGCGAACACCAGTTGAAGGAAATCCATGATGTTGTTGAAAGCTGTTGCGACATAGGCCGCCATGATGCTGGCCAGGATGCCGAATACGGTCGCCATGCGGCCCACCCATAGGTAATGTGCGTCGCTGGCCCGCCGCCGTATATAAGACTGGTAGATATCGTAAGTCCAGACGGTATTAAAGGCGGTAACGTTTCCCGCCATTCCGGACATGAACGACGCCAGAAGCGCCGTGATTCCGAGGCCCAGAATTCCAGGCGGAAAGTAATGCCGCAGCATGACCGGGATGGTCATATCGTAGTTGAGGGATCCATCGGGTTTCAAAGGCAGCGAAAAGCCGCCGGATTCCGCCGAAAGTGCGATCGCAATCATGCCAGGGAGAATGACAATGGCCGGAAAAAGCATCTTGGGCACGGCGGCAATCAGAGGCGTTCTGCGGGCGGCGGCCATCGAGTTTGCGGCCATGGCGCGCTGCACAACGAGGAAATCGGTACACCAGTAACCGAAGGAAAGCACGAAGCCAAGTCCCATCGCCAGCCCGAACCATTCCACCCCCATTGGATTTGCGGACGCAGATCCCATATGACGCCACGACTCGGTGTATGCGCCGGGAGCGAAGCCTTGCGAACCCGAGACGGCGGCCAATCGCGCGACGAGGCTATCCCAGCCGCCGACATCGTTCAGGCCCAGAAACACCAGCGGCAGGAAACCGGCGACAAGGAGAACGAACTGAAGGACTTCATTGTAGATGGCGGACGTGAGGCCGCCGAGGAAAACATAGCAGAGCACGATGAGGGCGGAGAACAGGATGCAAGCGTTGAAGTCCCAGCCGAGCAGCGCGGCCAACAGGATACCCATTGCGTAAAGGGAGATGCCGCTCGAAAAGACCGTCATGGCCGCAAAGGAGATGGCGTTGAAGCCGCGAGTCTTCTCATCGAAGCGCAGTTTCAGGTATTCCGGTACGCTGCGCGCCCTCGATCCGTAATAAAACGGCATCATGAAAACGCCAACGAAAACCATGGCGGGGATGGCGCCGACCCAATAAAAATGACTGGTGGCGATGCCGTATTTTGCTCCGGAAGCCGCCATACCCATCACTTCCTGCGCGCCCAGGTTGGCCGACAGGAAAGCCAGTCCGGTGATCCAGGCCGGGATGGAACGGCCTGAGAGAAAGAAATCGTCGCTCGTTTTCATCTGGCGTTTCACCAGATAGCCAACCCCCAGCACGAAACAGAGGTAGGAACCGAGGATGAGGTAATCGATTAATGCCAGTTCGATGTGCAAGGTAGTTGCCGAAGCTGTAAGCTTAAACGGGACTAGGGGCGTAACACAAACGGTTAGCCGCAGCCGGCGCGGCCCCGTGCTACGATGCAGGCGATGATTACGCGACGTAACGTGATTACCAGCCTGGCCGGCGCACCCCTGCTAGGCGCGGCCGGAGATAAGCCGAACATCGTTTTCGTGTTCAGCGACGATCACCACTTCCAGGGGCTCGGCGCGGCAGGGAATCCGCACATCCGCACGCCGAACCTGGACCGGCTTGCCGAAAGCGGCGTTCACTTCACCAACGGCATCATCAGCACGTCGCAATGCTGCCCCAGTCGCGGTGTCATGCTGAGCGGCATGGAAACGTATCAAACCGGTTTGCTGAGCAACGGCGCAACGTCGTATACGAAGCAGTTTGGCCCGACGGTTGTCGAGCAGATGCGGCGCGGCGGCTACGACACCATCCACATTGGGAAGTGGCACATCACTCCGGAACCGGGGCAAACGGGCTTCAACCGCTCGCCATTATGGCTGCGCGGCGGCGGCAGCAAATATGTCGATCCCATGCTGCGCCGCGGCCAAAGCGGGAAAGACGAAACAGTGAACGGGCATATCACCGACCTGTTCACCGGCGCGGCGATCGAGGCAACCCGGGGCGCCAAGCAGCCGTTCTTCCTCTGGCTTGCCTATAACGCGCCTCACACTCCCTGGCACGCGGCGCCGAAGTACTTTGAGGCTTACAAGGGCAAGTCCGCGGAGGAGCTGGCGCCGCCGCTGCATCCCAGGGGCGGCAAGCCGTTTGACTGGAGCACCTATTATGCGGTGATCACGCACCTTGATGAAGCCGTCGGCCGGCTGGTGGATTCGCTCAAGCAAACCACCGCGTGGGAGAACACGGTCCTCTTTTTCATTGGCGACAACGGATACATGGCCGGGACGCGCGGCTGGAGCGGCAAGGTGCGGCATTGGGATGAATCGGTGCGCGTGCCTTACTTTTTGGCGGGCGGCAAGTTGGCAAAAGCGAAAGTCAGCGACCCCGTGGCATCGGTGGATGCGTGCGCCACGTGGCTGGATCTGGCCGGCTTGAACCCTGAAAGGCCGCTCGCCGGCCGCAGCCTGGCGTCCTATTTGAGGACGGGCAAAGGCAACATAGACAGCGCTTTTTCCGTGTGGGATGACGGCAGCCAGGGCGCGCTTGCGGTAAAAGTGGCTATTGAGCCTTACCGGCTGATTCGCACGAACCGTCACAAGCTTGTGGTGTTTCAATCCGGCAAACAGTCCTTTTATGATTGCGTCGCCGACCCCGGAGAAGAACGAGACTTGACCGGCGACCCCGATGTGGCGGCGATGCGCGAGAAACTCCGCGGGAAGCTGCGCGAGCGTATGAAGCAGACTTCCGACCATGCTCTGGCATGGATGGGGTAAGCGCGCCTTATTCTTTTGGACGATGGTTGTTTCCCGGTTTCCGGGGCGCCAGGATTTCGCGGTAATCGTTCCAGTTGGTGATGACCACATAGGCTCCGAAAAGGATCGCGCCGAACGTGACCAGCATCACACTCCACACGGCCGTGTAATGAACCCATGGGGCGCGCGCGTCCGCTTCAAAAAAGAATTTGCCAAACTCCCGCGCGAAGTTCATACCGAAAAAGCCGGTGATAACCGCCCCGGCGCCGAAAATCAAACTCAACATGGCCAGCCGGTTCACCGCTTCCGTATTGCGGAACTGGAAGTAGTTATGAAGCGAGGCGTTCAGTTTATCGACTTCCTCTTCGATATCGCGCTTCATGATGTCGGTGCTGTATTCACGGCACTGAAGCAGGAAGTGCTCCATCTCTTCGTCTTTGTTGGTCAGCTCATTGAAATACCAGTAATTTGCGAAGTGCAGAAATTCCGCGCGCAGATCGTTGGCGAGCTTGATGTTTTCAATGGAGAGCTTGTTGTCCTGCTGATCGAGATAGAGGACTTTGGAAACTTCAGCGCTCAACTCGGCAAAGTGCAGCAGGGTAGCGCGATAGAACAACGCCACTATGGCTGTCAGGTAATAGCGGCCGTCAAACATGCGATGGATCAGGAATCCTTCCCGAAGCTGATGCTCATCGCAATCGAATGCGCCGATGCAGACGGTGATGTTGCTGTAGCTGGTGGCGCCATAGTAGGTTCCCTGATGCGCCCATCGCGTGTAGAGCTGGCGTTTCATTAATTCGGCGGAAAATGCGCGCTCATACCGGTAATCGGAGCCTTGGCGGTCAACGTAAAGAAACCGGCTGAGCAGAATCTGATACTCCTCGGAAGCGATGTAGCCGGGCGGAATCGTGTCCGGGTCCAAGGCGGCGTACGTGTAGACGATCATTCGATCATCGAGAACGGGCTCGAATTCCTGCCGGCCGTAACGCATGAAATATAACAGCGAAGTGATGGTGGCGGAAAGCGGCGGCAGGAATCCGATCATTCCTTCACATTGTTCGAACCGCTCTTCGAGTATGACGCGCGCGGCGCCATTGCTCTCGATCGAATAGGCCAAACGGGAAGGGAACCGGCCTTCGCGAATCTGGCGGCTGCTCGAAGGATAGACTTTGCGCATCGAATCGTTGATCCACAAAGACCGGGAAGCGCTGAGGTTCACCGCCTCGACGCCGATGCTGAGTATGGATATGCCGTTGGCGAACAGGAACAGGCGGAGATCGGTGATCCGCACGCGAGCCGAGCGGCCTTTTACGTCTTCGGCTTCGAAAAAGAGATGTTTGTCCTTGAGAGGGAGTTGATAACAGCGCAGAAGGCTCTCCGCCGAGCCGGGAACGCCCGCCGTATCGAAGAAGACCCTCCGGACAAAGGGATGAAAGAAGACCATGTTCTGGTAGGCCGGCGATTCCATATCGAAGTGGGTGTAGGCCGCCCGCTGCCAATGCCCGACTTCATCGACAATCACGGACCCCTGATTGCTTCGATCCGCCGACAGCCAATTATCGAGTCCGTCCAGCCAATGCGCCTTGCCGGCCCAATGACGGGAATGGTTTCCCATTACGGCCTTTTTATCGATCGAAAACGGAAAGAGGAAATAAGTGTGCTGGTGCAATACACCGGCGGCAGTCTGCGGAGTGGCTTGGACCGGTCCGTGGGCCATCTCGTCGATTATAACCGCGGAGGTTCGTGGCGGGCGCGATTTTCGCGGAATGCCTTCCGGAATGCGCCGCTACGCCAGTATTTCCTTAACCACGTTGCCCGCCACATCGGTCAGCCGCATATCCCGGCCGCTGTAGCGATAGGTGAGCCGCGTGTGATCGATTCCCATCAGGTGCAGCATCGTTGCGTGCAGGTCGTGCATGTGCACTTTCTTCTCGACGGCGAAGTATCCGTATTCATCCGTCGCGCCGTGAACCACGCCGCCCTTCACTCCGCCGCCTGCCATCCACATTGTGAAACCAAACGGATTATGATCGCGCCCAACCACGGTTACGTAGTTGCCATCGGGAAACTGAGCGCAAGGCGTTCGTCCGAATTCACCACCCCAAACGACCAGCGTTTGTTCCAGCAACCCGCGCGATTTGAGGTCCGTCAGCAAACCCGCGATCGGTTTGTCCACCGATTGCGCGTTTTGCCGGTGTCCCTTCTCCAGGCCCGAATGCTGATCCCAACGGTCCAGGCCTTTCCGCGCTGGCGTCAGCAGTTCGATGAACCGCACGCCGCGTTCCACCAGCCTGCGCGCGATCAGGCATTCCCTGCCGAACTCAGCGGTCATTTCTTCATCAATGCCGTATAGCATCCTGGTCGCAGCAGATTCGGTTGAAAAATCGAGCAGATCCGGAACCGCGGCTTGCATGCGGAAAGCAAGTTCATAACTCTTGATGGAGGCTTCCATTTCGCCCGAGCCGCCGAATCTCTCAAGCACTCCGCGGTTCAGCTTCTCAAGCAGCCGCAGTTTGCTTTGCTGCGCTTCGGTGTCTTTCTCAAGCGGCGTCAGATCGGCAATCGGATGCGGACCCTGCCGGAAAAGCGTGCCCTGATAACTTGCCGGCAGGAAGCCGCTCGAAAAGCAATCCATCCCGCCGGGCGGTATCAACCCGCTCTCGAGCACCACGAACCCCGGCAGATTCTCGGTCTCGCTGCCCAAACCGTAGTTAATCCACGCGCCCATGCTGGGCCTTCCCTGAAAACCGGAACCGGAATGGATGAAGTAGTTCGCCGCCGTATGCTCGGAATGGTCGGCCACCATCGACCGGATGATCGCCATGTCATCCACACACCCGGCCACGTGTGGAAAGATCTCGCTTACGTCGGCGCCCGATTGACCGTGCTTACGAAACTGGTACGGCGAACCGTAGATTTTATCGCTGATGTTGAACACCGTGGTCGGCGTCGAGATCGGTATCTTCTGGCCGTTTTCCCTGGTAAGGCGCGGCTTCGGATCGAACGTGTCGATCTGTGAAGGACCGCCGTCCATGAACAGGAGGATCACGCTCTTCGCCTTTGCCGGGAAATGCGGCTTGTGGGTTCCGGCGGCCGCATCGCGCGCCATCAGGTCAACGAGCGCCAGGCCGCCGAAGCCGTTCGCTGTCCGGCACAGCATTTCCCGGCGCGTCATCGACATGCGTTTGTGGTTCCGGCTATCGGACATAAATGAACTCCGCCGCATTGAAAAGCACATGGCACAGCTCGGCCCAAGCTTTCTCATCGGCCCCCCGCTCTCCAATGAAGGCCAGCATATGTTTGGACTCGGACGCTTCCGGCTTGCGTGCGAAAGCCTCCATGTAGAGAGCCTCCAGTCGCGGCTCCGGCCCGGATTCGGCCGCCAGCGCCCGCCGCGCCCAGGCTTTGGCGCTTTGATCGACAAACTCGTTGTTCATCATCAGCAGAGCCTGGGACGGCACGGTGGAAACTCCGCGGACGCCGGTAGTCGACACCGGCAGCGGATAATCGAAAGCCAGAAACATCGGCGTCAGAAAGTTTCTGCGCGCCTGAATGTAGATGCTGCGCCTGCCATCGCCATCGAGAGGTCCGGAAACCGGTTTGCCTCTTCCTTCCTGGTATTTGCTGATATGAGGAGGAACGCCCGGTCCGTACATTTTGTTGTCGAGTTTCCCGCTCACCGCGAGCATTGCATCGCGGATCGCTTCGCCCTCCAGCCGCCGCATCGGTATGTGATGCAGCAGCTCATTGCGGGGATCGGCCTTGGCCGCCTCCGCGGAAGCGGCGTTCGACATACGGTAGGCGCTCGAAAGCACCATCAAGCGGTGCATCGCTTTAACGGACCAGCCGCTTTCAACAAACCGCCTGGCAAGGTAATCGAGTAACTCCGGGTGTTGGGGCTGCTCACCCAGTTTGCCGAGATTGTCGGTGGTTCGCACTAATGCCTGGCCAAAATGATGCTTCCATATGCGATTCACCATGACGCGCGCCGTGAGCGGATTCTCACTGCCGGCAATCCATCCGGCGAGCTCCAGCCGGCCGCTGCCCTGCTGCACCTTCGGAGGCTGCCGGGGTGAGAAAACACGCATCCACTGGCGCGGTACTTCATCGCCAAGGTTCTCATGACTGCCGCGAATATGCAGCCGTACGTTGTGCGGCGCCTCATCGGCGCTGATCAGCGCGAACGCCGATTCGGGAATCTGATCCTCGATTTCCGCGCGGCGCTTCTGGAGTTGCTCGATGCGTTGCCGCTGGGCGGCGGGCAGACTGGCGGCAAGATCTTCCAGCTTCTCCCGGCCCTCGGCGGCGGCTTCCTCGCCGGGCGGCTCTTTGGAATCAGAGAAGACAATTTTGTCCACCGCGATGTGCCCGTCACGGCTGCGGTCGACGATCTCGATATAGCAGATGCGCCCGATCTCCTTCGTCATCCGGATTGTTCGCCACTCAAAGCCAGGCTTTCCCGTGGACACGAAGTGCTCGCTTTTGTGATCGTCGGCGACCACCGTTACCCGCAACGGGGCTCGCTCGCGGACGGCACGATCCGCCTTATCGCCCGCCATCCTCACATGCACCCACAATTTCGGCATGCGGAATTTTTTGGAAGTCAGCGATCCCACCAGCTTGTTGGAACCGGCGCCGAACGAGCTTGCAATACCCTCGCGCCTGTAGCCGGCAAGCGGCTGATTGGGCGCAATGTCGAACGAGGGAGCCGCGCCGAAGGCCTGCCCGGAAACCGTCCAGTTGTCGTAGCCCAATCCCTCAAAGTCCTCGAAAACAATATCGCCTTCGCGGACCGGCGCAGGCTTCGGCAGCAGAGCTTCCGATTTCACCATCCCTCGAATCTCGGAGTTGATTTCGGCGATCTTGTGGTTCAGCGAGGCGATCCGCGCGGAGTGCGCGGGCGAATCAACCACCGCTTCTCGCACATAAGTGCTGTGCATTATGCCCGCCAGCGAGTAGTAATCCGCTGTGGGAATAGGGTCGAACTTATGATCGTGGCAGCGCGCGCAGGAAATCGTCAGTCCGAGGAACGTCTTGCTAATGACGTCCAGTTGGTTGTCGACAGTATCGGCGCGCGCTTTTACCGAATCCGTTGTGCTGTTGAGCACTTCTCCGAACCAGAACATACCCGTGCCAATCGGCGATTCCCAGTGCCGGCCGTCTTGCGAGAGCCGTTTATTCGGCAGCAGGTCCCCGGCGATCTGCTCCTTTACGAAAACGTCGTAAGGAACATCGTTGTTAAAAGAACGGATTACATAGTCGCGATATCGCCATGCGTCGAGTTTGTCGTTGTCAAATTCGTGACCGTTGGTTTCGGCAAATCGCACCAGGTCGAGCCAGTGCCGTGCCCAGCGCTCGCCATAGGACGGGGAGGCAAGCAGGCGATCCACCACATTCTGTTCCGCGCTGGCTGAGACGTCGGCCAGATAATCACGGAGCTCACCGGGCGAGGGCGGCAGGCCAATCAGGTCGAACGTCACCCGCCGCAGCCAACCCTGCCTGTCAATGGGCGGCGCCTGCTTCATTCCCTTCTCTTCCAGCCGCGCCAGGAGGAATCGATCCACTGGAGTGCGTACCCACGCCGTGTCCTTCACCGCCGGCAGGGACGGATTCCCCACAGGCTGAAACGACCAGAATTTTATTGCTTCCGCGAAATCGATGCCCGTCCGGCTTGCGGCCGGCGCAGTTCCCATGCGCGGATCGGGAGCCCCTGAGCGAATCCAGTGCTCAAAATCGGCGACCGTCTCCGCCGGAAGTTTCCCGTCCGGGGGCATCTTCAGCTTCAGATTGTCGTAGCGAATCGCGCGCACCAGCAGACTATTGTCCGGATCGCCGCTTATGATAGCCGGTCCACTGTCGCCTCCCTTGCGAAGCGCGGCTGCCGAATCCAGCCGCAATCCGCCCATGGGCGTTTTCAACTTTTCGCCATGGCAGGCTAAACACTTCTGGACCAGCACGGGACGAATTCGCTTTTCAAAAAACTCCTCTCCGGTCTCGGCGGACACCGCCGCTGCGAGCAGGAGAGCCAGTGTAGTTGCACGCGTCATCTCTTTAGCATCATCCTATCAATTTCATGCAACTCGAGACAGAACGGCTGGTTCTGCGGCCCTACCACGAAGGGGATATCGATGCGTTGCACCGCATCTGGACGGATCCGGGCGTGCGGCGCTTTCTCTGGGACGACGCCGTGATCGAACGCGAACAGGCTGGGCAAACAGTTCGAGCCAGTCTCAAAGACTGGGAAGTTTGCGGGCTCGGCCAATGGACGGTGCGCTTTAAACGCGATAACGAAATCATCGGATTCTGCGGCTTCCGGCAGTTTGGCGAGCCGCAGGGTTGGGAACTGCTCTACGGACTGCTTCCGGAGTATTGGGGCCAAGGGCTTGCCTTGGAGGCTTCAAATGCGGCTCTTATGTTCGGGTTCCAGTCCTCCGGCCGCGAGTGCATTTACGGCCGGACCGATCCTCCGAATGCGGCCTCGATTCGCGTACTCGAAAAGCTGGGAATGCGCTTTGTGAGTCTGACGGTCGAAGGCCGCTCGCCGGTTGTAACCTACTCTATCTCTCGTGAGGATTATTATGCGCGAAACAAACAAACAGATCCTGCTCGCCGCACGGCCTAAAGGATTTCCGAAGGAATCGGATTTTCAATTGCTCGAGTCTCCCACGCCTGCGCCCGCCGGCGGGCAGTTCCTCGTTGGGGTATCGTTTCTCTCCGTCGATCCGTACATGCGAGGCCGAATGAACGAACAGCGCTCCTACGCCGATCCTGTGGCGCTCGGCGAGGTGATGACCGGCGGGGGCGTGGGACGCGTTCTCCAATCCCGCCATTCCGGCTTCGCCGAGGGGGACTACGTAGTGGGCCAGTTCGGCTGGCAGCAATACGCGTTGAGCGACGGCAGCGGAGTCCGCAAAGTGGATCCTGCGGCTGCGCCCATCTCGACCGCCCTCGGCGTGCTGGGCATGCCGGGGCTTACGGCTTACTTTGGTCTGCTGGAGGTGGCCAATCCCCGAGCCGGGGAAACGGTGCTGGTATCCGGTGCGGGCGGAGCAGTCGGCTCTCTGGTTGGCCAGATCGCCCGGATGAAGGGTTGCCGTGTGGTGGGTATAGCCGGAACCGGCGATAAGATTGCCTGGATCACGGGCGCGCTCGGCTTTGACGCCGCGTTGAACTACCGGACTACCTCCGACTACGGCGCCGCGTTGCGGCAGTTGTGCCCGAGCGGTATCGACGTCTATTTCGACAACGTCGGAGGAGCGATCACGGACTCCGTGTTTCCCCTGCTGAATCCACGCGGACGCGTATCCATCTGCGGCCAGATATCCCTCTACAATCTTCGAGAAGCCCGAACAAGGTCCGCGCCTGTTGCCGCTCGTTCTGGTGCGTCAACTCAAAGTGGAAGGCTTTCTTGTGTTCCAGTTCGCCAGCCGCTACGCGGAGGCGTTACACGAACTCACCGGGTGGGTGCAAAGCGGAGCTTTGCAATACCGGGAAGATGTAATCGAAGGCATCGAGAATGCACCCAAGGCGTTCCTGGGAATGCTGGGCGGGGCGAACATGGGTAAGCAACTGGTTCGCGTTTCAAATCTTTGACACCAAAAGAAGGAACAAAGAGCCCGCCGGGCTCGTAAGCTCTGACATGGCGCTACGACTGTGGCCCGGCGTGGTCATCGTTACATTGCAATGGTTGCTTAGATTTGCCCTCCCTGCCGTTTTTCCCGATGCAGTGGCAGTGGCGTTGATGGGAGGGGTCGGCGGCGGGCTGGCTATCCTTTTGTGGTGGGTGTTTTTCAGCCGGGCCCCTTGGGTGGAACGCTTGGGCGCTTTAGTCCTGATGATCGCGGCTCCCGTTGCGGCATCGCCCTTCATGGACAAGTCGATTACGACGGGGGCAATGGGCATGCTGTTCCCCATCCTGGCCGTCCCTGGCTTGAGCTTGGCGTTCGTGGCGTGGGCGGTGTCTACTCAGCGCCTCTCAAACGCTGTTCGGCGCGCGACGATGGCCGCCACTATTATTCTCGCTTGTGGAGTATGGACGTTGGTTCGCTCTGGCGGCTTCGACAGCGATTTCAAAGTCGATTTGAGCTGGCGATGGACGCCGAGTCCCGAAGATCGCCTGCTGGCGCAAGCCGTCAACAAGCCGGCGCCTCCGCCTCCAGCCGCTGCAGCGATAGAGACACCGGAACAACGGCCCGCGGCGCAAGCCGTTGTCGCGCCGGTTGCGCTGAAGTTGACTCCGGCCGCAGGCGGGAGCGCCTTCGAATGGCACGGCTTTCGCGGAACGGGCCGCGATGGCGTCATCTCCGGCTCACCGATCAAACCCGACTGGTCCGCTTCGCCGCCTGTCGAGATGTGGCGCCGGCCGGTCGGGCCGGGCTGGTCGTCCTTTGCGGTCCAGGGTGACCTTTTCTACACGCAGGAGCAGCGCGGTCCGGACGAAGTCGTCACCTGCTACAGACTGTCCACGGGCGAACCTGTGTGGACGCATCGCGACGCCGCGCGATTCTGGGAGGCTAATGCAGGCCCCGGTCCGCGTGGGACACCCACGCTGAGCAATGGCCGCGTATACACATTTGGAGGGACCGGAATCGTGAACGCGCTCAACGCCCATGACGGCTCCCTTGTATGGACCCGCAACGCAGCTACCGATGCCGAAGCGAAGACTCCAACTTGGGGTTTCGCCAGCTCGCCGCTGGTGCTGGACGACTTAGTGATCGTCGCCGTCTCCGGCCGGCTTGTCGCCTACGAGATCGCTACTGGCGGTCCGCGCTGGTTTGGCCCGGAAGGGGGCACAAGTTACAGTTCGCCACATTTGGCCACCATCGATGGAGTCGCACAGATTCTGTCGCTAAACAAAAATGGCGTGATCGGCGTAGCGCCGGCCGACGGCAAGCTGCTTTGGGAGCACCGTTGGCCCGGCTATCCCATCGTGCAGCCGGCGGTGACGGCCGACGGCGGCGTGCTGATCAGCGTCGCCGACAATAGTGGCACTCGACGCCTTGCCATCGAGCGAAGTCCCAGCGGATGGACCGCGGTCGAGCGCTGGACCTCAATCGGGCTGAAGCCTTACTTCAACGACTTTGTCGTCCACGAAGGTCATGCTTTCGGTTTCGACGGCGCCATCCTGGCCTGCATCAACCTTGAAGACGGCAAACGCAAGTGGAAGGGCGGACGCTTCGGCCACGGCCAGCTTGTGCTGTTGCCCGGCCAGAACTTAGTGCTGGTGCTGTCCGAGGACGGGGAACTGGCGCTGGTGGGGGCAAGCCCGAATGGCTTCACCGAACATGCGCGTTTCAAGGCAATCGAAGGCAAGACCTGGAATCATCCCGCGCTGGCCGGTGACGTCCTGCTGGTTCGCAACGGTGAGGAGATGGTAGCATTTCGGATGACCCTGGCTCGCTAAGAGCGCCTTGTTCGTATCTGGATCCACGGGGGAGGTCCGTAATGCACGTTCAAAGAATCATTGGCGCAGCGATTCTTGTGACAGCCGCTGCCGCCGCGGAACCGCCAGTCATTGCGTTGTGGTCCGGCATGGCTCCCGGTTCGGAAGGCAGGACTTCGGAAGAGGCCGTGCGAATCACGCCTGCCGGTGAACGTGTCGTCACCAGTGTTCACAAGCCGTCCATCACTGTGTATTTGCCGCCGAAGAATTCAGCCACGGGCAATGCGGTCGTCATCGCGCCGGGCGGAGGACATCGGGAGCTGTGGACCGACCATGAAGGGCACAACGTAGCGAAGTGGTTGAGCGGCCGCGGCGTCGCGGCATTTGTTTTGAAGTACCGTCTGGCGCGCGAAAAAGAATCCTCATACACGATCGAAGGGCACTCATTGGCCGACACACAACGCGCCATCCGTCTGGTGCGAAGCCGCGCTTCGGAATGGAACATCCAGCCGGACCGCATCGGCGTTATGGGCTTTTCCGCGGGAGGAGAGCTGGCCGCGCTCGCAGCCACGCGCCATGATGAAGGCGCTGCCGCGGCCGCCGATCCTATCGATCGCCTCAGCTCCAAGCCGGCGTTTCAGGTTCTCGTCTACCCTGCCATTCCACGCGACATAAAGCTGTCCAAGGAGACTCCGCCGGCGTTCCTGGTTTGTGGCGAGAACGACCGGCAAAACATTTCGCAGGGACTTCCGGAATTGTATTTAGCGCTCAAACGCGCCGGCGCATCGGCTGAGTTACACGTCTATGCCGGGGCCGGCCACGGGTTCGGTTTACGCGAGAGCAATCAGGCCGCCGTTTCCACATGGATCGCGCGCTTCCGCGAATGGCTCGACGGGCGGCGTTAGACCATTTGACTGGCTGGTCCCCGTCATTGTATATTACTCCCAAGTCCTTAATACAGTTGGGGGGGTGAGCTTATGTTACGAACTATGTTGTTCATTGCGGGGCTTTTTCTTTGTAGCGCGCCCGCGCGTGCGCAGGTGCTCAAAGGTCAGATCCTGGGAACGGTGGCGGATTCTTCCGGCGCCGTCATTCCAGGCGCCACCGTGAGGCTGGCCGAAACCGGAACCAATTTTTCCCGTGAAACGCAAGCAAGCGAAAGCGGCTATTACGTCTTCGTCAACCTCGATCCGGGCCAATACCAGGCGGAAGTGGCGCAGCAGGGGTTCAAGAAGGAAATCCGCTCCGGAATCGACCTGCGTCCAAACACGACGGTGCGTGTGAATTTCGAGCTGCAACCGGGCGTAGTGAGCGAAGTGGTGGACGTCAGCGCAGTCGCTGTACCTCTGCTGCAAACCGACCGCTCCGATACAGGCGGCAAAATCGAAGAGCGCCAGCTCCGTGAAATGCCGCTGTTGTTCAACCGCAACTACGTAGGTCTGATGTTGCTGATTCCTGGCGTCGGAGTTCCTTCGCGGCAGCATTCGGAGTTCTACAATTCGCACGACAGCCTTTCGGTTCGCGTGAACGGTCAGGGCCGGCAGTATAACAACTTCCAAATCGAAGGAATCGAGAACAAGATCGACAATGGGAATCTGACGGCGCTGGTTCCGCCGGTGGAGGCGATTCAAACGGTGGATGTCTCGACTTCCAATTTCGATCCCGAGTTCGGCAACGCCGGCGGCGCGGTCACCAACGTGACGCTGCGCAGTGGAACGAACGATTTTCATGGCAGTCTGTTCGCCTTTCACCGCAACGAGAACATACAAGCGCGAAACACCTTCGCGCGCAGCAAGGCGCCGACGGTATACAACCAGTTCGGGGGAACGCTTGGCGGCCGGGTGATCCGCGACAAAGTGTTCTTCTTCACGGACTACCAGGGAAGCAGAGACCACTTGGGCCAGGTCAACCGCGCCACCATTCCCAGCATTCCCTTCCGCGGCGGGAACTTGAGCGGCGGCGGTTCCGCGATCTACGATCCGCGCACCGGGAACCCCAACGGCGGCGGCCGAACGCCTTTCGCCGGGAACATCGTTCCAGCCAGCCGTATCTCTCCGATCTCGCAGCGCATACTGAGCTTTGTGCCACAACCTAATGTTGCCGCGAGCGAGGGTCAAATCAATTTCGACCAGAACAGCGTTCGAGTGAAAACGCTCGACCAGACCGACGCTAAAGTGGACTGGATGATCTCGGCCAACGACCGCATCGCCATTCGCTATAGCTTGCAAAAGGCGGTTGTGAGCGATCCCGGGCTGTATGGCCCCGATGGCGGCATCTACGGAGGTCCGCGCAATTCCGGATTCGCCGGCGTCGGTCCCGCTCGTACGCAGAGCCCGGGCATCAGCTTCTCGAAGGTGATTTCTCCAACGTTCGTCTGGGAGTCGCGTTTCGGCATTGTGCGCAACCGCAATGACGCCCTGAACGCCGATTACAAGCGGAAGACGTCGGAAGAGATTGGCATCCGCGGGATCAATCTGGATGACTGGACGAGCGGACTGACGGAGATTCGGATCAACGGGTATACGACGCCGGTTGTCGGCTTCTCGCCCAGCCTTCCGTGGGCTCGCAGCGTCACCAGCTTCGGCTTCGTCAACAACTTCTCGAAAACGCTTCGCAGCCATATTCTGCGATTTGGAATGGACATTCGCCGGGAACGCAACGACCTGTTGCAGACGCAGACGTTCAACCCGCGTGGACGTTTCGAGTACGAGCCGGGGCAAGGCAGCGATCTGGCAGACACGCGGCGCAACTTCGCCAATGCGTTCGCGGCATTCCTGATGGATGTTCCTAACCGCAGCGGGCGCGATCTGCCTTTTATCTTTCCGGCCCGACGCGAGCTGACCTACAACGTTTACCTTCAGGACAAATGGCAGGTCTCGCCGAAACTGACAGTTGACCTCGGGATGAGGCTGGAGATTGAAAGAGGCAGCCGGCCGCGCTTTGCGGGCGGTTTTTCCAATTACAACTACTTCAACAACACGCTGGAGCTGTCCGGAATCGGAGCGATTCCGTTCCAGATCGCCGGCACGAACCGGAACTTCGGCCCGCGCTTAGGCATTGCTTACCGCCTGACGCCTGGCATGGTGATTCGCACGGGATATGGCATCAGCTACATTCCGCGCCGGACCGCGCAGACAAACTTTCCGATTCTTCAAAACAACGGGTTCCCGGCAACAAATACTTTCGTTTCGTCCACCGTGACGATGACTACCGGGTTCCCTGCGTTTTCGGCGTTCCAGTTGCCAAACGACGGAATCATCCGCGATCCGAATCCTAATAACAATTTCGGGAATACGCCGCGCGGACTGAAGAGCGCCTACGTTCAAAGCTGGAACTTTGCCATTCAGCGGACGCTGCCGGGCAACTTCGCGCTTGATTTGGCCTACGTCGGCAATCGAGGAGTGAACAACCAATCCGGACTCAACGTGAATGCCTCGATGGTTCCGGGCTCGGGAAACCTCGGCCGTCCGCTCAATCAGCAATTCCGCCGCGTCGCCGAAACGACAACATTTATCGGAACCAACACCTGGTACAACTCTCTTCAGGTGAAATTTGACCGGCGTTTCTCCAACGGGTTCATGTTGACGACCGCCTACACATGGAGCAAGGGTCTTAATTTCTCCGAAGACACCGGCGATGTGCCAATTCCAATGAGCGTGGCGATCAACAAAGCCCAAATGAGCGATAACCGGAATCACGTTTTCATTCAAAGCTTCATGTACGAGCTGCCATTCGGACCGGGCAAGCGATGGGCGCAGAACGGCCCGTTGCGATGGCTGGCCGAAGGCTGGCAGTTGCAGGGGATCTTCGGAGCCGCGACGGGGCAATGGAATTCTGCATCGGTGGCGCTTGCCTCCTTGAACGCGCCTGGGAATGCATCGCGTCCGGACTGGGTGGCTCCGATCCGCTATCTGGGCGGCATCGGACCGGGAGTGAAGTTCTTCGACACCAGCGCCTTTGCCATACCGCGCCAGAACACGCTCGGCAACGCCGGACGCAATATCATCCTGGGCCCGGGCGCCGTAAATCTGGATGCGAGCCTGCATCGCGAATTCCGTTTGCGCGAAGGTATGCGGCTGGAATTCCGCGCCGAAAGCTTCAACGCAACCAATACACCGCATTTCAACAATCCCAACGGGAATATCAATTCGCCGCAATTCGGCGAAATCAACGGAGCGCAGCAGGATCAGCGGCAATACCAATTCGCAGTGACGCTGCGTTTTTAGCAGCCGCGGCGCAAGTCATCCATGCAGTGTCAGGCACCGCCAGCCGGCGGCGCGGAGACGGTTCCTGTCGAGGACACCGCGTCCGTCGATCAGCAGCGGCGTGCGAGCAACGGCCGCCAGTTCCTCCCAATCAAGATCGAGATAGTGCGGCCATTCGGTGACCAGCACGGCGGCGTCGGCATCCGAGATGGCATCCTCCGCGGATACGCAGTACCGGATGTCGTCGTGAGCGGCAAGATTCCGGGCGTTTTGGAGAGCCACCGGATCGTGAGCGCGGACCTGCGCGCCGCGCTCGACAAGCAGCCGGGCGATTTCGAGCGCCGGTGCGTCACGCAGGTCGTCGGTATGCGGCTTGAAGGCCAGTCCGAGCAGCGCGATCGATTTGCCTTTTAGAATCTTAAGCTCGCCAAGCAGCTTTTCAACGACGCGGCGGCGCTGCCGCTGGTTGATTTCGCGAGCGGCCTCGACCAGGGGCATCGTCAGATTGTAATCGCGGGCGGTGGCCATGAGGGCAGCGGTGTCCTTGCCAAAACAGGAGCCGCCCCACCCAAGGCCCGCTTGCAGGAAGCGAGTGCCGATGCGCGCATCAAGGCCGATTCCCTTGGCAACCTGCGCGATGTCCGCGCCGACTTTTTCGGCAATCTGCCCGACTTCGTTGATGTAGCTGATCTTGAGAGCAAGAAAAGCGTTGGCGGCGTATTTGATCAGCTCGACCGAGGCCAGATCGGTGGATACCAGCGGCACCGCGCCGAGATCTTCCGGACGGGGGAGGAAGGTGGGAGGGGAGAACGTCTGGTCGAGGACTGGCCGGTAGAGTGTGTAGAGCACTTCTAGGGCGCGCGGCGTGTCGGCTCCAATGACAATGCGATCCGGATAGAGGCTATCACGCAGCGCGGCGCCCTCGCGGAGAAACTCAGGGTTGGACGCCACGGCGAAACCAGCTTCGTCCCCGTCCTTCTTAGGGCGCGAAGAGCGCACCAGCGACTCCACCCAGTTGCCGCTGCCAATGGGAACCGTTGACTTATTCACGATGACCGTAAATCCGTCCTTCAAGCGTTCCCCGATACTGTTGGCGGCCGCCCGCAGGTAACTCAAATCAGGGTTGCCGTCGGGCTGAGGCGGCGTGCCGACGGCGATAAAGATCACTTCCGCGCCAGGTACGGCGTCATCATAAGAGGATGTGAATCGTATACGCGACGCCCCAAGATCGAGTAACTCCGCGATGAACGGCTCATAGATCGGAGGCGTACCGTTTTTGAGTAAATCTATTTTGGCGGCGTCGGTGTCCAGGCAGCAGATCTGGTGGCCGAGGTATGCCAGACAAACACCTGTTGTGAGACCGACGTAACCGGTCCCGATAATCGTCACGTTCATAGGTTCGTGTTTTTTCAGGCTAGCAAAGCCTTCACCGTGCTGGCATGCTCGACGCCGGTGAGCCGCTGGTCCAGGCCCTGGTATCTGTAAGTGAACCGGTCGTGATCGATGCCTAGCAGGTGAAGCACGGTGGACTGAAAGTCGCGAATGTGGACGGGATCGCGAACGATGTTGTAGGAGAAATCGTCGGTCTCGCCATGGACGAAGCCGCCGCGAAAACCACCTCCTGCCATCCACATGGAGAAGCAGCGGGGATGATGATCGCGGCCGTAATTGGTTGGCGTGAGTCTTCCCTGTGAGTAGATGGTGCGCCCGAATTCGCCGCCCCAGATGACTATGGTGTCATCGAGCAGCCCTCGCCGCTTTAGATCCTGAACGAGAGCGTAGCAGGCCTGATCAACGTCTTTGCACTGGCTTGGGAGGACTTCCGGCAGCAGACCATGCACGTCCCAGCCGCGCTGATAGACCTGAACGAAGCGCACGCCGCGCTCGACAAGCCGCCGGGCCAACAGGCAGGTGTGGGCGAAAGTGCCGCCCTTGCGCGCCTCTTCGCCATAGAGCTTGTAGGTGGAATCCGGTTCCTTGGAAAGGTCGGTCAGCTCCGGCACGGAGGCTTGCATTCGAAACGCCATTTCGAACTGCTCGATGCGCGCGCGCGTTTCCGGATCGCGCAGCCGTTCATAGTTGATCTGATTGAGCTGGCTCAACCCATCGAGCATGCGCCGCCGGACGCTGGAGTCGACTCCATGGGGGTCATTGATGTAGAGCACGGGATCGCCGCCGGAACGCAGAGCGACGCCGGAATGCTCGGCTGAAAGAAATCCGGCGCTCCACAAGCGGGCCGAAATCGCCTGAACATTTGCCTTGGGATGCGTATGCGTGGCGTTGATGACGACGAAGGAGGGAAGATTGCCGTTCATCGTTCCCAGCCCGTAGGAGATCCAGGCGCCAATGCAGGGCCTGCCCGGAATCTGGCTGCCCGTCTGAATGAAAGTGATGGCAGGCTCGTGGTTGATTGCTTCGGTGTGAAGAGTGCGAACGACGGTGAGATCGTCAACCATCTTTGAGGTCCAGGGAAGCAATTCGGAAACCCAGGCGCCGCATTTTCCTTGCTGCGAGAAGCGGAAAACCGAGGGGGCTATGGGGAAGCGGCTCTGCCCGGAAGTCATGGTGGTGAGGCGCTGGCCGGAGCGGATGGAATCGGGCAGATCCTTGTCATACCATTCCTTCATTTGCGGCTTGTAGTCCCAAAGATCCATCTGCGGAGGCGCGCCGACCATATGGAGGTAAATCACGCGTTTGGCTTTGGGCGCGAAATGCGGCAGCCCTTGGAGGAGGCCGCCAGAAGCGGCTTTCGGCGGGGCGGCGAGCGCGGGTTTACCAAGCAGCGACTCAAGGGCGGCGACGCCGAGCAGTTGGGCCGAGCGGCCGAAAAACTGGCGGCGGGTTTCCTGAAGGACGGCTTGCTCCAAGGGATTCATGGCGTTACCTGCTGAGAGCTTCATCGAGATTAAGGAGCTGGCTGGCGACCATGGTCCAGGCGGCGAGCTCCGGTTCCGCCAGGCTGGCGTCAGGCTTGGATGCGCCGGTGGCAACCAGTTTTTGAGCTTCGTAAGGACGCGCGCGGTAGTGGGCCAGAAAATCGTCGAATGATCCGCGGACCAGTTTGCGCTCGGCGGGCGTAAAGGGTCGCGCCAGCACGCGCAGAGTGAGCGAATCGAGCCGCTGGTTGAAATCGGGCTGAGGCTGGGATAAGGCCCGCTCGCCTAGGCGGCGCGCGGCTTCGACAAACTGGGGATCATTCAAAGTAACCAGCGCTTGAAGCGGCGTGTTGGTGCGCTCGCGCCGCACGGTGCAGTTCTCCCGGCTGGGTGCATTGAAGATTTCCATAGAAGCGGGCGGCGCGCTGCGCTTCCAGAAAGTGTAAAGACTTCGCCGGTAGAGGCCGTCCCCGGTATCCTGTTTGTAAAAGCGGGTATTGCTGTTTTTCATGGCCACGGTTTCCCAGATTCCCTCGGGCTGATAGGGCCTGACGCTGGGGCCGCCGACGCGCGGAATCAGCAGGCCGCTGGAAGCCAAGGCAAGGTCGCGGATCATCTCGGCGTCCATGCGATAACGCGCGCCGCGCGAGTGCAGCCGGTTCTCGGGGTCCTTGCTGAGTTTTTCCGCCGTCGCCGCGGCCGATTGCCGGTAAGTGGAGGAAGTCACGATGAGGCGAAACAGCTTCTTCACATCCCAGCCTGAGTCGCGAAACTCGACGGCGAGCCAGTCCAGCAATTCGGGGTGCGAAGGAGGCTCTCCCTGCGAGCCGAAATCCCCGGAGGTGCGAACGATCCCGGCGCCGAAGATTTCCTGCCAGAAGCGATTGACGGTGACACGGCTCATCAGGGGGTTCGAAGGATCGACCAGCCATTGGGCCAGCCCGAGGCGGTTGCGCGGCAACACTGAAGGCATGGGCGGAAGGACCGAGGGCACATCAGGCGCGACTTCCTCGCGCGGCTGATCATACATGCCGCGAAACAGGATCCGCGCTTTCGGTTCGCCATTGGGACGTTCGGCAAGGACATGTGTGACCGCCCCGCGCCGCCGGATTTCGCGCCGCTGCTGATCGAGGCGGTCAAACCCGGCCGCCAGTTCGCGGTAGACGGGCACGTGCCGGTTGAGGTAGAGAAGCCTCATGATTTCCCGCTCCGGCCCCGTTGGGTCATGGTTGGAGGCCAGCGCGGCTTCGGTTTTTTTCCAGGCGGAGAGAATCTGCATTTCTTCGCGGCTTAGAACGCGGTCATAGATCCGGAAATCCGCGAGGGCTCCGTTGGGGAAGAAGCGCCTTCCATCGGTTGCTAACCGCAGCTTCACGCGGGCGGGATTGGCGGTTTTCTTCTCCTCGTCCGGATCGGGGGCGACACGGTCCACTGGCAGCGCTTTGCCGTTGAGGAAAAGGGTGAGTCCGGCGATTTCGCCGCTGCCATCATAAGTGACCGCGAGATGGCTCCATGCTCCTTCGCGCATCCGTTGCACGCTACTGCCTCGGATCTGGAGCTTCGAGGGAAACTTTTCGTCGAGCAGGGCGAACTTGGGAACGCGCGAAGCGACGTCCAGAATCCAGCCGCCGGCGCGGGTGCGGTCATCAGTGTAGCTGGCAATGACGACGTCTTCTTCCGAGCGGGGCAGGTAGACCCAGGCGGCGAGCGTAAGCGGCCTGGACGGATCGAAGCCGCCGGCTTCCGGCGCCTCCAGAGAGGCCTTTGCGCCGAACTTCATTGCCTGGTCCTCGTTGAGCGGCCCCTCGGTCCAGCTAACTCCCTCAGGCAGTGCGGGCGCCGTGGTCCGATCCTTGACAAGTGTGATGCGCAGCGCGGCCGGCTCGATGGCAGCTCCGAGCGACTTGTGGCCGCCGGAAGCAAGCCACTGGTTGAAGCCCGGTTCGGCCTGGCGAACGATTTCTTCTTTGCGGTTGAGCGCCGCGGCTTCGCTACGCTGAAGCTCGAACCACGGCTCGCGGTCCTGGACGCCCGGAACGACGATCACGGGCGGGGTATCGGAAATATTCCCATCGAGGGGCCGCTGCGTGGTGTTGCTGAAAAAGGCAACCAGTTGATAGAACTCTTTCTGCGAAATGGGATCGAACTTATGGTCATGGCAGGAAGCGCAGCCGGCGGTAAGCCCCAGCCAGACGGCGGCCGTTGTTTCCACACGGTCTTTCTGATACATCGCGTCGACTTCTTCGGGAATGGCGCCGCCTTCGTTGGTGGTGATGTTGCAGCGATGAAATCCGGAAGCGATCCACTGATCGAGGGATCGATTGGGCAGAAGGTCACCCGCGATTTGCTCTATGGTGAATTGATCGAAGGGCAGATTGCGCTGGAAGGCCTGGATCACCCAGTCGCGGTAGGGCCACATCTCGCGGTAGTTATCGATGTGGAGGCCATGGGTGTCGGCATATCGGGCGGCATCGAGCCAGTAGCGGCCGCGATGTTCTCCCCAATGCGGGGAAGCGAGCAGGCGATCGACCAGCTTTTCGTAGGCGTCCGGAGAAGCGTCCTTCAGGAAGGCATCGACATCGGCGGGCCCGGGCGGCAATCCGGTGAGATCGAGCGAAAGGCGCCGGATGAGCGTCTGTTTGTCCGCTTCGGGCGCGGGTTTGATGTTTGCGGCCGCCAGCCGGGCCAGGATAAAGCGGTCGATCGGATTACGCGGCCACATGGTGCCGGCAGTAGCCGGCGGATTCGGTCGCGCGGGTGGATGGAATGCCCAATGCTCTTTCCACTCCGCTCCTTGCGCGATCCAGCGGCTAAGTATTTCGATCTGATCGGCGGTGAGAGTTTTCTTGCTGTGCGCGGGGGGCATGCGGAGCCCCGGATTCGCATGGGTGACGCGTTTCAGCAGAAGACTCGCTTTGGGATTGCCGGGCGAGATAACCACGCCGTCTTTTCGCTCAGAGAAAGCGCCGTCGCGCGTATCGAGACGCAGGCCGGCAAAGCGGGTTTTCTCGTCCGGGCCGTGACACTGGAAGCACGCATTGGAGAGAATCGGGCGCACCTCGCGCTGAAAGTCTACTTTGCGGGCAGCCGGCGCAGCGCCGATTGCAGGGGAAACGATGAGCACGACTAGAAGAGCGCGGGGCTTCATAGGGTCAAAGAAGGGTTCGCTTCCATTGAATCAGTTTGGCTGGAAATAAGCAACGCAGGGGTTTGCGATTGTTCAGCCCTATTGGGGGAACAATCCCAGAGATGACTCCAGGGCTGCCTCTTCGGCGTCTTCGAGAAAGCTGAAAAAGTCGAGTCCGGCGCGGCGTTCGACTTCGTCCACGGTGACGGCGAAGTAATTCAGGGGCTGACGCGGATTTGCGGCGTTGGGAACGATCGCGGCGAACATGGTCCTGCGGTTACCGTGGACCGCAAGCAGGACCTTGTAGGTGTGCGTGGGCACGGCGACGCCGCCGGGCGCGAGGAACTCAATCACATCCGAATCGAACAAGGGTCCGGTGAAAACATGAACGGTATCGGCCGATGCGGCGATGCGCCGGACCATATCTTCCAGATTTCGCCAGCGGCCCGAGTTCACGCTCTGGTTTTGGGCGACAACGTTGGTCAGGTAAAACGTGGCATGGAAAGCCTGTTCGGACCAGGCGAAATCGGCGGCCGGGATGAGATGTCCACGGGAGTAGCCGGCGCCGCGGAAGTCGGCGTTGGAGGCGGCCGGTGCAGACAGGGACGGGTCGCGGCGGAAGGAGGTGCGACGGGTCGCGGGGGCGGACAGGTGTTCGGGGCGGAGTTCGTATGCCGTCCAAACTGCGGACTTCAGCGAAGAATCGTAGCAGATCTGGAAGAAGGCGTGGTCGAGGAAGCGCCGGGCGGGGGCGTCGCAGGCGGGCTGGGCGAAGGCGATCGGAACCAGCCAGAAGAGAAACGCGAGCATCATCACAGTAAAAGGATCGGTTTGTTTGAAACATTTCTTTATAGGAATGTTTTATAAAACGCGGAAAGCCGGCGCCTGATCCGAGGGTCAGGCCGGGCTGGGGTCATTGGTGATAAGTTGGAAGCATCGATTCCGGAGCGATTATGGCCGCTTGGGTTGGAATACGTATACTGCTAATCTTCTCTGTCCTGGCAGCGGCGCAGGATCCCGTCGAATTCTTCGAAAAACAGGTGCGGCCGCTGCTGGCCGAACACTGCTATACGTGCCATAGCAACCGAACGAGGACGCCATTTGCGGGCCTGCGGCTGGATTCGCGCGCGGGGATGATGAAGGGGGGCGACGCCGGACCGGTAATCATTCCGGGAGACGCCGCACGAAGCCGCTTGGTCCGCGCCGTTCGCGGGCAGCTTCCGCAGCCCATGCCGCCAGCCGGCAAGCTTAAGGAAGACCAGATTGGCGCGTTGGCGCGATGGGTGGAGATGGGAGCTCCCTGGCCGGAGGAGATTGCTGCGGCCGCTCCGGAAACCAACGGGTTCGATCTGGCAAAACGCAAACGAGAGCACTGGGCATGGCAGCCGGTGCGGGGCGACTTTGCGCCAACCGCCCGCGTGGACGGTTTTCTTAAGGCGAAGCTGGATGCGAAAGGGATTCAGCCAGCCGCGCCCGCCGGCAAGCTTACTTTGATACGCCGGCTGTATTTCGATCTGACAGGGCTACCTCCGGGTCCGGAGCAGATCGCGGCATTCCTGGCCAGCCAGTCTCCCGGAGCGTACCAGGCGCTGGTTGACCGGCTGCTTGCTTCGCCGCGATTCGGGGAACGCTGGGCGCGGCACTGGATGGACTGGGTCCGTTACGCCGAATCGCACGGAAGCGAGGGCGATCCGGATACGTTGATGGCCTGGCGATATCGCGACTACCTTATCCGGGCGCTCAATGCCGATGTTCCCTACGATCAACTCGTGCGCGAGCATATCGCGGGCGATCTGCTGCCACACCCGCGCCTCAATCCAACAGAAAAGATCAATGAGTCGGTTCTGGGCGTGGCCAATCTGCGGATGGTGGAGCATGGCTTTCAGCCGGTTGATCCCTGGGAAGATCGGGTCAAGTGGATGGACAACCAGATCGAAGTCTTCTCGAAGGCGTTTCAAGGCCTGACGATATCCTGCGCACGCTGCCACGACCATAAGTTCGACGCCATCAGTCAGAAGGATTTCTACGCGCTGTTCGGTGTATTCGCGGGAGCGCGTCCGACGCAGGTGGCCATCGATACGCCCGCGACGCTGAAGCAGAACCGCGCCGAACTGGTGCGGCTAAAGACGCAGATCCGGGAAAAAATGGGGGATGTCTGGCTTGCCGCCGCACGCGGGTTTTCGCAAAAGCTCGAGTCGGGTGAGGTGGACGAAGCCGTGCTTAAGGAGGCCGCCGGGCGGAAGGAACATCCGCTGCATGCATGGGCCGCGCTTAGGGGAAAGACCGGGGAGGCGTTTGACGCGGGCTGGAAAGAACTGGCCGGGTACTGGAAGAGGGAACTCGACGCGCGGCGCGAATTCAACCGGGGCCACTTTCGCAAAGGATGGGATTTGCGCGCGGGCGATTCCGGCGCCTGGCTTCATCACGGAACCGGAGTCACCGGGAAGCCGTCCCAGCCAGGCGAATTTTTCATTCCCATCCAGGGCGACCGCGCGGTGAATGGCGTCTATCCGGGCGGCGTGTACACGCACCTGATCTCGAGCAAACATGCCGGCGTGATTCAGTCGCCGCGCTTCAGGATCGAGAGCGATTATCTGAGTCTGCGAATGCTCGGCGGCAACTTTAATTTCGCCCAGTTGATCATCGAAAACTATTCGGTGCCGCGCGGTGGGATTTATCAGCTACGCCATATCGGTAAGAGAGACGAGATGAGCTGGGCGACGTGGGATCTGACCTATTGGAAGGGGTTCACGGCGTATGTGGAATTCGCCACCAAGGACGAGGCCACGCATGTTTTCCCCGACGATGAGCTTACCCGCATGAAGCCCGTGCCGCGGCCGGCCGCGGACGGGCGGTCGTACTTCGGGGCCGAACAAGTGGTGTTTCACGACAAGAAAGAAACACCGAAGGATGAGGCTGCGCCTATCGAAGCCTTACTTGAAGGCGATGCGCCTTCAAGCGCCGCCGCGCTGGCCGCGCGGACCGGCGACCGGCTTCAGGCCGCCGTGGAAGCGTGGCGGGACGGCGCTCTGACCGAAGCCCAAGCCGCTTTTCTGAATGTATTCGTGAGAGCGAATCTTCTGCCGGCGACGCTCGACAAGCTGGAGACAGTAAAGCCGCTGGTGAGCGAATACCGCAAGCTGGAGGCGGAGATTCCGATCGCGCGGCGCTCGCCGGGAGTGATCGACGAAGCCGGGCCGGACCAGGCGCTGCTGGTGCGAGGCAATCACAAGAATCCTGGCCCGACGGTGCCGCGGCGTTACCTGGAAGCGCTTGGGAGCCAGCCATACACGGATCCGCGACTGGCGCGGCTGCGGCTGGCCGAAGAAGTGACCAGTCCGGAGAACCCGCTGCTGGCGCGGGTTTTGGTGAATCGCGTGTGGCACTATCTTTTCCGCCGTGGAATCGTTCGTACGGTGGACAACTTCGGCAAGCTGGGCGAGCCGCCAACGCATCCGGAGCTTTTGGACTGGCTGGCGACGGAATTTGTCCGGCAGGGATGGTCGATCAAGACGCTGATCCGTATGCTGGTGACCACGGAAGCCTACGGGCGCGGCAGCACGCCGGGCACGGAAGCGGTGAAGCTCGATCCATCGAATACCCTGTTTCACCATGTGCCCGTGCGACGCCTCGAAGCCGAAGAGATTCGGGATGCGATTCTCAGTGTGACGGGAGAATTGAATCCGGAGATGTACGGCCCTTCCGTGCCGGTTTATTATGCGCACGAGACGGGGCAGACGAAAGGCGACCGGCCGAAAGGTCCGCTTGATGGAAACGGCCGGCGAAGCGTATACCTGGAGATCCGGCGCAATGCGACGAATCCGTTTCTGGAAGTTTTTGACGCGACCAAGCCCGCGACCACGCGCGGCGAGCGCGATGTGACGAACGTTCCGGCGCAATCGCTGGCGATGTTGAACAGCCAGTTTGTCCTGCAGCAGGCTGAGCGTTGGGCGAACCGCCTGGTCGCTGATGGAGCGTGGTCGGCGGGGGACCGCGTCGAGAGGATCTTTTACCGCGCTTTAGCAAGGAGACCGGCGCCGGAGGAGCGCGACCAGTCGCTCACATTCCTGGGCGAGCTTTCCCGGGAGCGCGCCGTTGAAGGCACCCCGCTCGCAAGCCATCGCCTATGGCAGGATTTCGTGCATGCCGTTTTCAATTTGAAAGAGTTTCTTTATGTTCCATAGAAGCCACACGCGGCGTCAGATGCTCGCTCGCGCCGCGACCGGATTCGGAATGCTGGGGCTTCAGGGCCTGCTGGCCGAGAGGCGAGGTCAAAAGCCGCACCACGAGCCGAAGGTAAAGCATGTCATCTTTTGTTTCATGTCCGGTGGAGTGTCGCACATCGATTCGTTCGACCCGAAGCCGCGGCTGGAAAAAGAAGCGGGGCAGCCCATGCCGGTGCCGCTGGACCGGACGATGTTCAACCAAAACGGCAATATCTTTCCGAGTCCGTGGGCGTTCAGGCACTATGGGCAAAGCGGGATTCCGGTGAGCGATCTGTTTCCGCATATGGGTTCGGTGACCGATGATTTGTGCGTCATCCGCTCGATGACCGTCAAGTTCATGGAGCACGCGCAAGCGAATTTTTACTACCATTCCGGGCAGCCCTTTGCGGGCTATCCGACGATGGGCGCATGGACGACCTACGGTTTGGGAAGCGAATCACGGAACCTGCCGGGCTATGTAGTGCTCGGCAGCGGCGAGATTCCGCTGGGTGGCATCAACGTATTCGGCAACGGCTTTCTTCCGGCCATCCACCAGGGATCGTTTCTTTATCCGGACCGCAAGGAGCCACTTCAGGACATTACGCCGAAAGAGCCCGACGGGTTGCAGCGGCGGAGGCTGGCGTTTCTCTCAAAGATGGATGAGCGGTTCCTGGAGTCGGTGGATGGCAACAGCGCGGTGGAGACCGCGATACGTAACTATGAAATCGCCTACCGGATGCAGGCGGCCGTGCCGGAGCTGGTGGATCTGAGCGGGGAGACGGAGGCGACCAGGAAGCTTTACGGTCTGGATTCACCCAACGCGGGCAAGGCGGCTTACGCGCGGCAATGTTTGCTTGCCAGGCGGCTGGTGGAGCGCGGCGTACGCTTCGTGCAACTCACGGTGGTGCCACCGCCGGGATTGGGCGGCGGTAATTCATGGGATCAGCACGGCAAGCTCAAGGAAGGTCATCAAGCCAATGCGTTTCACGTGGACCAGCCGATTGCGGCGCTGGTCCGGGATTTGAAAGCGCGCGGGTTGCTCGACCAGACTCTGGTTGTGTGGTCCGGCGAATTCGGCCGGACCCCGTTCGTGCAAGCCAAAGACGGGCGCGATCACAATCCTTCCGGCTTCAGTCTGTGGCTGAGCGGCGGCGGCGTGAAAGGCGGAACGATTTTCGGCGCGACGGATGAGTATGGTTACCGGGCAGTGGAGAATATCCTGACCATTCACGACCTGCACGCGACGATCTTACACCTGCTGGGGATCGACCATGAACGGCTGACATTCCGGTTCGGGGGACGGGATTTCCGGCTGACCGATGTTCACGGGCGAGTGATAACGGAGATACTGTCCTGATCAGGAATCCAAGAAGCCTTCCCATGCTCTCTGCAATCGTTCTGCTGCTGCTTTCCGGCAACGCGCTGCAATCCCAGCAGTCCGGCGCCCAACTTTACCAACGCAACTGCGCCCCCTGCCACGGCCCGGGCGGAGAGGGTGGAACCGGCCCCAGCCTCCACCTGCTCTCGCGCGCCTCGGACGATGCCGCACTGGCAGCGATTATCACCGACGGAATTCGCGGGACAGCGATGCCTGGCTTTTCCTTTGATCTGGAACGCCTCAGCGCGCTCGTCTCGTGGATCCGGCAATTGCAGAAAAAAGGAGCCGGCACAGACGCCGCGGCCGTTGAGCGCGGCCGGGCGCTGGTTAGGGCAAAGGGAGGTTGTCTTCGCTGCCACACTATCAATGGCGAGGGTGGTTTCAACGGCCCAGATCTTTCCCGCATCGGGCTGACGCGCAGTCTGCCGCATCTGCGCACTTCGCTCACCGATCCGGATGCTAACATTAGCGACCGTTACGGCCTCTTCCACTGGCATGTGCGGCTCAAAGACGATTTCCTCTGGGTCAGCGTTCGGCTGCCCGGCGGCCGTAGCGTGGAGGGCTCCCGAGTTAACGAAGACCCCTTCACCATCCAAATCCGCGACTTCGGCGGCAGCTTCCACTCCTTCGATAAAGACGGAACCGCCGTTATCGAAAAATTCCCTGGCAAATCGCTCATGCCGTCGTTCCGAACGGTGTTCACTCCGGCCGAACTCGACGATGTGGCCGGCTATCTCTCCTCACTGCGGTCCCGCCAATGAAAAAACTCCTCATTCTTTCGCTCACCGTGTTTAGCTCCGCCGTTGCCCAACTGAGCTATGAACGCATCCGCGATTCGGCTGGTGAGCCGGCCAACTGGCTCACCTACTCGGGCTCATACGCCTCTCATCGCTTCAGCAAGCTCAGCGAGATCAATGCGCGCAATGCCCATTCACTGAAGCCGGTCTGGGTTTACCAGGCGCGCGATACCAACAAATTCGAAGCCTCGCCTCTGGCCGTGGATGGCGTGCTTTATGTGTCGGAGCCGGCGAATTACGTGACCGCCCTCGATGCGCGCACGGGCCGCCCTTTGTGGGAATTCCGCCACGACCTGCCGCGCGATCTCCGCTTGTGCTGCGGACAGATCAACCGCGGGCTGGCCCTGCTCGGCCACACACTCTTCCTTGGCACGTTGGACGCGCACCTGATCGCACTCGATTCCCGCACCGGGCGGGTCAAGTGGAAAGTTCGCGTCGAAGACTACACTCACGGCTACTCGATTACCGCCGCCCCGCTCGCGCTGGCCGATCGTATCATCATCGGAGTCGCCGGCGGGGAATTTGGCGTCCGCGGCTTCATCGACGCCTATGACCCGCAAAGCGGGAAACGCCTGTGGCGGTTCCATACAGTGCCCGGTCCAGGGGAACCAGGCAACGAAACCTGGAAGGGCGATAGCTGGAAAACCGGTGCTGCCACCACCTGGCTGACAGGGTCTTTTGATCCCGATCTGAAGCTTCTGTATTGGGGCACGGGCAATCCCGGCCCGGATTACGACGGCGCCTACCGCGCGGGTGACAATCTCTATTCGGCTTCCGTTGTGGCGCTCGACCCCGCCACAGGCAAGCTAAAATGGCACTTTCAATTTACACCGCATGACGTACATGATTGGGATGCAAACCAGATTCCGGTACTCGCCGATTTGAACTTTCGCGGCCGGGACCGCAAGCTGATGCTCTGGGCCAACCGCAACGGTTTCTACTACATCCTGGATCGCGCGACCGGCGAATTTCTGCATGGCAGCGCATTCGGTAAACAGACCTGGGCCAAGGGCCTTGACGATCGCGGACGCCCGGTCCGAATCCCCAACACCTCGCCGCCCAAGGATGGGGAGATACCAATCTACCCCGGCGTTCACGGCGCGACAAACTGGTTCAGCCCATCTTTCAATCCCTTGCTGAAGCACTTTTACGTGGCCACGCGCGAGGAAGGCTCGCATTTCTATGCCGAGAACGGCAAATACACGCGCGGTGAGTGGTTTTCGGCCGGCGGCATTCGGGGGATCGAGGGTGTCGAGCCCGGCGGGAGAATACAGGCGCTCGACGCGCTCACCGGGGAGCGAAAGTGGGCATTCCCGTTGCAGGCGCCGCCATGGTGCGGCGTTCTTTCAACTGCCGGGGGCGTGGTCTTTGGGGGCTCGGTGGAAGGTTATTTTCTGGTTCTGGAAGCGCAAACCGGCAAGCTGCTCTATCGCTTCCCCGGAGGCGGCCCGATCTTCGGCAATCCGGTCACTTTTGAAGTGGCGGGGAGACAGCATGTTGTGGTGGCAGCCGGCAATGCGCTGTTTGCGTTCCGGCTGTAGGTGAGAGCCACCGCGGGCAGCTCCTAGTTCCGTTGTTCAACAGGATCGCCCGGCCGGATGGTTCCCTCGACCAGTACGGCGGCGTAGATGCCTGCTTTGCCATCGTGGGACCGTGCCAGACTCCGCATGATCCCGGGATCGGCCTCGCCAGTGTCGGGATCGAGGGTAATCATCTTGCAGCGCGGATCGCGTTCAAGAACGGCAATGGTCACCTTGTCGCCAATGCGCAGAGTTCGGCCGACGAATTCATCCTCCTGGAAGCCATTCCCGGAATCGAGATCGAGATAAACATTGGCGCGGAACCGGCGCTTGTCCGTGTCACGTCCTGCCTCTTCACCAAGCTGTCGCGCGGTTTGAATCGAGAAAAGCGAGAGCGGCCGGCAATCGGTCATCGCCCGGTCCGATTCGAGCAGGGTGAGCTCGTGCTCAGGATCGATGCCATCCCGCAGCATTGCCAGCAGCCGGGGATCGTTGACGGGGAGCACTTCTCCAGATGGGGTTTCAACATCCAACATTCGATCGGCTCCATCCGCGAATACCGCCGTGACGCCCGGCCCGAGCGCTTCAGCCTCAGAGAGATTTGGCGGCTCTGTCATAGGGCTGGGATGCCGGAAGAATGGCCGGTACAACAGCATGTGCTGCTGCTCCCGGCCCGTCAGGTACGGGAATCCCTTTGGCGATTTTGAACTGCGAATCGCGTACAGACGATCACCGTAGACACCGGCGAATCCGATGAAGGCCTGCGGTAACTGTTCACCCCGCATGCTCTTAACCGGGTAGCGCCATACACTATCGACTTTGCCGACAATCATTCTAAAAGGCTCCGCGCTACATTGTATACCGGTTTGTGTCAGCCTTTGAGGCGGTCGATTACGTCAGGGCGTCTGGCGGCGAGATTGACATTCTCCAGAGGATCTTCAGCAAGATCGAACAACAGCGGTTGGGCTTGTTCCTGCCGGGCTGTCTGGAAACCTTCGATGAACTTGTAGCGGCCGTCCCATACCATGCGCCAGTTACCGAGGGCCGAGTTGAGATGGCGCCTGTGGGACTTCGTTTTTCCCTGAAGCAGGGGTCTTAGCGAGCGGCTGTCCATATCCGAAGGCGCCGGCACGCCGGCGTAATCAAGAAACGTCGCGGCCAGATCCACTAGGCTGACCAGGGCGGACGATGTCTTACCGCGTTCGACGCCGGGGCCGGCGGCAACCAGGGGAACTCCCACGGATGGCTGATAAGGAACCGACTTGCCCCAACGGCTGTGATCGCCGAGCATTTCGCCGTGATCGCTTGAATAAATGATGAGCGTGTTGTCGAGTTCACCGCGGCGGCGCAGCGTTTCGATGTAGAGGCCGGTCCAGCGGTCGATGTTTTCGACCATTGCAGTGTAGTTTTGCCGGATGGCGACATGCGTTGCTTCGGGGTAATCGAAGGGGCGGTTGGGCTGAGGATAGACGCGGCCGCGGCTGGCGGGCTCCATGGATCGCGTGATGTCCATGGGACTGTGAGGGCCGGTGAAGTTGACTGCCAGGAACCAGGGGCGGCCTTTTGCAGCGCGCTCGATGAGTTTGAGTCCGTTCCGGGCAATCCAGTTGTCGCAGTAAGCGTCGTCGGGTAGCGGCGTGGGGAAGGTGGCGCGGTAGCCCTGTTTGGAGCGCAGCGCGAAATCCTCGATGTGCGTTGCCGCCAATTGCTTTTGGTAGAGCATGGCCATGTACGGATCTTTTGGCTGGGTTGCGCCGCTGCGGACGGCGTCGATTTTTCCGGCGTTGTCGATGCCGTCGGAGAAACCCCACTCCCGGAGCAGTCCCGAGCCATCGAGTCCCCAGTCTTCTGTAGCTTTGTGCAGATCGAGCTTGCCGCAGCCGGCCACGTGGTAGCCGCTTTGGCGGAGCAGCCCGTAAAAGGTCCTTTGATCGAGAGGGTAATTGGCCTGGTTGCCTGGCACGCGGCAACGATGATACTCTTTCCCGGAAGCGATGGAGGCGCGGCAGGGGGCGCACAGCGGCGAGGGAACCACGGCGTGCGTAAAGCTGACGCCGCGCCGGGCCAGCGACTGCAAGTGCGGCGTGCGGATGTCCAGCTTGGGATTGAGGCCGGTCCAGTCGAAGCGGTGCTGATCGGGAAACAACAGCAGGATGTTGGGGCGGCCTCTCGGGGCGGCTGTGGAGCGCGGGCCTGGCAGCAGCGCGGCCGGGAGAGCGGCTGCCGGACGGAGCAGGGAACGGCGTGTAATGGGCACGCGAATATTTTATCCTGGTCTCGATATGAAAGTTTTGATTGTGATCGGGGATGCGGCTGAAGCCTTGGATACCCTGTATCCTCTGTTTCGGGTGCAAGAGGATGGTTATGAAGCGGTCGTGGCGGCGCCGGAGAAGCGCGTTTACCACCTGGTGATGCACGAAGTGCCTCCGGGGTGGGAAGTGACCCGGGAATCGCCTAGCTACCACCTGGCCTCCCAGATAGCGTTTCGCGATGTGCGGCCGGAGGAGTATGGAGGCCTGTTCCTAAGCGGGGGGCGCGCGCCGGAATACTTACGCTATGACGCGGAACTGATCCGGATCGTGCGGCATTTTTTCGAGCATCGCAAACCTGTGGCAGTCGTCTGCCATGGAGCGGAGATCGTGGCGACGGCGGGCGTCATCGAAGGCAAGCGCATGGCAACAGTGCCCAAGTGCCGCTTCGATGTCGAAGTGTGCGGAGCGACGTTCGTGAATGAGGCCTGTGTGAGAGACGGGAACATGGTGAGCGGGCGAACGTGGCACGATAATCCTTATTTCATGCGGGAGTTCATGAAGATGCTAAGGGAGACGCCAGCGAACCAAACCGGGATTTCCGGCGAGAGGAGCAAGATTGCCCGGTAAGCCTAAAGCCGGCCTCATCGTTGATGATTTCCGCCGCCTTGCGCTTAGCATGCCCGAGGCCGAAGAAAAGTCCCACATGGGGCATCCGGATTTTCGTGTAAACAACAAGATTTTCGCCACCTTGCAGCCCGATGGGCGTACGGGAATGGTGGCGCTCAACCCGGAACGGCAACGGGAATTCGTTACCGAAAACGACGCAGTGTTCTCGCCCGTTCCGGGCGGATGGGGCGAGAAGGGCGCCACGCTGGTGAGGCTGGAGGCGGCCGGCGAGGAGATCGTCGAGCGGGCGCTCGCGGCGGCCTACCGGCTCAAGACCGCCGTGCGTCCCCGGAAACCCGCATCGCGCAAGCGGCTCTGAAGCTACAGTATTCACCTCGCGGGGCCGATTATGAGGGCGATGCATCGTATCCTTTTGATTGCCGCTGTTTGCCTTGGGTGGCTGGTAGTGCCGTCCGAAGCGGGTCTGTTCCGCAAAAACAAGAAGCCGCCGGCCAGGGCGCGTTATGGGGTAACGAAGCAGCAGCAGCGCCAGCGCGTCGAAAAGCAACGGCGCGTGAATGAGAAGGCGCTCTCGCGGATGCCGGAAGTGCGCGGGAAACAGAGCGCAGCGAACTAGGGTCACACCTCATTGTCCGCTTGGCCAATCCCGTCGCTGGCGGCGAGCGGGGTGTATACTAACCAGAAGCCGGGAGCGCGTCTGGTGATCCCGGGTGTTCCGCATAGAAAGGCGCGCGTTTGCTCGGAGAAACCCTCGCACAATACGAAAAATCCTCGAGAAGCTCGGGGAAGGTGGTATGGGCGCCGTTTACAAAGCCCGCGACACGAAACTGAACCGCTTTGTTGCGATTAAGACTCTTCGCGGCGCCGGCGCCGAGCGCAAAGCCCGTTTTCTACAGGAAGCGCAAGCCGCCTCGGCCCTGAACCACCCCAACATCGTCACCATCCACGATCTGATCACCATCGGCGGGGCCGATTACATCGTCATGGAGTACGTTCCCGGCAAGTCGCTGGATCAGATCACGCCGAAGCATGGCCTTCCCGTTGCGCAAACGCTCAAGTACGCCCTCCAGATGGCCGACGCGTTCACCGCCGCTCACGAAGGCGGGATCACACACCGCGACAACAAGCCGTCCAACATCATGGTGCGGGATGGCGACGGGCTCGTGAAAGTCCTCGACTTCGGCTTGGCCAAGCTCAGCGAGCCGGCCCCCATCGCCGAAGGCGACGCCACCGTAACCGCGGGCGCGCCACAAACCGAAGATGGAGCGATTCTGGGGACGATTAATTACATGTCGCCGGAACAGGCCGAAGGGCGCAAAGTGGATGCCCGCTCGGATATATTCAGCTTCGGCGCAGTGCTCTACGAGATGCTGTCGGGGCTGCGGGCGTTCCAAGGCGGCACGAAAGTTTCGACGCTGGCGGGGATTATCAAGGAAGACCCGAAGCCGCTGCACGACATCAGCCCGGAGATGCCGCGCGAGCTCGAGCGTCTGGTATCGCGCTGTCTGCGCAAGGATCGCGATCGCCGTTATCAATCGATGAAAGAAGTGAAGCTGGCGCTGGAGGAGTTAAAGGAGGAATCCGATTCCGGCCGATTGTCGAGCGACACGGCAGCAGCAGCCGCCAACGTTGCCGCCAAACCCACCGCCCGCTGGCCGTGGATTGCCATTGCCGGCGGCGCCGTGGTCCTGGCGCTGGCTGGAGTCCTTTGGGTGCGCAACCGGGCGCCGGTGAGCGAGCCTCGCGAGTTCACGCTTCGCCCGCTCACTCAGGACGCCGGATACACGGGCGAGCCTGCCATCTCGGCTGACGGCAGGATGGTCGCGTACGCCTCGGATCGCGGCGGCGCCGGAAACATTGACATTTGGGTTCAGCAAATCGCCTCCGGCGCGCAGCCGATCCGGCTGACGCGCGACCCGGGCCGCGACGATAGTCCTTCTTTTTCCCCTGATGGCGGTCAAATCGTTTTTACCTCAACGCGAGAGGGAGGCGGCGTTTACATTGTCCCCGCGTTCGGCGGTGACGAGCGCGTTGTGATGAGGGGCTTTTTCTACAACGCGGGGTTCTCCCCCCACGGGCAGATGATTGCCGCGAGCCGGGACCCGTTTGCCACTCGCCTGTTTGTCGCGCCCGCCGCTGGCGGAACACCCGGCAGATCGCATCCGGCTTCTACAGCGCTGTTTTTCAGGCCTGGTCCCCGGATGGGAAGAAGATAATTTTTGGGGGCAGCCGGCAGCAAGGCGCAGCGCCGGATTTGTGGCTGGCGGATGTCGCCGGCGGAAACCCTGCCCTCCTCACCTCCAGCGATCCGGCGCCGAGGACTGCGGCCATTTCCTGGAGCGGCGACTTTCTGTTTTATTCCAGGAGGAATCTTCATCGCATTCGCATTGACGCCGCCGCGGCGAAACTGATTGGCCCGCCGGAGCAGGTGACCCGCGGCGCGAGTCAGGAAACGCACCCGAAAGCGGTTCCCTTTCCCAGTCCAAGCGGTTGGCGCATCGCCCTTGCCAGCCTTGCCACGGGACAGAGCCGGCTGTATCGGCTGCCGCTTACAAAGGGCGGTACCGGTGGACGCATGGAACCGGAGCCGCTATTCAGCGACGGCGCCTCGCGCGATACGCCCTCCCTGTCTGAAGATTGTTCCAAGCTGGTCTATCTACGCCGGGGTATTGAAGGCTTTGAGATTCAAAGTCGCGATTTCGTGCTGGGTACGGAAAGGACGCTGCTTCGAAGTAAGTCAGGCATGCGCGTACGGATTTCACCCGACGGCGCGACGGTCGCCTATAATCCCACAGCCAATAACGAAAAGGAAACCGACATTTACCTCATTGCGCCCAACGGCGGCTCGCCGCGCAAGGCTTGTGACAAGTGCGGCATGATTTATGGATGGGCGCCCGACAGCAAGCGCATCATTTATCGCTCCGGAGCGCCCATGCGATTCTGGACATTTGATACATCGACGGGCAGCATCAGCGAGTTCCTGTCGCACCCGAAATACCACGTACATGCCGCCCGCTACTCGAAGGACCTGAAATGGATGGCATTTCACCTGGCGCCCGGGGATGGCCCGCAGCACATCTTCGTCGCACCCGTTCGGGACGGCAAGGGTCCAGCCGAGTCCGAGTGGATTCCAGTCTATAGCAAGCCCGGATACAACAAGAGACCCTGGTGGTCAGCCGACGGCCAGACACTTTATTTCATTTCCGACAGTGATGGCAGCGACGCGATCTACACGCAGCGCCTCGACCCCGCCACCAAACGCCCACTGGGCGAGCCAGCCGTGTTGTACCGCCCGGAAGGCAAATCGGCGGCGCTGGCCGGCGGCCATTTGGTTGGGCCCGGCGAGAGCGAAAAGTTCCTTATCTTCCCAATGAGGCACGTCCAGGCAAACGTCTGGCTGGCGGAGTAGGCCCCGCCGCTTCCACTCAAAATCTTCGCACCGATTCGCAAGTACCTAGCGAAGTTATAAAACGGTGTACTAAGCTAAAGCCCCACGTCTTGCCTGCCGATAGTCCTAATGGATCGCAGTTTTCCTCTTACTGGAATGGAGGCGAGGACGATGTCTGGTTGCCGGTTC
>Ga0187893_10000426_pt1 | contig 110741 bp, 95 predicted proteins | sample MA1701074metaG_FD_139574 | JGI IMG/M metagenome (GOLD analysis project Ga0187893, IMG submission 139574) | White microbial mat communities from a basaltic lava cave in the Kipuka Kanohina Cave System on the Island of Hawaii, USA - MA170107-4 metaG ...
CACAGAACTGTTTAAGCGGCAAGCCGCGGACAGCAAACTGAGCCGTGCCCAAGCAGTACGCGATGCTTCGCTCGCCGTCATGCAACAATCGGCGAAACCTGACCGCGGTCAACCCTACAGCTACGCCCATCCGATGTTCTGGGCGCCCTTTGTGATCGTCGGCGATGGCGGTCGATAACGTCGATTGCGAGACGCAGCCCAAATGTGAAAAGATAAATTTTTGATGGAAATAACCCGGGAATCCCGATTCTTGTTTGCTGACCATCTGGATGACTTCGTGGGGTGAATCCGTCGGAGTATCCTTAGTAAGGGATCGCGTCATGCCAAGTCATGGTAGACTCTCTGAACCACGACTTCTGTGAGCTCGCCCACAGGGCCGTCAAAGAATACCTGTCCTTCTTTCAATCCGATTACCCGGTCGGCGTACTCCCGGGTCATCTCCAGCGTGTGCAGGCTGACCAGCGCGGTAATACCATCCTCGCGGCAGACCCTCTTGAGAATATCCAACACCACACGCGACAGTTTCGGGTCGAGACTGGATACCGGCTCGTCGGCGAGGATAATGGCCGGCTCCTGCATCAAGGTGCGGGCGATGGCCACCCGCTGCTGCTCTCCGCCGGAGAGTTCATCCGCCCTTTTGTACGCGTGCGCCAGAAGACCCACCCGCTTGAGATTAGTCAATGCCTGACGCTTCTCAGCTTCCGAGAAAATCCTGAGCGTGCTGCGCAATCGTGGTTGGTAGCCGAGCCCTCCGGATAAAACGTTTTCTATCACCGAAAGCCGCTTGGCAATATTAAACTGCTGAAAGACCATGCCGATTTTACGGCGCAGCAACCGTAACTCGGCGGCATTGAGCTTCAACACATTGACTCTGGCACGGTTATTCTCCAGCGCTAAAAGAGTGCGGGGAACCGAAATTTCGCCGGAGGTGGAATCGATGAGGCGATTGATACAACGCAGCAACGTCGATTTTCCCGAACCGCTTAGTCCGATGATGCCGATGAATTCACCCTGTTCGACCTGCAGGCTGACACCGCGAAGCACGGGGGTACCGCTGTTGTAAGACTTGCATAAATCCTTGATCTCGAGGATGTTCACGGTCGCTTTTTCTGCAGGGCTTCTTTCAACTGGATGCCGGCAATGGCGAACGCCTGACGAACCGAATCGTAATCTTTGTCGCTGGCCGAAACAAAACCGTCGATTTGATACAGGTCTCGGAGCATTTTTTTCCCCGCAGAGTCGCGACTGAGCTCGAGAAAAATCTCTTCCACTTTTTTCGCGATAGCCGCGTCAAGACTTCCATTGATGACCAGATTATCTGCCGGGATCGGTTCGGAGAAGGCGATGGCGCGTATTTTTTGGGCGTCCTCGGAGCTTTTTAAATAGCGCATCCATGCCGTATCGTTATTATCGGGCGAGTTGGCGAAGGTTGCCCCGGCATCGACCTTACGGTTCAACACGGCCAGAACCGTGGCGTCGTGCCCGCCGGAGTAAAGAATTTGCTTGAAATCCCGCACCGGGTCGATGCCGCGCTCGTGGAGCATTTTACGCGGAAATACATTGGCCGAAGTCGACATGGGATCGCCAAACGCGAACGTTTTTCCGCGCAGGTCGTCCAGCGTTTTAATGCCGCTGTCGATGCGGGTGATGATCGCCGCGTAATAATAGGGCGATCCTTTGCGTTCCGACTTGAGCACTACCCTCACATTCGCTTCATTCTTTGCCAGCACGTAGGACGCCGGGGTCAAGAACGCGATGTCGAGTTTATTCACTCGCAGCGCTTCCACGACACCGGTGTAATCGGTGGCGACAAAAGGTTGAACTTCCATCTGCAGCTGTTTTTGCAGAAGTTCGACGATGGGTTGCGCGTTTTGAATGACCTGTTGTGCGTCCTCCGCCGGGACAAATCCGACCCGTAACACTTTGGGCGAGCTCGCCGATTTACCGCAGCCCGCAAAGGCCAGGGAAAAAGATAGTACTACAAGGACGGATCGAAACGACGTCATATTAGAATCAATAGATACTTAAATGGCCTTTAGGGTGCAAACGGTTTGATCCTCGCGCCGGTTCCCGGATGAGGTTCTTGCAGCGATTGGCCGACGCGGCACGGCCGGCTTGGACACTAATTGTCTTTGATTTCTGCGAGGAGTTTGACGGCAGTTTCTTTGTGCTTGGGGTCGTCGGAAAATAGAACGGGAAGTTTCTGGATGGCGGCAAGCAAATTTCGCGCCTCCGGCCAGTTCTCGACCGCGGCGTAACTGCGCGCCAACTCCAATCTGCTGGCGATGACGGTAGGGTTGAGGGCAACCGCCTTTTTCAGGTACTCAATGGACTTTTCCACACTGCCGCTGGCCACTGTACGTCCGTAAAACACAGACGCTAACATGCGGCTCATTTTCCCGATCTCGGCCATTTTGCGATGCCACACGCCGTAGATATGATAAGCGAATCCATTGTGCGGATCGAGGGCGATAGCCTTCTCCACCGCACCGCGAATTTCATCAGCAAGATCGATCTGCTTGGGCACCGGGGACACCGTCGCCACGCTTCCCAATGAGGCGGCGACGTAGAAGTACCCCCAGGTGGAGTTGGGATCGGCTTTTACGGCACGGCGGGCATACTCCTCGGCAGTGCGATATTCCTTAAGCCTTTTTTCCTGCCAGCCGTTGGCAGTCTCCGGAATCATGTCACCTAAATCAATATGGACTCGGGATATCTTCGACAGGGCCTCCGCGTTTTGCGGATCCCAGGCCAGTACTTTTTGCAGTTCGTTCAAAGCTTCCTTTGTTTTAAAACTGCCGTAGAGATCGTCGCTTTTCTGCAGCGATTGAGAAATCGGCGAGCCATCATTCAGACAATGAGGGCACCCCACTCGACCCGCTTTGGCGGATTTGTCTTGCGCGAGGCCCGCCGCAGGCACGAGGAAAACCACAATCACCGTCCCAAAAATGCTCGCGAGTTGCTTCATAACTTTACCCATCGGCCATGGATAAGACCACCGAACCGGACAACTGGCAGCGACGGAAAGAACTTCCTACATCGGTAACAAATGTATCAGACGTAAGCCAACCACTTTTCGTATTTCTTCTCCTGACCCTTAATGACGCTAAAAAAAGTTTGCTGGATGTCTGCGGTGATGGGGCCGCGAGCGCCGGCGCCAATCTGGCGATCATCGACCTCGCGGATTGGCGTCAACTCCGCCGCGGTGCCGGTAAAAAAAGCCTCATCCGCCGTGTAAAGTTCATCGCGCGTAAAGCGCTCCTCCACGACCTCATAGCCTTTGTCCCGCGCCACGGTTATAATAGAGTCCCGGGTAATACCTGGAAGAATGGACGTGAGCGGTGTCGTCTTTAGTTTCTGGTCGCGCACGAGGAAAATATTTTCACCGCTGGCTTCTGAGACGTAGCCTTCAGCATCGAGCATGATCGCCTCATCGTAACCCGCTTTTTTGACCTCCATTTTAGCAAGCACGGAATTGATGTAATTTCCCGCCGCTTTGCTTTTGGTCATCATCACGTTGACATGGTGGCGCGTATAGGAGGAAATCTTGGCGCGGATACCGTTTTTGAGTCCCTCGTCGCCAAGATAAGCGCCCCATGGCCAGACGGCGATACACACATTGACGGGATTATTCGGGGCATAGAGCCCCATCTCTCCCAGCCCCAGAAAAGCCAAGGGACGAATGTAACATTCTTTGAGGTTGTTCACACGAATGACTTCCAAGGTCGCTTCTTGAAGCTGCGGCACAGTGTACGGGAGGGAGAAGCCTAAAATCTTCCCCGAATCGGCAAAGCGACGCATATGTTCTGCCAGACGAAAGACCGCCGAGCGCCCATCGGCCAGGGCGTAGCAACGAATCCCTTCAAAGTACGCCGTGCCGTAGTGCAGTGCATGGGCCAAGACATGGACCTTAGCTTCTTCCCAAGGCACGAGAAGTCCGTCCAGCCAAATTTTTTCAGTTTTGAGTGACATGACAGTTCTTCATAGGAACTCGGCTTCTAGATTTTACCTCATTGTACGTGGCGGGCTTGGCCTCATCAAGCCGATGTAAAAAAGGCCACCCGGTCGCTCGCGGTGGCCTGTTAGAGGGTTTCGCTGATCTTATAACCCCTTTTTCAATTTAGGCGCCGGTTTGAAGCCAACTATGCGACTGGCCTTCACAGCGATAACGGCGCCGGTCTGAGGGTTGCGTCCCTTTCGCGCTTTTCGCGAGCGGACCGTGAAGGTACCAAACCCAGGCACCCGAACTCGTTTCTCTTTTCTCACCGCTCGCGCAATGCTGTCAAAGACGGTATCCAGCGTATCGCCGGCGGTCCGCTTGCTGATTTTGGCTGTTGCCGCCACGGCGCTTACGAGATCATCCTTGGTCATTGAAAATCCCCCTCGCTGGCTAAATGCAGAGTTGACAGCCGAGAAAACAAGATTAAAAAAACAGGGTTGATAATTCCGAATTCGTCCCGAAAAGTCAACACTCGCGGGACCGTTTTAAGCGTTCGTGGAGCAAGCCATAGCGCACTCCCTGATCGCTGACAACAACTTCTTGCACCTTAAAAAGCGTCATAGCTCTCTCGATCAAATAGGCACCCGCGAGAATGACGTCCGCTCTCTTGGGCTCCAGTCCGGGAATCGCTTTTCGCTCCGCGAGGGTTTGCGATTGAAACAGATGAATCTGTCGGCGCACCTCGCCGAGCGTTAGATGACTACCATGAACTTCGCCATGGGAATAGCGCAAGAGCTTTTTTTCCACCGCAGCGAGAGTGGTGAAAGTTCCCGCGATACCCACCAGAGTCAACGGGGATCCGTCGCTCGGCCAGGCGTCTCGCAACGGTGCGATTTCATGATCGATGGCGGCCACCATAGCTTTGCACTCCTCGGCGTCCACCGGATCAGACCGGAGAAATCTCTCGGTGAGGCGCACGGATCCCACGTCAACGCTCACGGCTTGAGACACTCCGGACTCGTTGCCGCGGATGAATTCCGTACTCCCGCCGCCGACGTCGAGAACCAACAATTCTTGTCCTGGTAGAGAAAGTCCTTGCTGCACCGCCAAATAGGCGTAGCTGGCTTCTTGGGCCCCGGATATGACGGCGATGTCCAGCCCTAGCCGCTCTTTGAAGCGCGCCAGAACCTGAGTGCTGTTTCGCGCGTCCCTAAGTGCGCTGGTGCCAACGGCGGTGACATCCTGAACCCCCAGGGCTCGGCATCGGTTTAAATATTCGCGCAAAACTTCGAGATTGCGCTGTTCGCCGTGGGGACCAATGTAGCCTGTCTGATCGACGCCTCGACCGAATCGGGTGATCTGCGCCAAATCATCCAGGACGCGATACCTCCCCCCCTCTTTAAGTTCCGCGATCAAACAGAGAATGGAATTGGTGCCGATGTCGATAAATGCAGCGCGCTCGGATTTCATCGTCTTATAGCCTGGCCACCGCCGGCGCTAAGAATGTAGCTATCTAGGAGTTCATGGTTGGTTGACATCCCACAGGGCGGGTCCTGGAGAGCGCGGCCGCAAGCCCTGCGGGATTGCCGAGGGCAAATTTCAGATGGCCCCATTTGAAATCTGAGATCTCGCATTTGCACTTTCGAGTGCAACGCGGACAAGACCCATTGGCCGCCGTTGGAAGGGCCTGCCCCTTGGGTTTCGCACAACGCCATTTCTCAAGAATCTTATGAATTCCTTGGGAGTAATTATTCTGCAACCCCGACCGAATAATCGCACGCTTTCTGGCGGCAACGCCGCGTGCGACCGGCACGCTTGGTAATCTTCTCCACTAGAATCGGATCGTTGCAGTCCGGGCAGGGCCCGGCTACCGGACGGTCCCAGAGAGCGAACTTGCACTCAGGGTAGCCGTCGCACCCATAGAAGACTTTTCCGCGGCGCGATTTGCGCTCCATCAAATTTCCCTGTTTGCAATCCGGACATTTGATCCCCAGGTCCACCGGTTTTTGCAACGGGCGAATGGAGGTGCATTCCGGGTAACCGCTACAACCCAAGAACTTTCCGTATTTTCCCCAGCGCAGCACCATCGGCCGCCCGCACAGCTCGCAGCTCTCATCTACCTCTTCTTCCGGCGCCACATGGACTTCACCCTTGTCGTTGCGCTTGAAATTTTTAGTGTTCTTGCATTCCGGATATTTCGGACACGCTAGAAATTCGCCGTTGCGGCCCCATTTGACCACCATCATGGCGCCGCACTTGTCGCAGGCGATATCCGTCGGTACCTCTTGGCGCTTCACGTCGCGCATCTCGGAGGCGGCCTTTTTAAGATCCCGCGCAAAGGGGGTATAAAAACGCTTCATCGCCTTGGTCCACGGCTCTTTTCCGTCTTCAATCTTATCGAGCTCGTTTTCCATTACGGCGGTGAACTCGACGTTCAAAATATCCGGGAAGCTCTCGACCAAGAGATCGGTAACGAGTAGCCCGAGTTCCGTCGGCGCCAGCGCGCGCCGCTCATCCTGCACGACGTATTCCCGATCGAGAATGTTGGAGATGATAGCAGCGTAGGTCGACGGCCGCCCGATGCCTTTTTCGTCGAGCTCCTTGATCAATGAGGCCTGGGTATAGCGCGGCGGCGGCTGGGTAAAATGCTGGCGCGGTTCCATGGAAAGGAGTTTCAGCGAATCTCCTTGTTGAAGGTCCGGTAATACGCCGTCGCTATCGCGACTCTCCATCTCCTCCTCGTCGGAATCTCCGCCGTTGGCCCGCCCCTCCCGATCGTCTCGCCCTTCGATGTAAACCTTCATAAAACCGTCGAACTTGAGTTGTTGTCCTGTGGCGCGAAAAATCGCCTCGCGCACGGGAATTTCAAAGGCGGTCTGGTCGTACACCGCCGCAACCATCTGGCTGGCGATGAAACGATCCCAGATGAGGGAGTAGAGCTGCAGTGCATCACGCCGCAAATAACGCCGCACTCGCTCCGGGGCGTACTCCGTCGATGTCGGGCGAATGGCCTCGTGGGCGTCCTGCGCGCTCTTTTTAGAGCGATACGTGTTGGCATGGGGCGGCAGATATTCCTTGCCATACTGCCCGGCGATTAATTGTCGCACGGCGTGCAGCGCATCGTCGGCGACTCGGGTCGAGTCCGTCCGCATGTAGGTAATGAGCCCCACCGACCCCTCATCGCCGAGTTCGACGCCTTCGTAAAGTTGCTGAGCCAGCTGCATGGTTCGCCTCGGTTGAAAGCCGAGCTTGCGCGCGGCTTCCTGTTGCAACTTGCTGGTGACAAAAGGCGGGGTCGGATAGCGGCGGCGCTCTTTTTTCTCCACATCGCCCACACGCCATGTGGCTCCATCGAGTGATTTGACGATTGCCGCGACCTGCGTTTCGTTTTCGAGGCGAAATTTCCTATTATCGACTTTCTCCCCTTGCCATTGCACCAAGCGCGCCTTGAAGGAGGGCGGCACGCCGCCCTCCAAAAGAGCCGTCACGGACCAGTACTCCACAGCCTGGAAGGCGCGAATATCCCTTTCCCGCTCGCAAACCAGGCGTACGGCCACCGACTGAACGCGACCGGCACTGAGTCCCCGACGCACCTTGTTCCAAAGCAATGGACTGATCTGATACCCCACCAAACGGTCCAGAATGCGTCGGGCGATCTGCGCGTCGAATTTGTTGCGATCCAACTCCAGCGGATTGGCGATAGCCTCTAGGACGGCCTTGCGCGTGATTTCGTTGATCAAAACGCGGTGCACTCGCTTGCGGTTGTTTGCTACTTGATCCGCGATATGCCAGGCGATGGCCTCGCCTTCTCGATCGGGATCGGATGCGAGGTAGATATTTTCCTTACCCTTCGCTGCTTTTTTAAGTTCGTCGATGACTTTCTTTTTGGCCTGGATGACATGAAAATCCGGCTCAAAGTTTTTCTTGATGTCAACGCCGAGTTTGCTTTTGGGCAAATCGACAATATGCCCCACCGACGCTTTGACCTGAAAATCTCGACCTAGGTACCTTTCCAAGGTTCTGGCCTTGGCTGGAGATTCCACGATGACTAAATGCTTTGCTGGCATAATCTGTTACTCGCTTCTTGCAAATTTCTAGCTGCCGCTGGAAATGCTAAAGTTCCGCCGTGTAGCGTTTTCCAGGGAGTTGTCTTAAATATCCTTGCAACTCCAGTTCCAAAAGAATTTCCGAAACCCGGGACGGACTGCAACCGCTCCCTTCAATGACCTGATCAATTTGCAGCGATCCTTGCTGCAGCAGTGCAAATATTTTTCGCGTGTCTTCGCTCGCGGTAGGCCAAAGCGTTCGCTTGGCCTCCCCGGTTGAGCCGCGGCGGTTAGCCAATAACTGGGGCGCGATTTCTTCGATAATGTCCTCTACGCTTTCAACCAATTTGGCCCCCTGGCGAATAAGCCGATGCGCGCCCCGGCTCCGACTCGCCCCCACTTCGCCCGGGACGGCAAAAACTTCTCTCCCCTGTTCCAAAGCCAGTGCTGCGGTGATCAGGGAGCCGCTCTTTTCCGTCGCCTCCACCACCACGACACCTAGCGACAACCCGCTGATGAGGCGGTTGCGCGCGGGAAAATGGAAGGCCATCGGTCGCGCACCCATGGGCAATGCGGAAATTACCGCCCCCCGCTCGGAGATCTGTCGATAAAGCAGCGAATGCTCCGGGGGGTAGATAAGATCAACGCCGCAGCCCAGGACTGCGAAGGTCCGACCCCCCGCGTCGAGCGTCGCTTCATGGGCCGCGCCGTCGATGCCTCGCGCCATGCCGCTGATGACGGTAAAACCCACAGAGGCCAAACCGCGGCAGAGGTCCCGGGCTACCCGCCGACCGTAGTCGCTTGCGCTGCGCGAGCCGACAACGGCCACGGCTCTCTCATCTTCGGCGCGAATCTCGCCTTTGACGTAGAGCAATGGCGGCGGATCGGCAATCATGCGTAAACGCAACGGATAGGCCGCATCCGAGAAACGCACGAGTGTGACCCCCTCGTCCCGTATCCGACGGCTCTCTTGTTCAATGCGGTCCCATTGCGCAAAACTCACCAATCCGTCAATGGCCTCTTTGTCCAACCCCTCGATGGCGGCGAGTTCGTTCGCCGATGCGGCAAACGCTTCGGTGGGATCGGCGAAGTGCGCCGCGAGCTTCTTGAACCCGACACCGCCCAGCCCTTTTACTTGGCCAAGCGCGATCCAGCGCTCATTAGCATTCGACATGGCCGCGGACCACGAAAATCCCTTCGTCGCAGATATGGAAGCCTCAAACATATTCAGTGATTCTTTGTCAACCACGGGCTTGGAAAAGATTGCCGGGCCCCGCTTGGTAACATAAGAATTTATAATGATAAGGCAATTTGCCGCTTAAGGCTAGTACCGTAGAATTCAGCGGAAGCTCCGTTCAACGATTCTACTTTCGCCGATGGATGGATTGGACACCTTGTTTTTCCAGATCCAACAATCGCTTCTTCCAGCCGCTGCCAAGAGCGAACCCGCCGATGGTGCCATCCGTGCGCACGATGCGATGGCACGGTATGATAACGGGTACGGGATTTCTCGCCAGCGCATTCCCCACCGCTCGCGCGGCGTTGGGTTTGCCAAGTGCGCGGGCCACCCACGCATAACTGCGCACTTCGCCGTAGGGCACTTGCGCTGTTAGTTCAAGCACGGCCTGCGTGAACCGCGGCAACTCACTGATATCGTATCGCGCGGCAAATGTTTTCAAACGTCCTGCGAAGTAAGCGCGCAGTTCTTTTTCAGCCTCCGCGCGACGACGTCGCGCTGTCAAGTTGCCATGCAGCCCGGGAGACGCCGGGCTCCCTTGCTTTCCCAGCCGCAACGCCGTAATCCCGCGAGTGTTGGCCGAAATCATCCAAGGAAATGCCATGATCTTTACCTCCTACGCTCGTCACGACGAGCTCGCAAAATGAGTTTAAGGGGACCGGTCTCCAGACCCAGCCCCAGACGCAGATGATGGATCAAATACCTCCGGTAACTCTCAGGAAGATCTCGCGGCCGGTTGACAAACAGCGTGAAAGTCGGAGGAGAGGTATCGGTTTGGGTTCCGTAAAAAAACTTCACCGGTTTTCCCCGCGACAGCGGCGCGGCGTGCGCCCGGACGATTTGTTGCAGAGTCTGGTTCAGCAGCGACGTGGGCACCTTGCGTCGATAGACATGGATGACCCGGCCGGCCGTCTCGAGCATTTTGCCCACGCCATATCCCGTCGCCGCCGCTATGAATATCACCGGAACAAAATCTAAGAACGAAAGCCGACGATACACTTCTTGGCGATAGGACTCCGCGTCTTCCCCCGCTGGGGAGAGCAAATCCCACTTGTTGACAGCCAAAAGCAAAGCCTTGCCGCGCTGGACCGCATAGCTCAGAATTTGCGCGTCTTGGTCCGTTACTCCCTCCGGGCCGTCGATGAGATGAATAATCAGATCGCCCCGGTCCACGGCGCGCAGCGAGCGCTGCACGCTGAAGCGTTCGACGCGATCATCGATGCGCGCCTTGCGCCGCATGCCCGCCGTGTCCACCAGGGTACAGGGTTCGCCGTTGAGTTCAAAGGGCGTATCCAGCGCATCTCGAGTCGTTCCCGGAGCCGCATCCACCACTGAGCGTTGGAAACCCGCCAAACGATTGACCAGCGTCGATTTGCCGACATTGGGGCGGCCGACCACTGCCATACGCAGAGGTGGAGGATCTTGTGCGGCCACTTTAGTCTCCACCTCTTTGGGAAAAGCGGCGACCACATCATCCAGGAGCGCCGCTATTCCCAGGCCGTGTTCCGCGGAAATAGGGTATAGTCCGTCCAGCCCCAGGGAGTGGAATTCGTATAGGTTTTCGCCTCGGCGTCTTGAATCGATCTTGTTGACGGCAAAGAAAATAGGCTTGTTCGCTTTGCGCAGCAGATCCACCCCTTCGTCATCCAACGGATTGAGCCCCTCTTTTCCATCAAATAAAAAAAGTACCACATCCGCTTCCACCACCGCGCGCCGGCTCTGTTTTTGAATTTCCTCCGCGAGATGACCTTCCGCCGCGCCATCAAGCCCCCCGGTGTCGACGATGACGAATCGGCGCTCGGACCATTCGGCCGCCGCGTAATTGCAATCACGAGTGACACCGGGCAAATCGTCTACGATCGCTTTGCGCTCACCCGCGATGCGGTTGAAAAGGGTCGACTTGCCCACATTGGGACGTCCAACAATAGCCAAAACGGGCAGACGCCCGGCTCCAGAGGCGCTCGTGGGCACTGACCGACTCATGATTACAGACCCATCTCCGCCAACGCACGCGGATTTTGCGTCCAACCTGGATCGACGCGGATAAACAGCTCTAAAAAAATCTTGCAACCCAATAGCGCTTCCATGTCTTCTCTCGCCTGTTGGCCGATGGCTTTGAGCATCGTCCCTTTCCTGCCGATTAAAATCGGCTTGTGGGAGCTGCGCTCGGTATGAACCGTCGCTTTTATAACAATGAGATTTTTTTCTTCTTTCTCCGTGAACTCGTCGATGGTCACAGCGACACCATAAGGAATCTCTTCCCGGGTCAAGAGAAAAACCTTCTCCCGGATAATCTCCGCGGCGATAAATGGCTCGGTCTGATCGGTGAACTCGCCTGCAGTAAAATATTTCGGCCCCTCGGATAGTCCCTTTTCCAGGAGTTCCAGCACCAAAGGCAGGTTTTCACCCTTTAGAGCGCTGATCGGCACAATCTGCCTGTGCGGCAGCAGTGCGGCGCACCGCGCTATAAGAGGAAGCAATTTACCTTTAGCGATGAGGTCAATCTTGTTTAAGAGGATAAACACGGGATGCTCTATCCCCCCCAAGATTTGCGCGATGCGCTCGTCCTGCGCCCCGATTCGCTCGTGGACATCCAGCAACCAAAGCACCCTATCCACCTCGTGCAGGGTTTTTAAGGCGGTTTCCACCATGCGCCGGTTTATCAGGGAATGGGTTTGATGAATTCCGGGGGTGTCGAGAAAAATCATTTGTGATCGTTCCGTGGTGCGAATTCCCATTATGCGATTGCGGGTGGTTTGAGGTTTAGGTGAAACGATAGCAACTTTTTCTCCCAGCAGCTGATTCAGCAGGGTCGATTTGCCCACGTTGGGACGTCCTACGATGGCGACGTATCCGGAGCGAAACACTTTTGTGCTCTTGTTATTAAGCGCTTCCTCTGCCATAAAGTTTCAATAAATGGTGCGCTTCATTATGACACGCTCGACCCCTGGTTCAAGTTAGCCTGCCTTCATGGTTTATTCCGTCACTGAACATGGCGCTTATTTTCACGCCGCTGATGAAAAAACGCCTGACCCGTCGCGCTCAGGCAATGATCGAGCGCGCGCTTTGTCATTTTCCAGAATTAAATAACCAAACGATAAAGGTCGGCTATACTCGGGCTCACCTGGGCAGTGCAAGCTTGGATTATCGACCGGGAGAAGAAACTCGATTGACCATCCGCCTCAAGGTTCACAAGCTCACCCATCAGACCATCGGTCACGAGTTGACGCACCTCGTCCAGGGCTTATCCCGTGGCCATCGACGCGTTAAGGCGCCGCTCGGCGGAGATATCCCCTCAGGGGAAAAGCAGTGCGACATCTGGACTCTGGCCCGCAACCCCTTGTTTGGCGACGATCCCCCCTCCTACCTGCGCTTGCCCCGAGTGGTACGCGAACATTGGAGCGATTATGCGGAAGAGGTACGCCGGCTCTGCATAGCGGCCATTGAGAAGCGCCAAACCTATCGCCGCTATATTCGCTGGCTTGAGGCCGAAATTAAAATTATCTCAGAGACTCCGCCCCCAGAGCCGCTCAGACCGCGACAACTTTTTTTGCCCTTTGCCAACTCGCAGGCGCGGCGCGTTCGTTGAGATCGCCGGGGCTGATCTAAGCGGAATGGAGAATCGCATCGATTTCGTCCAGTTCAGCCGGCGCTAACGTCCAGTCGGCGGCTTTGACGTTGCTCAGCAGTTGCGCGGCGCTCTTCGCCCCGCTAATCACGGAACAGATTTGCGGCTGTGCCAACAGCCATGCCTGCGCCAACTCGTTGACGCCGCGTCCGTAGGGTTTTGCCCACTCGGAGAGCTCGCAGATCCGTCGATGGTTTTCATCGGTCATCAAACCGCGCACATATTTAACGCCTTCGCCGCGGGAGCCGGGTGGCGGTGGCTCTCCCCGACTGTACTTGCCCGTGAGGAAGCCTCCAGCCAACGGATAGTAGGGGATGAAACCCAATCGGTGGCTGCGGCAATAAGGCAGTACCTCGCGCTCAACGTGGCGTTTTAACAGGTTGTATTCTGATTGAATAACCACGAACCGGGTCCAACCCTTGAACTCCGCCAGCAGATTAGCGTGGGCGAGCTGCCAAGAGGCGAAGGCCGAGGCGCCGATATAGCGCACTTTACCCACGCGGATCAAATCATCCAGGGCGCGCAGCGTTTCTTCAATTGGGGTCGTCTCGTCCCAACGGTGCATGTAATAGAGGTCGATATGATCGGTCTTGAGCCGCCGCAGGCTCTGTTCCACCGCCTGCAACAAATGATAGCGGGACGCCCCCCATGTGTTGGGACCCTGTTTTTTCGGGTATGAAAATTTGGTGGCAAGGACCACTCGATCCATGCGCCCTTGCAGCGCGTGACCCAGAGTTTCTTCCGATCGACCCTCGTTATAGACGTTAGCCGTATCGATAAAGTTGACACCACGATCTAAAGCGGCATCGATGATCTTGTCGACCTCCGCTTGCGGCACATCTTTAGACCCGAAGCGATTGCCTCCCAGCCCGATAACGGAAACACGGACACCGGAATGGCCCAGTTGGCGATATTCCATGATAGTTCCTTTACCACAAAGAATTTAAGCTCGGCGCCTCGGGGCGCCGATGATGAGACAGGGGATTAATCCGCTTCTCGGTCAAACGGGACGCAAAGTGATCAGCCACGCACGGAGCGAGAACGATCTCGAACCACACCGCCCAACTCCTCGTCGCCGCCGCGGCTTTGACCGCACTTCCAGCATTCAGTGAACTGCCCTTCAATCGCTTCGTCACAGCCTTTGCAGCGCCATGCCGGTTTGACCGACTTCAGGGGAGCGAGGGTTTTTTTTATGATGCTGTGGGCCTGTACCTGTTGCTTGGGATCCACGACCCAAAGCTCCGGCCAGCAGTCAATGGGCGGCAGTTCGCCGGCTGCGCTGGAAAGATCCAAATTGCGCGTCACGCACTTGATCCCGAAGGTGGCGAGAACATTTCTCATGTGCCCCACCATCAGAGGGTCTTTCGCGCTGTACACTTTTTTCATCCTCGCTCGTGTCGTCCTCTACTCTCCATGTCGCAACACGCCCTCGTTCAATTTGAGCCTATCGCCGAGCCAAAGGGAGCGAACCAGGTGATCGCCGTAGCTATCGCCCGTCGAAGGGTGCACGAGAACGGATAACCCTTTGCGGTTAAGCATGAGCCAAGGCACGATTTTCCCGAACTCCTCCGGTTCGAAAGCAACTTGATACATCGCCTTTAAATGCGGCCCCACCGGCTCGTCATGCCAACCCCCGAGCCGTGCCCTGAAGGCAGCGAGACCCTGCCGCACCCAAGCCGCTGTCTCCCGCGTCGCTGGATCGTAGTAAATATGGGCATGATACCCCTTGATTTCGTTCTCGCTCATAGCAAATTTATCCACGGCGTCATGTTATTAAGGAGTTCATTGGTTAGTAGACATTCGACAACCCAGGGGCGAGTCCTGGAGAGTGCGGCCACGCCAACGTGAAGCAAGCGGCCAGGCCCAAGCCGCTGGACTAATCGCCCTTGGGGTGGATCAGGTGGTGGCCCGTGAGGCGCGGACCCATTGGCCGCGCTTGGCGGGGCTTGCCCCTTGGGTTTTGCCCGACACAATTCGTCAAGATACTTATGAACTCCTTGGTAGTTTTCTTTTATCAAAAAGCGCGAGAAGAATCCAAAGGCTAGGGCATTGACACCGCCACGCTCAAAGACGGGTCGGTCGGTTTACCCACCGACACACTTACCGGGGATACTCCAGGCTTTGCGGCGATTCAATGAACGAGAGCATCCTTCGGGCGTCGAATTGAGAATCGACTTTCGTTCCGTCAGGAAAACACGAACCTATAGTTGCAAGCCGTCAGGTAGAAAATTCAAAAAGATAATTAAAAAGAATATGATTAAAAAGGGGGAAGTTGGCAGAGCCTGTGGAGCGCCGCGTTGCTTACGATTTAACCGGTGTCGGTTGGATCTCGTCGGGGAAAAGATACTCTTCCCCCGCAGTGCCGAAATTGACCAAGATCAGACTGCGACCCATGTTTTCCACTGCCCTAATGAAAGTTCCTTCACGGGGAAGCAACACCCCCGTTTTCTGCGAACGGATGGGTTTACTCGTTTTCAATAGATCTCCAGGTTTCATAACTTCCTCCGTGGCCCTTAACCCGGCTGTTTTTTCGCTGTGTCCTCTAGATCTCCTCCTAATCGTTACCGTCGGCACCCCGTTCACGCTCCGGTTTGTAACCGGCCTTTCATTTTATTAGACGTGCGACGCGGGCTAAAGTATGCAAGTCGAAGACCAAATCAATAAGCGTCGCGGGCGATGGCTCTGCACAGTCTCGGTTTACGCCGCAGCGAAGCCGAGAAGCAATCAGAAGCATTTGAAAACATTAATCTTTCTCTTAATTTCGCGGGAAGCGGCAGCTATTTGCCAAGACCCTATGCGATGCCGACGGGGCACAAGAGTTTGACGCCGCCGGCAATTCAGATGGCAATGTTGTCCGATAGCGACGACACGGGACATCACTGTCGGGTCCTGCCACCCTTCTTACCGTCGTTGTCAGGGATTAGATTTCCAGGATAGCGACGGGCAGCAAAGCTCTTGCGGTTCTTGAACTCTCTTGCCTCTCCCAACAGATCAGGGGAGAGTCCAACGCTATCCAAGCCCTAGAGGGTCTCGCTCACGTGATGCTTTTTAGGTTGATTCCATCGTCAACCGCGTTGGCCAAACTCGAAGCACTAAGTCGGTGAGAAACAAAAACAGCCCGAGGCTCGCCAACGGCCACCAGATATCGCGGCGGTTTTGCCCTTTGCCCGGCGCTGGTGTGTAGAGGCGTTTGACACCCTCCTCGAGCTTTTCCGGATCGAGCATCTCGCCGCCGGTTTCTTCGCTGAGGCGGTTGAGCAGAGGAATGTTCGGCTTAAGTTCACGGTACTCACTCGGGTACGGCGAGACATAAGGAATCGTGCCAACCGGCAGTGGAGATTGCCCGGGGTCCGCCTCGGCAAATAATGTGATGAGGTGAATGCCGCGCTCAGCCGGCGTGAATGTTCCCTCGTATCGTCCCGGCGCGGTTTGCCGGAAAAAATTCTCCGCGGTCACTTGATTGGGCGCTGTGATATTGCCCTTGAGCTTTAAATGATTTAGGTAATCTCCCTCCTTGGAAATAAAATCGGCAACGACCTTCACCGCCTCGCCTTCGGCGCGAACATCGGTCCGTACTCTGGTTTCTACGACCTTGCGCATCGTGTCGCGTGCCAGTTGACTGGCCCATTGAGGAAACCCTTGCCAGGTCACCCAATCCTTACCCCAGCGACCGCTGAGATCCGATGTGAACGCCATGACACGCCCCAATCCAAAGCGCCAGGAGACCAGCAGCGGATCCTTACCCATCGTCATGAGCAATTCGCCACGCGGCTTAGGATAGGTGAGCACATAACCCCGCAACGGCGGCAAAGGAGCGCGGGCCAGTCCCTTTAAAGGCCCCACCGGCGCCACGATGCTGGGGATAATCGACTTTTCGACTAAAAGGTCACGGGAAATAAGCAACGTTTCCGCTGTAAAAATTTGCGGAATGGTCTGCGGATCAAGGGCGACGTAACCTCTTCCTTTGCCATTTTTAGCGATGTCCGCCATGAGCGGAACGTCTGCATCGTTGCCCACCGAAACCGTCGACACCGTAATTCCCTCGCGCGCCATCTTGGTGACCAGGGATTGAAAATCCATTTTATCGGTTAACCCGTCCGAGAGCACCAACACATGTTTGATCGACGCGTCCTTGGTGGCGATTACGCGATGGGCTTCCACCAAGGCTTTATACATATCGGTTCCGCCGTCGGATTGCAGGGAAGCGAGTTTCTCAGAAATCCAATCCCCCTGGCTTACGGCGCGAAAAGGCAGCACCCAACTCCATGACGCATCGAAGCCGAGAATACCGACTTGATCCGTCGGATTCATAATGTCCGCCGCCGCCACCGCTGCGGCTTTGGCAAGATCCAATTTGGTACTTCCCTGGGGCCCTGCGCCCATACTCCCCGATTTATCGAGCACAAAAAGCAGGGCCACATGGGGCAAATCGAGACGAGCGGGGGGGCGCATATCCACGGGAAGCACTCGCTCCATAGGGGTACGGTAGTAGCCCCCGGCGCCATAGCTCTGTGATCCGCCGATGACCAGCAAACCTCCGCCCAGGTCACGCACATATTTTTCAATTGTCTCCATCTTGGCGTGGGAAAGCTGAAAGGCGGGTATATTATCGAGGATCAACAGATCGAATGACGAAAGCTCGGGGAGTGTAAGCAGCCGGGAGGCGGGCGAGGACTCCACCACCGAATAGCCCTGCACCCGCAGCACGCGGGAAAGAAAACGTTGATTCTCTTTTTGGGAGGATAATAAAAGGACCCGGGGCGGCCCTCTGACTTCGACGATTCCCTGAAGTAAATTATTTTCCGCCAGCGTGTCCTCGGCGGATTCAATCAGGAGCTCATACATGTGGCTGCCGCGCTCCACCAGGTTATCACGGAAGCCGATGGTCTGGGCGCCCGGCTTGAGGCGGATCTCTTGCTCCTTTACCAGCAGACCATTGCGCAACAATTTAATACGCCCGGGAGCCTCACGAAGACTTTCAAGGACCCCTCTGATTTCAAATCCTTCGGCGCTATCCACCTGGCGTGGCAAGATGAGATCGCTCAAGTAGATCTCGTTCCTGCCGCGCGACAGACTCACCGGCAAGGTCCAGACCTGGGCCCCTTGAGCGCGCAACAACGGGATAATCCGCGCCGTCTCGCCGCGATTTTCATTGCCGTCGGAGATCAACAGAATTTTCCCTTGGCGCCCTTCGCCGATCTGCGCGATTGACGCCTGCAGTGCCGCCTGGATATCGGTTTCTTCACGGTTGGGCTGCGCTGCGAAATCCGCTCCCAAAAGGTCCTGGCGTGGCACGAACTCCCACTGCGGCTCGCGCCCGAAGACCAACAGTCCCGTGCGCGTCTCAAGAATTTTCTTGCGAGCGACCTCGGCGACAATGTCGCCGGCTCGCTCTCTCCCTGCCTGGCCGACGCTGCGGGATAGATCGACGCCCAGAACAATGTCCAAAGCGTTGGTGGCGGTGAATAGCTTGGGATTGATGAGAGCGACGACCAGGGTCGCAACGGCAACGGAGCGTATGGCCAGAGGGTAAAGCGGCGCGCCCGAGCGACGAGCGAGAATGGCTTCAAAAGCCATCAGCATGAGGCCGGCAACAAGCAAGTAAGGCCAGAGAGAGAATGCTCCCGCTACCCCCGCCCCACCCTCCTGCCCTACTTGAGAGGTCAAGCTCCGCCCCAGATTGACGTGCGGCTTGATCTGTGATTCCGTCTCATCGAAGAGATTGACGGCGAAACGGCCCTCTCGGCTTTGCGTTTTATAATTGTAAAAGCCCGCCTCGAAAGTATCGGCGAACATGAAAGGGTTCGCAACCGCCGGTAAGGTCTCCTTTTTCCCCGTAGGCGTCGTCAATACCACCGCGCCGTCGCCATCCGGCAAATGGAGCGTCACCGGATTGCCTGCTTGTGCGCTGTGCGCCGGAAACTCCGATCGTTGGGGCTTAAACCACTGTAGAGCATTGTGAAACAAAACGGGAAACGCGACTCGCAGCGGCAGGTCTGACTCCATGAGATCGAAGCCGATCAGCAATAAGCGGAGTTTGCCCTTCTCCAGCGCAAAAAGCAGAGGAGTCTCCTGCGATCTCGCCAAAACAACCCCTTCTCCGGCTTCCGATAAGCGTAGCGTTTCTTGCACTTGAAGCTCGCCGAGATTTAATCCCTCGGTAATTGGATGAGGTTTCATGGGAGCGATAGTTCGTGGACGGCGGACTTTACCTTGAAGCTTGATGGGCAAATTGGGCGCCAGGGTGTTGATGAGTACGACATTCCCGGCCGTAAGCGGGGGAACCGGCACGCGGTCGAAAATTACCACATCATAGGGGGTGCCCGGATTTGTCGCACCCTGTTCCCAGCTCTCCTGAGAGGTCACTTGAACTTGCGGCAAATAACGGAACAAATTTTTCAGGAACGGATTTCCCGGACCGACGTAGAGGAGTCGAAGGCTTGGAGCATCATGGACGGCCAGAAAGGCGCGGTTATCGGTGGCAAAGTCATCATTGATCTCAAGGCGCGCGACCAAATTTCCCGCCAGCGTTTGGTCAAACGGATAAATCAAAACCCGCCGCCCGTCGGCGGCGATCTCAATCTCTTCCCGCAACAGCGTTTTCTCTCCCTGCATGAGGTGCAAGGGCACCCGTACGGTCTTTGCCGTAAAATTTCTCACGTGCACCATTATTTCATGATGGGATTCCCTTTTCGGGTGACGCCGAATTTCAAAACCGATGATGCCGACATTGTCCTGCCCGCCATCGACCCTGATCAAGCGCAGATGGGCCGTCTGCTGGGAAAAATCCTGAGCCCCGACAAACGCCCCGTCGCTGATGACGACCACGCGATCTTGACTGGCACGTTTGAGAAACGCATGGGCGAAAAGAATCGCCTCTTTGACTCGACCTTGGCCGTCCGTGGGTTCCAGCCGGCGCGCGAGTTCGCTGAGCCTGCGCTTGTCCGTCGTAAAGGGCATCAAGAGCCGCGGCTGGGCGCCCGCGCCGATGACCATCATTTTCCGTCCCATCCCCAGTTCGTCAACCAACGACAAGAACTGTTGGCGGGCGGCCTCGAATCGAGTGCCCCTCCCGTCTCCGGCTTTCATGCTGGCGCTCAGGTCAACGACTACGACACTGTCGCCCGCAGGCGCGCCGAAATGAAGCAGCGCCGGATCCGCCAAAGCCGCGATGAGGGCGGATGCGATCAATAGCTGCAGGATTAAAAGTAGATTTTTTTTGAGGAGCCAGCCTAGCCGCGTACCCAGCGCTTGTTCCTTGAGGACACGCTCCCAAAGAAAAAGCGTAGTGGTCCTGACCTTGATGCCCTTAGGCTTCAAGCTGTGGAGAAATAAGATGAGGGGAACGGCCCCGAGGCCAAGTAACAAAGCGTATGGTACACCCCAAAGCATGGTTCAGGCCACGCTGCCGCCATGTCTTAGCGTTCGCAGCACAAACTCCTCAAAGGGAACCCGGGTTGTGGTTCTGAAGTAGTCAATCTGCCGCGTCGCGCAAACCGTCTCAATTTCTTGAAAATAGCTCTCCAGTTCCCGTTGAAAGCGGCGGACGACCTCCTCGTCGAGGAAAAATTTTCGCTCTCCTCCCCCCTCCACATCCACCAAGGCCACGTCTCCCCGCGACTGCGGGCTCAGCTCCTCTGCGTCAACAATATGAATCACAAGAAGCTGATATTTTTTGCGCGCCAGCTCTTCAAGAGCCGCTTGCCAGCCCGCCGGATCAAATAAATCGCTCACCACGATGACGAGACCGGGGTGAGGAAATTGAGTGGTGAAAGCATGGGTCGCTAGTCGCAGGTCGGTTTCCCCGACGCATGAAAGCCTGGTGAGGAAACGAAACAAATTTAAAATTTGCTTTCGGCCCCGACCCAGCGTGAGCCGATGTTGTAGCGCCGACGCGAACGATGCGCCGCCGACACGGTCGAGGTTCTTCAGACCGATGTAGCCCAACGCCGCGGCCACGCTCTTGGCATAGTCGATCTTCCGTGGCGCTCCCTCGGCCATCGACAGGCTGGCGTCGACCAATAGGTAGACGTTCATCTCTTCCTCGGCCGTGAACACCTTCAAAAGCAACCGATCGAGCCGCCGGTAAATGTTCCAATCGACGTATCGCAGGTCGTCGCCTCTCTGATACTTTCGGTAGTCGGAAAATTCCAAACTGAAGCCTTTGCGCGACGATGTATGTTCGCCCTTGGCGCTCGCCCAGCTCAGTCGCTTGGCGATCAATCGCAGCCGCTCTAGTTTCTTGAGGAATGCAGCATCAAAAATAGTCTCAAGTTCCGAGTCTCGGTTTTCGAGTTCGGAACCGGTGAGCGATCGAGCGATGCCGTCCGCTTTCTTATCCAGGAGCGCATTTCTTTTGGTATCACCTCGAAAGAATCGAACCACCTCTGGCCACCGGTTCATTAGACCGCGGTCGAGGCCTGTCCAAATTTTTTGCGCTGACGCCGATGCTCGGCCGTCGGGAGTTTTATGGGCACTTCGCAACCGCCTTGATCCGAAACTTGAACCTCGAAACTTCAAACTCACTTGCTCTGCCTCCGACTACGGCACTTCAGGGATCTGCTCGATGAGTTCTGCTAATATTTTTTCCGCCCCGATGCCATCGGCGTCGGCCTCCAGATTGAGTATCAGTCGATGCCGCAGGCTGGGCGGTATCATGAAGCGGATATCTTCAAATGAGACATTGGGTCGTCCCGCCAGCAGCGCCCGCGCCTTCGCCGCCAGAATTAAACTCTGCAATCCTCTAGGGCTGGAGCCGTAGAGCACGAACTTTTGCGCCGAGGTCACGGCGGCTTTGCCCGGTCCCTGTTGGGGATGTGTGGCGAGCACCAGCCGCACCGCGTAGTCCTTCACCAAGTCCGCCAGCGGGACATCCCGGACCCATTGTCTCATCCGGTGGATCCCGCCGCCGTCCAAGACCTCCCGAAGAACTGCCCGAGGCGCCGCGGTGGTCAGATCGGCAATGCGCGACAACTCTTCGCGGTTGGGATACAAAAGCACCAGTTTGAAAAAGAAGCGGTCCACCTGGGCCTCGGGCAAAGGATAGGTCCCCTCCATCTCGATGGGATTTTGCGTCGCCAGCACCATGAACGGATGCTCCAGACGATGCGCTTTGCCGCCCACCGTGACGCTCTGTTCTTGCATCGCTTCCAAGAGCGCGGACTGCGTCTTGGGAGTCGCTCGGTTGATCTCGTCGGCCAGCACGATATGGGCAAAGACCGGACCCCGTTGGAACTCGAATACCTTTCTGCCGGACGGATCATCGGTCAGCACATTGGTCCCTGTGATGTCCGCGGGCATAAGGTCCGGCGTGAACTGGATGCGCGAGAAGCTGAGGCTCAGGATCTCGCCAAGGCTGCGCACCATTAACGTTTTACCCAAACCCGGGACCCCCTCGAGCAGACAGTGGCCGCCGCAAATAAGCGCAATGAATACCTGTTCGATCAGCTCCTCGTGGCCGACGATGACGCGCGCCATCTCTGCTTTTAATTCGTCAAATGAGCGACGCGCCAGAGCCATTCTTTGTTCGATTTCCGCCACGGCTTCCACGATGTTATTCCTCCGCGTTGCTGCGACTCCGATATTCCATCACTCCCATACCCCATCACGCCAACTTCTTTCCCCTACGCATGTACCCTTGCACATTCACTTTTTGTTCGGCTCGGCGTCCAGAGAAAGAAAATACTTTTTGATCGCTTCCTTGAGCGCCGCCGGCACGCTCTCCGTGTTGAGTTCCGCCTCTGCCTGCCGTCGGTACGAAGCGATGACTTCCTGGGGTAAAACTTCGCTCGTTGCAGCAGAAGGCTTCCCCTTCAGCACCAAGGTGCCGCTTTGGCCCTCGCCAAGCAGGCCTTTGAGACGCGTCGGCGCACCGCTCTGAGACTGCGACAGAATAGCCTCGGCCTCTTCCTTTCTCCCCGGCTCCTTGCCGGCGAGATTGCCCATGCCTTTTTCTTTTTGCCCGTCGCCTGCTAATTCCTCCTCCCCTTTGCCGGCGGCTTGCATTTGACTCTGGCCTTTTTCACCCTGGCCTTGTTTCATGAGCTGCTCCAGAAATTGTTGCGCATCGAGCACAGTACGCCGATCCAACTCCCCGGTCACTTGTTTTTCCATTTTTTCGAAAAACGATTTGACCTCATTGCGACCCATGTGTCGCCCCACTTGACTATCCTTGTCGATTTGCCTTTTGAGCTGCGGCATGGCCGCCAACCGATCGAGCCAGGATTGACTCAACTCTCGCGACCCTTCGGGGGCATTGGACAAATTGAGAAAATCTTGCGCCGTTTCCAACTCGGTCTTCAGATCTTTGAGGCTCTGCTGGCTTTCGGCGGCGAGGAATGACGACGACTCCGCGGCCGATTTACCCACAGCGTCAAGTTTCTTGCTCATGCCGGCCAGCTCGGTCTTGAATCGGTCATCCGCGGTTTTTGTATCGATACCCCGTTGCGCCACTTTTTCCAATTCGCGACCCACTTGCAGGCTCTCACGCAGTCCCTCCATTTCGGCCTTTTGCTGCAGGTCTTTAGAATATTCGCGGAGCTTTTGCGCCAGCGTAGACGGCGCGACCAGCAGCGCCCCGCCGCGCGATGGCCCATCGATATCGAACCAGAGAAGCCCTGACCAAAGCGCCAACAAAGGCAGGATGAGGCGGCTCTGCCAACTCCATTGTCTCGCGAACTGCGCGCGCGGATCGAACGTCTTGAGTTTCTCCCCCGCCTCTTTCACAACCAAAAGCGCCGGCGCAGCGGTCTCGTTGCGATACAAAATCTCCCACGCGGTGAGCGCACGCTCCTCGAGGATGAGCGTTTTGTCCACCCGCGCCACAGCGCGGGCGGTATCCGATCGGCGCCACCGCTGGCGCAGCCACAAAAAGGGCGCTAGCGCTGCGGCTAGAAAAACCGGAATGAACCAGCGCTGGACAGGCTCCGCCAAAAGCGGGTATAGCGGCATCGCCAGCAGCGCGGCCAAAAGCGCATAACAACAGATCTCCGCCGCGATTTGCTCCCGGCGTTTGCGTCGTTCCCAATGCAGCAGCCCGGCGAGCTTCTCCCGCAAAATTTCCGCGTCAAGACTCAATTCAACAATTCCCTTCTTAGCGCCCATCGATGCAATGCTAAACCGATGCTCATGAGCGCCAGGTGAAAGGTGAAATGGACCGTTGTCGCAGACCATTGCCAACCGCCGAGGTTAAGGGGAGCCAGTTCTTCTCGGCCGAGAAAGGCCAGTAAAAAGGCCGCCGGGTTAAGAGGCAGGTAGACCAGCGCGGACACGAATACCACGCAGAAAAAGAAACAGCGAATGACCACCTGCCGGCTCTCCGCGCGCCGTTCCCACAAAACCAAGGTGACAAGACCCCAAATCGAGTAGCTAAAGGCATAGAACAGTAGAAATAAAAATGTCGTTGCGACTCGCGGAAACGGGGTGCGAGCGATGGCTCCTGCCCAAATCAAAAGTGGCACACAGAGCAGAATCGAACAGGTAACATGCAGCGCGAGAAACGCCAGTTGGCCCCGGCCCACCGTGACTATCGATTGGCCCCGTTCGCGGGTCCAGCGTCTAAGAGGCAAAAAACGCCAGGGGGCAAATTCCTGATTGGCCACGCGCAACGCAAAATAAACGATGAGCAGCAACGCCGTCACCGAACCGACCTTGAACAGGCTTGCCGAACCGCTCCACATCTGCGCGTCCAGGGAGGGCAGATAAAGGGAAAGAAACTCAATCGGTGCGAGAATGATCAGCAGATAGAAATAAACAGCAAAGCCGTGGCCTTCGCTAAAAAAAATTTCAATATTCTCGCGCAGAACAAGATTGTCTTTCACTCATCCTCCGCGCCGCCCAAGGGTAAGATGCTACGGAAAAGTGTGTAGTCATAAATCCGGATACGCGGGTCGTCGATGCGCAACCGAGGCTCCGGATCTTTGACCCAGCCAAAGAAGACCAACGCGCCGCGGCTCCAGCGTGAGATTTCCCTGTCACGGGGAAAGAAAGAAGAATGGAATAGGATGTCTCGGGTTTTTTCCCCGAACGACAACTCCCGCAAATTCAATCCCTCGCCGCGGCCTAGACCGCCGCTCTCCTTCGCATTTGCCCCCGCCAGCGAGAATACCTTGCGCCAACTGGTGCCCCGCGGGATATTACCCAAAGCATAGCGGTGCCCGGGCACGAGAAGCCAGCAATCGATAAGGTCTTTAGCGCTTAAATTCTCAAGCTTCATCAGCAGGCTCTCACCCTGCTGCTCGAACTCCACGTGCAATGGAAAGCGGTCCACGAAGCGCATGCGAAAGAGCCGATAATCCCACTCGCGCAAGGCTAACTGATAACGGCTAAAACCGCCGCCGTCTTGTAGTACCACGGCTTTCTCGGGCCGCTCCCTGGCCGGAGTCGAAACCGGGACCATGTCGATCCAACCCCGCTCCAACTGCAGACTATACTGGCGTATCTGAGTGGAAAACAAGACTAGATTGGTTTGTGATTCCACGTAGCCGTGCGCGCTATTCTCCATGACCGTTGCTGAGAGAAATACCCCGTCTGGGACATTACCGCCGCGGCTGAATAGAAGATAGCCGCCGAGTCCGGAAATCGAAACAAATACGATGAGACATACCATGAATGTCATTTGCCGTATGCGTCGCTGCTGCCAAAGCCAGGTTAGCAGCCCCACCCCGGCGAGATAACCCACGATAGCCAAAAAGAAGGAAACGGTAGGCACATAGGTGGAGACAAATGACGGAGTAAGAATAAGCTGGGAGAAGACGGCGTCGTCCCAATGAGTGCGCGGTGAGGGATCGTCAGCGCCAGGCGGCGCCAGAAGGGTCTGCATGAACCGCGGCAAACCTTCCCATTGCGACAACGGCGGCCTCCCTACATCCATCGCCAGGTAGACGATTTTTCCTTTTCCGCGATGGTTTTCCACAAGTACGGGAATTCCCTGGTTTTCGGAAATCACTCTTCCCGCAACCACCGTGGACACCTGTGTCCAAACATCGGCGATAGGGGCTACAGAGTCACCCTCGGCCCGAGAGGGAAAGAAATTGACTCTTTTCGTTCCCGTCACTCGAACGGGAAGGAATCGACTCATGGACGGCTCCTGATACAGGGCATAGTTAAGACTTCCCACAATCAGCAGATGGCCACCGCTAGTAATCCAATGGTCGAGGGCGAGGAGTTGAAAACGGGAAAGCTCGCGCAACGATTGATCATAAAAAATCAGATGGGAAACGCCGAGTAGCGCCCTTGGATCCGCGGGCAACTCGGACAAGGAGAGCCCCACCAGACGATTGGATGACGCCGCTCCGATCGCAACAGGAGACGCAGCAGCGCCTCCACTCAAAAGCAGCACCACCGGCGTCGGCGTGAAGTGACGGCGCAAATCGAGTTCGCGGGATGTTTTACCGCTGGGGCTCTCAAACGTGATGGTCAGCGGGCGACTAATATAGTCTGGGTCAACGGTGAATTGGAGGGTTTTTTCAGATTGAGCCGAAAGAAAAAGTTCTCTTCGATAGATTAAGGGATAAGGGGCACCCGCCATGGTGGCCCCGCTTTTAAAAACTTGGATTTCCAAAGTCCCCTCAGTGGGCCGGCCCGAATTGCGCAGCACCACTCCCAGCGGAAACGGACGTCCCAGTTGAAAAACGCCGTGGAACCCTACCCGTGCCTCCAGGGAAATCTCAGCCTTGCAAAGAAATGGGAAAAAAAGGATTGCGAAAAGAACGCAACACAGGCCGGAGCCGATTGTTCGGCGCCAACGAGCCTCCACCGGTCTTGATGACAAGCGACAACAAATCGAATCCCTTGTGACAGGGCGATGGAGCCAGATTGTCAGCGAAGCATGCTGGCGCGCCTTTCCATTGGCAAAGGACATGGTTTCCTTCCAGAAAGGCCCGCCCCGCCGACGACAAAAATCTAATCTATGTAGTCGACGTTTAAAATCTCGAAGGAGCGGACGCCCGTGGGGGTGCGGACCTGGACCTCGTCCCCTTCGCTCTTGCCGATCAAGGCGCGGGCGACAGGAGAGCTAATCGAAATTTTTCCGTTTTTTGGCTCCGCTTCATGATCACCCACGATCTGATATACCACCTTCTCACCGGTATCACCATCGGCGAGCGAAACCGTGGCGCCAAAAACAACTTTGTCTCCCGAAAGCTTCGAGACCTCGATGACCTGAGCGCGGGCGAGCCGGTCTTCGATCTCACGGATCTGAACGTCCAGCAGTGATTGTCTTTCCTTTGCCGCATGGAACTCGGCGTTTTCGGAGAGATCGCCATGGTCTCTCGCCTCTTCGATTTCGCGAACGATTTTTGGCCGTTCCACACCTTTCAGGCGTTTCAACTCCTCCATCAAGCGTTGATAGCCCTGACTGGTCATCGGTACGCGAGCATCCTGTGTTGCCATATTCTCAACTCCTAAACAAAACAAAAACCCCTCGGTCTCGCCCCCGAGAGGCCCTCGATTTCCGCCCTCGCTGCTATTTTTTACCCAATACCCTACGCCAATAAAGTTTATCAACGCCTCTACGACAATTCAACACTTACGCAAGGCTCTCGCGCCGTCGCCGTTAGGTGCGCTTGCCGGGTCCGAAGACATGGCAGGAAACACCATGGCGGCCGGCATCGAACTCCAATTGCGGCTCGGTCTTATCGCAAATCGCTTCGCGATAACTGCATCGGGGATGAAAGGTGCAGCCCGAGGGAGGATTAACGGGACTCGGTACGTCGCCTTGCAGAATGACCCGTTCCTTCTTTCGGCTGGTGTCGGTAATGGGCACAGCGGAAAGCAGCGCTCTTGTATAGGGATGCTTGGCGTCTTGATAAATCGTCTCGCTCCTGGCGATCTCGACGATCTTTCCCAGATACATGATCGCTACCCGGTGACTGATATGCTCGACGACTCTTAGATCGTGAGAAATAAAAAAGTACGTGAGGTGCATTTTTTCCTGCAGTTCCTGCAGCAGGTTAATGATCTGCGCCTGGATAGAAACGTCGAGCGAGGATACCGGCTCGTCGCAAACGATGAACCTGGGGCTTACCGCCAAGGCGCGGGCGATCCCGATACGCTGGCGTTGCCCGCCGCTGAATTCATGGGGGTAGCGACCGTAGTGTTCTTCCCGAAGACCTACTTGATCGAGCAGCTCGATAACGCGATCGCGTTTGGCTTTGCCCTTGGCGAGCTTATGGATTTCGAGCCCTTCGCCAACGATGTCACCCACGCGCATGCGCGGATTGAGCGAAGCATAGGGATCCTGAAAGATAATTTGCATTTGGCGGCGCATATCGCGAAGCTGCCGTTGGGAGATGGAAAGAAGATTTTTTCCCTCGAAGTAAACCTCGCCGCTCGTCGGCTCGATGAGCCTGAGGATAGTCCGTCCCAAGGTCGATTTGCCGCAGCCCGATTCCCCGACGATGCCCAAGGTTTCGCCTTCCTCCACAGCGAGGGTGACACCGTCTACGGCCTTGACCACTCCTTTATCCCGGGAAAACAACCCCGACCCCACAGGAAAGTGTTTTTTTAGATTGTGAATTTCTAAAAGGCTCATCTCTTACCCTTCAACATCCCAACCCCATTTTGGATTTTCGATTTTGGATCAAGGGAGAAAAATCCCATGAATGAAAAGACCTCGCGCCAAATTCTGAACTCCGGTTCCGATAATCCAAAATCCAAATTCTAAAATCCAAAATCATCCCCCAGTTCATCCCGGAAAATGGCACGCCACGGGATGCCCCTGTTCCTTCTCCTTCAACTCCGGCTCGCTCTCGGCGCAAATCCCCGCCGCTTTAGGACAGCGGTCGCGAAAACGACAGCCGCTTGGCAAATTCAACGGGCTCGGTACGACGCCGGGAATCGCGTCCAGGCGTTTTTTCTTCTCGCCGCTAGACCCTGGAAGCGAATTGAGCAACCCCACAGTATAGGGGTGTAACGGGCGCGCAAAGATGGTTCGGGCGCTCGCCTGCTCGACGATCTTTCCCGCATACATGATCGCCACTTGGTCGGCTTGCTCCGCCACCACACCGAGATCATGGGTAATGAGCAACAGAGCCATGCCGATCTCTTGTTGCAACTCCTTCATCAACTCAAGAATTTGCGCCTGGATCGTCACATCTAACGCAGTCGTTGGCTCGTCGGCAATCAGCAAACTGGGGTTACAGGATAGCGCCATCGCGATCATGACCCGCTGGCGCATCCCGCCGCTCAACTGGTGCGGATAAGAATCCACCCGCGACTCGGGATCGGCGATCTTGACGAGCCGGAGCATCTCGATGGTTTTGTCCCGGGTCTCCTTTTTTCCCAGCCCCTGATGTAAGCGGACCGCTTCACCGATTTGATTGCCGACGGTAAAAACCGGATTGAGGGAAGTCATGGGTTCTTGAAAAATCATGGAGATCTCGTTGCCGCGAATCTTGCGCATCTCCTCGTTGTTGAGCGTTAACAGATTGCGTCCACGATAGTGGATTTCACCGCCGACGATTTTCCCCGGCGGCGAGGAAATCAGTCGCATGATGGAGAGAGATGTGACGCTCTTGCCGCAGCCTGATTCTCCCACCAGCCCGAGGGTCTTCCCTTCACCGATCTCAAAGGTTACGCCGTCGATGGCGCGGACTTCGCCTTCAGGAGTAAAAAAAGACGTTTGGAGATTTTCGACTCGCAGCAAGTCACCCATGGTTGTAAATTTTGTCTTCTCGGCCTTGCCCGTACGTCACTGCCAATCGCACCAGAATACTAAAAGTTTAATATGCCTCGAACCTCATAACGGATATCAAATCACTCTCGGCAGGTCCACCCCAGCCGCCTCACTGGGGTGCCGTGGAAGTGTCGCGAATTTGTAAAACAGCTCCCGCTTCAGCCGATATCCAAGAGCTGGCGGATAGTACTGGATGGTTGAAGTTAATGTCAAGGTGAGATAGCAGCAAGTGAGCGGTAAGCAGTGATGTTGCAAATGAGTTTAAACCGCTTGAACGGTTGGAACCTTTGGAACGAATTGAACAACTCCGCAGGAGGCGGTTATGGGCCGGATAAAAAGCCTCGATGAAATCAAAGCGATGATCCGCGAGCGCACGGGGAAACGTAACATCTTCCGGCGCGCGAAACGTGAAGATGTCGAAACCGTACTGGCGAATCTGACGAGCAAAGACCCCGAACTGTGGGCTGCACAGTGGTCGCGCATGGCAACACCCTACGAAGAGCAGGGAAACGGATTCGAACAGGTGGGAAAACCCAAGCAGGCGCGAGACGCTTACCTCATGGCCTATACGTACTATGCCATTGGGCGCTATCCCGTGCCCCATACCGCGGGAAAGCAAGCCAATTACCACAAGAGCATGGAGATGTACGAGAGGGCCGGCCGCTATTTTGAACCGCCGCTGGAGAGGGCTCTAGTCCCCTTCCGCGCCAAAACGATTCCTGTTTATCTGCGCCTGCCGCAGGATGGTAAAAAGCACGCCGTGGTCATCAACTTCGGCGGCATCGATTCATTCAAAGCGGAATCCTACGAATATGATGAGGTGTTGCAAAAGGCCGGGCTTGGGACTTGCGCTGTGGACATGCCAGGGGTGGGCGAATGCCCCGTCAAAGGTTCCACCACCGCTGATGCGCTTTTTACGGTTGTGATTGATTACCTCGAAAGGCGCCCGGAAGCGGACCCGCGGCGCATCGCGATCCAGGGGCGCAGCTTCGGCGGCTATTGGGCCGCCAAGATGGCCCATGTGGAAGCCGAGCGTTTGCGCGCCGCTGTGGTCTGGGGCGGCGGCGTTCACTATTTTTTTCAACAGGAGTGGCTGCGCCAATCGACCAACGCGGAAAGTTATCTAATGGACCACGACATCGCCCGCTGCTCGGCGTTCGGCGTCAACAGCGTAGAGGAGCTCATTAAGCCGTGGTCTGCGCTATCGCTCAAGGACCAAGGCTGGTTGGACAAGCCCTCCTGCCCCATGTTGATCGTCAACGGCAAGGACGATGTCCAGACTCCCATTAGCGATCTCTATATTCTTCTGGAGCATGGCAGCCCGAAATCAGCCCGTGTTTTTCCCGGCGGCCATATGGGGCAAACGCCGGAGACCTTACCTACCATTAACAATTGGTTGACGCGGGAGCTCGCCTAACATCAATTTTTTTGCATTCCGCCGCAATTGGCAATCCTATGCGGCATCGCGTAATCTTGCTGTCGAGGCCACCCATGCGTTTGCTACTAAAGTTGTTATTTCTGCTGATTTTCATGCTCCCTGTGATTCTGGCGGGCGTACTTTTTCTCATGCTTGATGACCAGCCAACGATAAACCGTGCTGCGGAGATCAGCCCGGCCAATATTGAGCGGGCAAAACGAATTCTCGATCAAAACGATCCGCGAATGTTAAAATCCGGTGCGCGGCGAACCATCTCCATGAACCAACGGGATCTTGATCTCGCCGCCAATTACCTCGCCCATCGCTACGCCAAGGGGAGCGCCCAGGTCAGATTGACAAACGGGGTGGCGCAAATTAAGGCGAGCCTTCCCTTGCCGGCGCTGCCGCTGGGTCTATTTTTCAACGTGGATACCGCGCTGACAGAGAATGCTTCGCTACCGCGGATAATGTATCTCGCCATCGGAACTCTTTCGGTGCCGCCTTGGGTCGCTCACTGGGTCCTCACCCGAGTCCTGGTGCGGGCGTTGGGAGACGACGATCCGACCCTCCTGGACCGAGTCATCAAAAAGGTGTCCTTGGCTGAGGATCGGCTAGCTCTTACCTACGAGTGGCAGTCCGACTTGCCTGACAAGGTGCGAACGGCATTGTTCCCAAGCGGCGAACAAGCAAGGCTGCGCATTTATCAGGAGCATCTGAGCGCTATCACACGCTCGCTAAAGAGGGGAAAGGTCTCGATCACGGAATTGATCGCGCCGCTGTTTCAATTGGCGGCCGAACGCTCGCAGAACGGCACCCCGACAGGGGAAAACCGCGCCGCAATACTTGTCTTAACATTTTACATCAACGGCGGCGGACTGGATGATATTTTACCCGCCGCAAGAAATTGGCCGCGGCCCGAGAAGCGTTCGGTAACGCTTTCGGCGCGTGAGGATTTTTCGAAGCATTTTATCATTTCGGCAGCGCTGGCCGCGTACGCGGGGAGCCCGCTGGCCGATGCGGTGGGAGTCTACAAGGAAATCGCCGATGCGAAGGGCGGCAGCGGCTTTTCGTTCAATGATATCGCCGCCGACCGTGCCGGCACAAGATTTGGCGAACGTGCAATCGGCAGCGCCGCATCGGCGCGGACCTTGCAGCAGCAACTGAGCGCGGCAGTCAGCGAGAAAGACATCATGCCGGCCACCGCAGATCTGCCGGAATTTATGAAGGAAGCTGAATTCAAACGGCGCTTTGGCGGCATCGACGCGCCGGCATATAAAGAGATGATAGGAGAGATTGACCGCCGCATCAACGCCTTGGCGCTTTACCGATGAGGCGATCATTTGTTGAACTGTTCCTTGGGAAAATTCGCCGTCGCCATCACCCCGCCGTCGACAATCAGCGGGTGGCCGTAGATAAAATCCGAATCGTCGCTCACTAGAAAAAGCGCCGCCTTCGCCTGATCCTCAGCCGTTCCCAAACGGCCCGCGAGATTCTCGAAAGTCCGGTTTCCCGTCACATCATCATCCATCCCGACAGGGGAGCCCGAACGGTTCGGCACAACGCAATTCACCCGAATCCTATAGGGAGAAAGCTGCACGGCCATGGCGCGGGTTAAATTGATCACCCCGCCCTTGGCCGCGGCGTAAGCAATCCCATCAGTGCGCCCGAGCAAGCCCGAGGTCGATCCAAAGTTAACGATTTTTCCACCCCGTCCCTGCGCAACCATCTGCCTGGCGACGGCCCTGGTAACGAGGTATGGGCCCTTTAGACTCACGGCAATAATTTTATCGAACTCTTCCTCGGTGCTGGCCAGAATATCGGCGCGATCGGTGAGGGCTGCGTTATTGACCAGGATATCGATGCCGCCAAAGCGTGCCACGACTTTCCCCACCATTTCTTCCACGTCGCTCGCTTTGGCAACGTCTGAGAGCACGAGCATCGCTTCGCCGCCCGATTGTACAATTTCGCTCACCACCGCCTTGCCGCGTGCCTCGTGCATTTCAATGACGGCGATTTTTGCCCCCTCGGTAGCGAATCGTTTGGCGATGGCCTTGCCTATATTTCTTCCCGCTCCGGTAACAACCGCGACTTGACCTGTTAATTTCATTGCTGCTCTCCCCTTAGATTCTAACTTTCTCAATAGGGAAAATATCTTCTTGTTTCTCCGAACTTGGCTAGCGTCTTTGCGCGAGATACGGTTTCCCGATCTTATATGTAGTTTAATATTGCAAATGTCTTTGGCTAGAATTCTACATCCGAAACGCCACTCACGCTTTTCGATCACCGCCCCATGTTGGCCATTTGCCAAGTCGGATACCGCGTGCCCGCCGTGGTGCCGGGCACAAAGGCGTTATTCAGTTTTGCCACTTCGGTATAGTCCAGCTCGATGTCCACCGCGCGAATATTCTCATCGAGATATTCCTGCCGCTTCGTCCCGGGTATAGGTACGACTTCTGCACCTTGGGCCAGCAGCCACGCCAGGGCGATCTGCGCCGGGGTGTAGCCTTTCACCGATGCAATGGCTTCCAGCGGTCCAAGCAAATCGAGATTTCGAGCCAGGTTTTGGTCCTGAAAGCGCGGATGATCTCTGCGCCGGTCTGCTGGTGCCAGAGTGTCGGTGCTCAGTATTTTGCCGCTCAGAAAACCCCGCCCGAGAGGCGCATAGGCGACGTAACCTATCCCCAACTCGCGACAGGTGGGAAGCCACTCTTTCTCCGCGTCCCGTGTCCATAGCGAGTATTCGGATTGCAGAGCGGTGATCGGATATACGCCGTGGGCGCGACGCAGCGTTTGCGCTCCTGCTTCCGAAAGGCCGACAAAGCGAATTTTGCCTTGGTCCACGAGCTTAGCCATGGCGCCCACCGTCTCTTCGATGGGCACTCGAGGATCGACGCGATGAAGATAATAAAGGTCGATGACCTCGACCCCCAACCTCTTCAGGCTTTTGTCACAAGCGGTCGGAACATACTCCGGCCTCCCGTCAATGCCGGTGGGCTGTCCCTTGGCATCGCGGATGTTGCCGAATTTGGTGCAGAGGATCACTGAGTCCCGCAGACCCTTTATCCCCCGCCCCACCAGTTCTTCATTGTGGCCGTTGCCGTAGGCATCCGAGGTATCGATAAAATTAACCCCAGACTCCACGGCGCGCTGGATCGTCGCCACCGACTCCTGATCGTCAGCCGGGCCGTAACTTTTGGACATACCCGCGCATCCCAATCCTATGGCTGAAACTTTAAGCCCACTTTTCCCCAACGGACGGTAGCGCATTAGTGTTCGCCTCCAAACGCACCGGCAAAACCGAGCCAAACCGGCTAGTGTCGTATCTCAAGCTGTTTGTACTTTATCGAAGACAGCCTTTACCGTCGTTCTCCCGATACGCGAGCGAGGGTGCAAGCCTGGAAATCGCAGACGTAAAAATCTACGGATTCCCTGAGACCCATACCTGCGAAGTAAGCACCCGGAGGGGTCGGCGGGGCTGGCCAACAAGGCAGAGGCCCATCGGCTGCGGGTGGAAGGGTTGCCCTCTCGGACCCTGCTTTCATCGTCAAGGGTACCCACAAATGATAATGACATTCCCGCGCTAAACATTTTTCTTCGCCGCCTCGAAGCGCTTCTCGGCTTCATCCCCGCCTTCGGCCTTGTTGTAGTCCTGGTCTAAGTTTCCATCGCCCGCAGGACTTTTTACAGTGAAGAAAACCGCTGGTCCACCGATGGCTCGGCTGCGGTGATTGGTGAAGCGGGGGATGTGAATCAAATCCCCCCGTTCGCAGATGCGCTCTTCATCTCCCAAAACGAAGTGGAGCTTGCCGTCGAGCACAAGCGTAAATTGTTCCTCGTTGGGGTGCATGTGAAGGGGCGGGCCTTCTTCATCCGGCTTGGTCACTATGCCCGCCTTCATTAATTCGCCAACGGCGCTTTGCACGAACTGCTGCGGGTTTGCCGTGCTGGGATTCTGCTGCATTTCCGCAATTTTATAAAAAGGCATACTATTCTCCTTTCCAATACGATTGCTCAGGAATTGACGCTTGAGCGATCGGTTTCAGCAATGGTTATTAAACTCCCTTTACTCCAAGGCGCGCACAATGTCGAGATTCCACGCTGGCCTTGCCGCGCAGCAATTCTACTTGACATCATCGCGGTTAATTGGATAGTGTCCCCCATTGAATTCTTCCAGGCAGAATGGAAATGAATGGTTGTACGTCTAATAAAAAAAATAAGGAGCAAACTATGAGACCCATGGGGATCGGCGTAATCCTGTTGAGCTTTTTGATGATGCCTTTTACCGGTTCGCCGGCGCTGGCGCAAGCGAATTTCTACGAGGGCAAGACGGTCGCGGTTTTCATCGGAGCCAAAAGCGGTAGCCTGGCGGTTGCCGGCCAAATCGTGGCCCACCATTTAGGGAAATATATACCGGGAAAACCGACGGTTATTTTTCAGCATATGCCGGGAGCGGCGCATCTCCTGGCCACCAACCATGTCTTCAACGTTGCCAAACCAGACGGGCTGACCATCTTGGCATCCAACCCTAATGTTGCAGTCGCGCAGCTCGCCAAAGTGGAAGCCGTTCGCTTTGATGTGCGAAAGTTTAACTGGCTGGGCTCCTCCGGCGCAGACGGCGTGGCTTTCTCCATTCGCGCGGACCTGCCTTTTAAGTCATTCGACGAACTGAAAAAATCCGATCGCGAATTGATCGCGGGAACTACCGGCCCGGGCTCCAACGCTCACGATTTCCCGCTTCTCCTTAAAGAGTTTGCCGGGCTTAAAATAAAGCTCGTCTCCGGCTATCCGGCAAACAGCGACATTCTCCTGGCCATGGAGCGAAAAGAAGTCGATTCCTGGTCCGCTTTCGCTACTACGATTAAAACCGGCATAGATCGTGGCGTGGTGCGCGCGCTGGTACGAGGACGTGTGGCGAGCGCTGGCTTTGAGAATCTACCGGTGGATGAAAATTTAGCAACGAGCCAGCTTGGAAAATCAATCATGAGCATCAAGGCGATTCCTTCGGCCATTGGCCGAGCCTTCGCGGTTACTCCCGGAACCCCGGCAGATCGCGTTACGATACTGCGCGAGGCCTTTGCCAAAGTCCTTCAGGACCCCGAGTTTCAGGCTGAGGCCAAGAAGGCCAAAATCGACATGAATCACATCTCAGGCGAGCAAGTGCTCAAGGATTTCAATGCGCTGCTAAACCAGCCCCCGGAGGTCCTGAGAGAAATGGGTAAATACATTAAGATCGAGGGCTAGTTCGGTTTGCCTTGACGGCCCTAAAACCCCGGGCGCGACGTTAATTTCGCGCCCGGGGTTTTTCTTTGAGGCATTCACCCCTTAACGAAATATTGCATTGGCATTTTGCCTTGTTCGAAGCGGGGATCATACTTCATGCCTTCCCGAATGCGAGCGAGGTAATTGTCTCGGTTAACACCGAAAAGCTCGTAGCGCGAGAGATGATTGAGCAGAAAAGTATGTACCCCCATCTGGTAAAGTCGACCCACCGCTCCCGCCACCAGAGCCTCATGCTCTTCCGTGCTCAATTGAAACTCTTTGAGCACATTTTCCGGTTCCTCTTTCATGCGTTTACGGAACGCCGCGTCGTTGTCTGTTGAGTAGAGAATTTTATTGACCTGATAGATGCTCATATCGCTCCTCGACTAGTTGAAGAGTGGAGTGATGGATTGGTGGATTTAAAACCGAATATTCCCATATTCCCATACTCCCGTACTCCAACACTCCAATTTGCTTATTTAAACTTCCAAACCGCATAGCCCGAGCCGTCGTCGTTTTCCAGGAACAAGGGCCGAGTTTTTCCGACTGCGCCGGTAACCGTGATCCAGTTGAGCAGCTCCCCGCTGTTGTTGCCCGCTTGATTAATGCGCTGCTCGGTGGCCCGACGGGCGAGAGCCTGGTATTGCCCCCGCTGGAGCAGCGTGGATATCGTCTCCTCCCACTCGGTGTCGGTCCAGCCTCGTAGCGGCCCCCCGACGTCCATCGCGAAACAGCCGCTGGCGATGAGCGCGATCCTTTCCTTTCCCTCCCACGCGTCGATGAAGCGCCGCAGCATATGTCCCAGAGCGAGACAGCGAGTCGCCAGGGGCAAGGGCGATGCGAAGCCGTTGGTGTAAATGGGTATGACCGGCAATTCCATCGAGGGATTGAGAAAATGTAGCGGCACCATTAAAGAGTGGTCAGGGCGCAGCTCATGGGCGGCTGCGAGATCGAATTTCGCATTGACGCCGAAGCGCAACAAAGCCTTGGCCAGAGGAACATTTCCGCGCACGGTGTAGCGAGGCATGGGGCACCAGCTCTCCTGAGGGCCCTGGGCCTCCTCGGCCATGCCGACACAAAAGGACGGTAGGTTATTGTAGAAAAAATTCACGAAATGGTCGCTATCGACCTCGATGATCACGTCGGGCGCCGCCTTCTCCACCTGCTCGCGAACCTGCTTCATGAGTGCTTCCCCGCGCATTTTTCCCGGCGCCTGCGCCATTTCGTAAACCAACCGGGGCGGGTGGGGAACCCCCGCAGCTAGAACCAATTTCGCCATGATGTTCTCCTCTCGGTACTGCCGACCTCTTAACACCGCAGGAAAAACCCGTCAACGGCGATGTGAATGAAACGGGGTGTATGAAATATGGGAATGTTGCAGTATGGGTTTACGTTCATCATTCCATTAATCGATCACTTCAGTAACCTGGGCTCGTCGCTGCTTGACACCGTCTTTTATCATCCCATATAGTCGCGCCCGAACCCGCTGGGTATCAAAGGAATTAATTTTTAATAATGCTCTCTACGACGCCGGATGGGAGTAGCAAGCGATGTTCGATGCGCTGATCGACGGCCTTTTCTTGGTCCTGCAGTGGAAGGCCTTCAGTTTGATGATGGTAGGTATGGCTTTGGGCTTTATGGTGGGCCTGCTGCCGGGTATAGGCGGTGCAGCCACTCTGGCGCTCATGCTGCCATTTATTTTCAAAATGGCGCCCGTAGAAGCTTTTGCGTTCTTATTGGGAATGCATGCCGTCGCAGCCACGACCGGTGACATCACATCGGTTCTGTTCGGGGTTCCGGGCGAGGGGCTGTCCGCTGCGCTTGTCGTGGACGGCCATCCCATGGCGAAACGAGGCGAAGCGGGGCGAGCCTTGGGCGCGGCGCTAACGAGTTCTCTGGTCGGCGCCTTGATTGGCGCCGTGACGCTGGCTCTTGCCATCCCCGTTGTCCGCCCGTTGGTGCTGACCTTCGGCTCTCCGGAACTCTTCATGCTTTCCGTCTTAGGGATCTCGTGTATTACCTCTTTGAGCGGCCTGGGAGCCCGCGGTCAAATCCGAGGATTCGCCATGGGGCTCCTCGGCCTGTTGCTCTCCACCATCGGTCAGGAGCGGCAGTCGGGAATGCTCCGTTTTGATATGGGCCTGATGTATCTCTGGGATGGCCTCGATCTCGTCCCGGTCTTGGTAGGCATCTTCGCCATCCCGGAGATTGTCGATCTCGCGGTGCGCGGCACCGCTATTGCCGGCGAAAGAAAAAAGGAGAATCTACAGGCTGGCGTAATCGACGGAGTCAAGGATACCTTTCGCCATTTTTGGCTCGTCTTTCGCTGCTCGGCCATCGGGGTCTGGGTCGGCATCATGCCCGGCGCAGGCGGCGGCGTTGCCCAATGGATGTCCTATGCCCACGCGGTTCAGAGCGCCAAAGACGCCAAGGATCGGGAGGGTTTTGGCAAGGGCGATATTCGCGGCGTGTTGGGCCCGGGGGCGGCGAACAATTCCAAGGAAGGCGGAGAACTCATTCCCACTGTCGCCTTCGGAGTTCCGGGAAGCGGGGCGATGGCTATATTGCTCGGAGCCTTCATGATCATGGGCCTGGTTCCTGGCCCGGACATGTTGACCAAGCATCTGACTGTAACCTACTCGATGGTTTGGACCCTGGTGATCGCCAATATCATCGCCGTGCTTTTGTGCCTTACCATTCTTAACCAACTCGCCAAGGTGACCCATGTTAGGGGCGCATTGATTATCCCCTTCGTTCTATTCCTGGTTTTTGTCGGAAGCTATACCTCCAACGGCCAAATATTTGATCTCATCGTGACGTTTCTTTTCGGTCTGCTGGGATACCTCATGGTGCTTCTGGGTTGGCCGCGTCCGCCGCTCGTTTTGGGATTTGTGTTAGGGAAGCTTATTGAAACCTATCTTTTTATTTCCGTCTCCCGCTATGGCTTTGCCTGGCTGAGTCATCCCGTCGTAGTTATTTTGATCATCCTCACGGCCATCGTTATCGCTTATCCTTTTATTCAAGAGCGCCGGGCGCGCTCCAGGAGGTCGGGCGATGCGTAGTGGCCGTATTCTATTCAGTCTCATTGTCATCGCCGTCGCCGGCTACGCTGTCCACACGGCCTCGGGTTGGACATTTAAGGCCAAGCTCTTTCCCTTGACCGTCGCAATCCCTCTCATCGCACTGGCAGTCGTTCAGATTGTTGTGGATCTATTCGCCAAAGCGGAAACCGAGCGCGGCCCCGCTGTCGAACTTGATTTTGCCGCGGACGTGCCCTTCGCTGTGGCACGTGGCCGCGTCATTGGAATCTTCCTCTGGATTTTAGGTTTTATCGTGCTCGTATATCTACTGGGCTTTCCCGTTGCCGTGCCGCTCTTTATTTTGTCTTATCTGAGTTTTCAAAGCGGCGTCGGTTGGCTAACTTCCGTCGCGCTAACCGCCGCGGCCTGGATATTTTTTTATGGTCTTTTCCAAAGGCTTCTCCACTTGCGTTTCGAAGACGGCTTAATCCAAACCTTTCTCGGCCTGTGATCTCAGGCTGCCACGGATGCCGCACACTGCAACATGAAGTTCGCCCAGGAGAAGCACGAAAGCAGAAGTGAAACGCATGACGAAGAAAATTCTTTTCTGGTTGCTGCCAACTCTCTTGCTAACAACTCCCTCACCCACCGAAGCGCAAAAACTCGCAAAAGTCTCTCGGATCGGTTTTCTCTCGGCGGGGTTGCGGGGACCCATGCACGAAGCGCTCCAGCAAGGCTTGCGAGAGCTCGGCTATGTTGAGGGAAAGAACATCGTCATCGAGTACCGATGGGCGGAAGGGAAGTTTGAACGACTTGCCGACCTCGCGGCCGATCTGGCACGTCTAAAAGTTGATGTCATCGTTGCGCCAAGCACATTAGACGCTCTCGCGGCGCAGCGAGCGACCAAGACGATTCCCATCGTCATGGCGCTCAGTACCGATCCAGTAGGAACCGGGCTCGTGGCAAGCCTGGCGCGCCCTGGTGGAAACATCACCGGCTTTACTACCCTTTCCCCGGAGTTAAACGGCAAACGCCTTGAGCTGCTCATGGAGACTCTTCCCAAGCTCGCGCGGGTCGGCGCGCTGTGGAATATAACCAATCCGGATAAGGCACTCGAATACGAGCAAATCGAAGTTACGGCTCGGCAACTGAAGTTGCAGCTTCAATCCCTCGCGGTTCGGGGTCTCGACGATTTCGAGAAAGCCTTTGCGGCCACCACCACGAAAAGTCCTGGCGCTCTCCTGACGCTGACGGACATGCTGACAACGACGCATCGATCTCGAATCGTGGCACTGGCGGCACAGAGACGTCTGCCGGCCATGTTTCAGACGGGAGATTTCGTCGAGGCCGGCGGCCTTATGTCCTATGGTCCGAACGATGCCGACTTGTTCCGGCGCGTTGCCACTTACGTGGATAAAATCTTGAAAGGAGCAAAGCCCGCCGACCTGCCTGTGCAGCAACCGACCAGGTTCGAGTTTCTCGTTAACCTCAAGACGGCGAAGAAGATCGGCCTGACGGTTCCGCCTGCCGTACTCTTCCGGGCAGACAAGGTTTTGAAGTAATTTTTGTATTGTATCTTGGTTATAACTTAGCTAGAGTAAATGCCGTTCGAAAGGAGGGAACATGAAAATAATAGGGTATCCTGTGGCTATCTTTCTGTGCCTCCTCCTCTTCCCGGCCCTACCATTAGCAGTGGAGGTGGGGAATCCAGCGCCTGACTTTGAACTTGCCAGCACAAATGGCGGAAGACTAAAGCTCAGCAGTCTGCGTGGCAAAAATGTTCTGATCAATTTCTATATCCTTGACTTTAGCCCGGTTTGACTCGAGCACCTACGATCGGCCGGTTCGGACGAAAATTACCCAAAATTCCAGGCTGAAAATACCGAAGTCTTGGGGATCAGCGCCAACGCGTCCTTTTCGCAAAAGGCCTTTGTCGATTTTTTCAAGGTTCACTACCCGCTTCTCAGCGATTTTCCGGAGCCAAAGGTTATGAAGGCCTTCGGGGTACTAAACGAAGAAAGACGCATTGCCAGGCGTTCGTACGTCATTATCGACAAGGACGGCATCGTACGTTACAAAAATACCCGGCCCACCGGCGCAAAAGAAAATCTTCTTTCCACCGAGGAACTGCTAAAAGAAATAAAGAAAGTTAATCAAGGCAAGATCTGACCCGCCGTGGATTTAACGGTGGATCAGCTCCCAACCCTGCGAGCCGCTCCAGAGTCGTCAAAATGGCCGCCAGATCCTCTTCGCCTCGACCGGCCTGGTTTGCCGCGCTGGTGAGCTGTTGCGTCAAGCTTGTTAGCGGGAGCGGCACTCCGAGCCGCATCCCCTCATCCAGCATGAGCTTAAAGTCCTTCAAGAAAAGGGCGATTTTCATCTGTGTATCGAAGCGATGGCTCGCCATGAGCGGGCCGCGGACCTGGAGCATCTTTGAGTCGGCCGCGCTATCTATAAGCGCTTCCAAAAGAAGATCCGGCGCCAGGCCTCCTTTAGTCGCCAGCACGAATGCTTCGGCCAACGCCGCGGTATTGAGTCCCACGAGCAGATTGGCCGCAAGCTTGGCGAGGGAAGCCAGACCGGCATCGCCAAGGTAAATTGTTTTTTTAGCGATGGCATCCAAGAGCGAGCGACTGGCGTCGGCTTTGGCGCGTTCTCCCGCGACGAAAACGACGCAGTCCCCCTTCGCCACCATCGCGCTGGTCCCGCTCACGGGCGCGTCGAGAAAACCGAGCCCTCTGGCGTTTGCGGCCTCGGCTAGACGCCGCGTAAGATCGGGGGAGATCGTGCTCATCTGAATTAAAGTGCAGTTACGCGGCGCCGTTTCTGTAAGTCCACCCCGGCCGAGGACCGTTGTCTCAACGCTTTCTGGCGACGGTAGAATCGTGAAAACTGCATCGGCTCCGGCCGCCGCCTCCGCAACGTTACCCGCCGGGATAAGTCCGTTTGCTTCGAGCGCCTGAATCTGCTCTGACCGGATATCGAAACCTTTGATCGTAAATTTCGCCTGAAGCAAGCGCGAAGCCACCGCCTGCCCAAGTAGTCCGACACCGATGACGCCGATCCGCTTCATCTAAGAATCCTTTCTAGTGTGGTGTAAATAAAATTGGTTTAATAATCGCTCCATCATTTTCTGCCTAAAATCTCCCCTTCCCCTCTTTGCCAAAAAGGGGTTAAAAATATTCCCACTTTGAAAAAGGGGGATAAAGGGGGATTTAAGCCTGAGTTTAGCCATTGTCATTGTTCGGAGTTTTTATATGAACTTTGGTTCTAGAACAGTAGAAGGCTTTAATTCCCTGCCTTGATCGCCGCTACCACCAGTTCTTTCTCTTGTCAAATAGCTCGCAGGCTGCATACGATGAATAAAGTTTCGAGTTACGGGTTTCGGGTTTCGAGTCAAGCCCGGGACCCGAGACTCGAAACCCTGAACTCTATTAGAAGGAGGCTTGCTATGGCGTTCCCGCACGACCAGATTCCATATTCAGCCATCGTCGACCGTGCCGCGCTTCGCCTACCGAAATCCGCTCGGGTCGTGGTGTGGGTCATCGTCAACGTAGAGGAATGGGACATTCAAGGTCCCATGCCGCGCACTGTGCTCCCGCCACCCAGCGGCGCGCAAGTCATTCCTGACGTCCCTAACTTTGCCTGGGCTGAATACGGCATGCGGGTGGGGTTCTGGCGTCTAAAAGCGGTGCTCGATAAGCACAGGATCAAAGCCACGCTGGCAATCAATGCCTCGGTTTGCCTCAGCTACCCGAGAATCGCTGAAGCTTCGAAAGATGCCGGCTGGGAGTTCATGGGCCATGGCTTTATCCAAAAGCCCATGCATCATCTCAAAGACCAACGTGAGGCGATCCAGAAGTCTGCAGAGGTCATTGGTAAGTTTACCGGTAAGGCGCCCTCAGGGTGGCTCGGCCCGGGGCTCACCGAGACGCCGGAAACTCTCGATCTGTTGGCCGCGGCTGGCTTCCGGTACGTCGCCGACTGGGTGAACGATGATCAGCCCTACGAGATTACGACCGCCCATGGGCCGCTGGTCTCATTGCCCTATTCCGTAGAGCTGAACGATATTCCCATGATGGTTCTGCAACATCACGCGGCCGAGGAATTCTTTCGCCGGGCCAAGGATCAGTTCGAGATACTCTACACCGAGGGAACAAAGAGCGCCCGGGTAATGGCGCTTGCGGTACATCCCTATATTAGTGGCGTCCCACACCGGATCAAGTACTTCGAGAAGACCTTGGCCTACCTGAAAAAACAGCGCGGCGTTCTTTTCTGGACGGGAGAAGAGATTTTGCACTGGTACCGCACGAGCGGGAAGTGAAAACTCGCTCGCTATTTTCGATTTTAGATTTTGGATTTTAGATTCAATCCAAAACTTGTCCTGAGCGCAGCCGAAGGATCGGCAATTCAAAATCCAAAATTGCGTCACGCGCCATAGATTTCCGGGTTACAAAGATTGGGGGGCCGGCGCCCCTCGATGAAGGCAATGATATTGTCAACCACGGCGGCTGCAATCCGCTCGCGAGTTTCCAGCACTGCGCTGCCCAGATGGGGCGTCAGCACGACGTTGGGCAAATGAATCAGTTCAGGCTCCACCGCGGGCTCGCGCTCATAGACATCGAGTGCCGCGCCGGCGATGCGTTTTTCTTCCAACGCTTTAACCAGCGCCCTTTCGTCCACGATCGGACCCCGCGCCGTGTTCACCAGATAGGCGGTGGACCGCATCAGGCCAAATTCTCGCTCGCCGATGAGATGGATCGTCTCGCGTGAGAGCCCGGCATTGATAGAAACAAAGGCCGATTCTCTTAAGAGATCGTTCAAGCTGCGGTACTCGACACCGAGCGCCACTTCGCGCGCTTGTTCCAGCCTGTGGCGCTTGGTGTAGAGGATGCGCATACCGAATCCTCGGGCACGCCGGGCCACCGCCTCGCCAATGGCGCCAAGGCCAACGATTCCCATGGTCTTCCCGTGCACCTCGCCCCCGGCAAAGTGCATGGACTGGCTGCCGGGAAAAATTCCTGATCTAAGCGCGCGGTCCCCCTCTACGATGCGGCGCGCCACTGCCAAAAGAAGCGCCCAGTGAAGATCGGCCGTTGTTTCCGTGACCCAGTTCGGCACCGAGGTCACCGGGATGCGCCGCGCGCTGGCAGCCGCCATATCGACTCCTGCGGGAGTAATCGCCATGGAAGCGATGAGCTTGAGATTGGGATTTGTGCCGATGACTTCGGCGTCCACAATGTCGTGAAGCAAACAGAAGAGATAGTCATTGCGCCGCAGCGCCTCGGTTAGAGCAGTCTTCGGGAGAATGCGAGCGGAATCCGGATTCAGCTCGACCTCGCCGACCTCTCGCAGTCGAGCCAGAGCCTTCGACGGTATTGGCTGCGTGACAAAGATTCTCGGCGCTTTAACGCTCATGGGTTTGAGACGCCTCACTTCTCCGGGTGACGAAAGGGAGAATAAGAAGAAGTGCGGCACTAAGAATGAAACCCGCAGAAATCGGTCTTGAAAAGAAGATGGTGAATTCCCCTCGGGAGAGGATCAAAGATTGGCGCAGGGCCTCCTCCATCATCGGCCCGATCACCATCGCCAAGATCAACGGCGCCGCCTCGTAGTCGAACTTTTTCAGAAGATATCCGAGCACTCCGAAAACCCACATCACAATACCGTCGCCGACGTTATTGCCGACGCTGTAGGCGCCGATGAGGCAGAAGAGCAAAATGAAGGGGAAGAGCAGAGCGTAGGGAACACGAAGGAGGCGTGTCCAGATCCCGATCAACGGCAGGTTGAGCACCAGCAGCATGGCGTTTCCGATATACATGCTGGCAATGGTCCCCCAGAAAAGGTCCGGCGCTCGCTGCATCAGGAGTGGCCCCGGCTGAAGCCCGTGAATCATCAGCGCGCCCAGCAGGATAGCCATCACCGGGTTTGCCGGGATGCCCAGAGTGAGAAGCGGGATAAAGGCGCCGCCCGCCGCCGCATTGTTGGCGGCTTCAGGTCCCGCCACTCCCTCGATCGCCCCTCTGCCGAACCTCTCCGGGTGCTTGGAGACCCTTTTCTCCGTTGCATAGGAGGCGAGCGACGCGATAATCGCGCCAGCCCCGGGGAGAATTCCGAGAAAAAATCCGAGCAGAGAGCCCCTGGCGATGGGGATCGCCGAACGACGCCAATCCTCTCGATTGGGCAGCAGTCCTCCGCTCGGCGCAGCGTAGACTCTGCGTTGGCGAGCTAAGTTCTCCAGGTTGAGCAAAACTTCGGAGATACCGAAGAGTCCCATGATCACCGGTACCAGGCCCAGGCCGTCCATCAGGGTCTGAATCCCGAAGGTGAAGCGGTAGCGCCCGCTGATCGAGTCGACCCCCACGCTGCCGAGGAGCACGCCCACTAGCGCCATCATCAGCGCCTTGACCATCGACCCCTGCGTAAAATAGGTAACCAGTGTGGTGCCGAGCACCATGAGAGAAAAGTACTCCGGCGGCCCAAAGCTCAACGCGATCTTCACCAGAAGCGGCGCGAGGAACGTGAGGATCAAGATGCTTAGCGTGCCGGCGATGAATGAGCCGAAGGCGGCGATGCCGAGGGCGGGCCCTGCGCGTCCCTGGCGAGCCATGGCGTGACCATCCAAGCAAGTCACCACCGAGGCCGCTTCGCCGGGAATATTGACGAGGATGGAAGTCGTGGAGCCGCCATACATCGCGCCGTAATAAATTCCCGCCAGCATGATGATGGAGGCGACCGGAGAGAGCGCGAATGTCGACGGCAGCAGGAGCGCAATGGCGGCGGCCGGTCCCAGGCCGGGAAGCACACCCACCAGCGTCCCGATAAAAACCCCGATGAAGCAATAGAGCAGATTTATCGGCTGAAACGCGACCTGAAACCCGTTGAGCATCCCTTGAACGATTTCCATAAATCAGATGCCGAACAGACCCAGTGGAAGTTGCACCTTAAGCCAGAATTTAAAGAGCGCATAGACAACCGATGTAGCGATGACCGACAACGCCACATGCTTGACCCATCCTAACTCTGCAAAGCAAAAAAGGGCCAGAAGAAACAGCAACGTCACGATCAAAAAACCAAGGGTTTCCAGGAACAGCAGGTAGCCAAGCAGCGCGGCGAGAACCAGCGAAAGCGCTGGCCAAGAAATCGCGCTGGCCGCAATCCAGTCGTGAAACTTTAGCGAGCGCGCCAGGAGCATCAACGAGAAGGTTCCGAGAAGTAGGCCACCCCAGAACGGAAAGAATCCCGGGCCGGGCTGGTGCAATGTTCCCAGCTTCAGCTTGGTGAAACCCTCGATGGTGACGAAAATAGCGATGGCCAGCCAGAAGATTCCGCTGGTCAGGTCTTTCGGCATAGAGCTTTATTTGATCAGGCCGGCCTTCTTGGCGATCTCTTCAATGGTTTTATGCTCCTCGCGTATCTCAGCGAGAAGCTTCTCGGCGGGAGCGTAGTCCTGTACCATCCCTAACGCGGCGAGTTTTGCGGCGCTGGCCGGGTTTTTGGCTGTTTTTTCGATCGCCGGAATTAGCGCCGCGCTTACCTCGGCGGGGATTCCGGCCGGAGCGAAAAAGGCCCACCACACGCCCCAGAGCCTTTGCTTATACCCCAATTGGTCGAGGGTCGGAATGTCGGGAAAGTCCGGAAACCTGCTGGAGATTGTAAGCCCCCTCAAGCCACCACTCTTTAAGTGACCGGTGATCGTGCCGAGAGCAGGACTGACCGCTTCCACATGTCCCCCCAGGACGGCCGTTATGGCCGGAGATGCGCCCTTAAAGGGCACCATAGTCATCCCAGCTCCGGTAATACTATTGATGATTTCGACCATAAAATGCCCCCCGCTCCCCACCCCAAAGGTACCCACACGAATCTTACCGGGGTTTTTTTTCGAGTATTCGGTCAACTCGCGAAAGCTCTTGTACTCGGCATCGCCTCGCACGGCGAGTACCAAGGGGCTGCGAAAGGCCAGGCCCAGCGGGGTAAGATCCTTCAAGGGATCGTAGCGAACGGTATCCGGGTTCATGATCCGCGCCGATATCAATGCCGCATTGGGAGCGATAAGAATCGTATAGCCGTCTTTCTTGGCGTTAACGACACCGTCTGTCCCCGTGGTGGCCCCTGCGCCAGGCCGGTTTATGGGAACGATCGGAACCTTGAGATGCTTTGCCAGATCCTCAGCCATGACCCGGCCAGCGACGTCACCGGCATCTCCCGGCGCGTACGGCAGCACCAGATTGATGGCTTGGTTGGGATAGCCTTGGGCGTGAAGGCGAGCAGCACCAACGAGAAGCAACGCGATCCACAGAAGACCCATGACACGATACATCATAGCCGCCTCCCATTTAATCTTTTGCTGAATTAGGTGGGCGCATGCTAGTGGAGATTCCCAACGTCTGTCAAGCGCGTTTTGAAATTTGCATCAGGCTTGCTACTTTGCCTTCGCGGGCGGCGCGCTGACGAGATCACGCTCGGAAAGGTGCGCAACGGTCTCGCCGGTCTCGGTAAAGGTCCGGGTAACCTCGGCGTTAGCATAGATCCACATGATCGTAAGGTGAGAAGGTCCAACGTTTATAAACCGATGAGGCTTATCCGCGGGGACGAACGTGGTATCGAAAGGTCGCACCCGATGGCGCCGGCCATCGACTTCCGCTTCCGCTTCTCCTTCAAGGATCGTCACCTGCTCATCACAGTTATGGGAGTGAAGCGGCACCTTGGCGCCCACAGGAAAGCGAGTAATTCCGGTCGTGATTTGCTTTGCGCCCATTTCCTTGGAGACCAATGGAATCGTTTGAACTCCATTGCCGCGATCGACCACGGGTAGCGTATCTATTTTTAAAATATGCGCTTGTGCCATGACCATTTCTCCTCTCGCAAAAGCTCAACATATGCAGCAAACTCTAACAGCGCAGTTGCGCGCCCGTCAAGTTTTTAACTCTGGCGCCGCCAATTAGCTGCTTGAACCCTGGCTTGTTCTGACATAGTCTGCCGCCGTAACTCCACAGAAGCGATAGCCATGCGCGCCTCTCAGGGGCGAGCTTTCGCGGGAGGAGAAAATGGCGGGCCGCCAGATAAATGTCGGCATCATCGGCACCGGATGGATCGGCGAGATCCGAGCGAAGATCTGCGCTAACCATCCGCTGGTAGAGAGCGTGCACGTGGCCGATATCGATGCCGCGAAACTGGCGCGGGTCGGTGAAGAAATCCGGGCCAAGACAGCAACCGCGGATTACCGCGACCTTCTCACCCGCAACGACATTGACGCGATCTTCGTCTGCAGCACGCCGGAGACGACCCACTACCCGATCACCAAGGACTGTCTGCTCGCGCGCAAGCACACGCTGTTAGAAAAGCCCATGGGGCTCGCTTTGGTGGAAGCCGACGAACTCATGGATATCGCCAAACAGGCGCAATTAAAATTCACCATCGGCTACACGCAGCGCTTCAACCCGAAGTTGGCCTACGTCAAGCAGTGCCTGGCGAACGGGACGCTTGGCCGCCCGGTAACCGCGCTGGTGAGCCGCAATGTTTCGCGCTCCATCGGCAACAAGATCGGCGGCCGCATCCGCCTCTCGCCGGCGGTTATGGAGGCGACCCATGATATCGATCTCATCCTATGGTGCCTCGAAGGGAAAAAGCCGATTCGCGTCTATGCTCAATCGGTCTCCCGGATCATGCAAGAGACTCACGGTGTCCCCGACTGCACCTGGATCATCGTGTCTATGGAGGATGGAACCGCGTTTACCATCGGCGCCGGTTGGGCGCTGCCGCCGGGGTATCCGCATTTCTCGACGGCGACCATCGAGTTTGTTGGCACGGAAGGCGCGTTGCTCATTGACGACAGCCATCGCGATGTCGTGCTCAACACGATGAAAGGTGGCATGATGCTGCCACTCTCCACGATGCCGGGAGAGCGGGTAGGCCATGTCTACCAGGGACCTATGGAAGCGGAGACCAGCCACTTTGTCGAGGCAGTGGCGCTGGACAAACCCGTACTTGTGACGCCCGAGCAGGCGCGGCAAGTGATGGAAGTCACTCTGGCCGCCGATCTTTCAGCGGAACGCCATCAGCCGGTCAATCTGCCGATGGCACGGTAAGGCAGTTTGCAGCGGACGATTTCAGTCTTGGGACGGGAAAAAAGGGGACGTGGTGGCTAACCGTCAATGCTAGGTTCCGCGCCTGGCGCTGCGAAGCACATCGAGAGCTGTCTTGACAATCGATGAATCCGCTTTATCGGTGAGGACCGTAAACGTCAGCAGGAGATCATCGACAGCCATCGCCCCCTGGGTGAGATATTTATGCTCATCGGAACGAGGGGCCTTGTCGGTCGCCGAGAAATAATAGCCGCCGCCAAAGATCCCGCGTAATTCAAGGATCGCAATGTCCGTGTCCGACATCAAGGGAGCTAATTCCTCTACTGTATCTTCAACTATAGCACGAACTTTGGCGGACGAGTTAAACGAAGAATCGTTTGCCGGCGACCAAAACGCGGTTATTGACACCGTAAATTTTTGCCCGGCGGTGCTAGAGAAGCGAATCGTCGGCGCGAGTTCTGCGGGCGGGTGACTCATTTTATGCGACCAGGACGGTGGACTTAGGAGCACTAAAGTACCGCGGGCTGGAATCAAGAGTGTCCGCTCTCGCAAACCTTCAGCGCCAGCACAGCTGACTACCAAAGCCAGAGACAGCGTCACCGAGGAGATAATTCTCCGTATCATACGAGTGTCCATAACGTAATGGAGACCTGCAGGCGCACAGCGAGATCAGGAGCAGTGATTTAAGCGTTCAACTATTTTCCCATCCAACCCATCGCCAAGTCGCGCGATAGACTGCAGCGACAATCATCCAGTCAAAGCATAGACGCCAAGATTAACGGCTTTACGCAAAACCGCTAATTTAAACTATCAGAAATTGACAAAGCTTCAACCAATGCGGCGGCTAGGGCGGTAAGAGCCGGGGGCTCTTGTGGCGGAAAATTACCGAACACACATCAACACGAGCGGCATCCCACGCCGCGAAGCGGTTTAGTCCAACACCGCTACAGTCAAATCTCCCAGGATCTGAACGTCTATCCTTAACACGTTCCCGTCGGGGGCTAGCGGAGGCTGGGGATCTCGCCGGGCATGTAGTGGGTAGTGCGAAAGACGGCGTTTGACGGCTCGCCATTCACACTGGGGACGAAGTGCGGGCTGACGTATTCCCACACGACTTCCTTGCTGGGTGTCACCTGGAACAGCCTCCCGAAGCGGCCTTCGGTCACGAGGGTGTTTCCGTTGGGGAGGCGCCGCGCGCCCGAGATGTTCGGGCTGTAGAAATTCAGCAGCGGACGGTCGCGGTACTCCCACACGATTGCATTGGTGGCGGGATCTACCTCGATCACTCGCGAGAAGCCCTGGGGGAGAAACCGTCTGCTAGCGCCGTTGTCAAAGATGAGGATGTTGCCATTGGGCAGCACATTCGGATCGTGCTGCTGCGCTAATACTTCCTCCCCGAGTCGCCAAACAATCTTCCCGGTGGGCTTCTCGATGGTCGCCACAACCGAGATGTTCCTGAAGCTCACGAGCACGCGATTGCCATCCAGCGGGACGATCGTGTTGCCGTGGCTCCACTCATGGCCCGAATTGCCCAGCTCCAGTACGTCGCGCTCTGGATCGAGGTGTTCGGCTGCGTGCCACTCCCAGACGCGGTTCCCAACCGCGTCGACCTCCACGAGCACGTCGGCCCACATCGGCCCCGCGTGGCGATTCGGCGCGCCACCACGTACCTGGGCCGCCACCTGGTCCGAGATTCGCTCAGCCGCGATGTACAGCGCCCCCCCGGACGGGGTGCGGCGACCGTCGTGGTGCTGGTATGGGTCGCGGTGCTCCCACACGATATTGCCTTGCCAGTCGATCTCGGCGAGCATGCCGTCCTGATGGGTACGCCAGTCCGGCCACATGGGGTAAGTTTCACCCCCAGCTTTAAGCATCGTGAAGATGTTGCCATTCGGTAGGAAGTAGGCGTAACGCGGCGGGTAAGGCACTTTCCACCGGTGCACTTCCTGCCCCTCGAGGTCAATCAGGTAGATCGTGTCGCCCCCGCCGTTGGGGTTGAAGAGCACATGGCCCGGGCAGGCCAGATCCCGGTCGTAAGCCGTCACGCCTGTCCGCATGATTCGGCGGCGAGTCTGTTGATCGACGGGTGTCATGAGGTTTCTCCTTGCCGAGGGGCACGTTCCACCGACCTCCCATTGCAATTACAGAGCTCCATCACGTGCCCGGCCGTGATGGTGACCGGCCGGGAGTTTTCGTACCATCTACTATGTTGGTCACTCCTGCGCAAGCAGCTTGAGATTAGACTGTAAAGATCGGGGTACGCAGGTCTTCTCGTAAGGCTGCTATGCGGCCTTAACTGGCTGCACTCGTGGCACCAGCGAGAAGAGACAATTCAATCCTGGAATGAACAGTACAACGCAACGAACAAATATCGCAGGATCGGTTAGGCGGTGATCAGTTCAATGCTACGCCGTTCTCACTTGATTGCTTGTTCGCCCGCGCCAACTCGTTGGGCGGAATGGTGAGCCCGATCTGTTTTGCGGCTTTCAGATTGATGATGAACGCATACTTTTTTGGCTCTTCCACAGGCAGATCGGCTGGCTTTCTACCTTTCAGAATTTTATCCACCTATGCCGCCGCGCGTCGGTCCAGATCATCGATGCTCGAACCGTACGACATTAGTCCACCGGCTTCCACGGTCTCGGCCCAGTAGTGCATTACCGGGAGACGGTTCCTAACCTGTATTGCGGTTAATTCCTCGCGCCGAGTATTGGTTGTTGGGCCGGATACCTGCCAGAGAATCGCTTCGGCGCGACTTCCATCAAAATCTCCAGTCGTTTGCCGCTCAGCTCCGGGACAAGCGTGCCGAGGCCTGTGATATTTCCACCCGGTCGAGGCAAGCTGTTGATGAAACCAGTGCCAACGGGGTCGTCGTCCTGGGTCGCGACAATGGGAATTGTTGACGTCGCTGCTTTGGCGGGACCGGTGGCTCCCTCACCGCCGGTTACAATTAGGCTCAACGACGTGGCGGAGCCGCGTTCGGAGAAACGACGGGTTCGGCTTTTGCTCTCTCTTCCGCGCCAAGACCAATAACTCTCTCGGTCTTGTCATTGATCCAAAGAACCCCTGACGGTCCGCCAGTATGAAGATGAACAACTCTCACCTCCCACACGCGATCATCGCGAGCGGCAAACCCCGCAATGGGGCGGGTCACCGAGAAGTAGCCAACGATTCTGAAGGATTCCTCGGCCAGCAAGCCACGATACTTAAACCACCATTTAAATCCAATCTCCCTGATTTCGGATACACGCTTGTGATCGCTGGCCGATGGCGACTTCAGATCAGGTACCGGCGTCAACTCTGCAGCGTGGATCGCGAGGCCGAACAGCAGGAACAAGATCGCGAGAGCGTTACGCATAAGGTAAATCGAACTATTCAGTGAAACGGTCAGCCTATACCGACAAGCGATGTCATGATTGTGAGCGATACTATTATTTTTTTCAGCGCTTAACAACAAAATCCCGCCCCGACGGACACTCTGCGATTGTCAGTCATTGCTGCCTACAGCCGGCCTTTTGAATCCGTGGCCAACTGGTAGATAACGGTACAACGATGGTGAGATTCGCTCCACAAAGGTTTTGCTGATCACGGAGATTCTTGTCGGTGATGATAAAAACTTCACAGCTAGCTCCGCTACTGTTAGCAATAAAGGTACTTGGATCCCAAATTTCCTCGGATGATCAAGAAAGCCGGAGCAGGCGGGCGGCGTTTCGAGTGAAAATTTTTTCTTGATCGCGGCGACTCAGTTTGAGAGCCGTTACGGCTTCCACCGGGCGCTCGTAGCCCATATCAAAACAGTAGTCGCTACCGAGCATCACATGATCGGCGCCAACGAGATCGATGAGGTAGCGCAGCGATTTGGGAGCGTGGCTGATGGTGTCGTAGGTGAAGCGTCTAAGATAGCTCGCGGGAGGCTTTTTCAAAGCCTTGCACTCCTCTCGTACCTTCCATCCGCGGTTTAGACGCCCTATAAGATAGGGCAGCGCGCCGCCGGCATGGGGCAGGCAGATGTTGAGCTTGGGAAAACGATCGAGCACTCCGCTAAAGATCAAATTGGCCGCAGCGACGGCGGTGTCAAAGGGATTTCCCAGCAAGTTGTGCAGGTAATAATTCGTAAGCCGATCGCTGCCAATGACGTTTAGCGGATGAAGGAAAATCGGGACTCTGAGTGCGGCGATACGCTCGAAAACCGTGCGGAAAGATGGATCGGTCAGCTCCTTTCCCCGAATGTTCGTGCCGAGATATATACCGCGACAACCGAGCATTGTAATGGCCCGCTCCACCTCGGCGACGGCAGCTTCGGGATCTTGCATGGGAAGGGTAGCCAAAGCGACAAAACGGTCGGGATAGGCTCGGCTGGCCTGGGTCATGGCTTCGTTAACGAGTCGCGCCAGCCGAATACCCAGAGCGCCCCCCGCCCAGTAAACCATCGGCGGCATCAGCGAAAGCGCGTGAACCGCGACTCTTTGCGCGTCCATGGATTTCAGCCTGACGTCCAGGTCGTAGTAGTGTGGCGTGAGGGGACCAATCGACATCCGGCCGGCCTGAATCAACGGACCCTTTGGACCTGGAAGAAGGCGCACCCCATGGGCCTCGCCTTCTTCCTCGATGACCCGTAGGTACTCTTCAGGGACGAAGTGGGCGTGAATGTCGATCGTCTGGGACCTGTCAAGCGCACGCCTTCCAATATTAGATCTTCTGCTACGGCGCCGCTTTGGGACTTTCAATTTCGTGATCATCGGATCACTCGGTCCGCTCGGTACAAAACCGACTGTGGAATCGTCGCCCCAATCTGCTTCGCTGTCTTCAGATTGACGACAAACTCAAACTTCGTCGGTTGCTCCACCGGCAAGTCCGCAGGCTTGGCTCCTTTCAAGATTCTGTCCACGTAATATGCGACCCGCCGGTAGCGTTCGATTTCGTCTATCCCGTAGGACATAAGCCCGCCAGCTTCTAAATATGATCTGTTGCCCACCGACGGTAATCGATTCCTCAACGCAAAGTCCGCGATCCGTATTGCGTTGGGACAAAGCGTTCCACCCGCGATGAGCACATAAAGTCCATAGCCCTGCCTTGACCTTCGTCGCGGCTGAAGGCTATTATGGCCACATGAAAAAAGCAAGCGTTTCTGACCTCAAGAATCAGATCAGCCGTTATCTCGATTACGTAAAGCATGGGGAGACCGTGCTGGTTCTGGACCGCAGGGTCCCCGTGGCCGAACTCAAGCCCGTCACGGGTAAGTCGTCCAGCGGAAAGCTTCTCGCTCTGGAGCGAAAGGGCGTCATTCAATTGGGCAGCGGCAAGATTTCTGAGAAGTTCTTCAAGGAAAAACTCAGCGGCAAGCGCGCGAGGGTTTTAGACGCGCTGTTAGAGGAGAGGGAAAAGGGACGGTGAGGTTCTGGGATGCCTCGGCGATCGTGCCTCTAGTTGCGTTAGAGAAAGAAACCGGCGATTGCCGGACCCTTTTAGCCGAAGATCGCGACATCGTGGTTTGGCTATTGACGCCCGTGGAGGTGATATCAGCATTGACCCGCAGGTTAAGAGAAAAGTCTCTCAAATCCAATGAGTTTAGCAGGGCCAAAGAACAACTCGCCGTTTTAGAGAAAGCTTGGTCCGAGGTTATCTCCGTAGAGCGAGTCCGGGAACGCGCGCGGCGTCTGCTGGAAACGCATCCCCTTCGGGCAGCCGATTCTTTGCAACTCGCCGCTGCGCTCCTGACCGCGGAAGAGAACCCCCAAGGCTTCCCCTTCGTCACTTTGGATCGGCGTTTGGGCGGCGCCGCGGAAAAGGAAGGTTTTCAGGTTCTAGGAGTCTGACGGCTCTTGTCCACCGCACTCAAAGCCTTCGTATTATTTTTCGCACTGCTGCTTCCCCAACCTCGACAGGGTCAACAGTTATCAGCAAGACAGTTGCCAGTAGCCAGATAGGATTTTTCTTCGTCATGGATTTCGCTCCTGCATTGGGCAGGTAATTGATCACTGACAACTGAGCGCTGTCATCTATTCGCATGAATCCCCGCGCCGGTCAGGTAATCATACAGATTGGCGATGTTCATCTGCATCACCCGCGGCGCCATGCCGTCCTGACCGACATCCATCGGGTAGCGATCGGTCATGGCAGTGAGATTGGTCAGGCACTGCTCTTTAGTCATCCCTCGCTGAATGCCGCCACGGACGTAATCCACCCACTCGCGGACATATCCCCCTTGCTCGTTCAGATATCGCTTATCGCACACCGGGCCGTGACCTGGAACGAAGGTATCCTCCTTAAGGCCGCGCAAGGACTCCAGCGCCTTTAACCAGTGGTCTGGATTACCCTCCTGTATCCAGGTTTGCACCTTGCAGAAAATATTGTCGCTGGTGAAGACAACGCCCTCTTCCTCGACGATCACCGCGGCCTGATAGGGCGTGTGGCCGGGCATGTGAACCATCCGAAAGGTGTGGTTTCCCACATGGAGTCTCATCTCATTCTGGAACGTGATGACCGGCAGATTGGGTTTATAACTTTCCAAAAGTTTTGATTCCTCCGGACCAAAAGAAGCCACCCGCGCCACATGGGCGGGCAGATCTATGCCAAGAATCCTCGCTCGCACCCCTTCGTGAGCAACTACCGGGACGTCAAAAAAAGCGTTTCCCGTCCAGTGATCCCCATGGGGCTCGGTGTTGATGATGTAGCGCAGTCGCCCGTAGCGCTCGATTTCTCCCCTGAGCCGTAGCGCGTCGCTGGGCTTGTGCGGAGTGTCGATCAGGACTATGCCATCCGAAGTGACGACGAAACCATGATTGGCGCCGCGCAGTCCGGTTTCGGCAAAAACGTTTGCTGTAAGCTGCTCCATGGTTCACCTTCCATTTGTGAGGAGAAAGTTCAAACCGTTCAACCCCCTCCGTATATCCTCCCCCGCGACGCGGGGGAGGAAAAAAGGTGGGGGATTGAGCAAAGCGCAGCGGTTGAACGACTTGAACGCTTTGAACTTCTTACCAAACCCTTTTTATCTGCTTCAGTCGATTACCGTGATTTCCTCTATCGGAAACTGCGTGGTCACCTCCGGCCCTTTTTCCGTCACCACCATCATTTCTTCCAACCTCACTCCCCACTGCAGCGGCTTGCCATGTTGTGTTTCCAGGGCAAAGCTCATCCCGGGTTGAATCGTCACAGGAAAGTCGAGGGAGTAAATCCGGGATATCACCGGCGTGTCGTACTGCGCCAGGCCGAGGCCATGGCCCCAGAGATTCGCCGCCGCCTGATCTTCTTCTTTGTATCCCCAGGTATCCATCGCCGAAGGCCACACTTCGGCGATCTCTTTCGTCGTCGCCCCCGGCTTTACCTTTTCAATGGCGGCATAGAGCCACTCGTAGGCGATCTTGTAGTAGTCCCGTTGCTCTTGCGTCGGCTTTTTTCCCACGCAGTAAGTGCGGTACATACAGCTCTTGTATCCGTTCCAGGTGACCGCCGCCATGTCGATGATCACGAGGTCGCCCGGCTGAATGATGCGGTCGGAAAAGTGGCGCCAGTTGGGCCAACTGTTAGGCCCTGAGGAGACGATAATGTCTTCGACATCCTCGATGCCCGGGATTTTATAGAGAAAATTCATGGCGAAGGCGGTGATCTGATGCTCCTGCATCCCGGGTTGGATGAAGCGGGAAATGGCCGAGTGGCAGGCATCGCAGATGGCGGCGACGACGCGCATCGCTTCCAGTTCATCGTCGCTTTTAATCGCCCGCGCTTCGACCATGGGGGAGGCGCCGTCGGTCCAGTTGAGCCCAGCTTCTTTGAAGGCGTTGATCATGTTGAGATCGATGAAATCGACACCTAGGGGAGCCTTCTCGACCTTATATTTCCTCATCTCCTCGACGATGGCATCGGTGAATTTTTTCACCTGCTGGCGCGACGCGCCGCCCACGGCCCCCTTGATCCAAGAGTAGGCATAGCGCACGTTGTCCCGAGGAATCCAGGGGCAGTGCCGGTTGATCTGCGTGCCGATGTCCCCCTGCTCGAAGAGCACGGGCTCAGCCCCTTCGCAGAGCAGCGCGTAGCGCAGTCCCGGCTTTAAGCGACACCAACCCGGGGTGACCGTACTCGTGATGTAGCGCACGTTTTCATCGTACATCGCCAGTATGGCGCCTAAATTGTTCCGTTTCATCGCTTCGCGGGCGCGACCTAGGCGATATTTTCTCAGCCGATCCCAGTTGATGCGTTGCTGCCAGTCGGTGCCGACAAGCCCGAAATTAGCCGTGCTGCGTGTGACCATGGTTTACCTCCGGCAATAACTTTAAGGTTTATGCAAACGTTCAAATCGTTCAACTTAGCGCGGCTACGCCGCAACCAAAAGAAAAATGGATGTCACCACGAAGCACTCGAAGAGCACGAAGGAAGAAAAATTTTTAAGATGCGATGCACTCATTGTTATCCGATCTTCGTGTCCTTCGCGGTGAGAAACTATTAAGAAGTTCATTGGTTAGTAGACATTCGACAACCCAGGGGCGAGTCCTGGAAAGCGCGCCCATGCGAACGTGAAGCAGGCGGCCAGGCCAAGCCGTTGGCTTAATCGCCCTTGGGGTGGACCGGGTGGTGGCCCATGAGGCACTGACCCATTGGCCGCGCTTGGACGGGCTTGCCCCTTGGGTTTTGCGCAACACAATTTGTCAAGATACTTATAAACTCCTTAGTAACTTGGCGAATTTCGCGAGCCGATCTTTTGTAAAACTTCCCGATTGACCAGAGAATAGGGCAGTTCGCCCTTGAGTACGCTTACCACCTGCCCCACGGCGCGCCGCCTCATGTCCACGCGTGACTGCTCGGAGTACCAGGCGGCGTGCGGCGTTAAAATAACATTGTGGAGCCGGAATAGAGGATCATCGAGCGATGGCGGCTCCACTTCCAATACATCCAGCGCCGCCCCGGCGATTCGTCCCGCCTCCAACGCGCGATACAAAGCCGCCTGATCGACGATTTTTCCCCTTGCCACGTTGATCAGGTAAGCCGTCGGTTTCATCTTCATCAAAGCCTCGTCACCGATCAGCTTCATAGTTTCTTGATTGAGCGGGACATGAATTGAAAGGAAATCAGACTCTTTTAGGAGCCTGTCGAAATCCGCCTTCTCCACTCCCGTCGCGCGAAGAACCTCTTCAGAAACATAAGGATCATAAGCCAAAACCCGCAGCCCGAATCCTTTTGCCCGAGCGGCCACGGCGGAACCGATGCGACCGATGCCTAAAAGCCCGAGAATTTGTCCCCGTATCCGCGTCAGACGCGGCACATGAGTAAAATCCCAGCCCTTCTCCCGCGCAACCCTGGCGCTGGGAAAAAGACCGCGGGCCAAAGCCAGCAGGAATGCCATCGCCTGGTCCGCCACTTCGTCGATGCAATAATCGCTCGTGTTGGCCACCATGATGCCCTGCTCCGTAGCCGCCCCCACCGCCACGTTATCGACGCCGATGCCGAAGCGCACGATCACCCGGCAACGTTTTAGACCCTTGATCACCTGCTCCGTCATGGGCACATAGGTATTCAAAATGGCGTCGGCATCGCGGCAGAGGTCTAGGGTGTCTTCCTCGTCCCGACACTGAGCGACAACGAGATCGGCTTCCATGCGGCGAAAAAGCTCTTCTTCTTCAGCCATGGAAGAAAACAGGTGATCGGTGACCACGACTTTTTTGCGGGCCATGAGTTTAATTCTCGTTCGTCAATCCTTTAGCCAGTCGAAGGGGCGTCACCATGTTTCGAATCAGGCACGACCATCCATTGATCAAATGCTAAATTCTTCGGGTGCGGTTGACGTCGCGACATCGAAGGCATTCAACGTGCAAGCGAGCATTGCGTAATAACCTATGGTCGCCGTCAATTCGACCAGTCCCTGTTCTCCCAAGCGCGCGTAAAGGGCTTGAAAAGTAGCCTCACTAGCGCGATGGGAGCGCAGGAGTTCGTGAACGTAACTGATCACCTGCGCGTCTTCGGAGGAAAAATGCTCCGGCCCCTTTTTCTGATGGATCGACCGGATGGTTTCGAGTGAAAGGCCCACCTGTTGCCCGTGATTCACATGCGCCCCCCATTCATGCTTGCAATCAAACTCTCGCGCGGTGGCCAGCGCCGCAAGCTCCAAGAGCCGCCGCTCGAGAGTCGATTCAAAGCGCACATAGCTTCCCAGATGGGCGGTTCTTAGCGCGAGTTGCGGGCTATGCAGGAGGGCCAACCAGGGCCCGCCTACCACGCCGCGGCTTCGTTGGATGGTGTCGTAGATGGCGCGATCTTGCGGCGCCAAACTTTCCTTGCTGTCGACGGTGGCGATTCGCGCCATGTGTTTTCTCCTTGTCTATGACAACTTTTGCTTGAGCCAGGTGGTGATGATTTGCTGGACCTCGTTGCTGACTTGACCGGGCTTGCGACCCATGTGACCGGCGCCGGGAATGAGCCGGACATCTTTTGGACCGCCATGTTCGGTTAATAGGTATATATCCTGGATGGGATGCTGGTCGTCTTCTTTGCCGTTGATGCAAAGTAGCGGCGCCGACGGCTGATCGATGATGCCCTGGGTAAGTAGGGAAAGACTCGGGGCGATCTTTAAGACCTCCTCCAGCGTCTTTACACCAAAAATATAGGAACGGGCGTCGAGCAAGCTCGCCGGCCCCATAAGATACTGCGAGGCGGTTACCGTAAGCGCCGGGCGAAGCCACTCCTCTTGAAAAGTGAGATGGCAGCCGGCGCCCCAGTTGACCGCTCCCTTCAGTCGTTTCGCTTCGATGTAAGCCATCTTTGTCGCCCAGTACCCGCCGAAGCTGCCGCCCATGACCGCGATCCGTTTGCCGTCGATGTCTTTACGCGTTTCCAAATAATCCATGGCGGCGGAAAAAGTCCTCTCGGCGCGCGGTTCTTGACCCAGGCATGGGTTTTCGCCGGCCCCCGGCATATCCACGGTAAAGGTTGCCAAGCCTTCTTTGTGTAGGTATTCGCTGTTGCTCCCACGGTCTTCCTTCCAGCCGTCCACTCCACCCCAATGGAGCACCACGGGCGGTGGCTTCGGCGTTGGCGGAACCTGCAGATAGCCGACGACTTTTTTCCCTTCGAACGGAATCTCCACCCGTTCTAGCGGCGGGTCGAGATAAGGCGCGGCCTTGAGATAGGTTCTAAGCACCCCTTTGTAGCAATTTTTTTTCTCCGAGCTGCTGGGCACCGGGTAGCGCCCGATGCGATAGTACTCATAGGCCTGATAATAGGACTCGCCTGCCGCTTTCTTGTTTCCCTGCTTTTCATACTCTTCCCCCAGCTTTTCATGGCGCGCGCCGATCTTACCCCATTCTATCCCCCAGGGGTCCGAGTCGAGATTCTTGAGGTTTGCGAGCACCTCGTCGATTTCTTCTTTTTTCACACGCTCAAATGGGTTGATTCGGCCGGCGCGGCGCAGGATGTCCGCTTTGACTTCCTCGAAACTTTTCCCCGTAATTGCCATATTTTCCTCCTGCTCTATTGGGCAGACAGCCGACGCTGTCTTGCATTGAGCACCGCAACCGATTAGCAGAAAGGCGCGTCTTAGCGCAAGCCCCGCAGCCGGGGATTGAGGGCCTCGCGTAAACCCTCGCCGACGAGGTTAAAGGCCAAAACCACAACGAGGATGGAAAACCCAGGTATAAAGAACAGCCAGGGAGCGTCGAAGATAAAACCCTTGCCGTCAGCGAGAATGTTACCCCAGGTTGCGTAGGGCGGCTGCACGCCGAACCCCAAGAAGCTCAAGGCGGACTCGGTGAGAATAGCGGAGGCGACGCCGATAGTGGCCGAAACCAGCACCGGAGCGATGGCATTGGGCACCATATGGCGAAAAATGATGCGCCGCTCTGGCAATCCTAGAGCCTTGGCGGCCACCACAAAGTCTTGCTCTTTCAGAGCAAAAAACTCTGCGCGGACAAAGCGCGCGGTGCCCATCCAGCTCGTCAGTCCAATGACGATCATGATGTTGTAGATGCTGGGTGGCAAGAGCGCGACCACTGTGAGAATCAGAAAAAATGTCGGAAAGCAGAGCATGACGTCGGTAAAACGCATAATGAGCGAGTCAATGCTTACCAAACCGATTTTTAGGTCACCGTAAAACCCGGAGATGCCCCCCAGGGCGATGCCGAGGACAACTGAAATGCCGACGGCGATAAAGCCGATGGAGAGCGACACAAACGAGCCCTGAAGCATGCGTGCGAGCACATCCCGACCCAATTCATCGGTGCCGAGCAAGTAGCGCCCCAGAGGAGGCCGGCTCGCCGCCGCCAGCCCATCCACCGCGGCAGCAGTCATGGGCGGCTTGAATTTATCGGGCAACCGCACCACCGCCGGATCCAGAACCACGATCCACTCGGTAAAGACTTTCCCCGCCAACGCGGCGATCAAGAGCAGCAAGAGTACCATCAACCCAATCATGGTAAGCTTATCCCTCTTGAGTCCTTTCCAGAGCTCCCGCATCGGCCCTTCCCCGACCGGCGCTGAACTACCCTGCCCCGAGGCTGTGTTGCGATCGTTGTTTTCCATGCTCGTTATTTCAATCGGATCCGTGGATCGACCACGGAGTAAAGTATGTCGGAGAGCAGCGTTCCGGCCAGCGTTAGCGCTGCAGCGATAAAATTAAGCGTCAAGATCACGGGAAAGTCGCGTGCCAAAATCGCTTCATAGCCCAGGCGGCCCAAGCCCGGCCAGGCAAAAATTTGCTCGAAGATCACCGACCCGCCAATCAGGCCGGGCAGCATCAAGCCGAACATCGTGACAAAAGGCAAAAGGGCGTTGCGCAACGCATGGCCGTAAATGACCTCGTCTTCGGAAACCCCCTTGGCGCGCGCCGTGCGGACGTAGTCCTGCCCGATAACCTCGAGCATCTGCGAGCGGACATAACGGGACAGAATGGCGATGCCGCCGATGGCCGACATCAACGATGGAATCACCAGGTGCCACACCCGATCCATCCAGCGGTACGCCGTTTCCGCATTTTCCATACCGAAGGTTCGCATCCCGATCACCGGAACATTGAAGGTTCCTACGACCCACAGGATCATTAAATAGGATAGGAAAAAACCAGGGATCGAGATAAGTGTATAGGAGACGAATGTCGTCGATCGATCGTAAAGCGAGCCGCGGCGCAAAGCGGCAAAAATCCCAGTGGGAAACGACAGGCTCCAAATGATGAGCGTCGCGCACAAGAAGAGCGGCAGGGAATTGAGAAAACGCCGCCAGATCTTGGGCAGCACGGGTTGGCTGTCCTTAAACGACTTAAGCTCACCGCTAAACAAATCCCGCATCCAGTAGACATATTGGAGATGCAACGGGTCATCGAGGTGAAACGCCGCCCGAATGCGCGCAATATCCTCCGGCTTCATGCGGGGATTGCTCGGATCGACCTCGCTCGGCTCTCCCGGCGCGAGGTGCACCACCGAGTGTGCGATGATGGAGATAATCAACAAGAGAAACAGCCGCTGCACGAGACTTTTGGTAAAAAAGGCAATCATAAAGGGCTCACTTCGAAAAATCCGGTGTGAATTCGAGCTTGCGCCACTTGGTGAAATAATAGTTGATGTTGCCGCTCGGCGTCGGATAGATTTTTACGTAGCGTTCCTTTCCTTCCGCGGTGCGCTCTACGATGACGATTTTTCGGTCCAGCACCCGGGTCGCCAAACCGACGAAGAGAAACGTATAGGGCTGATCCTCCGCAATGACGCGGTGCAGCTCGTGGGTGAGCTCGCGCTGGCGGGTGCGGTCATATTCCTGCCGGATGCGCAGGATCAACTCGTCGGCCTTGGGGTTGTTGTAACCGACAAAGTTCAACTGCTGCGGCCCCGACTGACTCGAGTGAAAGATTTGATAGATGTCGGGATCGATGCCCATGCTCCAGCCCAGGATGGTGGCGTCGAAGGATCCTGTATTGATGAAATCCTTCAGGAAAACCGCCCATTCGAAGAACTGCGTGTTGCATTTAACGCCGATCTTCTTCCACCCGTTCTGCACGATGGTCATGATGTTTTTGCGGATGGGATTGCCGCTGTTGGTGATTAGGTTGAACTCGAACAACTTGCCGTCTTTTTCCAGCCAGCCTTCCTTATTGGGCTTCCAGCCCGCCTCTTCCAGCAGGCGGCGTGCGCCCTGGGGATCGTAGGGAAGCGGCTTGACCTCCGGATTGTACCATTCGGTGTTTTGCGGAAAGGGTCCCGTCACTCGCCGACCTTCGCCGTACAAGAGATACGTAATGAGCTCGTTGACGTTGATGGCCATACCCAGCGCCCGCCGCACCCGTGGATCGGCAAACAGAGGATTGCGGTTGTTGTAGCCGACATAGGAATAGCCGAAGCCGAGACTGGAGAAAGACTGGTACGCTGTGTCCTGCTTATAGCGCACCACCTGATGCGGCAGGGCCGTATAATAATCGATGGCTCCGGTGCGAAATTCGACTTCCTGTGTCAGCAGATCCGGCACGATGCGAAAATAATAATCCGCGTACTCGGGCGCTCCATCCCAATAGGCTTCGTTACGTTTCAAGTGGACGAACTCATCGGTCTGCCACTCGACGAAACGGAAGGCCCCGGTTCCCACGGGGCGACGATTGAATTCGCTCTCCCGCAGTCCGAAAGCCGCCCGCGCCTCCTCTGATAAACTGCGCCGCTCCATTTCCTTCGCCAGCACCTGATCATTCAATAGATGCTCCGGCAAGATGCCCATGGTCCACGAATAAATGGCCGGCGAGTGGAGCCGCTTGTAGATGACTCGCACCGTGTGCCGGTCAATGATCTGAACCTCCTTGATCGGCTCGAAATCCGATGTCCGGGGCGAGAGATTTTTCGGGTTCATGATCGATTCATAGGTGAACTTGACGTCGCCGGCATCGAACTCATGGGCGTCATGAAAGCGTACGCCCTTTCGCAATTGAAAGAGAATGATCGGGTTGTGCTCCCCCACCGCCAGCAGCTCCTTCCAGCGGGGGCGGAGTTTTTCGAGCATTGTCGGTTGCGGGCTGGAGAGATGTTTTTCGTAGGGAAAGCCGTCGAAATAGCCTTCTCCCAGAATCGGCTTGAGGCGGGTAAAAAAGTCTTGATCTACTTCACTGAGTGAAAAAGCGATGCGCTCCGGTACCCGCACGGCGATCTCGATTGTGCTGATTTTCGGCTTGCCGTCGCTTCCCTTTTCCCGCAGCGGTATTTTTTCTATACGCTCTTTCGGTGGCACGAGTCGCATTTCCCGGAGGATCGCTTTGATCTCGGGGTGCTTGCCGGTATGCAGGGCCCGCTGTATCTGCCGCATGATTTCGGCTCCGCTGACAACCGCCCCGTTGGCCAACCGCTTGCCCGGATTGACCAGCAGATAAGCCTCCTCGGTGATTTGCCATTCGGTGGCGAGCCGGCCGCGAAGCGCCAGCTTATCGTCGTAATCCAGCAGCCCGTCGAAGACCAGAGCAACGATCCCGCTGCTTGCGGAGTCGGCGTTTAAAATAGGGTTGAGAATTTTGGCATCCGCGATGGACGCCTCGACATAGGTGCGCAGGCGATTGGGATTGCCGGCGGTTTGCTTTTCGTAGGTGGGAACCCAGCCGAAGGATTGGATTAGGGCCAGAATAAAAAGTAGCGGCACAATGATCAATAAGCGCTTAAGCAACATGCCGATGACTCATGATCGTGCAAAGCAGAGACCCCCTCGACCTCAATGCTGCCGCCTCAAAGCGTCATCCCCCGAGGGCTTCGAGCGGAATCTCTTTGGCGTGATGCGGTTTGTCTTGCCTGAACAGCTGGGATTCAAGCGTGATGTTCAATTCCGGCTTTTCGAAGCGAATTTGCAGGCGCTTGGCCTGGGGCGGAGACTCGATCAAAATCCTCCCAGGAAAAAGCCCGGCCGATGTCGCCGCGTAGTCGGTGAAGTGCGCCATTAACTCCACCTGCCCCAAGGCATTGAGGCGTTCCCATTTCGTCGGAATCGCAAGTTGGGATTCGAAAGCGACGCGATCTCGCCTGCCGCCGTTAGAGGAAAAGACAAGAACGTTGCCGACCAGCGTCGCGGGAAGCCCATGCTCCACTGGAGGCAACCCCAGGAGCAACGCCGTGATCTCGTCCAACTCCAGGGGAATCTGAGTATAGCGCAGCAGGTTCTCTTTCGAACGCTGCCCGCGCAGAAAAAGGCCCTCTCGCGGATGATAACCGATGATTTCCTTCTCGTTCACCGTGACGATCAGAATCGCGCCCAACAAGGTCAAGGTTTCCAACCGCAAGCGATCGGGACGTTGCACCAAGATGGCTTCTTGAAAACCGCTCTTACCTTCGGGACCCGAATAATCAACGCGCGCCAGCGTGCGCACCGAGCGAAACTGCTCCCGGCGTTGGGCGATGGAGTTGAGAAGTTCGGCGGCGTCCCACTGCTTGACGGGACCCTGGGCTGGAGGGGGCGGAGTGATACTGGTGGCGCAGCCGGTTAGAACCCAATAGAGCGCCGCCGCGAGCAGAAGCATAGGTTGCGGGCAAGTCGAGGATCGCGACCGGCTACGGCGGTTCAAATCTTTTTCTCCAAGCGCTGAATCTTCTCGCGAATTCGCTTGATTTGGTCGTTTTCTTTCGATCGCTTCAGCGCCGCGCGATAACGCGCGAGGGCGCCATCGAGCTTTCCGATTTTTTCATAGGCATCGCCGAGATGCTCTATAATCGTTGGATCGTCCACCGTGATCTCCACCGCCCTTTCCAACTGCTCCACGGCTTTTAAGTAATCCCCTTTTTGGTAGTAAACCCACCCCAGGCTGTCGATGTAAAAACCGTCGTTGGGCTCGATCTTAAGCGCCCTGAGAATTAAGTTTTCTGCCTCGTCGAGGTGGATCCCCATTTCCGCCCAGGTGTAACCGAGATAGTTGAGCGCCGGCGCATTTTGCGGGTTCAACTCGATGGCTTTTTTCATGCTCGCGATGGATTTTTCCTTGCTCTTGTTCTCGTCGTGGAGCGCCCCCAGTTGAAAATGGCCCTGGTCGTTTTTAGGGTCCAGCACAATGAATCGCTCCACCGCTTGAATAGCTTGGGGATAATCCTTTACCTTGCGGTACAGAGAACCCAGAAAGGCATAGATCTCTTTGTGATCGTTTTTCTTTCGCAGGGCCGCTTGCAACGCGTCGATGGCTTTTGGGGTTTGTTCTCGTCGATCGTAGATATAGGCGGCTTGAATACGCGAGTCGACAAACCAGTCACTTTTCTCCGCGATGCTCGTGAACGCCTCCAACGCCTTCTCATCGGATTTTAACTCCGCGTAGGTCGCCCCGAGATAGTATCGCGCTCGATCGTTTGCGGGATCCCCGCCGAGCACTAGATTGAATTCCGTAGCGGCCCTCTCATAATCGCCTTTTTCAAATGAGATGAGGCCGATCTTGATTCGCGTTTCCCGGGGGTCCGCTTCGGCGCCCTCCAGCTTCTCAAATTGACTTAGTGCCTCGTCCAATTTGTTCTGACCGACAAAGAGTTCGCCCAATCGCTTGCGCGCCCAGACATTTTGCGCGTTGACTTTTAACAATCGCTGGTAGGTCTGGATGGCATCTTCTGTCTTGCCTCCCAACTCGTAAACCAGAGCCAGATCCATCAATGCCGGCTCAGATCTTGGATTGAGCTCCAAAGCCTTGCGGTAGCTCTGCTCGGCCGCCAGATAGAGCTTGGTTTTGACCTGTACGCGCCCCAAATAATAATGCCCCAATAAGGAGTCCGGGGCCACTTTCAACAGCTCTTCCAAACTCTTTGTGGCTTTGGGGTAATCCTCCACCTGGAGGTAAAGCGCCCCAAGGTAAAGCAGCGCTTCCTGATTATTTGGTTCGAAATTAAGGACTTCGTTATACTCTTTGAGACCCTTATGACTTTCCCCCAGGGACGAATAGAGGCCCGCGAGAAGTAGACGGTGCTCGACTCTTTTGGGGTCGTTGGCTGTCGCCGCCTCCGCTTCCACCAAGGCTTTCTTCAAATCCCCTTTTCTCAGGTAAAGCGTCGCCAAGCGAAATCGCAGAAAGGCATCGGACGGGGTAGCCTCGGCAGCCGCTTCGAACTCCTTCAGCGCCGCTTCGAAATCCCCTTCGCTGAGAAGGAGATGACCCTTCAGAAAGTGGGCAAGACCTCTAGCTTCAGCAGGAATCTCTGTCTTTTTTTCCTTCTTAAACGGGCTCTCCGGGGTCCAGACAAGGCCTTCGGGAGGCAGCTTCGGTTCGGGCGGGGAAGCCGCGCAACCGGCCAGGACCAAAAGGCCAAGGAAGACAGAGAAATACCGTATAGCCATCGCATGAAGGGTTAACATACTCGCTACAAGTGGTCAATGAAGCTTTTAGTCAGCACCGGGCAAACTTCATTAGCCGGGATAATTATGCTAATGCTCTTGGCATCAACACGCAATAGTGCTGATGCTTGGTTTTTCTTGGCTTGATCTTATGACCGAAAAAGCAAAAAGCTCGCTCGAGAAGGAGATTGCGGGACTGCGCCGACTGATTGATACGCACAATCACCATTACTATGTCCTAGACGACCCGCTGATCACCGACGCGGAGTACGATCGGCTATTTCGACGCCTTGCCGAACTGGAGAAACAGCATCCCGAGTTCGCCTCATCGGATTCGCCAACGCAAAAGGTTGGAGCGCCGCCCCTGGAGAAATTCAAAACGGTGCGACACAGCCTCCCCATGTTGTCGCTCAACAACGCCAACGAGCAGTAGGAGGTGCCGAAAACGCAAAATCTAGCTACTGAGCCTCTGAAGCTATCGGATTCAATGGGTTGCAAACCACTGCTTACTCACATGGAAGAGTTCATAATGGTACTTGCAGGGCGTAGTATTAGCTTGATCATGTCTACTCCGCGGCTTAGCCGCAGTCTGTTCGGTATAGGAGACCACAATGACCTATCTCGCCGTTATTGATGTCGAGACTACGGGTCTCAATCCCTACAGATATGACCGCATCATCGAAGTGTCTGCCTTGGTGATGCAGCTTGATGGCAAAATAATTCGAGAGTTCGTGACTCTTATAAATCCCGAACGTGACATCGGCCCAACGAGCATTCATGGCCTCACCGCGAGTGACGTCGTAAAAGCCCCTCGATTCGTAGAAGTTGCTGGCATGCTTCTCGAAGTACTTAGTGACTGCGTAGCGTGGGCAGGGCATAACATCCGCTTTGATCAGTCATTCCTCTCGGCAGAGTTTGGCCGCTTTGGGATTACGTTCCCTAACGGTCCGACCATTTGTACAATGAACTTAGCGGGCGGAGGCACTCTCACCACCTGCTGCAAAGACTACGGTATTACCTTCGAAGGCGATAAACACACGGCTCTGCATGACGCGCGCGCAACCGCGCAGCTATTGGCTATACTTCTCCGGGACGCTCCTCAGCAAGCGTCTAAGATTATGCACTTGACACCGATTACGTGGCCTAATGTTACAAAGTACCCTGTATACCTTCTAACACGAGACGAGGCGCGGAGAAAGCTAGCCGAGCCGCCGACATATCTACAAAAGCTATTCGCAAAAGCAGAGAACGACTTGCTTCCTGAGACCGATGACGGCGCCATGCTGGCCTACATCGCCTTGCTCGACCGTGTGCTTGAGGATCGGCAAGTGGATCCTATGGAGGCGCAATCCTTGATTGACCTTGCTGCACGATGGGGCATTGCAGGTCACCGAATCCAAAAGGCTCATCGGGAGTATCTGCGGCAGTTGACACGAGTAGCGTGGGCTGACGGAGCTATAAGTGACACCGAACGCCGCGATTTGCGTCAGGTTGCTTTCTTACTTGGGATCAATGATAGCGAGTTTGATGAGATACTAGAAACAGACTCGCGGTTATTGTCGCAAGAACCGAAAGAGGTTCGACCGTTTTTTGAACCGGTTGGCCGAGAGGAACTATCTGGAAAATGGGTGTGTTTCACCGGGGAGTCCCAATGTCGCCACTTGGGGCAACCGATCACCCGAGAGATGGCAACAGAACTGGCAACAAACCTGGGCATGATTGTCGTGGAATCGGTGACCAAGAAATTACACCTGCTGGTTGTTTCTGACCCGTTATCGCAATCCGGAAAGGCCAAGAAGGCACGCAAGTTTGGAATCCGCATTATGCATGAGATATTTTTCTGGAGGATACTCGGTATCGAGGTTTAAAAGAATCGGAGAATTTAAACGCTAGCCACATCACCATGATGAAAACTCGGTCTTTATTGTTTGGAGTCCCCGTTGATGAACTTACAGAGACACAGGCCGCATCGGAACTGTCCGAGCTGGCGCAAATAATCGCCGATCACGACCGACTTTATTACACGCTAGATGCACCCGAGATTTCGGATGCAGAGTACGATGAGTTGCGTCGGCGAAACGATGCGATAGAGATTCGGTTCCCCAAGCTTATATTGCGCAATAGCCCTTCGCATAGAGTGGGTTCAGAACCGTCCAACGCTTTTAAGAAGATCCGCCACGCAGTACCCATGACGTCGTTGGACAATGCTTTCACAGTAGAGGACATTAGTGACTTCGTCGGGACAATTCGAAACTTCATTATTGAGTTAAAGGCACCAAACGAACCTATCGATCTCGTCGTCGAACCCAAGATTGATGGTTTGTCTTGCTCGCTTCGATATGAAAAGGGCCGATTGGCATATGGAGTGACCCGAGGCAATGGCATTGAGGGTGAAGATGTAACTGCCAACGTGAAAACCATTGATGACATCCCTCGTCGATTGAAAGATTCTAACTGGCCCGCAGTTGTGGAAATACGTGGCGAAGTATATATGACCGACACCGACTTTGAACATCTAAACCGGCAACAGCAGGCTTTGGGTCCGAAAGCCAAGATTTTCAAAACTCCAAGAAACGCAGCAGCCGGAAGCTTGCGACAGAAAAATCCCGCTATTACCGCGAAACGTCCTCTTCACTTCTTCGCGTATGCATGGGGTGAAAGTTCCTCGCCCTTCGCGGATACCCAATGGGAAGCGCGTGATGCACTACGCCAGTGGGGATTCAAGCTAAACGAACCTTCAAAGTTGATTCACGTCGATGATAGAAACTGCTCGCCTTTATTAACTTACTACGAGAGTATCGAATCCCAACGGTCTTCCTTCGAATTCTCGATTGATGGCGTTGTGATCAAAGTGAACCGCCTCGACTGGCAGGACCGTCTAGGCGCCGTAAGCCGAGCACCACGTTGGGCAATCGCATGGAAATTTCCAGCCGAACGCGCACAAACGGTTCTTCGCGAAATAAATGTGCAGATTGGACGCACCGGGAAAGCCACTCCCGTCGCAAACCTCGCTCCGATAAAAGTTGGCGGTGTTAAAGTATCGCGGGCTACGTTGCACAACCAGGATGAGATTGAACGAAAAGACATTCGCGAGGGAGATACTGTCATAATACAGCGGGCGGGCGACGTGATTCCCCAAGTGGTTGAGGTGGTTAAGGAACTGAGGCCCGAAAATAGTGTTCCTTTTGCCTTCCCGCCGCGTTGCCCGGAGTGCAATAGTCTACTTACGCGTAAACCGGACGAAGCGGACACATATTGCACTGGTGGTTTAGTGTGTCCTGCGCAGGTAAAGGAACGACTACGTCATTTTGCGTCAAGGAATGCGCTCGACATTGAAGGTTTAGGAGAGGAAAGCATCGATCTTTTTTATGAGAAGAACCTCATCCGTACCCCCGTCGATATTTTTACGTTAGAGGAAAGGGATAAACAATCGCAAGCGCCCATTTCAGAATGGAAAGGCTGGCGCGAGAAAAAGAAGGGCGGGGAGAAAAAACGGGTAACGAATCTCTTCAACGCCATTAATCGCGCACGAACCATTTCTCTAGACCGATTCATTTATGCCCTCGGCATTAGGCAGGTTGGCGAAGCAACAGCGTGCTTGCTGGCTCGTCACTACGGTTCATTAACGAATTGGCGTACTAGCATGAACCGAGCTATCAACCCAGAATCCAATGCAAGAACCGAATTGACCTCAATCAACGGTGTTGGCGACAAAATGGCAGAAGACCTTGTGGCGTTCTTTAGTGAAGCACAGATGCAGGATTTGCTCGATCGACTCACGAAACCCGTCGGTAACAGAGACCCGCTGCTGAAAGTGACGGATTTTGAGTTAATGAGCATTAACAGTGTAATTGCAGGGAAAACGGTCGTGTTCACCGGCAAATTGGAAAAGATGACTAGATCAGAAGCCAAAGCTCGTGCGGAAAGACTAGGCGCAAACGTTTCCAGTTCCGTGTCGAGAAAAACCGACTACCTAGTGGCCGGGCCGGGCGCGGGATCTAAGGCCAAGGAAGCTCGTGAGCTTGGGATAAAGATTCTGACCGAGGAAGAATGGTTAGAATTAATCGGAGAGGCATAAAAAGCATCTGAATTTTCACGTAACATAACCTGGAGTTATCGTCATATTTCCTACCAACGGCTCAATGAGAATCTATCCTGGTCAAAGTGCGCGAGATTGGCCCGAGGGTGGCAAAAAGCATCGCGCAATTTTTCGCGCAAGATGAAAATCGCGAGGTCGTTGAAAAGCTGATAAAGGCTGGCGTCCGTTTTACCGTCACCCCGAAAAAAGCCGGGAAGCTCGCCGGCTCGACTTTCGTTTTGACCGGCGCTTTGGAGAGCCTGTCACGGGTGGAAGCGCAAAAACGAATAGAGAATATGGGCGGCCGATTGAGTACTAACGTAAGCCGCAATACGACTTACGTGGTGGCCGGCGCCGATCCCGGCTCAAAACTCAGAAAGGCCCGGGACCTGGGAGTCCGGATCCTCAACGAAGCAGAGCTGTTGGGTTTGCTTGAAGGCAATTAGTAACGGTCGCGGCGCGGGGGTCGACCACCACCGCCCCCGGGACGCGGGGCCCGCGGCGCCTGTGGCCGGGCTTCGCTGACCACGATATTGCGGCCCTCGAACTCAGTGCCGTTCAGCGCCGTGGTCGCCCGCTGAGCCTCGTCATCCGAGGTCATCTCCACAAAACCGAAGCCTTTGGAGCGCCCGGTGAATTTATCGGTGATGATTCGCGCGCTCACTACCGAACCGTGCTGCCCAAAATGTTGCTGGAGCCTTTCCTCAGTTACCGAGTAGGGAAGGTTCCCGACGTATAATTTTGCCCCCATCTTGGCCCTCCTTGTTGGATGAACGATTGCTCGCGTCTCGGGATCGACTTCTCCAAAGGGCAGGGCCTCAAACGGTCTCGCTCATGGGAACCCTCTCGCGGCGCGCTCTTCGGTAAAATCACCCTGGCAAAACCGGCGCCAGCCTACCTAAGGTGCCCGGCGCTTGTCAAATCTATCGCGGCAGAGCGGAATCAGGTCGATTGATATTGCGGGATTCCGAGAGGTAGTCTAAGCAAGGCTGAGAATATGAAAGCAACGCATGATCACGTCAGAGCGCAACTCCAAATTCAGGGGAGGGTGCAGGGAGTTTTCTTTCGCGCATCGACGGTGTCACAAGCCCAGGGCTTTGGGGTCACGGGTTGGGTGATGAACGCGGCCGACGGTTCCGTAATCGCGGTGGCTGAAGGCCCGCGGGATGCAATCGAAAAACTCATCAAGTGGTGCCGGCAGGGTCCTTCTGGTGCCCTGGTGGATAAAGTGGACGTGGAATGGCAGGCCCCGACCAACGAGTTTCAAGGCTTTCGCATTAAAAGGTGATTGACACCTTGCGCGCTCAGAGTCAAAAACATTTGTCGTTAGCTCTCTCGAAAATAGAAGGGGGGCCTTGGAACAAGCCCCCCTCAAACAACTCTCTCAGGTCGTTGTGTGGACGATATTTAATCCTTCGGCTTATCCGGCTTTTCCGGCTCCGGAGTCTCCTGCGCATAACTCACCGGCGCGGACAAATTAAGCATCGAGCCGAAAAGATTAAGGCCCAGGACGACGGCCAACGCAATGGCAAACCTTTTCATTATTTCACCTCCCTTCAAAATGTCATCGAATGGCCAGCATATCCGCAAGTGGTATGCCACTCGAGAATCACTCCTTCCATTGGAAGATTATCTTTGAAAGTTAAGTAGTTTCTTTTAAACGGAGTGGTTCCAAATCCGTGCCCGACTGCGGTATTTCTCGGCAGTTTTGGACCAATTGCAGCGAACTTGTGGAATTATAAGAGCATTAACTATGTTGTAAATAACTACACTACGCAGTATTATGCCACACCCTTGACGAGCGGATAAATCTTCTTCGTTCCCAATCCGTTTATTTTTAAAGATTTATCTTAGCTGAAGAGGGCGTTGCCATGGGTATGAGGATTGCTGCTATGATCGACGAACGCCGATGAACCTTGGAACGAAACTCATAGTCTCGTTGGTCGCCGCCATCGTTGTGATAATGACAGCCCATGGCTATGTCAGCATCCAGCAAGACCAAGAGAACGTGGAGCGGGAACTGAGAGTCGGCATGCGCGCGTTCTCGCGCACGGTACAATTTCAACTTAGCCGCTCTTATGGTGCGCAGCGCGATCTCAAGTCGACCCAGCAGTATCTGGATATTACGGCTCCCAGAGGCAATATCCACGGTATCGTCGTTTACGATCGCTCCGGCGAGATCGTCGCTCGCTCGGCTTCCATTCGTTACGCAACCGACTTTCCCGAGTTAGATCCGGCCTCCATTTCGAATTTGGCTCCCCGCTCCGTTCTGGCGGACGGCATTGGCATTGACGGCTATATTCGAGAATATCCCCTGCTGATATATTACCGCATCGAACCGTTATTCGATTCGGCCAACCAGCTCGCCGGCGCCTTTGTACTGGCGCGCCAGGGCTACCGGGTCTTTGCCAGCATCGAGCGCAGGCGCAATCGCATTATGATCACGACTTCGATTTTGGTCGTTCTCCTGTCGCTGTTGATCCTGCTCATCGTGCGACGCAGCGTGATCCGCCCGATTCACGATTTAGTTCGGCGCATTCGCGAGATCGGGGAGGGCCAATGGGAGCAACGCATCCCTATCTCGGGAGGTGACGAGATCACGGCTTTGGCGCGCGAATTTAATCTGATGAGCGAAAAGTTGCAGGACAGTCGGGCCCGTTTAATCGCCGAGCAGCAGGATCGATTGAAACTGGAACAGGACCTTCGCCATAATGAAAAATTAGCTTCGGTCGGTCGTCTCGCGGCGGGGCTGGCCCATGAGATCGGCACGCCCCTTAACATCATCGGCGGCCGGGCGGAATACCTGCAGCGCCGCCCGCGCAGCCCGACTGAGCTAAATGAAAACCTCCAAATCATTCGATCGCAAATGGATCGAATTGCCGGAATTGTGCGGCGTCTTCTGGAGTTTTCCCGGCGCGGGGAACCGGCGTTTCGTCCGGTTGAGATCCCTAAATTGCTGCACAATGTACGAGCCTTACTCGATCATCAAATCAGGCAGCAGCAGGTTCATGTCGAGATTCGAGCGCCTTCCTCCCTGCCCACAATCCAGGGAGATCCTGATTTGCTGCAGCAGGTGTTTCTCAACATCTTTCTCAATGCCCTCGATGCCCTGAAGCCGGGCGGCAATTTGAGCATCCGCGCTGAAACGAGCCGTCCCGGTTCGTTTCCTCAAACAGGGGTCAACGGCGCAACTGGCGTCCAGATTGTATTCGAAGACAACGGGGTGGGTATCGCCCCGGAACATATCGACAATATTTTCGATCCCTTCTTCACCACCAAGGACGTCGGCGAAGGAACGGGTCTGGGATTGTCCGTGAGCTATGGAATCGTGAAGGATCACGGCGGAGAAATCAACGCTGAAAGCGTACCCGGGCAGTACACGCGGTTTAAAATTTACCTTCCGATTAAAGCTGATACGGCATACGACGAGGTCGGACAAGCGCACCATGAAAGTCAACTCTAGCGAAAAACACACCAGACCGGCGCGCATTTTGGTCGTCGACGACGATCGGGCCATGTGTCAGCTCCTTTCCGATTTACTCGAAGAAGAAGGTTTTGACGTGGATGTGGTCCACGACGGCGCCACCGCCGTCGACAAGCATAGATCGAACAATTTCGATTTGACGATTACCGACCTGATGATGCCGAAAATGAAGGGCATCGAGCTCGTAAAAAGCCTGAAAAAATTGGACCCCGAGGCTCTGGTGCTCTTAATTACGGCCTTTGGGACCATTGAGAGTGCCGTTGAAGCGATGCGAATGGGTGCGTTCCATTACGTCACCAAGCCGTTTCGTACGGATGAGATCCTTTTGCACGTGAACCGTGCGTTGGAACAGCGGTCGCTCCGAAAAGAGGTCTTGAGGCTGCGGTCCGAGGTTCACAATCGCTATGGCTTCGAAAATGTTGTGGGCCAAAGCGACAAAATGGTGGCCGTCTTTGGCACCATTCTGCAGATCTGCGATCTTCCGGCCAACGTCTTGCTGGTGGGCGAGAGTGGCACCGGCAAAGAATTGATCGCCCGGGCGATTCACAGCCACAGCAGCCGTAGAGAGCGGCCGTTTATTCCCCTCAACTGCGCGGCCATCCCGGAGACGCTTCTCGAAAGCGAACTTTTCGGATATGTTCGCGGCGCCTTTACCGATGCGCGCAAAGACCGGCGCGGCCTGTTTCAAGAAGCCGACGGCGGGATTTTGTTCCTCGACGAAATCAGCGAGACCCCGCTAAACCTTCAGGCCAAGCTCCTTCGCGTGATCGAGGACAAAGAGGTCCGAGCTTTGGGAAGCAATCAAGCGGAAAGGGTCGACACTAGGATCGTCTCGGCGTGCAACCACGATCTAGAAAGCTTGGTGCAGGAAGGTCGGTTTCGCCAGGATCTTTTCTACCGGCTCAACGTCATGCGTATTGATCTGCCTCCCCTACGGGAAAGAGTGGCGGATATTCCCCTTCTGGTGAATCATTTCCTGCGAAAATTCGCGGACCGAAGCAGACGAGATTTGGCAGGCATTGAACCGGAAGCGCTGGCGGCGCTGATGAGCTACCGCTGGCCCGGCAACGTGCGCGAACTGGAGCATACAATCGAACGGGCGGTTCTTCTCGGTAACGGACCCACGATCGGCTTAAGAGATCTTTCACCGCAAATCCTAATGAGCCCGGCCAGCGAGCCGCCTTTGGCGGCCGCCGTCGCGTCGGGCTACACGCTCAAGGATTTGGAAAGGGCCTATATTATGAGGATCATCGACAATACGAAAGGGAATAAATCCGAAGCCGCAAAGATTCTCGGCGTCGATCGCACAACTCTCTATCGCAAGCTCGAGGAATACAAAGTCAAGACTTAGGGTCTTTTTCCGCCGCCACGGCCAGGTGATAAATCTCTTTCTTCGAGGCGCCGTACTTTTCTCCAAGAATCTCCGCAATCTCCTTGACCCGCACTCCGTCCGCCCGAAGTTTGGATATTTCCGCCCTGAGATCGCCTTGGGCGACGGGCGGCTCGCCCCGCGAGCCGCGGACGACCAGTGTCACCTCTCCGCGGATTTCGCCTTCGGCTAGCCTTTGCATCACCTCGCTCACCGGACCGCGCAAGAATTCTTCATGAATCTTGCTGATCTCCCGCGCCAGAACGATCTCGCGATCACCCAAAATCTCGCAAATATCGTCCAGCGATTGACGCAGCCGATGGGGTGCTTCAAAAAAAACCAGCGTCCGTTTTTCTTCCCGATGATCTCGAAGTCTACCTCGACGCTCCTTTTTTTTGGGCGAGAGAAACCCCTCAAAAACAAAACGGTCGGTTGGCAAGCCGCTGGCAGCGAGCACGGCGGTAAGCGCCGACGCTCCCGGCACGGAAACGATTTTGATTCCAGCGCGGCTCGCCTCTGATACGAGCCGGTAACCTGGATCGGAAATGGCGGGTGTGCCGGCGTCCGACACCAGGGCAATGTCGGCTCCCTGCCGTAGCCGGTCCACTAGCATGCGCGCCTTGGTCCGTTCGTTGTGCTCGTGATAGCTGGTGACCGCCGTGCGGATCCCGTAGTGACGCAGCAGCGTTTGCGTGTGCCGGGTGTCCTCGGCGGCGATGAGCGCGACTTCCTTGAGAACACGGATGGCTCGCAACGAAATGTCTTCGAGATGGCCGATGGGGGTGGCGACGATATAGAGCACCCCAACCATCACAGGCCCCAACCGGTGCGCAGCGAGGCACCGAGACGTGGGCAGTAGGTAACGTGAACCGACCCCTTTCGTCTCATCCCTCACCCCTTACTTTTTCATTTTCCCCAGTCTCTCGAATAACGAAAATCCCGATCGATGGTCCGCTGCGACACCTTGGCAATAACCGGCAACCGGCGCTTGAATTGCGAGTTCATAATCCGTCTCGAGATGTCGTCGATAAAGGGCTCGGCGAATCCTGTGGCCATCAACTCGGCGCGCGTATAGCGCTGATCCACCATGCAATAAAGCAGACGATCCACATCGCGATAGCTGAAACCTAACTCGTCTTCGTCTGTCTGACCCACCCAGAGATCCGCCGAGGGTCGCTTCTGCACGATAGCTAGGGAAACTCCCATGGCTTCGGCCAGCGCCCACACCTGCGTCTTGTACAGATCGCCCAACGGATTGATAGCCGAGGCCATGTCACCATAAAGCGTGCCGTAACCAAGAAGCAACTCGGTCTTATTGCTGGTGCCGAGAACTAGAGCGTTCCAGCGCGCCGAGTGATCATAAAGAATCGTCATCCGCTCCCGCGCCATTTTGTTGCCGCGGCGTTTCGCGTCTGCCTCCGGGAAGCATTCAAAGTAGGCGTCGATCTGGGACGTAATGTCGACGGCCAGCGATTCGATGGCGCTTTTTTGCACCACCAGCTCCGCGTGGGCCTGACTGTCGGGATTCGAACTCTTGTAGGGCATCATGATGCCCAAAACGTTTTTCGACCCGAGAGCCTCGGCCGCGAGCAAAGCGCTCAGACTGGAATCCACCCCTCCCGAAAGACCGACCACGACCCTGCGGATTCCGGTTTTCTCCACTTCGTTGCGAACAAAAGCAACCAGAATCCGGCGCAACAGGGTGGTATTGACAGGTATTTGAATCATGGAGTCGAGCGTTCAGCCATCAGGCGGCAGTTTGGAGAAAAGCTTACCGTCGCTTCCTCCGACTTATTTTCTTTGATTCTTGAACCTTCAGCGCCTTTTTGCGCCGTTGAATCTTCGCACCCCTAACTTTTTGAACTTTGGGTTGCGGCGCCGGGCGCCCCCGCACGCGCAAGAGTTCATTGATGGTGAGATCCATATCCTCGTCGCGCAATAGCGGCGCCATGGTACGTTTACGGCGCACCGTGTCTAAGGAGACCTCACCAAGGACAAAGTCCTCCTCGTAGTACTTCGCCTTAGCAATCTGCTGGCCGAAGGGATCGATAATTTCCGAACCTCCCCAAAAACCGACACCATCTTCGAATCCCGATCGATTGCCGTAGATCATAAACAAACTGTACGTCTCGGCGTAACCTCGATTGATCATCTCCCAGTACCGGGCGTTGTCATCTTGCGGCTGCCCATCGACGATGCCGCGCAACGGGCTCGAAGAAGGACAGAGTATGGCCAAGGCGCCGTCCAGGGCCGCCAGATAAACCGTCGAGGGATGCCAGAGATCTTCACAAACGAGCAGGGCGAAGCGACCAAACTTCGAATCGAAGGCGCGAATGCGGTCGCCGCGCGCGAAATAGCGCTGTTCATCAAACATGCCGTAAGTGGGGAGGTAAACCTTGCGATGGATGTGGCGTATCGCGCCACCTTCAAAATAGACGGCTGAGTTGAAAAAACGATGATCCGCGCTTTCCTCCACCAGACCAGCTACAAAGGACAGCTCGCGGCTGAGTGCGGCGAGATTTTTCATCTCCGGAGAATTTGCCGAGAGCGCAATATTGGGAACCATGTCGCGCACATAATAACCGGTTAAACTCAACTCAGGAAACATCAAGAGATCCGCCCGTTCTTTGATTCCTTGCCGAATTTTCTCTTGGTACAAAGTCATGTTGGCCTGGAGATCCCCTAGCCTTGGATTCACCTGGGCTATAGCGATGCGAATAGTCACAGTATTCCTTTTCTCCGCAATGTGAGGATAAAAATATTCACAAAGCTAACATAGGGAACGACTCACTTGCAATTTCCCTCCCGCCTGTCTATTTTTAACGAAAGCGCGGCATCGCCAACAAGCCGCCAAACCCGTCAACGACGAAAGATTTCGAGAGAAGGATGACGACAGAAAGAGTCCTTATTTTTGGTCAAGACCTCTGACCCTACACATCGGGAGCCCGTGAGGATTTCTCCCGGCGAAAGATCCCCTTCGAGTATGTCAACGTGCTGGAAGACGACAAAGGTCTTGGGCGTATGCTCGAATATTCGAAGGGCCGCCGCCATATCCCGGTTATCGTCGAAGCTGGAAAGGTGACCATTGGCTTCGGTGGCAGCTGAGAGGTTTAGAAGGCCGGCGGGGCCGGCGCGAAGCGGGTTTGAAGTCTAGGGTCTAGCGTCCTAGATTTCGCGTCCCCGTTATAATAGCCCCTTTTCGGAAATCACTGTCTGATCCGAATGATTCATCGGTCTAGAACAGAAATCAACATTGCGCTTGCACTCAGGCGATTGAACGTCCGTGACTAGGCTCGGTTAACGGCATTGATCACTGGGCATATGGAGACTGCTCTAAAAGAAAACGTCGCGGAAAAATGCCGGCTTGTCTTTGGTTCCACAACCCATCTACTTTCCTTGGCGGTGCTCGCCGGGGACGCCTCGAGTCGGCGCTACTACCGCGCGCGGCTGACCAACAGCCGCGCCCCCGCTTCGATCATCGTCATGGAAATCCCCGGTGGGAGCGCACTCCCTCTTGCCTCTGAAGAGCTTGCGATATTTAAAGAACCGCTTAAAGAGCTTCCTTTTTTCAACTTGCACCGTTTCTTGAGCGGTATCGGTGTCAGAGTGCCGCACCTCTACGGTCAATGGGAAACGGAAAGAATTTTTTTCCTGGAAGATTTGGGAGATGTAACGCTTTGGGATCGAGTTCAAGGTCAGCCCCAGTCTGAAATCCTCGCTTGGTATTGTAGAGCCATCGATGAACTTTTGGTGCTCCAGGTCCGCGGCACCCGGAATCGCGATAATGATTGTATCGCGTTTCAACAACGCTTCGATTTTCGCCTCTATATGTGGGAATTCGACCATTTCCTGGAGTTCGGCTGGCGCGCAGGCCCGGGCGCCTCGGCGAGCCAGGCTACGGCCCATACTTTGCGTCAATCCTTCGAAGACATCGCGCGCCGCCTCGACAGTCAAATCCCTTGCTTGAACCACCGCGATTATCACAGTTGGAACCTCATGATCCATGACAATGCTATTGCCGTTATCGACTTCCAAGACGGGCTGCTCGCGCCAATGCAATATGATCTGGCGTCGTTGCTCAATGACCGCATTACCGACCAAGTGATTCAGTCGCCTCTCGAAGAGGCGCTCATTGATTACTACATCGGCAAAAGGGAAGCATTGGACGAGGCGCGCATCGACCGGGAGGAATTTTTCGAAATTTATTTATTATCCGCCATTCAGAGAGACCTCAAGGTTATCGGGCGCTTTTTTTATCTCGACATCGTAAAAGGAAAACCCGGCTACAAACAATTTATCCCAGCGACGGTGCGGCGGCTGAGGCGAAATCTCGAGCGGCTTCCCCGATTGCAAAGGACCATTCCCCTCCTGGCCGAGCGATTTGAGGAAATGGGATGAAGGCCATGGTCTTTGCCGCCGGACAAGGCCTCAGGCTGCGCCCGCTCACGGATAAAACCCCAAAAGCCCTGGTCCCGGTCGCTGGCAGAGCGATGATCGAATATCCGCTCTTACTGTTACGCCATTACGGAATTCGCGACATTATCATCAACCTGCACCACTTGGGCGAGCAGATCGAAGCTTACCTTGGGGACGGATCTAAACTCGGCCTCAATATTCGCTATTCCAAAGAAGACACTCTGTTGGATACGGGAGGAGGCTTGCTCAAGGCAATGCCCTTTCTGCAAGATGGAACTTTTATCGTTATCAACAACGATGTCCTGATCGATTTGCCGCTGGCAGACCTCCTCGTTTTTCACCGCCGCAAGAAGGCCTTGGCAACCTTGGTTCTCAGACCCGATGAGTTGGCCGATCAATATGGTTCCATGGAGATCGATGGCGATGGACGGCTCACCAGGTTTTTGCACGCAAGCCGACCGGGTGCCTCACCCAGCACCGGTGCGAAGCTCATGTTCACGGGCGTACAGGTGTTCGAATCAAATGTCTTCGCCCACATGCAGACTTACCTTGCGGCGGGTAAATTCAGCACGACCAAAGACACCTATCCCACCCTGTTGCTCAAGAACGAAGCGCTTTACGGATTTCGTTTCGATGGCTTCTGGCAGGATCTAGGAACCCCCGACCGGATCAGACAAATCGAGGAGAAATTAGCCCAAGGACGGACTCGGCTGCACTATCTGTAAATACTTTTGTAAACTTCGGTTTCAACTTGCCCTTTTTTCCCTCCGCGGCTCGTTTGCCACACCTCTGACCCTATGTTACCTTCAACCGGCGTTGAACTATGGCCGCGTTAGCTCTATATCTGCCAGCGGTGATCTTTGTATCCCTGATCGGCTCCTTTCTGCCTCTGTTGCGCGAGCTGTCGAATCGGGCGCTAGCCCTTCTGTTGAGCTTCAGCGCGGGATTTCTTCTTGGTGCGGTGTTCTTCCACATGGTGCCCGAGACAGGCAAGGTGCTATCCACAACCGTAGGCTGGCCGATTTTGGCTGGTTTCCTTTTGATCTTCGTTCTAGAACGGTTTGTTTTCGTGCATGCCTGCGAAGAGCGAGAGTGCGACATTCACCAGATGGGCATCCCCGCTTTTCTTGGCATCTCTCTGCACAGCCTCATTGATGGCATCGCGCTCGGCGCCGGTCTTATCTTGCCTGAGCTGGGTCCCGTGGTGCTTCTGGCGGTAGTTATTCATAAAATACCCGATAGTATTTCCATCACTTCGATTCTCTTGGCGGCCGGTTGGGCCCGGCGCAAGGTCGCCATCCTCGCCTTCTTCTTCTCTTTGACGACTCCTTTAGGTGCGCTAATCGCCTATCTCTTTTTACGGAGCCTCTCCGTGGACGACGTTGCCATCGCCTTGGGCATTTCAGCGGGAACGTTTTTGGCTATTGCGACGGCCGATATCCTGCCGCAAGTCCATCGCATCGAGCAGCGCAATCCGATGACGCTGGTTTGTCTATTCGGCGGACTGGTGGTGAGTTGGTCGGGGCACCTGTTCGCTCGCTGATCCGGGGCATTGCCTTTGCGGACGTTTCAACCCATGATGGGCTTCTTAAGTCAACCGGATGTATTCTTCAGCACGCTTAAACCGCGTACTTGCCTGTAAGCAAACGGTAGCGAATTTGGAATATGTCCGCCAGCACCGACAAATAGTCCAGTGACCCCACGTGGCTTCTATCATCATTGACCCAGTGAGCCGCGACGATACCCACCTTGTAACGATAAAGCCGCGCCAAGGCCAAAACCTCGATGTCAAATCCCCATCCTTCGATGGTCGTTTGTGAAAATATGCGCTCGGCGACTTCGGCGCGAAAAGCCTTGAATCCGCACTGGGTATCCCATATGCCCGGCACGGCCACCGTCTGCACCAACAAGTTGCCCAGGCGGCCGATCATTTGCTTATACCAGGCCTGCTGAACGGTTTGTTGCGCCCCCGGTGCATCTTTGGAATTACGCGAGGCAATGACGAGATCATACCCTTGGTCGAATAGCGGTTTCATTTTATCGAAATGAGTGATGTCGGTGGAGTTGTCCGCGTCGGTAAACAGACGCACACGGCCTTTGGCATTGAGCATCCCCTCTATAACCGTGTAACCCTTGCCGCGATTGACTTTCCTATCGACAATCCGAAGCTGCGCAACCTCAACTCCCATTCGCTGCAAAACCTCTCTTGTCCCGTCCGTCGGTCCATCCAACACGACGAGAATCTCATAGCTCAAAGGGCCGGAGGAAAGGTAATCGTGCAGTTTGAGCAGGGTTGGCCCTATTCTTTCCGCTTCGTTGTAAGCTGGAATCACGACGGACAAATCAAGATCAGCCATTGAATTGCAACGGACCTCTGCCTAGACGACGCATACGAGATCTCAGCTTAAACGTGTCTCGCAGAGCGCCCACATAATCGAGTAGCCCCATATGGCTTCTGTCATCGTTGATCCAATGAGCCGCAACAAAGCCGATTTTGTAGTTCATGGCGCGTGCGAGCGCCAAGACTTCGATATCGAAGCCCCAGCCCTCGACCTCAGTTTGGGAAAAAATTTTTATCGCCGCTTCGGAACGAAAAGCCTTGAAACCACAATGAGTGTCCCAAATCCCGCGCATAACCAAGAGTTGAACGAACATGTTTCCCACGCGGCTTAGCATACGCCGGTGCAAGGGTTGCGGCACGGCTTGTCTCGCCCCCGCAACATCCTTCGGATGACGCGAGGCGATGACGATGTCACAGCCGCGGTCGAAAAGCGCCAACATCGGGTTGATATGGGCGATATCAGTGGAATTATCTGCGTCGCTGAAAAGACGTATATGGCCCATAGCCTTGAGCATCCCCTCTTTCACCGTGTAGCCCTTGCCACGGTTGACCTCTCGATCAATGACGTGCAGGTTGGCGATCTCGCGGGCGATTCGATTTAGCACCTCCCGCGTATCATCGGTGGGACCATCGAGCACGATCAGAATCTCATAACTGAAAGGTCGCGCCGAGAGATACTCGTGCAGCCTTCGCAGTGTTTTCGCTAACCGCTCGGCTTCGTTATAAACTGGGACGACAACCGACAGGAAAATTTCCGCCACCGCCATGGATTACTCCAAATAGCGTCATCTTAACAACACTCCGCGAAAGTTCCTAGCCCGCATGATGCGCCCTGAAATTTTAGTCCTGGCCGTTTTCCCTAGCAACATTGGCGTCGATTTCGTCTCCCGTCATTGCTTTGTCGCGCTCTTTGGAAACAAGAAACTTGAATGAGAAACCATCAACTCCAAATCGTAAAGCGCGTCGAACCTTAAAAGACTTTGTCGATTGTTTCGCTATCCACTCAAGCGCAGCTAGCGAGATTTTCTAAGGCGCTGCGCTTCCTGCAGATGCTCCTTGGCCTCGGCTGTTTTTCCCTGCTGATTCAGCGCCAACGCTAGACCCTCATGAGCCTCGATAAACGACGGGACCGTGCGCAAGGCTTCGCGAAAATGACGGATCGCGCCGTTCAAGTCGCCTTGCACCGCCAGGATCCGGCCGAGATTGTTGTGCGCGTGGACGAAATCCGGGCTGATCCTTATCGCTTCACGAAGGCTCTGTGCAGCTGCGTTAAAATTGCCGCTTTTCAACTGCGCGTTGGCAAGGCTGAAATAGATATCGCTACGGTTCGGGTTGATCTTCAGGGCTTGGCGATACTCTTGCATCGCGGCATCGAGATCACCTCGCAGAGCGAGTGCGTTACCCATGCCGTAGTACCCATCGGCGAAATTCGGATCGATCTTCAGGGCTTGGCGGTATGCCGCGATCGCTTCCTCGAACTCACCCCGAGCAGCAAGCAAACCTGCGAGACTGAAGTGGGCATTGGTAAAATTTGGCTTCAACCTAGCGGCTTCCCGAAAGTGGGCTATCGCTTCATCGTGCTTTTCTTGTTTGAACAACGCCCGCGCCAGGCTGTAGTGCGCGGTCCAGCTTTGCGGGTTAACCTTTAAAGCATGACGAAAAAGTGTCAGGTTGTTCTGCCATAACCGAGTCTGCACTGCGCTCCCTAGCGCCAAGGCGCCCAGCGCCGCCACCGTTCCCGCTACCCACCATTTCTCGCGGTGCTCCGCGAGAAAGCCGCTCAAAGCCAAAGCTGGCCCCAACATGGCAATATAGAGATAGCGGTCGGCCACTGTTGAGACGTTTTGAAAGCTGAAGGGCACGAGTCCTGACACGGGCAGGATAGCGACTATAAAGACGGCAAAGGCGGCCATGAGCCATGGTCTATAATGCGAGCCCATCCAGGCGAGAATTGCCGCAGCGGCAGGAACGCTCCAGCTAAAATAAAGCCATTCCTGACGCACCACCCACTCGGGCAACCGCCCATAATCCGGCGCCAGCGATAGCGGCAAGAGCAATTTGTAAAAATAAAATGTCATCGCATCTGCGGCGATCAAAGGTCTGAGCCAAAGAGGGGTTATGAATTCCAGATCGGCTTGCGGCTGTATGGCCCTGGTGAGCAGCACGACGGGTAAGGCCAGCAGCAGCCAAGCGCCCAGCGGGACCGCGCTCTCTTTCGCAGGCCGTTTTAATGCCCAACAGTCCAAGGCCCAAGCCGCAAGCGGGAGAATAACCGCCGCCGGCTTCGCCAGTAAAGCGAGAATAAAAGCGGTCGTTGCCGCGGCGTAATGAAAGCGGGCTTTGGAGACAATATTGCCGGTCATGTTGCGCGCCGCGCCCGGTTGATTTCGTCTGCTTGTCGGCGAAGTTTCTAGAGAAATTTTTGCCTTGGAGCAGCAAAGGTATTGCCAAAGCGCGAGCAGCGACAAAAACCCGGATAAAACATCTTTCATTCCCGTAATCCAAGAAACCGCCTCGACCTGGATCGGGTGGAGTGCGAACAGCAATGCCCCGGCACATGCAGCCCATTCACGGCTGAAAAGCATCTTCAGGATGACAAAAACAACCAGCGTGCTGAGGATGTGCAAAAATAAGTTCGCGGTATGGAATGCCGACGCCGTCAGCGGACCTCCGCCTTGCAGCGCAGCGATCATCGCCCAGACGGTGTAGCACACCGGAATATAAAGGCGTTCGTACGGCTGATGCCAAAATTGGGCCAGGTTGGCGAGCGTCACCGGATTGAAGTAAGGGTTGCTCGCGACGTTGGCTTCATCATCCCAGACAAAAGCGAAGTTGCGCGTCTGCCAGTAAACCGCAAACGGGATTGCAATCAATAGCAATATAATAGCGACGCGCCGCTGCATGAGTTCGTTTAATTATGACTCGGGTATGTTGGGGCACGTTCTAGACATCTGTTAAGTGACAATTCTATCGCCCAATCGACCAAGGCTGGTCCGTGAAAATCGTGACTACCGTCGCCTAACGGAGCCTTGACGTGACTTCATAATCCGTAGTGCTTCCTGATGGTGTTTCACCGCGTCATCCTTTTTTCCCTGCTCTTCCAGCGCTTGGCTCAAGCTTGCGTGCGCCTCGGCAAAATCTGCGCGAACTCCCACAGCCTGCCGAAATAGCTCAATCGCTTGATCAAGCTGGCCCTGAGCCGCTAGGATTCTCCCGAAATTATAATAGGCTTCTGCGAAGTCAGGTTTGTGTTTCACGGCCTCTCGGTAATGCGCCGTTGCTTCATCGAAGTTGCCCCTTCCAACCAGAACGTTGGCGAGATTGAAATGGGCTTCGGCGTGACCAGGTCGGACTCTCAACGCCTTACGATAATTCTGAATCGCGTTCTCCAGGGCGCCTTGTGCAGCGAAAATATTGGCTAGATTTAAATACGCGTTTGCATTTGAAGCATCGAGATGCAAGGCCTTCTGATAATGTCTGACCGCTTCATTTAGACTACCTTTGGCGGCCAAAGCGATTCCTAAATTCACATGAACGACGGCGTCGGCGGCGTTACTCTCCAGTGCCTTTCGATAATGTTCGATTGCGTTGCCGAACTGGCCTAGCTTCATCAAGAGGTTGCCAAGTCCTGTATGGGCCTCTGCGGATGTCGAATCTAGCCGGATTGCGCGTCGAAAATAATCGACTGCCTCATCAAGGTTTGCGCGCTGTGCCAAAGCTGCTCCTAAATCAATATGTGCTGCCGCTGATTTGGGATCCTTTTTCACTGCTTGAAGATAGACTTCCATTGCCTCTTCGTCTCTGAGTTTGTCGGTCAATAGATCAGCCAGACGCCGGCGAGCCTCTCTAGAACCTGGGGCGACAGCGACAGCGTACCGCCATAGCGTTTCCGAGTCACGCCAAACAAAAGTTTGCTGCCAAGTCAAAACTCCGAAAGTCACCAAAATCAGAGGACCCAGAATCCCGACGATAATGAAACCGAAGTGGCCAATTTTTCTTCTGAGGGAGGACTGCACATAGCAGAACAGACCTGCCCCGGCAAGCAGCGCCCAACATAGAGAAGGGAAATAACTGTTGCGATCAGAGAGGAACCGAAATGTGCCCTGCGTAATTAACGGCGATGAAACCATCACTAAATAGCACAACCAAACTGCCAGTCCCGCAGGCCGACGGTGTCTGATGAAAATCAGACCAAGGGTTATGCTCAGGATCAAAGCCACTTGGATCACGCAAATCCAATTCCAGTTGGGCACTTCGTACGTCGGTGATAGGAAAAGGGGCAGCAGCGTTTTCCAAAAATAAAAACATACAGCATACAAAAACGGAGCCAATCCGGTCACTGCACCGTGATCATGGTTCGTAAACGAGTGCGAGACACCCTGCTCTGCAAAATAAGCCATAGACCAAGAAGCGAAAGCCAAAGCTACGAACGGGTACTTCTCCCATAATACCCGGCGGGTGTCCGGTCCAAACCACCTAACAGAATTTTTCCCCAAACGTCTTAGCGGGTAAAAGTCAATGATGACAAGGACCCACACCCAGGCTACAGCGAGTGGACTTGAGAGAAGTGAAAGGGCGTAGGCGAACACCGCAATTAGGGTCCACGTCAAACGGTATCTATCGGCGTCCGGTCCAACGGCGGCGCGAAAATAGCAAAGAATGGTGACAAGAAAAAAGAAAACTGACAGCAAATCATTGCGCGCAGAGAGCCACGCGACAGGCTCTACTCGTAATGGGTGAAGGGCGAAGAAGAGAGCCGCGAATCCGGCAGCCGACTGTAAAGCAAGCTCATTTGAGGCAATCAAATTTGGGAAACTCACGGCGAGCAATTGTCGGGCAAGAAAATAAACCAGGACGGCATTGCTGGTATGAATCATCAGACTGGTTAAATGAAACCCCAAGGGGTCCAACTCCCATACGATGAAATCCAGAGCGAATGTTAGCCAGGGGAGAGGCTGATAATAGCCAGAATGTAGCGTCGAAAAAATCCATTTAAGTTTCGCCGAGATCAAACCATACTGATTAAGACTTGCAACAAAGTTAACACTCGCATCGTTATCGAGGAATTCATTGTACAAGACGGGAACGAAAGCAATACACGAAGCCGATAGTATGCAACAAGGAGCTAACCACGTGGGTGGCCTCCGTAACGCTTGCCAGATGATCAGCGACACTCGGTTGGCTCTTTTTGGGATCTCATGCATTCAATGCGTTGTCGTCGACTACATTGACTGACTCGATGTATTTGACAGTCTATAGTTCGCGGAAGTATTTTGATGCTGTTCATTGTTAGCATTTGCTCAGCAAAACACCGAGAGGAGCCGGCAATCTCCCTTCGCATTTGTGAGCGATGGAAAATATGACGTGCGCATGACCCGGAATAACAGCTCCTTGTTGACTCCACTATATCGGTATTTCGCCACTATAGCTGGCGGTCGTAGCTCCGCAATCAGACCAACGCTCGAGTCAAAGGATTTGTTGCCAAATCTTGCGGCGATGTTTTTTGTTATTGTTGTAATCGAATTAATGCTCAGCATCCTTATAGCACGCGGCTTTGTTAATATTAGCTTGCTACCCCTTGGCGTGCGCTCGTTTTTGGCAGCTTACGTTATTGTGGTCCTGGCTATCACTGTTTTCGCCTGGGGTACCTTGGCGTTTCTCGCTCTCCATACCGGATATTATCATGAAGGTATAGCACTCTATCTAAAATTTGTCCGGAGATCATGGCCGATTATACTTTTTCTGCTGTTTTTATTTTACACGGCAAGCTGGGCAACCTTCTGGCAAACGGGAAGCTTTTTAGACCACCATTCCCTTATTTTTTGGGCGACTCAGCCGATCCAAGTGTTCCATTGGATAGATGCGGATGTCACTTTTGTCGTGATCGGGGCTACGTTAGTTTTGACTTTTGCCGTTGGACGTTGGGTTCCCTCCCGCGTACAGCACTGGCAACCGACCGCGAAACACCGCCTTCTGTTAACCTGGGGCGCGACGGTCGGGCTCTCTCTATACTGGGCACTTTTTGGGGAACTCTACAGCAATAGGGGGTTGCATAGATACTCGCACCAAGGTTCCCTTTACGCTGTGAGTCGAGACCATACTTCTACGCCTCTCGTGCATCTCTTCGCCCATTTTCGTGGGATGTTGTGGAAATCTCGCGACGAGATAGGGCTCGACAACCAAATACAGATCATTAATCGACCGATCATTTCGATGAATGACTATCTCGCCTCTGCAAAGCACAGCAAAGTTAATATGTGGAATGTTATAATTTTAATGATTGAATCATTACGAGCCGACCAGTTACGAGTATACGGCGGAAATCGTGAGGTAATGCCGGCGGTAGAAGCGCTCGGCCACGAGGGTCGAGTGTTTCTCAATGCGTATAGCCAAGCTACCCATACGAACTACGCGATTCAAGGCTCTTTATCTTCCCATTACCCCTTGCGCTCAGCGACGGCTCATATCTACCCAAAAAATCCTACTTACCCGCGAGTGTTGCTTTACGATATTTTGAAAAGCCTTGGATATCATACCGCCGTTTTCTCCTCCTCCAACGAAAATTGGTCAAATATGATCGATTTCCTTGAAACAGGAAACATTGACCATTTCTTTCACGCGCCCATTTTCACAGGACCTACTTATGTTGGAGCGGGCGACACCATCTTTGCTAACTGGGTAAGGTCTACTAAACAAGCAGGTAGCGTAGACGATCGTTACACTGTAAAGGAGGCGATTGAATGGATAGACCTTATCAATGGCGAGCCATTCTTCATATACATGAATCTTCAGAACAGCCACCTTCCGTATACCGTACCTGCTGATTTCGCTCGGCGATTTTCTCCAAAAGAACTTAATTTCACAATTCGATTCGGGCACTTTCCGAAAGACAAAGTAGAATCCGTCAAAGATTTATACGCCGACAGCCTCGCTTACGTCGACGCTCAAATTGCGCGGCTCTTCGAACACCTCCGGCGCCGAGGATTATGGGATAGAACATTGATCGTCGTGACGGGTGATCATGGGCAAGCTTTTTATGAACATGGTTTCACATCGCACGGAAGTCAAATTTACAATGAGGTTATGAAGGTTCCGTTGATTTTTCGCGCACCAGAACTTCACCCGGGTATCGATCATCGCCCGGCGCAACACATCGATGTGCCTCCCACGATCCTTAACCTGCTTGGATTACCGCCCCATCCGAGCTTTCAAGGAATTGACCTATTGCAGAGCGCATTCGACGGAAATCGCTCTATGCACTTAATTTCACAGACGGCGCTCGCGTATCAGTACGGCATAGTACGGGCGAGATGGAAACTTATTTACGATGAGCCGAAACGGAGTTACATACTCTATGATCTCGTTTCCGATCCGATGGAAACAACCGATCTGGCGCGCGACAAACCCGAAATCGCACGAGAGCTAGCCAAAAAGTTGAATACTTGGCGAACGCTTCAAATCAATTACCACGCCGATAAAAATTTGCACGCAAACGTGTATCCACCGGTGCTTAAAGACTGACAAAGAAGCAAAACAGTTCAGCTCGGAAAATGTTAGGCGCTGGCTCCTGATAGTGCTTCGTTCCCTCTTCCTACTTTCCCTGCTCTGCCAATGCTTGCCTTAAGCTATCGCGGGCGGCAGCGAAATTCGGTTGAATTTTCAAAGCGCGCCGGAAGGAGTCGATCGCCTGGTCGATTTGTCCCTGCGCCGCCAAGATCCGCCCCAGATTATGATAGGCCTCCGCGAAGTCCGGCTTGACTTTTACTGCATCGCGGTAATGGCTGAGCGCCGCTTCGAAGTTACCCGTTGTGGCCAGACCGTTGGCTAGAGTGAAATGTGCCTCCGCGTGGTTGGGCCGCTCTTTCAAAGCAGTGCGATAACTTTGCATCGCCTCCTCTAGTTGTCCGTGCCGAGCATAGATATTTCCAAGGTTATAATAAGCATTGGCGTTCTTCGAATCGATTTTGATCGCTTCGAAGTAATGCTTCTGTGCCGCTTCGAATTCCCCTTGGGCAGCCAAAGAGTTGGCGAAATTGACACGCAGGTCCGCGTCGGTTGGATTTCTTTCCAAAGCCAAAAGGTAGTGCTGTGCCGCTTGCTCGAACTGTCCTTGTCTGGCCAATAAATCGGCGAGCCGGATCCGGGCGTCCTGAAAATCGGGCTTGATATTTAAGGCTTGCGTATAGTGACGAGCGGCTTCTGCAAACACTTCCTGCCGATCCAAAAAGATCCCCATATGATAGTTGGCCACGGTGGAGGCCGGGCCCAGTGCGAGCGCGTGACCCCACAGGGTGCCGGAGTCGCGCCAGATTTGTGATTGATTCCAACTGAGGACACTCAAGCTCAATAGCAAAGACACCGCTATAGTCTGCGCTATCGAGAAGAGCCTGGTGTTGAGAGCCGCGCATTGCCATCTGTACCACAACCAAAAAAATCCACCCCCGGCAAGCAAGGCCCAACCTAGACACGGCGTATAACTATAACGATCCGCAGCGATTTGGGGCCCGCTTTGAGCAATTCCGAGCACTGGCGCCAGGATTATAACGTAAAAGAGCCAACTCCCCAGCCCTGCTGGGTATGATTGTCGTAGGTAGACGAGCCCCAATGTGATTACCGACACCGTAATGCCAGCGGCGACGATAGGCAAAAGCGCAAGATTCTGCGGCATCTCGTACAGCGGTGACAAGCCGAGCGGGACTGCAGTCTTCCACAGATAGAATGCCAATCCATATACAGACTGGGCCAGCCGCGGGATCAAGCCATAATCCTGCCAGGTTACCGCCGCGCCCGCCTGAAATTTCGCCAACCACCCTAAGAGCCCGGCCCCGAAGCCGAGAATGAGAAAGGGGACTTTCTCGTACCATACTTTACGAAACTCGGGCCGAAGCCATGTTTTGAAATCTCCCCCCAAGCGCCTTAGCGGATATACATCGAGGATCAAAAGCGCGAAAGGCAAAGTCATTCCGGAAGCTTTAGACAAAAGTGACAAGCCAAAAACGAAACATGTCGAGACCACCCATAATCGATAGCGAAATTGTTCCTTGGTCGACTCCGCTGCCTTGAGGTAGAACAGCAGCGTCAAGAGAAAAAAGAAGCCGGAAACCACGTTTTCTCGCCCCGATGCCCAGGCCACCGCCTCCACCCGCAAAGGGTGCAAAGAAAACAGCAAGGCGCTGAACGCCGCCGCAACTCGTAAGCCCATACTAAACGCAGCCGGCGGCTGGAGCGCATAGCCCAGCAGTCTGAGCGCAAGCAAGTAAAAAACAACGCCGTTGGCGCAGTGGAAAAGTAGGCTTGTCAGGTGGTAACCGGAGGCATTCATTCCCCAGATCAGGTAATCAACGCTCCAGGTCATCCATGTCACCGGCCGATAGAGACTGTGATGGAATGTGGTAAACATCCAAGCAAGGTGATTCAGGCCAAGCCCCCGGAAATGGACGTTGTGGACGAGAATCGCTTCATCGTCCCAATTAACAAACTCGTTTTGCAAGGTCGGCAAAAAGACCACGAAAGCCAGAAGGAAAACCCCGATGGGAATGAGCCCACAGGCTGCCCGTTGTATCCAGCCCGCGCTGTTCTCCGCGCCGCTTTGCGGTCTCGCTGATTTTTTGGATTGAGATTTCATAGCGTAACTAAAAAAATGACTTTTCTCAAAGTAGGGGACCGGTTATTTCTGCGTGCGAAGATCGCCGAAACGGGGACAGGATCAATTTTTTCTCCGCAGCCTTGTACCGCTAACGGCAAAGGCAACCGCCAATAGAAATAGCGTGACGAGGCTTACGGAGACGCCCCACTGAAACGAGTTTGGCTCATAGCGAAATTCAACTCGGTGCCGGCCCGGCGGCAGAAATACCGCTCGCATGACATAATTGGCCCGATGAATCTGCGTTTCCTTTCCACCCACGAACGCCTTCCAGCCCGGATAACTGGTATCTGCCAGGACCAGTAGCGCCGGTGCAACGGCTTCGGCTTCGACCACGAATTTTTGTGGCGTATGCTCGAGCACCACCGGCGCTGGACTGCGGTGCTGGCGGCTGTGCGACATGCCGCGCACGGCCTTTTCGACGATGGCCGTTTGCAAGGGGTCAAATGCAGGTTCCACTAAGTGCCGCAAAACCCCTGCCTCATTCATGGCGATGCGGGCCTCATGCACGACAAAGCTGCGCGGCAGGACATTTCGACTGCGGAAGACTTTATGATTTGCATTTGCGAATACCAGTTCAAACTCGGGGAGGTTAAGCTCGATGGCAGGCTCCACGACATAGTACTTGACGTTGAGAATGTTGAGTAGCGGCGAGATCCTATTGATTCCCATTAGGAGATTGGGTTGGGTGATCGGTAGGCCTTGTGTGAAATTGATGAATTCACTGTAACGCTTGACAACGATGGCATCGTAGCCCCCGACATTTTCCAGGCCCTCGATCATCCCCACATTGAGGAGATGATTGCGCAGCCCCCCCAGGGGTGTGGCGATACGGAAGGGTTCCCGATCGGAAAGAAAAAAAGCCTTGAGCTCTCGATCCAGAGTCAAAATTTTTGGATCGAACGTCACCAAAAAACGCGCACCGAAGTGCCAAAGGTCCGCTGTGGTAAGTGCCAACAGCGCCATGAGAATGACATTAGGGGCGCGCAGCCGGCGAGCAACCCCCATCACGCAAAGCGTCGCGAGCAAGACAATGACAAGCGATAGCTTCACCATATCGTCCCATAAAATCTCCAGCGACGCCCTGAAAAAAGGCTCGCTCAACGGTAGAGGAGCGAAATGCTCGGCGCTGGCTGCGTAACTCCGAACCACGGAGCGCCAACCGTCCCCTTCTCCGGCCGGGCCCGCAAGAGCGACGATAAAAACTGACGCTGGTACAATAACAAGCCAAAGTGCGAATCGTAGTAGTTTTTTGTCCCGCTTCGCCATCCACTCATGTAATTGGTCCGTGCCCATGCCGGCTACAACGGCTCCGGCAAAGGCATAGACGAACGACGCCTTCGCCACACCGCGAAACAAGTCGAAGCCGGGAACAAAAGTATAAAGCAGCCACAAAAGTGGCGTATGTTTTCCCAGCGCCAGAAGCAAAAATAATCCGGCCAAAACGGCGAAAACGACGAACTCCCGGCGGCGAACGGAAACCAGCGCCACCACGATCAGCGCCAGCGGCACAACTCCGAGATAAATCGACATCTCCCAAAGATTATTCTTCCCCCAATAAGGAACCTGTACCATATCGCCGTAAATATTCGGCAAAATCATCGTAAGCAAATTTTCCGGTGGTAGCGAAAAAAGCGAGACCCACTGGTAACTCACCGCGGCGCGCGCGGAATGAATCACCATTTCCCATGCCGGAAGGAGTTGGACCGCGGCAAGGCCAAGCGCTGTGGTCACAAAAAATACGTACCCGGCGATGAGACGCAGCCAACCGTCCTTGTCCTTTCGTAATATTAGAGAGAGGAAAAAATAGAGCGACACCGCAAGGGCGCTATAAAACGAATATTGTGGATAACCGGCAAGCAGTTGGACCGCCAAATAGACCCCGGCCCAAATGGCGTGGCGAATTTTTTTGTCGCGCAGAAAAAGCTCCATGCCGAGGAACATGAGGGGCATCCACATGGCCCCCAGGTGAGGCAGGTGGCCGGGATAAATATGAAGAAAATAGGGCGCGCTGTAGGCGAAGGTGATCCCTGCGAGAGCCGCGCCGAACGGAGTGATGTCCAGGTTGCGGGCAAACAAATAGGTAAACACACTGGTGCCGAGGCAATGAATCGCGACGCTCAAGTTGATGGCAAACGCGGTGTCGAAGAAGAGAAAAAGTAAATTAGGCGGGTAGAAGATCGCCGACTGCATAGCTCCCACGAATGGCGTGCCGGAAAAACTATAGGGATTCCAAAGCGGCAGCTCCCACCGCGCCAAACTGTCGTAGGCGAATCGTCTCCAATAAAAGAATTGGCTCCAGGTATCGCCGTCTATGCTGCTCAAGACACGATCGTTGCCGCCAAGCAGAATAGGAACAAAATAGATGCCAGCGAGGCCGACCAAGCTTGCTAGCGCCACTGCGTCTTTGCGCAAAGAATTCCTCCGCTTTTCATCTCCTATAGGAGTAGCCGTTGCGTTTCACTTTCCGCTATCCCAAAAAGGACCGATAAGCAACCAAAGTCATTTGAGAGTCGAGTCCATAACATACCGGTTGACAGGACAGGGTGTTTTGCGTAGGCTCACCGCCGACAAAACACCCTCCAGCTATGAGGATTTCCCCTGAGTAAGAGAGCCAAATCGTCATCCGCCAAAGGCGAGGTCGGTAAAACGGCACCACCGAAAGATTTTCTTTCGGCGCTCTGCATCGGTCTGGCGCTATTTTTCTTTTATCTCTTGACGGGACCCGCGCATCAGATCGCGGGCGACGAAGAAGAGTACCTGGCCGTGACCGAGAGCATTCTGCTTCGTGGCAGCGTCGCTATCGCCCGATCCGTGCCGGGACCTGACGGGCAAACTCGCAGCGTGGTTACCTATTCCAAGTTTGCTCTCGGCCAGAGTCTACTGGCGCTGCCTTTCGTCGTAGCGGAATTCGTGGCTCGCTTATTGTTACCGCAACAGCTGGGATTCATCCCGGAGATGATCCTTTATGCCTTGCCGGCGCTGCAATCGGCCGCTATCTCCGCCCTTCTTTTTTTACTGGTGCGACTTTTAGGGAGGGTTGTTCCGGACCTTCAATTATCGCACCGCACAGCGGTGATTTTAGCCTTGCTGACCGGCGTTGCAACACAACTATGGCCCGCATCGCGCACTTTTTTTGCGGATAACAGCACCGCGGTTCTACTGTTTTTTTCCGTTTACAGTTTGATTCGCTTTCGCACCGAAAAGATCGGCACCGGCTGGGCCATCGTCGCCGCCTGGTCAGCCGCATGGATGGTCCTTTGCAAGACCCTCTTTGTCATTGCCGTACCGGCACTGGCGGCCTATGGGTTATGGGCCGCCAAGCAGCGACAAAAAGAAGGGCAATGGATTGGCCACGGCAAAAACTTCTACCTCCTTGTCATGACCGCCACCCCATTTCTTATCACCTCAATTGTGCAGCTATGGCATAACGAATTGCGCTATGGGTCCATTTGGATTTTTGGCTATCATCAAGGACGTGATGGGGAATTCGGCTTTGCCACGCCGCTGCTTACCGGTCTTTATGGCATTTTCTTCAGTTCCGGGCGTAGTTTTTTTCTCTACAGCCCTCTCTGTCTCTTGGTTTTTTGCTGCGCCCGTAGCTTTGTCAAACGCGCCCCGGCTGAAACCGCATTGCTCGCGGGCGTCGCGCTCCCGCTATTGTTGGCCTACGCCAAATGGTGGTCATGGCATGGAGGGTGGGAATGGGGCGCCAGGTTTTATTTGTTTCTCATTCCCATTCTGCTTTTGATATCGATTCCGGCGTGGCGCTGGATGGATCAACCAAAAACTTCGAATCTCGCCCGCCGCATGCGACAATTTGCTCTAGGGGGGCTGATTGCCCTCTCTCTTGTCATTCAATTGCTGGGCGTACTCATTTTTCCTCTGGCGTACTGGCTGATGACCTACCGAGAGCTTAAGGTATTTGACTCTCCCGTATACATAAAAGGCGTTTGGGAAATACGTGACGACATGTTACTGCCTCACTTCGTCCCGGAATTCTCCCCCGTGGCCGCCCATGTATGGCTCGCGTGGGCGACCTGGAACCGGGAGAGACTGGAGGATTCGGTCCTGGCCAATAGAGCGCCCTGGGTTTCCCTCAATCCCAAATGGGCGCCAAAGAACGTGCGGCCCTTTTTGGGCTTTGATTTTTGGTTTTTGCGCCAGGCGCCGGCAACAGGAAGCAATGAAAAAAGGTCGCCCGTAATTGCCGTCATTGCCAGCGCAGTGCTTCTCGCTCTTATCACCCTCTGTCTGATGCGACTGCGGACAGAGCGGAGTCGCTCAACTTCCCCACCGCCGTAACCATTCGCTTATTTCCCGTTCTCCATGGTCGCTGAGTTATAGAGTTGAAACCCGCTGGACGTTCGGATAAAAACTCAGGCGGGCGGAGTATTTTTGAACCATGCATGTCGATACCCTGCGCATTTTGGATCGTTTCGCGGGCATCCCTCTCTGTTGGTCGTTCACGCTGGCGCGCCTGTTAGGGCGATCGCTTGGGGGCAAACAAGCTCTGCCACCGCCGCGTAAAATTCTTATCATCAAGCTTTCCGAAATGGGCAGCACGGTCTTGGCTTATCCGGCCTTGGAGGAACTCAAGAAACGGATTCCTGGAGCTGAATTGTTTTTTCTAGTTTTTAAAAACAACGCGGCCATCATCGATGTCCTAGGACTTCTACCCCCTTCCAATATCATAACCGTCGAATACCAATCCATCGGCCGTTTATTGTTAAGCGGTCTTCGAGCGATGAAGCGGCTGCTCATGGAGAAATTCGACACCACAATAGACATGGATTTTTTCAGTCGCTTGACGGCCTTGGTCGGTTTCCTGGCAAGCCGGGGAAACCGGGTGGGATTTCACCGCTATAACGATGAGGGGCTATACCGTGGAAACTTACTGACCCACCGAGTTCTTTATAGTCCACATGTCCATACCAGCGCCGCTTTCATGGCGCTCATCAAAACCTTATTCGAAAATCCGAGCGACGAGCCACATTACCGCGGTTCGATCGACACTCAAAATTTCGTGCTTCCCAAATACGACCCCGCATCGGCGGATGTGCAAAGCGTTCGGCAGAAACTTCAGTCGGCGTCTCCCGACCTGGACGGCAGCGTCACACTGATCCTCATCAACCCCAACTCCTCCGACATATTTCCGCTGCGCAAGTGGCCGCTGGAGAATTTTGCTCGGCTCTGCCAGCGCCTTCTCACTGATATTCCCAACTGCCATCTCGTCATCACCGGCGTCGCCTCCGAGCGAAAAGACGCCCAATACATCATGGAGCGGGTTCAAAACCCAAAGTGCATCGACTTTACGGGGAAGACAAACCTCCGCGAGTTGCTGGCATTATATTCGCTGGCGAGTCTGATGGTGACCAACGATAGCGGCCCGGCGCATTTCGCCTCTTTGCTTCGATTGCCCACCGTGGTTCTCTTCGGCCCGGAAACGCCGCGCCTTTACGGCCCCATGGGCAATCGTCACAAAGTGCTCTATGCCGACTTTGCCTGTAGCCCCTGTGTTTCCGTTTACAACGGCAAGAAGTCTCCTTGCGATGATAACCGTTGCCTGCAAAGCATCACGGTCAACCAGGTTCTCCAAGAAACGCTAAATCAATTGCGTGCTTTTGGCTCTAGCGGGAAAGCGTAAGAGATGTCTTCGGTCAATACGTCAATCTAAGCTCTCACCTTCAAGGTGATTAAACATCCGACCAGCAGGATAATACTCACCAAACTAACCATGGCGCCCACCTGGAAGGATTTCGGTTGGTAACGGAACTCCACGGTATGACGGCCTTTGGGAAGCACCACGCCGCGCATGACGCGGTTGGTACGGTGAATCCGGCTCTCCTTACCGTTGATCGATACCTGCCAGCCCGGATAGTAGGCATCCGCCAAGACCAATAATCCCGGAGCCGTTGTCTCCGCCTCGATCACAACCCTGTTGAGAGATCGACTGATAATTTTTGATTTTGCGCTCGCAAGGTTTGGGTGGTTTGGCAAGTCGAGGGCCGAAGCTTCGATCAGCGCCGTCGAGGATGGATTAAATTCCGGCGCGGTCAGCATTGCCAGTGCCTTGGTCCCATCGGTGATTGTTCGAACATCATGGACGATGAACGCTCTAGGCAAGGCTCGGCTGTCCTTGTAGACCTTGTAGCGCTGATTTTGAAAAACCAAATTAAATTCGGGATGATCCAGCTGAGTTGATGGGTCTAGGACATAAAAATTGGCGAATAGTCTCAAAAGCGGCGAAATGCGACTGATTTCCATGGCGATGTTTGGTTCGTCAAGCGGCAGTCCCTGAGTGAAGTTGATAAACTGGCTGTAGTCCTTCAAAACGATGGCATCGTACCCGCCGACGTTTTCAATCCCTTCCAGTAAGCCGACATTGAGCAGCTCAAACATGGCCGTGGCAACTCTAAACGATTCTTTCTCCTGTTGAAAAAAGGCCTTCAGTTCCCGGTCCATGGATAAATCCCGGGGATCAAAAGTCGGCAGATAGCGAGAACCGAACAACCAGAGATCGAAAGTCGCAATGCCGACGATCAGCACCATAAAAGCCCGGGCCGACAGCCGCCTGAACCGCCCCCGAGCCCATAGTAAACCGGCGACTGCGATTAATAGAATCGAGGTCGCGATCAAGCTTTTGAACACCGTGAACATGGAATCACTGATGTATTTCTCCGAGAGTGTCGGCAGCGGCAAGAAGCGGTCTTGCGATTGCAGAAATAATTCAATCAGCGAATGCCAAGCGCTCTGCCCCACCAACAGCTTCACAAAGCCCAAGAAAAGCAATGCCAGCGCAATGCCGGCAAGCACGAGGGACAAACCGCGCAATTTGGCAAACGTCGCTCGCTCTAGGGCCATAATTTTTGTCAGGCCATAACCCGCCAATATCGCAACCGCAAAAGCGAAAACGAAGGCAAATTTGGATAGACCCCGAAACAAATTAAAGCCGGGCACGGTATGATAGAGGATATGGAGTAAAGGCGTGTGCTTGCCCAAGGCCAAAATCAACGACACCGCCGCGATGAGTGTGAATATAATCACTGTGCGAGAACGATCAAAGATGACCGCCGCAGCGGCCATCGCCAGCGGGACTACGCCCAGATAGAGCGACATCTCCCAAAGGTAGTTTTTCCCCCAATAGGCGGCCACGAGGTCGCCAAAGAAGTCGGGCACCAGAAGCGTCAGCAGATGCTCCGGCGGCAGCGAGAAGATCGACACCCATTCGTACGTCAGCGCCTCTCTCACCGAGTAACGGGTAAGCTCCAGCGCCGGCAGAAACTGAATGGCCGAGAGCGCGAGCCCCACAAACACAAATAGGCAAAAGCCAAAAATAAAAAAAGGCGCCTGACGCAGCGCTTTCGTGCTCCAAAGTCTTAACCCGAAATAAATCGATAGGGCGATGACGCTGTAAAAAAGATACTGCGGATGGCCGGCGAGCACCTGCATCGACAACGGGACCCCGCTTAAGAGGACGTATTTGATTTTTTGATTTCTTAAAAACGCTTCCACCCCCAGAAACAAAAGCGGCAGCCAAGTCATGGTCGAGAGATTGCTCAAATGGCCCGGGTAAATATGAAAGAAATAGGGCGCGCCATACGCGAATGTGATGGCCGAAAGCAGGGCGCCACCCGAAGTCAGCCGCTGGTATCTGGCAAACAGGTAGGTGAAGCCGCTCGCCAGCCAGCAATGCAGCGCAATACTGAAGTTTATGGCAATGGGGGTTTCCAAGAAGAGAAAAACAACGTTGAGGGGATAAAATATCGCCGACTGAATACCCGCTATATAGGGCGCGCCGGAAAAGATGTAAGGATTCCACAGAGGCAGTTCGCCCCGCCCCAGCGCATTAAATCCGAAAGCGCGCCAGTAAAAATATTGGCTCCAGATATCGGTCCCCGCAGCGCTTAGTACAAGGCTGTTTCCCGCGGCGAGCACGGGAACAAAATAGACGGCGGCAAGAGCGAGTAAGAAGAGGGCGGCGAAGCCATCTTCATGGAGGTTCCGCCACGATTCATGGCGATTGGAATCGTCGAGCGCCGCTGCATCTTTGCGCTTGGCCGTTGCGGCTTCGGATGGACGAAGCGGTCGCTTGGCGGGGCGCGGCACCTTGGGGCTCATGTTTCGTGTCGGCTACTGACAGCGGCAAACAACAGGCTTAACGCGCCGCAGCGGTTTTGCTCTGCGATTTTAAGAGCCGAAGCGCCTCCTGGTAGTGATGTACCGCTTCATCGCCTTTCCCTTGCAACGCCAGTACCCTTGCTAGGCCAGCGTGAGCCTCGGCAAACTCAGGTGCGGCGCGCAACGCTTCCTTAAATCCTTTGATCGCATCCTCAAGGTTGCCGAGTCTAACCAGGTTGATAGCCAGGTTGCTGTGCACGCCGGGATCATCGGGATTGATTTCCAGAGCGCGGCGGAAATGACGATTGGCGCTGGCCAACTCACCCTTACGCGATAAAATCAGCGCCAGATCACTGTGAATCTCTGCATCCTTCGGATTAATCTCCAGGGCCCGACGGAGATGTTCCACCGCCCCATCCACATCTCCTTTTTGGAGCAACGCCTTGGCCAGGTTGCTGTGCGTCCCCACGTCATTTCGATTAAACTCCAGGGCGTGGCGAAAGTGCTGAATCGCCTCATCCATACGCCCTTGCCTCGCCAAGACAATAGCGAGGTTATTGAGAGCTCCGGCATCACGTGGATTGAGCTCCGTGGCACGATGTAAATATTTAACGGCGTCGTCCAATTCTCCCTTTCTCGCTGCAATAAGACCGAGCCCCGTATAGGCTCCAGCATCGTTTGGGTTGATCTCCAAAACCCGCTGATAGTGGCGGTTTGCCGCTACGACTTCGCCGCGCCGAAACAGGAGTTTTCCCAGGTTATAATGGGCGTCCCCCGACCCGGAATTAATTTCTAGTGTTGCGCGGAAGTGTTTTATTGCATCCTCCTCCTCACCTTTCTCTCCCAAGACGGTCGCCAGATAATAATGTGACAGGGCGGAGGGCATCACCGCTAGGGCGTGGCGCCAGAGTCTTTCCGAGTCATGCCAAATTTGGCTCTGTTTCCAGGTCAGCAGCGCCAACAGGATTAAAGCGACCGCCGCCGCCCCGTTAGCAAAACCTAGAGTGAACACGCTGATTTTGCAGTCCGTCCAAAGCCGCCATAAGTAAAGCAGCCCGGCGCCAAGCAAAACCGCCCACCCCAAACAGGATAAGTAGCTGTAGCGGTCGGCTGCCAGCTGTGGCCCGCTTTGCAACATTCCCGTCACCGGCGCTAAAACCACCAGGTAGTAAATCCAGCAGGTCAATCCTCCAGGCCATCGACGTCGACCCAGATACAACAGCACCGTGATGATCACGACGATAGCGAAACTCCTGATAGAGCTGAAATCCAAGAGACTGAGAGCGATGGGACGCTCGTAAAGCGGAGACAATTCCAAAGGAACGAGCGTTTTCCAGAGGTAGAAAACCATGCCATATAGAGTTTGCGCCAACCGATCGTCCAAGCCAATTTTGGCCAGTGAAATCATGGCGCCGGAGTGGTATTGGGCGATGGCGGCAACCCCAGCAGCTCCCAGTGCCAACACCACGAAAAGCGCCTTCTCCCGCCACACCGACGCCACCGCCGCTCCAATCCACCCGCGCGCTCCTCCCAGCCGCTTGAGCGGATAAACATCCAGTACCAATAAAACCAACGGCAAAGTCATCCCGCTTGCCTTGGAAAGCAGTGAAAGAAAGTAAACAACATAGGAAAGCCCCATCCAGCGCCATCGCGCCCCACTCCCCCCTCTCCCGTCGACCGCCCGCAAATAGCAAAGAACCGCCCATAAATAAAATAATCCCGATAACACATCGCGCCGCTCCGTTGCCCAGGCCACCGATTCCACCCGCAACGGATGCAAACTAAAAAATAGCGCCGCCATGCCCGCAGCCAGCCTTATGGGCAATTCCACAGGCTCTTCCGCCTTCGAAAAAACCATGTCCAACAAACGAAAACTGACAAAATAAAAAAGCACCGCATTGACACTATGAAGCAAAAGATTGGTAAAATGATACCCACCAGGGTTCATCCCCCACATGAGATAGTCCAACCCCAACGTCACCCAGCTCAACGGCTGATAATGGCCCATGTGAAAGGTCGTAAACATCCATACAAGCTGACTCCAACCGAGCCCCCGGTAGTGCGGATTTTCAACAAAATTAGGCCGGTCATCCCAGTTGACGAACTCGTTTTGCAGTGAGGGTACAAACGCCAGCGCTGTCAGCAATGGAACAACGGCGGGTATGAGCCAACGGCGGATGTCGGTGTTTTTCATTGGGGTCGTCGTCATGGCCGTATTACGTTTTGAGAGTCATTCTAGCTTCGCATAATTGATTCACCATTGCGCTCCAAGCGTATCACCTGCCGACAGGCAGCAGAGCGGGAAATTATGATTAGCGAGGAGCGGAGCGGTCGGGATGGGTGTTGAAGATCCGCATTGCCGCCTCATAATGCCGCATCGCTTCCGCTCGCTTTCCTTGCAAGGCAAAGGCTCCTCCCAGGCTTTGGTGGGCTTCGGCAAATTCCGGTTGAATACGAAGCGCCATGGTAAAATTGTCGATGGCCCTGTCCACCTCGCCTTGGGCCATCAAAACCGTGCCGAGAGCGTGGTAGCCAGGCGCGAAGTCGGGTTGGATTCTTAAAGCTTCCTGAAATTGGCCCACGGCTTCGCGCAGACGATCCTGCTTCACCAAAGCAATGGCATAGTTGAAATGAATCTCCAATTGCCCGGGAATTAATTTTATCGCCTGACGGTAATGCTCGATCGCTTCTCCCATCTCCCCTCTCCTCGCCTGGGCAAAAGCCAGCTGATAGTGAGCTTTTCCATACGCCGGATCGAGACGCACGGCATGGCGAAATTGCGCGATGGCCTGCTCTGATTTGCCTTGTTTGGCGAATATCGCCCCAAGATTGTAGTACGCCTTGGCAAAGCCGGAGTCGATCTTTATGACTTGTTGCAGTGCGTCAATCGCCTCCGCGGATTTACCTTGCTGTGCCAGAGCGGTTCCAAGATCGTAGAGGGCCTTGGCACTACGGCCATCGATCTGCAAAACCTGTTGAAACTCCCCAATCGCCTCTTCAAGCCGGCCCTGTTGGGCCAGGGCGTTGCCGAGATTGTACCGGATCGTTTTGTCCCGGGGCTTAATTTGCAACGCGCCGCGGTATAATTCTATAGCCTCATCGAACTTGCCTTGCTCCGACAAAGCTTGCCCCAGGTAGTTCTTTGCCAAAGCCGAATTTGGCCTGCTGGAAACAACATAGCTCCAAAGCGTAGCCGAATCATGCCAGAGTTGCGCCTGTTTCCAGCTCAGCACTCCCATAACCACCAAGACGGCCGCGGCTAGCGAAGCACTCATTTGGTAGGACCGCTTGCCAATCCCGCCGCCCTCGCGCCCGCGCCAAAGAAAATATAATCCTCCACCCGCTAGCGTCGCCCAACCGAGACAAGTTAGATAAGTGTAACGATCGGCAGCGATTTGAGGCCCGCTTTGGACGAATCCAAGAAACGGCGCCGACATGACAACGTAGTAGAGCCAACTCGCCACGCCAGCCGGCCAATATCGTGTTAAAACAAATAGGCCGACGCTAACCACCATTACAACAAACCCGGCGAACATGTACCTGCCGTTCCACCATTCTAAGGGCATTGTGAGTTCGTAAAGCGGCGATAGATCCACGGGGAAAACTGTTTTCCCAAGATAGAAAACTAAACCGTAGATTGATTGCGCAATCCGAGCAAAGAGCCCATGCTCTTGCAACGTGGCTAGGGCGCCGGTTTGGAATTGGGCGAACGCGGCAACCACGGCGGCTCCTAGAGCCAACATTACAAAGGGCACCTTCTCCCGCAACACCGATGCCAATCCCGCGCCACTCCAACCTCCCGCTCCTGCTCCCAACCGCCGCAGCGGGCATACATCCAATACCAACAAAACCAACGGCAAGGTCATCACACTTGCCTTGGAAAGCAGTGAAAGCGAATAAAAAACATATGCCAGCCTCATCCAGCGCCATCGCGCCCCACTCTCCCCTCTCCCAACAACCGCCTGCAAATAGCAAAGTATCGTCCATAAAAAAAATAAACCCGACAATACATCGCTCCGCTCCGTTGCCCAGGCCACCGATTCCACCCGCAACGGATGCAAACTAAAAAATAGCGCCGCCATGCCCGCAGCCAGGCGCATGGCCATTTCCTGAGACCCCGGCATCGCGGAATATTCGACGTTCAATAAACGAAAACTGACAAAATAAAAAAGCACGGCATTGACACCATGAAGCACCAGATTGGTAAAATGATACCCTCCAGGGTTCATCCCCCACATGAGATAGTCCAACCCCAACGTCACCCAGCTCAACGGCTGATAATGGCCCATGTAAAAGGTCGTGAACATCCACACAAGGTGACTCCAACCGAGCCCCCTGTAGCGGCTGTTCTCAACCAAATGATCCTGGTCACCCCAGTTGATAAACTCGTTCTGCAACGTAGGTAAAAACGAAAATATGCTCAGCAGGAAAATCACGCCGGGTATCCACCAGCGATAGAAAACTGAGGTTTTCATCGGTGTCGGGGCCCGGAAGGCAGATGGGATTGGCTGACAATGCTTGACTTCCGGTTGCGTCTCAGATTAGACATTTGATTTTAAGCGTTGTGCCTGTCGCGCGCTTAGGAGTCTGAAACTGAGATCTGCGGCCGAGCATAGAAGTTAAAGCGGTGAGACAGGGACGCAACGGCCAACGGAGGCGTAGATTGGTGGTTTCTGGTTTTATGTTTTGAGTTCAAGGTTTAACTCAAAACACACGATTCGAACTCTTAAACGCGCAGCCTTCTTCTACATCTATTTAACTCATGCCCTATACCAGCTTACTGGAGTTCGTTCAAGTTTTGGAGCAACAGGGCGAACTCAAGCGAATCGCCCACCCCGTCAAAGCGGAATTGGAAATAACTGAAATTGCCGATCGGGTCGTGAAGCGGGGCCTTGCTATCGATGCACAGTCAGGCGGTCCCGCTTTGCTATTCGACAACGTCGTGGGAAAATCGATGCCGCTGCTGATCAATGCTTTCGGCTCCGCCAAGCGAATGGCTTTGGCTCTCGGAGTCGCGGACATCGAAGAGATTGCCGTCGAAATTCAAAAGCTGCTTCAAACCAAGCCGCCAAAATCCTTCAAAGATAAATTGCACCTGCTCGGGGAACTGGTTCGGCTCGCGGGTATTCCTCCCAAAGTCGTAAAGGAAGGGGAGTGTCAATCCGTCGTGCATCGCGAACCCGACTTGAACATCTTACCGACGCTCACCTGCTGGCCGGGCGACGGTGGCCCGTTTATCACCTTGCCAGCCGTCTTTTCCAAGGACCCGAGTAAAGGCACAAGAAACGTCGGCCTCTATCGGATGCAAATTTACGACTCGCGAACCACCGCCATGCACTGGCACCTTCACAAAGTCGGCGCGCGCCATTACCAGCACCAAAAGGAACGCAGGGGGCGCATGGAGCTGGCCGTGTGCCTGGGTGGCGATCCGGCACTGATCTACGCCGCCACGGCACCGCTGCCCGACGCCATCGATGAAATCTTATTCACGGGTTTTCTCCGCAAGAAAGGGGTCCAACTGGTCAAAGGATTGACGGTTGACGTCGAAGTGCCGGCAAACTCGGACATCGTTATCGAAGGCTATGTCGATCCTGCCGAACCGCTACGCCGCGAGGGACCCTTCGGCGATCACACGGGTTTCTACTCCCTTGCCGACGACTATCCCGTTTTTCACGTCACCTGCATAACTCACAAAGAAAACCCGCTTTACCTCACCACCATTGTCGGCCGTCCGCCGATGGAGGACGCATTCATCGGCAAAGCGACGGAGCGGATATTTTTACCCTTGCTCCGCCTGACATTTCCCGAGATCGTCGACATGAACTTGCCCATTCACGGCGTCTTTCATAACCTGGCGATCATCTCCATCAAGAAGGATTACCCGGCGCACGCGCGCAAGATCATGCACGCGCTCTGGGGCATGGGCCAGATGATGTTTACCAAAACTCTTCTCGTCGTCGATCACGACGTCAACGTCCATGACCTTTCCGAAGTCACCTGGATCGTCGGCAATCATATCGATCCGAAACGCGATACGATCTTTGTCGAAGGGCCGGTGGATGTGTTGGATCACGCCGCGCCGGTGATGGGCTACGGCTCCAAGATGGGCGTCGACGCCACGCGCAAATGGCCGAGCGAGGGCTTTGAAAGGCAATGGCCGGAGGCCATTGTCATGGACGAGGCAACGAAGCGCTACATCGACTCCATCTGGGAAAAACTTGGCTTATGAATTTTAGATTTTCGTCTTTGGGGAGGCTTTTCAATTTTCGTTTCTTTCCCCAGTCCAAAATCCAAAATCTAAAATCCAAAATCGCCGACTACGGTCGGCTGATCCGTTTCTCTCACACCGTCTTCGCTCTGCCCTTTGCTCTCGCCTCTATTGCCCTGGCCTCGCCGGTGCATCCGATAACTTGGCAAGCCCTGTTTTGGATTCTCCTTGCCATGGTGGGCGCGCGCAGCGCGGCCATGGGTTTCAACCGCCTGGCGGACAAAAAATTCGACGCGCTGAACCCGCGAACCAGCGCCTGGGAGCTGCCGCGGGGCGCGGTAAAAGTCTGGGAAGCGGCTCTTCTCACTCTGGGAGCCTCCCTGGTATTCGTCTTTGCCGCTTACCGGCTCAATTTCGTTTGTTTCGTTCTCTCGCCTGTTGCCTTGGCCATTATTTTTTTCTACTCGCTCACCAAAAGATTCACCTGGACTAGCCATCTCTTTCTCGGCCTGGCGCTCTCCTTGGCCCCCATGGGAGCCTGGCTGGCGGTATCCGGAGCGCCCTTCGACTTAGCAGAGCTTACCGTGCCATTTTTTCTCGCTCTGGCCGTGCTGTTTTGGCTTGCCGGGTTTGACGTCATCTATTCACTACAGGACCATGAATTCGATCGTCGACAGGGACTTTACTCGATTCCGGTTCGCTTTGGTGTGGCGGCGGCGCTGCGACTATCAACTATATTCCATTGCTGCACCGTTGTTTTCCTTGGTCTCGTCGGGCTTGCGGCTCACATGGGAGCTCTCTATTGGATTGGCATTGTAATCGTCTCGGTTATTTTATTTTGGGAACATCGAATCGTAACCCCCACTGATCTCTCGCGTATTAATCGCGCTTTCTTCGACTTCAATGCCTATGTCAGCATCGGCTATTTTTTAGTCACCGCGGGGGATATATTTTGGAGCGGGGGGTTGGGGTTCGGTTGATGAGCATCGAGCTATTTATTTTTCTATTGACCCTGGCATGGGTTGCCGGTTTCGGCGCCGGTTTTATTGGCCTGGGAGGAGGCGTCCTGCTCTTCCCTTTGCTACTCTACCTCCCGCCCTACCTCGGGCTGGACCCCATAGACGCCAAAGCGGCAGCGGCCCTGGTCATATCCCAGGTATTCTTCGCCGGAATTATCGGCGGCACCGCCCACTGGCGCAAAGGCCGTGTCCACCGACAGCTCACTATGGTCGGAGCACTGGCTTCGGCAGCCGGAGCCTTTATTGGAGGAGTCAGTTCAAAATGGGCGTCCGAGTGGTTTTTACTGCTGCTTTTCGGCTTCATAACTATCCTTGCGGGGCTGATCATGTTTCTTCCCGGCCCGCCGCCGCATAAAGAGGTGGCGCATATCGATACCGTAAGGGTTTCGACAATCCCTTTATCAGCCGTATCCTGTGTCGTAGGCGCCGTCGTCGGCCTGTTGGGAGCAGGAAATTTTCTTTTCGTGCCGCTATTCATCTATGTTCTTAAAATCCCGACGCGCATCACCATCGGTAGCAGTTTAGTCATTCATGTTTTGAACTCCTTCTCGGGATTTCTAGGTAAGCTCATTACCGATCAAATCCCCTTCCTTCCGACCATCGCCGTCGTCATCGGCGCCGGCTTTGGCGCCTTTGTGGGTGAAAAAAGTCATAGTCGGTCCTCGCCGCAGGTCTTGCGGCTGGTTTATTCTGTGGTCATTGGCACCGTTGCCGCACGGGTCTGGATTACGATCTTATTCTCAAACGGATAGCGCCTAAGTGCCTGGTGGTTATACCAAAGGATCGATAGTTTTTCATGGGTATTTAACGATGATTAAACCGGGTTTTTCGTTGAATTTTTTCTCCGCAATGACTATATTTGAAATCTGCCACAGGAGAATTGCCATGAGAAATCCGACCCCGTTCGTACTACCCTTCATTTTGGTCGTATTGTCCGCCTGCGCGAATCTTCAGGTTGCAACCGATTTCAGCTCGGGTCGCCATGCCTTGTTAATCGGCAATAACGAAGCCGCCCTTTCCTATTTTCAAAACACCGCGCAAAAGGACCCCAAATACATGTACGGCACTGCTTTGCGGCAGGGAATCTGGAGCTATGTGGGCAGGACCGAGTACGCCGTCGGCCGACTGCCGCAAGCGCGACAAACCCTGGAACGCGCGCTATCCCTCAATAGCGAAGAAAACATCGCTCGCCTTTATCTTGGCCTCACCTTGGCCAAGAGCGGCGATCGGCAAAGGGGATTGAAGGAAATTGAAGGTGGCATGAGAGGAATCCACGATTGGCTGGAATATATAACAGAAGCGCACCGCTTTTCCTTCGGTCAGTTCTGGGACCCGCGCCGCGATATTCGCTCCGCCATACAGAGCGATCTAGCGATGATTTCTGGGAGAGACTTGGATTGGCAGAAGCTCATCGCCGACGGCGAGTGGATCGGCAGGAAAATAGAAGAAGAAAGTGATCTGGCGCGGCGAGATGAAGTGCGCCAATGGGAGCGCGACAGCGAAAGCAGAGATAGCCAGCCGTAAGCCTAGGCAGCCCATTACTCGCCATAAAGCGGTCGGGTGTTTTGGAAATGGGTATTTTTCTGAAAGTTTTCCTCGTCGTCGACCAACGCCAACAAGCGATCGGTGTTCTGGATGATCCTTTCTTTTTCCTCCACTCCCTTGAGCAAGAGAAACGCCGACTGCCGGATTGACGACCGGATAACGCCGCGAACATCCCAAAAGGGGTAGTGATGATAGCCTTGCACCATCACCCTACTGGCCAATGTAATCCCCCCCTTGAGCGTTTCGATTCCCCCTTCGTTTTCCCCTAAACGCAACTGGCTCAACCCCAACGCGATCCACGCGATCTCGTCATCTTTATTCAATGCCAAGGCTCGCTGTAGGATGGCAAAAGCATCCCTATAGCGACCCTGGCGATAATATGCGCGCCCTAAATAAGTAAGGCTGTTCTTGTACGTCGGATCCTGGCTTACGACGGTTTCCAAGGCGACTATCGCCCTGTCCATGTTTCCGCCCCTACCGCGCAGAAATTGGTCTCTGCCCTCTTCATATTTGCCGCCGATACCCACCCTGGGAACGTTATGGGTGCAGCCTATGATCAACAAGCAGCAAATAACTAATAAAGAAATTTTGGCAAAATTTATTATGGTATAAGCTCGCATTATTTAACGCTTGTGCGCTCTAAGAGATTATCTAACTTAGGGACCATGTTCAGTATAGCCATTGCAACTCTTTCCATATGAGAATTACTATAAAGGTTAGATAAAAAAAAGGGAGCCATGACTGGCTCCCTTTTTTGGCTGTCAACCTGTAAGACTCAACCTAGAACGTGTACCTCCAGTTGAGCATCACATCCACCCAGTCCCCGCCCTTGCCGCGGCACTCAGCCGTCGGACAACCAACCCGGTGTATCCCCAGATTCTGCCCGGTGCTGAATCTCCCGGTGCGCAGGTTGGAGGCATCATACCACAGTATGCTCGTCCCGATGCTCATCCGCGGCGCTATGAAATACCACAAG
>Ga0187893_10000427_pt1 | contig 110723 bp, 109 predicted proteins | sample MA1701074metaG_FD_139574 | JGI IMG/M metagenome (GOLD analysis project Ga0187893, IMG submission 139574) | White microbial mat communities from a basaltic lava cave in the Kipuka Kanohina Cave System on the Island of Hawaii, USA - MA170107-4 metaG ...
GCGATCCCCGCCGTCGCCCGGCGGCTGGGCGACGCGGAATACCGCATCCGCGCCCAGGCGATCTGGACGCTCCGCCACCTGGACGGCCGCGAGGCGGCACCCGTCCTGCTCCGGCGAGTCGAGGAGGACGAGGATCTCGGAATGCGGGCGGCGGACCTGCTGGCCGACTGGGGGGTGCGGGACGTGCTGCCCGCCCTCGAGAGGCGGACCCGGGCGGGGTACGCCTCGCTCCGTGCCCAGGTGAGGGCGATCCGGTTCAGCCTGGGCGATCGCGGGACGGTCCCCGACGTCCTCCAGGGGATCGAATGGGGGGAGACGTGGGTGGCGCACCGAATGATGACCCTGGCCGCGGAGAAGGGCCTGGAGGAGGCCGTCCCGGCGATTCGGGCCCGCCTGAACGACCCCGACCCCGGCGTCCGCGTCACCGCCGCGACCGCGCTCGTCCGGCTGGGCCGGCTCGAGGGGGCGGTCCCCCTGCTGGAGCAGCGCCAGGGCTGGAGCCTCCTCAACCGCCTGTGCCGGCCGGAGGAGTTCCGCCGCCTGGACGGCCGGACGGTCCAAGGGGCCCTGACCGGGACGGCGAGGCAGATCGCCGGGCGGATCGCCAAGGAGGCCGGATTGAGCCTGGTCGGCCCCCCGCCGGAGTGGTCCGACGACCCGGCCTGGGACCGGGAGATCCACCGCCTCGCGAACGTCGGAGACCGCCTTACGCGCCTTCAGGTCCTCGAGCAAGTGCTCGGATACCGGTACGCGTTCCTCTGCGAACCCGGCGGAATCCGGATCCTGCGGCGCGGGGAGGCCCTGCATCACTGGCGCGCGTGGTCGGCGGAAAGCGGGAAAGCTCGCTGAACCCGCGGGTAAGGGCACTTTAGGACAGGGCTGATCGAGCAGGCACTGCCTTGATCACCGGCTCAAGGCAGAAGGTCCGGCAGTTGCCGCGCCGCATGAACCACCGCGACGACCTCGATCAGATCTCCCCGGAGATGAACTCGCGCAGGTCCTCCCTGCCGTATTCCGGCACGATCCGGCCGGACTTCGGAAGGTCCTTCAGCTTCTCCACGTGAGCCATGATGCTCTGCACGTAGAGACCGGCGTAGTGGGTCGAGTCGCGAGCGATGAATTCGGCGATGGCGTCGAGGTCGCCCAACGAGGAGGGCGACCAGACTACTTGAGCCACTCTTGGAGCCGCTCGCGGGCCTGCTCGTGGGTGATGCCTTTGCCCTCATCGAGCTCACGCAGCCCCTGATCGACCTTCTGGCGGAAGTAGAGTTCCGCCATGATGTCCGCCAGCGTCACGTCATCGGGCAGCTTGCGAATCATCTCGAGAACCGCGTCCTTCGTGCTCACGAACCTATCCTACCCTCCGGCTCGGCCCGTTACAATGCCGTCCGATGCTCGCCCGGATCCGCACCGTCCTCGAGATGATCAAGGTCCAGCACAGCGTGTTCGCGCTGCCGTGGGCCTTCGTGGCGGCGTTCCACGCGGCGGGGGGACTCCCCGCCTGGGGGACGATGGGCTGGATCCTCCTCGCCATGGTGTCGGCCCGGAGCGCGGCGATGGCGTTCAACCGGATCGCCGACGCGAAGCTCGACGCCGAGAACCCGCGCACGCAGGGGCGGGCCATCCCGGCCGGCAGGCTCACGGTCGCCTTCACGGCGGGCTTCACCGTGATCATGGCCGGCCTCCTCGTCGTGGCCGCGGCGATGCTGAACCCGCTCTGCCTCAAGCTCTCCCCGGTCGCCCTCCTGGTCACGCTCGGGTACTCCTACACGAAGCGCTTCACGGCGCTCTGCCACTGGGCCCTGGGGCTTTCGCTCGCGATCGCGCCGATCGGGGCCTGGCTGGCCGTCACCCCGGAACGGGCGGGGGAGCCCTTCCCCTACCTGCTCGGCGCGGCCGTCCTCTTCTGGATCGCCGGGGCGGACATCCTCTACGCCTGCGAGGACCGGGAGTTCGACCGCCGGAAGGGCCTGCGCTCGGTCCCCGCCCGGCTTGGGATCCGGAGGGCGCTCGTCGTCGCCCGGCTCAACCACGTCGCGACCGCGGGCGCGCTCGTCGCGGCCGGGGCGGCCGCGGGCCTCGGCGTCTGGTGGCACGCGACGGCGGGGGCGATCGCCCTCCTCCTGGCCTACGAGCACGCGATCGTGAAGGCCGACGACCTCAGCCGGGTGAACCGCGCCTTCTTCCACGTGAACGCGGTCGTGAGCGGAGTGATCCTGGCGGGCGGGCTCCTCGACCTCTTCTCGCGGTAGTCCAGAGTCCCGAGTCCAGAGTCAAGAGTTCGGGTCCTCGGGCGCCGGGGAGGGACGGCGGACTATCGTCGGACGAAGGCGGGAAGGAACGACCGGACCGCCTCCCTCCAGAGGCGCATCTTGATCCCCTCGCGGGCGAGCTTCGAGCAGTCGAGGACGGAGTAGCGCGGCCGGAGCGCGAGGTGCCCCCCGCCCCCCCGGCGGATCGGGGCCACCTGGAGGTTCTTCTCCCCCAGCCCCCGGAGGACCTCCGCCGCGAAGCTCGACGGAGTGGCCTCGCCCGCGGCGGCGACGTGCCAGACGCCGGTCAGGTTCCTCCGGACGAGCTCGATGGCGGCGTCCACGAAGTCCTGCTGGAGCGTGGGCTGCGAGAACTGGTCGTCGTACGCGAGAACAAGCCCGCCCCGCTCGCGGTGGTCCAGGATCTCGTTCAGGAAGCTCCTCCCGAACGGGCCGTAGAGCCAGCCCGTCCGGAGGATCAGGTGGCGGGCCGCGTGGGTCATGATCGCGAGCTCTCCCGCCAGCTTCGTGTCGCCGTAGATCTGGAGCGGGTTGGGCGAGTCCTCCTCCCGGTACGGGGCCTGCCGGGCGCCGTCGAAGACGAGGTCCGTGCTCGGGTAGACCAGCAGGGCCCCCGCCTCCGCCGCCGCCCGCGCCAGGTGCTCCGCCCCGTCGCGGTTCACGAGGTAAGCCTTCCACTTGTCCACTTCGCAGGCGTCCACGTCCGCGAAGCCGGCGGCGTCGATCACGACGTCGGGCCGCGCCTCGAGCACCCGCGCCCGGACATCGTTCCGCCTCGACACGTCGAGCTCGGCGCGGCCGAGCGACACGGTCTCAAAAGCCGGGCGGAGGCGCTCGGAGAAGGCCCGTCCCAGGCCGCCGTCCGCCCCCACGACCAGAACGCGCCGCGTCGACCCCATCGCCTCCTGCATCATGGTCCCTGGGACCCGCGGAGTCAACAAGGCGCCCGAATCCCGGCGCGGGCGCTCCGGGGGGGGTTCAAGGAATCCAGCGACCCGCGCGGGGGCCTTTACCCCGGGCCCGTCCCGCCCTATAATGGGTCCCTCTCCGCGGTATGAAAATCTACCTCCTCGGGCGGGGTCACCGGCTGGAGCAGATCCGCCAGGCGCTCGGGATGAGCCGCCAGGACGCGATCCTGCTCGAGGGCGACGCCGCCCAGGCGCGCTTCGGCCCGCCGGACCGCGAGGTCTCGGCCTCGGACCTCGTGATCGTGTCCGAGTTCGAGGAGCCGGCGCTCCGCTCGGCGCTGGACAACCTGGCCGCCCAGAAGCTGCCCGCGCGCGTCATGATCTTCACGCCCGTCCCCAGCCGCCTTCTCGCGCGGGAGTACCCCGACTTCCTGTTCCGCGACGAGGGCCTCATCTACAAGAACGAGCTCCGCGAGCTCCAGCGCCGGGCCGCCGGGCGCCAGAAGGTCGACGCCATCCGCGCCCTGGCCCGGGGGAATCCCTTCCTCACCGTGATCTGGGGCAACCCCGACCCCGACGCCATCGCCAGCTCCTACGCCCTCACCGAGCTCGTGCAGGAGGAGACCCGCTCGCCCGTGATCGCCTACATGGGGGAGTTCACGCGTCCCGAGAACGCCGCCATGGTGAACACCCTCAAGATCCCCATGCGGAAGTACGCGCCCGAGCTGGCCGCCCCCGGGACCGTCGTCGCCACCGTCGACGCGCAGCCCTCCTTCTTCAAGAACGGTTCGGCGCCGCGCTTCGACGTCGTGATCGACCACCACCCCCCCGGCGACCTCAGCGGCGTCCGCTTCTCGGACGTCCGCCCCACGTACGGCTCGACGGCCACGATCTTCACGGAGTACTTCCAGACCGCCGGCCTCCGGATGTCGAAGAAGATGGCCACCGCCCTCTTCTACGGCCTCAAGATCGACACGGGCAACCTCACGCGGAACGTGAGCGACGCGGACGTCGCCGCCTTCCGCTACCTCCGCGTCCGGGCCGACGAGAACATGGTCCGGACGATCGAGCTCTCCCAGCTTCCCGTCGAGACCCTCGACTACTTCGCCGTTGGGATCGCCAACAAGAAGATCGTCCGCGAGGCGGCCTTCGCCTTCCTGGGCACGATCCCCAACGCGGACATGTGCGTCCACGTGGCCGACTTCTTCATCAAGCTGACGGGCATCTCCTGGGCCGTCGTGGCCTGCCGCTCGAAGGAGAAGGTCGTCGTCGTCTTCCGCTCGGACGGGTTCCGCAAGCACGCGGGCAACGTGGCCTCCTCGCTCTTCGCGAGCTACGGCTCCGCGGGCGGGCACCGGACCATGGCGCGCGGAGAACTGGAGCTCGCCCGGATCGCCCCCGAGCTCCGCGAACCCACCGACGTCGCGATCGAGGAATGGCTGATCGGGCGGCTGGCGACGAAGCTCAAGTCCCTGGGGAAGGTGCTGGGAGCGAAGTAGCGTCGCGACCCGCAGGGGGGCCGGCTAGTAGCTCGCCTTGACGTACGCCTTCCAGCGCCGGTCCAGGGTCTCGACCGACCAGTCGAAGACCTGCTTGAAGGCCTTCTCGACATCCGCCCCCTGGCCGAGGGCCTTGCAGACCTCGATGAACTTGTCGCGGTGCTCCGTGATCAGGAACTCGACGAGGCTCCAGGCCTTGACGGTCTCCGCGCCGTCGAGCTCCTGGACGTTCGTGCACTTCAGGATCGCCAGCATCTCGGGGTCCTTGTCCTCGCGCACCCAGACCTTGCAGACGACGGGCCAATCGTCGGGGTCCTGGTAGTTCTTCCCCCGGTTCTGGGGCGACGTCCCGGCCAGGTCGACGCAGTAGGTGGCGGCCGTGTCCTTCATCAGGCGGGTGAAGTGGTAGGACGTCCCCTCGTGGAGCCAGTGGTGCTCGCCGCGGGCCAGGAGGTTGGAGAGCATCTGCACGGTCGAGTGGACCGCCATGTCCTGGATGCTCTCGATCGGCCGCGTGTCCTGGTACTGCTCGGAGCGGGGGAATCCCATCGACCCCGTCGCCTTCTTGGAGAGTTCGATCTCCTGGGGCGAGCGCCCCTTCTGGAAGGCGTCGATGTACCGCTCGTGCTGGACCTTGTCCTTGAGGATGACGTGGGTCATCTTCAGGCCCCCGAAGAGGTCCTCCTGCCCGAAGATCTTGTGGTACATCGCGTAGGCGTGCTCGCAGTGCTGGACGAGGGAGACGAGATCGGCGTCCGACAGGTGCGGGGACTCCAGCACGATGTGGCCCGCCTCCCTCCGCTTGAGCTTGATCCCGAGGGCCGGCTCCAGCTCCGAGGCCGCGCTCGAGGCGGTCCCCTGGGGGGCCTTCGCGATCCCGTCCTTCATCTCCTTCCGGAGCTCGCGCTCGAACTTCGAGATCCAGACGCCGCTCTTGCCCAGCTTCTCGTAGCCCAGCTCCTTCCGGGCCGTGGCGTTCCCGGGATCGTATTCGAGGGCCTTCCGGAACGCCCCGTCCGCCTCCTTCTGGAGGACGTTCTTCTTGCACCAGAGCGCCAGGTCCGACCACTGCCGCGAGAGGTCCTTCCCCGCCTGCTCCACCCGCTCGTTCCAGCTCTTCTGGACCTTCGCCGCATCCTCTCCCTTCTTCCGGTTCCCCACGTCCTGCTTGGCGTTGGGGTCGTCCTCCCACTGTCCCTGGTCGTTCTTCCGGTACCCGAGGCGCTTCCGGGCGCCCTCGTGGTCGGGGTCCAGGTCGTCGATCACCCGCCGGAACTCGGTCCGGGCCCAGGCGTGCATCTGGGCGGTGGCCAGGTAGTCGCCGATCGCGTAGTGCTTGGCGGCGGTGTTCTTGAGGAGCTTCTCGTGTCTCGCCTTGTACTCCTCCGCGGGGGATCCTTGAAGGAGGAGCGCGAGACCCAGCATCGCGGCGGCGGGCTTCATGGCTTCGAGTCCTCCCTGAACGCGTCGCGGCCCGGGTCTAGTCCGGCCCGTTCGAAATTTTGCGGCCTTCCCCCCCCGGCGCTGTGATATTATCCGGCCCTTGGTCGACGAAGTCTACAGTCTGATACACGACGGCCGCTACGACGAGGCGCTGAAGACCGCCAAGCGGCTTTCGATCGACCTCCTCAAGCAGGGGAAGCACGGCCCCGCCGCCCGCGCCCTCGCCGCGGGCGCGCACGCCCTCTGCCTCCTGAACAGCCCCTCGAAGGCCAAGAGCTTCGCGCAGGAGGCCTACGACCTCTCCTCCCGGGGCCAGGACGGCCTGGCCGCCGGCTTCGCCCTCGCCGTGGCCGCCCTCGCCCAGCTCCGGCTGGCCGAATTCGACTCGGCCGACGCCTTCATGGACAAGGCCCTGGACGCCCTCCACCGCCAGGCCGAGCACGAGATCTCGGCCTTCGCCCGCCTCGTCTCCGCCGAGCTCTCCATGACCCAGGAGGACTACGTCGAGGCACGGGCCTTCGCCGAGGACGCCCGCAGCGCGGGCGAGGCCCTGGAGCGCCCCTGGGTCCGGGCCCGCGCCCTCCTGGTCAAGGCCATCTGCGAGGACCGGACGGGGAACGGGACCGGCGCCCTCGAGCTCCTCGACCGTGCGGGCCGGGAGCTCGAGAAGCAGTTCGACGCCGAGACCTCCTGGCTCGTCCAGGCCGCGCTGGGGGGCGCCTGCTCGAAGGCCGGGAAGGAGGCGGACGCCGCCGCCCACCGCCGGGAGGCCGTCGAGGCCATCCAGAGGATCGCCGCCGGCCTGTCCGAGGACTCGCGCGAGCGCTTCATGAAGAACCCCGCCGTCGTCAACGCCATGGGGATCGACCCGCTCACCGGGAGCGGCGTCTGGAAGGTTCCCGTCCAGATCGCCCCCGAACGCAGGGGCCCGACGACCGACACGGGCATGGGCGGCCTCCGGGCCGTCTTCGACGTCATCAAGAAGATCAACTCCGAGCTCAACCTCCGCCGGCTCATCACCATGATCCTCGACACGGCGATCGAGTACTGCAACGCCCAGCGCGGCACCATCGTGATCTTCGAGGGCGAGAACAAGTTCAAGGTCGAGCTCTCCCGCGACCGCGACGGGCGCGAGCTCAAGCGCGAGGAGCTGGGCGTCTCCCGCACCGTCCTCAAGCTCGTCCGCGACACCGGCCGCCGCGTCATCGCGGAGGACGCGACCACGGACCCCTCGCTCAAGATCGTCGACAGCGTCCAGGACCAGAGCCTGCTGTCCATCCTCTGCGTCCCCCTGCGCGTCAAGAACCGGCTCCTGGGCGCCGTCTACCTCGACAACACGCGGATCGTCGGCGCCTTCGGCGCGCGCGAGATCGAGGTGGCCGAGGTGCTCACCGACCACGCGGCCGTCGCCATCGACAACGCCCTCCTCCACATCCGCGCCATCCACGACTCCCTGACGAACCTCTTCAACCACTCCCACTTCGAGAAGCGGCTCGAGGCCGAGGTGGCCCGCACCCGGCGGCACGGGCGGCCCTGCGGGCTCCTCATGCTGGACATCGACGACTTCAAGCGGATCAACGACACCCACGGCCACGACGCCGGGAACGAGGTCCTGAAGTCCGTCGCCCGCGTCCTGGCCTCCACGCTCCGCGGAGCCGACCTCGTGGCCCGCATCCAGGAGCGCGACGCGACCCCGATCGTGGCCCGCTACGGAGGCGACGAGTTCGAGATCATCCTCCCGGAGACGACGCGCGAGGGCGTCCGCCGCGTGGGCGAGAGGATCCTCCAGGCGATCCGCGACGAGGAGTTCCGCTACGACGGCCGGTCCATGAAGCTCTCGTTCTCGGTCGGCGGCGCCGTCTGCCCCGAGGACGCGGCCGACGCCCGGGAGCTCCTCCTCAAGGCCGACGAGGCGCTCTACGCGGCCAAGCGGGCGGGGAAGAACCGGGTCGCCCTGGCCGGCCCCCCCGAGAAGGGCTAGAAGGGACGCTCTTCCCGGAACGTCGATTCCGACCCTATAATCCCGTCGTGGAGGACGAATCCCTGTTCGGGGACATCGCGGTCGAGGAGGGCTTCCTGACCCGGGAGCAGCTCGACGCCGCCCTCCTGGGACGGGAGGAGGCGCCTCTCCCGGACGCCCTCGTCCGGAGGGGGCTCCTCACCGACGAGCAGGTCCGGACCATCCGCGACATCGCCCGCATCCACCTCGCGGAGGTCTCCGCGCCCGGGGAGACGGGGGGGCTCGTCCGGCAGGACCGCTTCATCCTGCCTTGCGGAGGCTGCGACACCTATTACCTGATCCAGGGCCAGCCCGAGGGCTCCAAGTTCGTCTGCCGGAAATGCCGCCGCATCCTCACCGTGCGGCGGGCCGGCCCGGGGGGCCCGTCCGAAGAGGCGCCCGCCCCGCGGACCCTCGGGGCCTACGACCTCGTCTCCGAGATCGGCCGGGGCTCCATGAGCGTCGTCCACCGCGCCGTCCACCGCCCCACCGGGCGCACCGTCGCGCTCAAGATCCTCCGGGACTCCGCCGCCCCCAAGCCCAAGCTCCTCCGCCGCTTCTTCCAGGAGGCCCAGGCCGTGCGGCGCCTGTCCCACCCGGGGATCATCGCGGTCCACGACGCGGGCGAGGTGGACGGGGCCGCCTACATCGCGATGGACCTGGTCGAGGGAACGACGCTCGACCGCGCGCTCGCCCGGCGCGCCGTCCCCCCGCGCCGCTTCGTCGAGATCCTCGAGAAGGTCGCCCTGGCCGCCCACCACGCCCACCAGCTCGGGGTCGTCCACCGCGACCTCAAGCCCGCCAACATCCTCCTGGACGCGCGGGGCGAGCCCCACGTCTCGGACTTCGGCCTCGCCAAGATGGACCACGCCGAAAGCTCCGTCACCCAGACCTCCCTCGGGACGCCGTACTACATGTCCCCGGAGCAGGTCCGGGGACGGCCCGACGACATCGACGCCAGGAGCGACATCTACGCCCTCGGCGTCATCCTCTACGAGGGCCTCACCGGCCGCGTGCCCTTCCCGGGGTCCTCGGTCATGGACGTCTACCGGGGCATCCTCTTCGGACGCCTCGTGCCCCCCCGCGAGGCGAACTCCCGGGCCCCCGGGGACCTCGACCGGGTCTGCCTCCGGGCCCTGGAGCGCGACAAGCAGCGGCGCTACGCCACGGCGCGGGAATTCGCGGAGGGCCTCCGCCGCCACCTGGACTCGCCCCATGAGCCATAAGACCGAGAGCCTGGTCGGGAAGACGTTCGAGAAGTGCCGCCTCGTCGCCAAACTGGGCACGGGCGGGATGGGCTCGGTCTACCTCGCCGAGCACGCGGGCCTGGGCCGGAAGGTCGCCGTCAAGATCCTCCCCGCCGACATGTGCCGCGATCCGGAATACGTCGCCCGCTTCCGGCGCGAAGCCACGACCGCCTCCCGGATGGAGCATCCGAACATCGTGCAGATCTTCGACGTCGGCCAGGCCGACGGCCGCTACTTCATCGTGATGCAGTACATCGACGGCGAGTCCCTCTCCACCGTGGTCGAGAACCTGGGCGCCATGGACCCCCGCGACGCGGCGCGCGTGGCCGCCGGCCTCTTCCGCGGCCTCCACCACGCCCACGAGCACGGCATCGTCCACCGCGACGTGAAGCCCGACAACATCCTCGTCGCCAAGGGCGACGAGCCGAAGATTCTCGACTTCGGCCTCGCGATCGAACAGGAGGCCTCGCTCCAGATCACCAAGGACGGCCTGGTCGTGGGCACCCCCTACTACCTCTCCCCCGAGCAGGCCCGGGGCCACAAGGCGACGCCCCTCTCGGACGTCTACGCGGCCGGAGTCACCCTCTACTACCTCCTGACCGGGAAGCGCCCCTTCACGGGCGCCACGGCCCTGGCCGTGCTCAACAAGCACATCCACGAGCCTCCCGTCCCGCCCGCCGCCGAGAACCCCAAGGTCCCCCGCACCCTCAGCGACATCGTCCTCAAGGCGATGGCGAAGGACCCGAAGGACCGCTACCCCTCGGCCGCCGCCGCCGCGGAGGATCTCGACCGCTTCCTGGCCGGCCGCCCGGTGGCGGTGAAGCTCCCGTGGCGGTCGCGCCTGCCCGCCCTCACCCCCCGGCGGAAACTCGCCCTGGGAGGCGCGGGCGCGGGCCTGCTCCTCCTCCTGATCCTCGCCGTCGCCTCCTCCGGAGACCCGCCTCCGCCGCCCCCGCCCCCTCCGCCGGAGGCCGCGGCGCCGCCCGCCCCGGCCCCGCCTTCGGCCGATCCCGCCCTCCTCTCCCTCCTCCAGTCCCAGAAGGACGGAATGAAGGATTTCGCGGCATGGCCGCGGATCCTCGCCCAGTACGACGACTTTCTGACCGTCGCACGCGCCGCCGACGTCCTCACGCTCGCCCAGCAGCGCCGGGACGAGTGCGTGGCCGAGATGAAGCGGACGGCCGCCGCCGAGCTCGCCCGTCTCCGGAGGGACGCCGGAGCCGACCCGGTCGCCCAGCTCCGCGCGCTCGAGGAGTTCCCCCGGCCCCTCCAGACCCTCGAGGAGCTGGGCGAGCTCCGCCGCTCGATCCGGGAGGAGCGCGAGCGGCTCCAGGAGCGGCTGGACGTCCGATACCTCGAGGACGAGGCCGCGCTGGACCGGCACCGGACGGCCGGCGACCTCGCGGCCGCGAGGGACCTCGTCCGGGAGATGCTCCGGTACTCCGAATGGCTGGCCCACGCGCGGGAGCCCCGCCTCCAGCGGCTCAAGCGGCTCGACGAGACGGAGCTCCCGCAGCTCGAGCGGGACGCGGCCGACCGGCTCGTGCAGGCCTACGTCTCCATCCGCGGCCGGGTGGACGCCGCCCTCCTCCGGCGCGACCACGCCTCGGCCTATGCCGAGGCCGTGCGCTTCCTGAAGGAGTCCAGGGACCCCCAGGTCCGCGTCCCGGGCGCGAACTACGACTTCCTGCTCTCCGTGGTTCCCGATGCCTTGCTCTCGGACCGCCAGCTCGGGGACGCCCGCCTCGAGCTGGGGACGGCTCTCTCCGGCGCGCCGGACGAGCTCCCGTTCCGCATCCTGACGGACCTCCAGGACGCGATCGACCTCGAGTGGCTGCTCCGGCAGACCGCGGCCGGCCTCCGACGCCTGGCCCGCGAGCCGCAGGAGCTGAGGCTGGAGACCTTCGGGGTCTCCGGCCGCGTGACCTTCGGGCCGAGAGGCTACGAGCTCCGTCCCAAGTCGGGTCCCTCGAAAGGGGTCGTGGTCCGGGAGCTCCACCCGGCGGATCTCGTCACCTTCGCCGCCGCCGCCGAAGGAAAGACGGCCGCGGACGCGCTCCGCAACGACGGCTCGCTCGCCCGCTCCGGGGGCGTGGCCTATCTCCATTCCAAAGTCCCCGAACGCTGGGTGAGGGCCGAGGCGCTGCTCCGGGAGGGCGAGCGTCTCCGGCGCGCGGCGCCGCTCTTCAGGCTCCAGAAGATCCGGGACCTCGGGCACCGCGAGGCGAGGGAGGCCCTGGCGCGGGCCCGGGCGGATGCGGCGCAGAACCGGCTGGACGCGGCGCGGCAGGCCATGCTCGACCTGGCCGCGCAGTGGACGCACGACGCCGAGCTCTCGCTCGAGATCGCCCAGTCCCTGTCCGTGATTCTCGGGGCCGAGCTCAAGCGCGCGCAGGCGAAGGGGGACTGGGCCCGCGTGAAGACGATCGCCCGCCAGCTCCTCCAGAGCCACCCGTCCCAGTACGATTCGCCCGCCGTCCTGGCGGCCTACGGGCAGGCGCTCCGCTCCACGGGCGCCTGGCAGACGCTCGCCGCCGACCTCTCCGGGGACGCCTGGACCTGGGACGGCCGCTCCGGCGGCGCCCCGGCGCCCGCGCGGGAGGACCGGGCCACGGGAGGCGGCCTCCGGCTGGGCGCCGGCCGGTCGATCCGGGTCAATCCGGCGCGCGCGGCCGGGGCGACGGGCCTCGTCGCCCAGGCGCGCGTGAACGGGACGGACAAGGCCTGGTCGGCGGGGCTCTTCTTCGACCACGACGGGAAGGACGGCCGGGCCCGCGAACTCGTCGTCCGCGCCCCCGGAGAGCTGGTCCTCCTGTCCTCCTCCCCCGCGGGCGAGGAGGCCGAGCGGATCGTCCCCCTGGACTCGCGCCCGGCGTCCGGCGCCTGGCTGACCCTCGCCTGGATCGCCGAGGCCGGGGACCTCGTCTGCTACGTGGACGGGCGCCCCGTCCTGGCGCTCCGCGCCGCCGTGGCCCCCGAGCGCGGGCTGGGGCTGTCGGCCTCCGTGGACGCGAACTTCCGGTCGATCGAGATCCGGAAATAGGCCCTCACCCCTTCTTCCGCTGAAGGAGCTGCCCCGCGCTGAAGAGGAGGAGGCCGGCGAGCAGGTAGGCGAGCTCGGCCCTCAGGCTGTCGTAGGCGAGCCCGATGCTCAGGCCCACGCCGACGACGCAGATCCCGAGCCCCATGAGGACCCGGCCGATCCAGTAGAGCGCGATGGGCGGATTCCCCGGGGGCTAGGGGCTCTTCTCTTCCGAGGGCTTGGCCTCCTCGGGCTTCTTCTCTTCGGGCTTCGCCGGCGCGGCGTCCTCGTCCTTGCCCGCGGCGCGGGCGACCGCGGCGCGCGACTTGACCGTGTCGGCGGGGATCTTCCCGGCGCCCTCGCAGTAGTCGCACTTCTTCGACCCCGTGCAGACCGCGCAGCCGCCCTTCCCCTTGCAGCTCGCGCAGTCGGGGGCCTTGCCCTTGTAGACCAGGTTGCCCGTGCCCTTGCAGTTGTAGCACTTGCCGTCCGGCAGCTGCTCCATCATGACGCAGGCGGAGCAGACGCCGCTTCCCCGGCAGGACGGGCAGGGATAGGCGCTTTGCCAGAAGATCCTCGTGTCGCAGAACTTCTTGTCCGGGCAGCGCTCGGTGCCCCACTCCAGCCACTGGCGGCAGCCGGGGCAGTGGGTGCTGACCGAGCGCGTGTCCTTCTGGAGGGACGTGTTGGGCGTCTGGCCCTTCCAGGACACCATGCCGTCCTGCTTCCCGCCGCCGCACGCCCCGAGCGCCGCGGCCGCCAGGAGCACGATCGCGTGTTTCAGCCTCATCGGTCGGTCCCTCCGAGTCTCCCCACTATAGCGGGCAGGGTACGGCATTTCAATATACTAGGACGCGCCGCCCGATCCGATCCCTTCGAGGAAGTCCCGGAGCGGCCGGATCGCCCCTCAGGTCACGATGGCCAGAACCTCGCCCTCGTAGACGAGCCGACCGTCGACCACCGCCTGCGTGGAGGCACGGGCGCCGCGGCGGGACCGCTCCCGCATCCGGGCGATGATGCCCACGCGGTCCCCCGGCTTGACCGCGCCGCGGAACCGGACCTCCTCGATTCCCCCGAAGACCACCAGGCGCGGGGCGATCTCGGGAACGGTCATCTTGTAGACGATGAGCGAAACCTGGGCGGCGGCCTCGACCAGGAGCACCCCGGGGAAGAGCGGGTTCCCGGGAAAGTGCCCCTGGATCCAGAACTCGTCGAGCCGGACCTGCTTCACTCCCACGCCGACGAGCGCCCCCGGGTCCACCAGGCACATGTGATCGACGAGCGCCATGGTCCCGCGGTGGGGCAGGATCGACGCGATCTTCTCCCGGTCCAGGACGACCCGGGAGAGGTCGACCTCGCGGAGGTCGGCCAGCAACTCGGGGGGCATCCCGGCGATTCTAGCGGTGGGGAGCGCCCCTTGCCAACGAATTACCGGACGCCCGGGAATCGCCGGGCGCGGGAACGGCGCGCGAGGGCCGGGGAGAGACCTAGAAGGACTCCTTCTCCTTCTTCGGATCCCTTTCCTTCTTCTCCTCCTCGCGCTTCTCCTCGACCTTCTTCCGGAGGCCCGGAGGGAGCTTGAATTCGAACCGGAATTCCTTGTCCCCTTCCTGGGGCATGAACTCCCGGAAGCGGGGGGGGACCAGCTCGCGCCAGTCCTCGAACTTCTTGAAGTCCCCGAAGCGCTTGAAGTCGAAGTCCTTCGGGAGCGCCCGGTGGAGGCCGCCCAGGCCCTCCAGCCTCTCCTCGAGGCGCTCCACGCGCTCGATCAGCCTCTCGACCAGGTCCTCGAGGGCGGGCCGCGCGCCCTTCCCCTTCCCGCCGTCGTCCTTCTTCGGCTCCGCCTTTCCGGATCCCTTGAGCCGCTCGACGCCGGCCTTGAACTCCTTCTCGAGGCGCGCCCGCTCGGCCTCGAACTTCTCCTGGAGGACCTTCATGGAGCGCTCGAACTCGCGCTTCAGGTCCTCGAGCTTCCGGTCCTCCTGGGCCGCCGCCGCCCCGGCGCCCGCCACCGCGAAGATCGCCGCCCACGCCGCCTGCTTCATCGTCGTTCCTCCGACACGCCCCGCGCCCCGGGGGCTCTTCCCCATGAGTATCAGGACGCCCGGAAAGGTTCGCCGTAACCGGGGAACGGGGATCAAACGCCGAACTGGGCCTTGAGCTCGTCCACGAAGCGCTGGCGGGGCTGGGCGCCCACGATCCGGGAGACCTCCTTCCCGTCCTTGAACAGGAGGATGGCGGGGATGGACATGATCCCCATGTTCCCCGCCGTCTCCTGGGATTGGTCCACGTCCATCCCCACGATCCTGACCTTGCCCCGGTAGTCCTTCTCGAGCTGCTCCATCACGGGAGTCAGGCGGACGCAGCTCGGTCACCACTCCGCCCAGAAGTCCACCATGGCCGCGGGGGCCTTCAGCACTTCCTGCGCGAACGTCAGGTCGGTCACGGCGGGGAGGGTCGACACGCGCGTTCTCCTTCCGAAAGAGGGGCCAGCGGGAGGATGATACCATGGCGCCGCCCCGCTTTCAGCCGCTCGCGGACGCCGGAGGGCGGGGGCCTAGACGCCCAGGTTCTTCTTGAGGGCGTCGACCAGCCTGGCCTTGGGAACGGCCCCCACGAGGCGCCCCACCTCCTTGCCCCCCTTGAAGAAGACGAGCGCGGGGATCGAGAAGATGCCGAGGCCCGAGGCGGTCTCGCCGGCTCCGTCGATGTTGGCGCTCAGGACCTTGACCTTGTCCTTGTATTCCGCCGCCACCTGCTCCACCACGGGAGCCACGGTCTTGCAGGCGCCTCAGCCTTCCCCCCAGAAGTCCACGAGCGCCGCGGGCGCCTTGAGGACCTCCGCCTCGAAGGTCTGGTCCGTCACCGCAGGGACGTTGGCCATGCGTCTTTCCTCTCGTTTCTACCTGTAGTCTCTCGCAAAGCCCTTCCGCTTGTTCAAGAACTTGTCCGCGACGAGGGCGGCGATGCAGCCCTGGGCCGCGGCCACGACCGCCTGCTGCACCCCGTTGCAGAGGACGTCGCCGCAGGTGAAAACGCCCGGGACCGGGGTCTCCATCCGGGAATTGGCCGGGGATAGTTCGCGATCTTCCGGGTGATGCCGAGGGCGCCGGAGCGGATCTCGTGATCGAGGACCGGCGTCCGAAGCTGCGAGCGCGCCGAGTAGAGCGCCGCGGTGGCCCCCGCGGACCCGCCCCCGATCACGACGACGTCGTAGAGGATCACTTCCGCCCAGACGCGCGGTCGCCCCCCCGGGCGGCCTCCCGGAGGGCGTCCACCACCAGGCCCGGGGTGAGCAACTCGGGAAGCACCCACGGCTCCCGGCTCGGGTCGGCCGGCAGGAGGACGTACATCGGGACGCCCCCCTTCCCGAAGCGGCGGAGCCACGCGTCGATCAGGGCGTTCGGCCTCGTGTTGTCCGCCTTGAGAGGGACCACCCCGAGCTTCGCCATCTCCTGGCGCACGGCGTCGGTCTCGAGCGCGACCCGCTCGTTCGTCTTGCAGGTGAGTCACCAGTCCGCGGTGAAGTCGATGAAGCCCGGCCGCTTCGAGGCCCGGACGGCGGCGACGTTCTCCTCGCTGAACTTCTGCCAGGGGATCTTCGCGCTGAAGTCGAGCCCGTCCATCCGGAGGCCGGCGGACGCCGTCCCGTCGTCCTTCGGGATCTCGGTGACCAGGAAATGCCGGCCCGCGGCGAACGAGACGAGCGCCGCGACGGCGAGCGAGACCAGCCGCGCGCGGCCCGAGGCGACCTCCGAGCCCCACTTGCCGAAGATCCAGCAGCCCAGGCTCACCGCCGTCAGAAACGCGAGCATTCCCGTCACGCCAGCCGGCCCCGTGAGCGAACCCAGCGTGTCGATCAGCCAGACGGCGGTGGCCAGCAAGGTGAAGCCCATGACCTTCTCGAAGACCTCGAGCCAGGCGCCCGGCTTCGGCATCAGCTTGAAGAGGACCGGGAAGAAGCCGATCGCGAGGAAGGGGAAGGCCAGGCCGAATCCCACGGTGGAAAAGAAGAAGAGGATTCCAAGCGAGGGCAGCGTGAAGGCGTAGCCCATCGCCGATCCCAGGAGGGGGGCGCTGCAAGGAGTGGCCACGAGCGTCACGAAGAACCCTGTCATGAAGTGCCCCGTCCAGCCCTGGTGGCGTCCCGCCTGGGCCGCCGCCCCGGTGGCGAGCGCCGGGATGTGGAAGACCCCCAGCAGGCTCAGCGCGAAGACGAAGATGAGCGTGCAGAGGGAGATCACGAAGATCGGCTCCTGGAACTGGAAGCCCCAGCCCACGAGCTTGCCGAACGAGCGGAGGAGGACCACGATCCCCGCGAAAAGGTTGAGGCAGACGAGGATGCCCCCGGTGTACGCGATCGCCCCGCCCTGCCGCGCCGCCGCCGAGACGTTCTTCTGCCCGACCAGGCTGAAGAGCTTGAGCGTGAGCACCGGGAGGACGCAGGGCATCACGTTCAGGATAAGCCCTCCCAGGAAGGCGAAACCGAGCATGATGAGGAAGTTCTGGTCCGGCCCGGGGCCCCCCGCGCCCGCCGCGGGCGGGGCGACCTGGCCCTCGAGGACCGTGATCCCGAATGAGACCGGGACGTCCGAGGGAACACAGGTCCCCTCGAACTGGCAGATCATGTAGTCGACCTGCCCCTTCGCCTCGAACGGGCCGGCCGCGGGGCCGGGCTTGAGGAAGAAGGGGACCGTGAAGGTCGCCGTCCCCTCGTGGTAGTCGTAGGCGGGATCCGCCCCCTTGGCCGGATGGGTTTTCGCCTTCGTCTCCTCGGGCTTCCCCGCGGCGGCCAGCGCGTCGAACTTGAACTCGGTGGGGAGGCCGGTCGTCGTCTTGTAGGTCGGGTAGATGTGCCAGTCCTTCGGGACTTCCACGGTGAAGGCGACCTTGAACACCTCGCCCGTCTTGACCGAGTCCCGGTCGGGGCGGGCCGAGACGATCTTGAGCGGGGGCGGGTCGTCGGAATCGGCCGCGGCGACCGCGACCCTGAAGGCGAACGGCGTGGAGTTCTCGAGGCAGGTCTTGGGGTCGCAGATCTGGTAGTCGATCCGCCCCTCCACCTCGCCCGCGCTTCCGGCCCCGAGCCGCACGGGGACGGTGAGGGTGACCTTCCCCTCGTGGTAGTCGTACTTCAGGTCGAGGGCCTTCTCCTCGTGGAGCTTGGGCGCCGGCTGCTCGACGGGGCCGGCGCTCTCGGCCCCCTCGAACGAGAACACGGTCGGCTTCCCGAAGAGGGCCTTCCCCGCGGGATAGATGTGCCACGTCTCGGGGATCTCGAGGTCGAAGGCGACCTTGAACGTCTCCCCGGCCGCGACCTCCTTCTTCTCCGGGCGGACGTCGGAGACCTTGACCGCCGCCTTCCGGAAGGGCTTCGCCCCCGGAAGGTCCTGCGGCGCGAGAAGCGCCGCGAGGAGGAGGGCGTGGATCATCATGTTATTATAGGAAACAAGGCCACCGCGACCTATATTCTCCCAAACGCGCGAGGAGGAGCCCATGCCGAAGCAGGCGGTCATCGAGACGTCCAAGGGGAAGATCACGATCGAGCTCTTCGACCAGGAGGCGCCCAAGACGGTCGCCAACTTCGAGAAGCTCGCCAAGTCGGGCTTCTACAACGGCGTGAAGTTCCACCGGGTGATCTCGAACTTCATGATCCAGGGGGGCGACCCGACCGGCACCGGCTCGGGAGGGCCCGGATACACGGCCGACTGCGAGATCCATCCGGACCGGAAGCACGGGAAGGGCGCCCTCTCGATGGCGCACACCGGCCAGTGCCAGCACGACAAGGCCACGGGGAAGAAGCTGGGCGGCAAGTGCACGAACGGCTCACAGTTCTTCATCACCCACGGCCCCACGCCCCACCTGGACGGCGTCCACACCGTCTTCGGCCGGGTCACCTCGGGCCAGGACGTGGTGGACAAGATCCGCCAGGGCGACGCGATGACCCAGGTGACGGTGACGTAGCTCGGGGGGCTCCCCCCGGCGCCGCTCCGTCGGGTATAATCCGCCGTCGTGCTGAAGGTGGGGTCGGGGCCCAGGGCCCTCGCAACCGGGATCGCGCTTCCGCGCGACCTCGGAGACTACTTCCCGACCGTCGCCCGCCACCCGTTCCCCTTCCTCCTCGAGAGCGCGGGCGGCGGGCGCTACAGCTTCCTGGGCTCGAACCCCTACGCGGTGCTCACGGCTCGCGGCGAGCTCCTCTCGCTCTGGCGCGAGGGGCGGGAGAAGACCTTCCGGCAGAATCCCTTCGAGGTCGTCCGGGAGCTCCTGGCCGAGCGGAAGCTCGAGAACGACAAGGAGCTCCCCCTTCCCGGCGGCGCCGTGGGCGCGTGGGGCTACGACCTCGGGCGGCACCTGGAACGCCTACCGCGGCGGGCGGAGGACGACCTCGAGTTCCCGGATCTCGTCCTCGGCTTCTACGACCGCGTGGTCACCGTGGACCACCGCGACCGGAAGGCGTGGATCGCGGAGGCCTCGGACCGGAGGCCGGCGCGCGCGATCGACCCGCGGACCTACGACGAGGCGTTCGGCGTCGCGGGCCCGGAGCGGCGTCGCGGCGCCACCTTCACCCGGGAGCGCTACCTGGCCGCGGTGGCGAGGGCGAAGGAGTACATCGCGGCGGGGGACGTCTACCAGGTGAACCTCTCGCAGCGCTTCCACGCGCGGTCGGATCGGCCCGCGTTCGAGGTCTACCGGGCCCTCCGCGAGGCGAGCCCGGCGCCCTACGCGGCCTTCCTCCAGTTCGGCCGGCGGGCGATCCTTTCGGCCAGCCCCGAGCAGTTCCTCGAGCTCCGCGGCCGGACGCTCGTCACTCGGCCGATCAAGGGGACGCGGCGGCGGAGCGACGACCCCGACCTGGACGAGCGGCTCCGGAAGGAGCTCTACACGAGTCCCAAGGACGACGCCGAGCTCGCGATGATCGTGGACCTCGAGCGGAACGACCTGGGCCGCGTGTGCGAATACGGGTCCGTGAAGGTGGCGGCGCCGAAGGACCTGGAGTCCCACCCGACCGTCCACCACCTGGTCGCGACGGTCGAGGGCCGGCTCCGGCGGGGCCTGGGGCCGGTGGACGTGCTCCGCGCGGCGTTCCCGGGGGGCTCGATCACGGGGGCGCCGAAGATCCGCGCGATGGAGATCATCGACGAGCTGGAGCCCACGCGGAGGGCCTTCTACACGGGAGCGATCGGATACCTCGGCTTCGACGGCTCGATGGACCTCGCGATCGCGATCCGCAGCATCCTCGCGGACGGTCCCGACTTCTTCTTCCAGGCCGGCGGGGGGATCGTCCACGACTCCGACCCCGCGGAGGAGTACGAGGAGACGCTCGCCAAGGCCGCGGCGATGGCGAGGGCGCTCGGCATCGGGCTCCGATGACCCAGGTCTGGCTCGACGGGAAGTTCCTTCCCGAGAGGCGGGCCGCGATTCCCGCGACCGACCCGGCCTTCCTCCACGGCCGCGGGCTCTTCGAGACGCTCCGGGCCTACGACGGCGCCCCCTTCCGACTGGGCGACCACGTCGAGCGGATGAGCCGATCCGCGGAGCATTTCCGCATCCCGTTCCGTCCGCCCGACCTGGGGCGGGTCGTCGGGGAGCTCTGCCGCCGGAACCGGGCCCCGGACGCGTACGTGCGCCTCACGCTCTCGGGGAAGGGGCGGCTCCTCGTGATCGTCCGGAAGCGCGACTCGCTCCCCGAGGCGTGGTACCGGAACGGCGCGGAGGTGATGATCGCCCCCTGGCGGCGGGACCCGCGCGCGCCGCTCGCGGGCCACAAGACGCTGAGCTACCTGGAGAACGTCCTGACGCAGCAGGAGGCCTACCGTCGCGGCTGCGCCGACGCGCTCTACGTGGGGCTCCGCAACGAGCTCCTGGAGGGCTGCGTGACGAACGTGTTCCTCGTCCTGGGGGGGCGGATCGTGACTCCCCGCCTGGCCCAGGGCATCCTCCCCGGCGTGACCCGGAAGGTCGTGATGGAGCTCGCCAAGGTCCGCGAGCGCACCGTCCGCCTCAAGGAGCTCTGGAAGGCGGACGAGGCCTTCCTCACGAACGCGATGATCGAGGTCCTCCCGGTCGTGAAGCCGCCCGGGCCGGTCACCCGGAAGCTCATGGAAGCCTACCGGGACGTCACGAAACAGCGTCGCTGATTCGTGACGTCTCAGCGGCGGCGGCGGCGGAGGTCCTCGGGGGGGCGCTCGCCGAGGACGACCTGGAGCTCCCTCTCCTTCTTGGCGCGGAGCACCTTGAGTTGGACCGTGCTCCCGGGGCTTGCCTCGGCAACGGCGAAGAGCATGCTCGACTGCTGGAGGATCGGCTTCCCGTCGAACTCGAGGAGGACGTCGTTGTCCTTCACGCCGGCCTTGTCGGCGGGCGACCCCGGGTCGACCTTGATGATGAAGACCCCGCGCGGCTCCTTGAGGCCGAGGTCGGCCAGCAGCTCCTCGAGCGAGCGGATGCCGAACTCCTGCCGGAGCGCCTCGACGAGACCCGGGCCGAAGTCGATCGTCCGGATCCCGAGGAAACCGCGCCGCACGCGGCCGTGCGCGATCAGCTGGTCCTTCACCCACCTGACGAGGTTCGCGCTGATCGCGAAGCCCACGCCGTCCGAGCCGCGCGACTCGGTGATGATCGCGGCGTTGATCCCGACCAGGTCGCCCCGGATGTTGACCAGGGCGCCGCCGGAGTTCCCGGGGTTGATGGCGGCGTCGGTCTGGATGAAGTCCTGGTAGGGCTGGGCGAGCTGGGCGCGCCGGTGCTTGGCGCTCACGATCCCGGCCGTCACCGAATGGTTGTATCCGAAGGGGCTCCCGATCGCCAGGCACCAGTCGCCCACCCGGACCTGGTCGGAGTCGGCGAACACGATCGGCGCGCGCTTCTCGCCGGCCGGGAGCTCGATCTTGAGGACCGCAAGATCGCTCTCGGAGTCCGTCCCGACGATCTTGGCGGGATACTCCTTCCCGTCGACGAAGCGGACCCGGAGGGACCGGGCCCTGTCCTGACCGGGATCCACGACGTGGTGGTTGGTCACGATGTGCCCCTGCTCGCTCACGATGACGCCGGATCCCACGCCCATGGGCTGGAAGAAGTCGGCGGCGCCGCCCGCCCCCTGGGTGGTGATGTGGACGACGAAGGGGGAGGCGTACTCGGCGACCTTCGCGAAGGAGTCCTGGAGCCTGGCCAGGGACTCGGGCGGCTCGGGCCGGGGCACGACGGGCAGGGCGGCCGCCTCCGACCGCCGGTCGAAGCTGCGGGCCAGGCCCAGGCCCGCCACGACCCCGCCGGCCAGGAAGGCCGCCAGGAGCGCCCATCGTGTCGCGTTCGCCATGATGCTACCTGGACCCCGGCCGCGCCTTGAGCGTTTCGGGCTTCCCGCCCCGGAGGATCTCGAGCCCGAATTCCTCCTTCTCGAGGGCTTTCAGGACGTCCTTCCGGAAGCCCCAGGTGTCCCCCACGGGCTTGCCGTCCAGCCTCAGGATGATGTCGTGCTTCCGGAGCCCGGCCTTCTCGGCCGTGGACCCGGGCTTCACTTCGGCCACCATGACGCCCTCGCCTTCCTTGAGCGAGAGCTGGTCGCGGAGGGTCTCCTCGACCGGCTCGACGCGGATGCCGAACTCGGGGCCCGAGGGCGCGGGCGCCGGGGGGACGGGCGGGACCGGGGCGGGCTCGGCCGGCCCGCGGAACCGCTTCCGCAGCTCGTCCATGTACCGCCGCTGCTCCTCCATCCACTTCTCGAGGTCGCCCTCGAACGGGTCGAGCCTCGGGATCGGCGGCATCTCCGGGATGCCGCGACGGAAGTCGCGGAAGAGCCGGTCGAGGTCGTCGGGGACGACGGTCCTCCGGCCGCCCGCGTAGCGGTCCACCTCGTAGTTCCGGGCCGCTTCCGGATGCTTCCTCCGGAATTCCTCGAGGCTCGGGGCGGAGTAGGTCCTCGGGGCCTTCTTCCCCGTCTCGGGGTCCTCCTCCGAGACCGTCAGCTCCACCGCGCCGTCCTGAAGGACCTTGAGCGTCATCCCCTTGGCCGAGTCCCAGACATAGAGCCTCGTCTTCTCGAGGTCGGGCTTCTCCTGAAGCCACGCGCCTGCCGCCAGCATCAACGCCATCATGGCCGGCTCCTATTCCTGCGGATCGATCTCGATCGGCATCTCCACGGTAACGCGTTCGCCCCCCCGGAGCAAGACCGCCTTGACGGTCGCGGGCTCCTCGAAGCGGGCGATCTTCCAGCGGAGCGCCTCCAGGTCCCGAACCGGCTCCCCGTCCAGGGCGACGAGGATGTCGCGAATCGCCAGGCCGGCCCGCCGGGCCGGGCCCGCGCGCTCCACCCGGACGACCTCCGCCCCCTCCCCCTCCGCCAGCCCCAGCTGGGCCCGGACCGCCTCCTCGATCGGCCGCGCCGTGAACCCCGCCCAGCCGCGGACCATCCGGCCGTGACGGATGATCCGGTCCGCCGAGAACCGAACCCAGGCCGCCGGGGTGGCGAAGCCCATCGTGACGGGCGCGACGGGGGCCAGGTCCCTCGCGTTCTTCCCGAAGAGCTGGAGGAGGTTGAGCCCCTCCGGCCCCTCCGCGGCGTACGCCGAGTGCACGATCCCGATCAGGGCTCCCTTCGCGTCGGCGACGAGCCCGCCGCAGTCGCCGGGGTGGACGGCGGTGCTCACCTGGATCATGTCCGTGTAGGTCCGGGCCCCGACGACGATGGTGCGGCCCACGCCGCTCACGGTGCCCACCCCCGCGCTCCCGGGCATCCCGAACGCGTTCCCGACGGCGATCGCGGTCGAGCCCGGACGGCACGGCCGTTCCGCGAAGACCGCGGGCGCCAGCCCCGTGGCTTCCGAAAGGAGGACGGCCACGCCGGTCCGGCGATCGGAGGCGATGTGCCGGGCCCGCCACGTCTTCCCGCCCGCCCGGATCGTGAGCTCGGCCGCCCGCTCGAGGCCGGAGGCGTCAGTCACCACGTGCCCCTTCTCGGAGTAGACCACGCCCGAGAACGAGAGCGAGTCGAGCGTGGTCCCCGGCTCGATCGAGAACGAGGCGGTCACCTGGACCACGGAGGGACGGAGCCGGTCGATGACGGCCACGATCTCGCGCTCGACCTTCTCGAGCGCGGTCTCCTGAGGTCCGGCCGAGAGGCCGAGAGCCAGAAGGAGAGGCGACGCGAGCACGGCGATTTCTCTAGAAATCCTTCTCGCCGCCGACCGGAAGCGCCTCGACGCGCGGGAGGTAGAAGTTGCCTTCGGAGCGGGCGCGCGGGCCGTGGTACCGGGGCTCCCCGGAGGGCGGCGGAAGCTCGACGGAGCGGAGGGCGGGCCGCGCCACCGCCCGGGGCTCCGGGATCGCGGCGCCTGGCGCCGGGGCCGGCGGGCCGCCGCGCACGGTGTAGGCCACCGCGCCGATCGCCAGGCCCACCATGACGGCGGCGGCGCAGCGGAGGGCCAGCTCGAACGGAAGGACGCGGCGGCGGCCTCGACGGAAGACCTCGTCCCGGACCGCCGTCGAGAGGCCCTTCAGGGTCTTCTCCGGGACGTCCTCGTCGGCCAGTTCGGCGAGGGCGGCCCGGGCCTCGCGATACTGGTCGAGCTCCCGGGCGCAGCCGGAGCAGAGCGGGACGTGGGCCTCGACCGCGATCCGCTCGTTGTCGTAGCACTCCCCGCCCACGTAGAGGGCCAGGAGGTCCCGGACGTCGTCACATCCCATCAGCCGGCGTCTCCAAGAGGAACGCCCCTTATACGGAGGGGGCGCGGGGGACGTTAGGAGGACTCGCCCTCGTCGCCCTCGTCGCCGATCTCGACCCCCTTGCCTTCCCAGAGGGCCTTGAAGAGCTTCCGGGCGCGATGGAGGCGCCAGCGGACGGTGGCGTTCGTGCAGCCCACGATCTCGGCGATCTCCTCGCAGGAAAAGCCCTGGATGTCGCGGAGAGTGAGGACGGCCTTGTACTTGGGGGGCAGGCGGTCGAGGAACTGGTGGACGCGCTGCCGGGTCTCGGTCCGCTCGCCCGCGTCGGAGGGGTCGCGCCGGTCGGGGTCGGCGAGGCTCCCCAGTCCGTCCAGCCCCACGGCCTTCGCGTGGGAGGCCTTCCGGAGGCGGTCGATCGAGAGGTTGACGGTGATCTGGTAGAGCCACGTGTAGAAGTTCTTCTTCACGTCGAAGCGGCCGATGTTCCGGAAGACCCGGATGAAGGCCTCCTGGGAGACCTCCTTGGCGCTCTCGTAGTTGCCGAGCATGTTGAAGGCGATCCAGTAGACGCGCCTCTGGTAGCGGTCCATGAGCTCCCGGAAGGCGTCTTCGCGCCCCTGCTGGCACTTCTCGAGGAGGGCCACTTCCGCCGCTTCGGGCATACGTATTGGACTCCGCGCTTCCCGCGTCTCTAACATCTTTAACGATCCTCCCCGCCCAACGGATCGGCGGTTCCGCCGTATCGGTATCTTCGACGCCTCCCCGGTTCGGCGGGTTCCGTCATATACTTGGAGAGTCCGTGAGCCTCCTCCTGTTCCTCTTGATCCTGCAGGACGACCCCGCCCGGCTGGTCGAGGGCCTTCGGGCCGACGACCCCGCCGAGCGGAAGCGGGCCTTCCAGCGGCTGCGCGACCTGGGAGCGACCGCCCGCCCGCACCTGGAGAAGGCGGCCGCCGACGGCGACCCCGACGTCGCAGGTCAGGCACGGTCGCTCCTCCGGATCCTCCAGCTCCGGGAGAATCTGCCCCTCAAGGTCCACCGCGATCACCCCGGCCTCGCGGACCAGCTCGCCACAGGGTCTGACGAGTTCTGGGCGGAGACGTTCGACCGGCTCCTCCCGAACGCCGACATCGACCTCCTGGACGTCCTGGCCTCGCAGGCGCTCCGCGCGGAAGGGAGCCTGGGCGCCTACTACCGGATGGCGGTCGCGGGCGACCTGGGGCTCGCGTCCGGCCTCCCCGACCTCCTCCGGACGGCCCGGGAGAACGACGATCGGCCCCGCGCGGCGGCGCTTCAGGGCCTCGTGATGCTGGGGGACGGACGCCAGTCCCACTGGGCGTACCGCTTGGGCCGCCGTATCCCGGAAGAGCCCGCCCCGGAGCGGAACGCCCGGGTCCGACGGATCGCCGGGGGGATGCTTCCCGATCTGAGGAAGGCCCTCGAGCACGACGACCCCGCGCTGCGCGGCGCCCTCCTGCACCTCCTGGCCTTCGTTCAGGAGCGGGAGTCGGTCCCGGTCCTCCTGGCGCACGTCAAGGATGCCTCGCCCCACGTCCGGGCCACCGCCGTCCTGGCGCTGATCCGGCTCAAGGCCCCCGAACTCGTCCCCGCCCTCGCCCCGATCCTCGGACAGATCCCGGAGCACCCCCGGATCCCGGTGATCCAGGAGATCGGCCGCTCGGGCGTCCGCGCCTACGCCCCGGTTCTGGCCGGGCAACTTTTGGACGGCTCCGCCGCCGTGCGCGGCCACGCGCTCGTCGCGCTCGCCCGACTCCGCAGCGAAGCGCATCTCCCGGAGATTCGCCGCCACGTGGAGTCGCCCGACGGGAACCTCCGCTGGTTCGCCCTCCAGGCGCTCGCGGCCTGGGGCGACCCGAAGGATGCGCCCGTCCTGATCCGGGCCCTGCAGGACGAGGACATCCAGATCCGGTGGGCGGCGATCGAAGGCCTGGGCGAGCTCCGCGCGGCCGAGGCCCTCCCCTTCCTCGAGCCGCTCACCCGGAGCGCGCACCAGCCCACCCGGGAACGCGCCCTGAAAGCGATGGAGAAGATCCGCCCCGAAAACCGGAAATGATCCTGCTCCTCCTCCTCCTCCAGACCGATCCCCCCGCGCTCGTGGAGCAGCTCCGCTCGGAGCGCGTGGAGGAGCGGGCCGCCGCGGAGCGGCGGCTCAAGGAGCTGGGGAAGGACGCGGTCCCCGCCCTGGAACGGGCGGCGAAGGACGCCGACGGGGAGCTCGCCGCCCGCGCGCGCGCCCTCCTCGCGCTCCTCTCCCTCCGCGACCGCTTCACGTCGGGGCTGCTCCGGGTCATGCCGGACCTCCCGGAGCGCATCCTGAGGAACGAGCGCGAATGGGTGTCGGCCTTCCTCGCCACGACCGAGGCCGACGAGAACGGCTGGATCCGGCACCCGACCCTTCGCCGCCGCGACGTGGAAGTGCTGGCCGGGGAGGCGCTCGCCCGGGCGTCCGCGCCCCAGGAGCGCGCCGCCACGGTCCTCGCGATCGCGAGCTGGGAGATCCGGCCGCTCGCCCCCGCTCTCGTCCCGCGCCTCCGCGACCCGCCCCCGGTCGGCGTCATGGCCGCCAACGCCCTTTCCACCCTCCGCGCGCCGGAGACGATCCCCGGCCTGGTGGGCCTTCTCGACCACGGCGAGGGTCACGTCCGACGCGACGCCGCCCGGGTCCTCGAGCAGCTGGACGGGCGGGCCGCGGCCCTTGCGGCGCTGGCCGGGATGGGCGACCGCGACGCCCTCCCGGCGATCGAGAGGCTCGTCCGGGACCCGGCCGATTCGGTCCGCGCGCGGGCCCTGGAGGCGCTGGCCCGGCTCCGGGCGCCTTCCGCCGAAGGCCTCCTCCTGGCCGCCCTGGACGACCCGGAGGGGGGCGTGGTCGAGTCCGCGGCCCTGGGCCTGGCCCGCCTGGGCGTCCGGAGAGCCGTGCCGCGACTCGAGGAGCTGCTGCTCCGATCCAAGCCTCGCGAGGGCCGGGCCCTCTACGTGGCGGCGCTCCTCGAGCTGGGCGGGGTGGAGGCGATCCGGGGGCTCGCGGAGCCCCACCAGGGTTTCGTGGCGGTCCAGGGCCGGCCCGCGTTCAACGCGGTCCGCTCGAGCGGGAGCTGGCGGTCGCTGAACTTGAAGACGCTGCCCGGGGACCTCGAAGGGCCCGTCCTGCCGTCGCTCGAGGCCGTCGCGAGGGAGGCCGGGCTGGCCCTCGAAGTCTCGGCCTACCCCTCGGCCGGATACCACCTCGATTATCACCGCCGGGTCCCGAACCGAGGCGGCCTCGCCTCCCTCCGCGAGGCGCTCGACGCGCTCCTCCAGGGGAGCGAGCTCACCTACGTCCTCGAGGAGGGCCGCCTCCGCGTCCTCGGCAGGGCCGACGCGCTGGACTTCTGGAAGGCGTGGTGGGAGGAGTTCCGGTCCCGTCCGTAGCTTTCTCCTTGGTGTCTTGCAAGCCGTGGTGTTCAATACCCGTCGATGCGGATCACCCGGATCGAGCCCTTCGTCTGCCACGCCCGGATGCGGAACTGGATCTTCGTCAAGGTCCATACCGACCAGCCGGGACTCTGGGGCTGGGGCGAGGCGACCCTCGAGTGGCACACGAAAGCGATCCTGGGCGCCCTCGAGGACCTCTCGGAGCTGGTCGTCGGCGAGGACCCGACCCGCATCGAGCACCTCTGGCAGATGATGTATCGCCAGCACTTCTGGCACGGGAACGGGATCGTCCGCGCGACCGCGATCAGCGGGATCGACATCGCCCTCTGGGACATCGCGGGGAAGGTTGCCGGGCAACCCTGCCACAGGCTCTGGGGCGGGCCGGTGCGGGACCTGGTCCGGACCTACTGTCATCTCGGCGGCGGAAAGATGGAGGACTTCTACGAGACCTCCCCCGCCGACGCGAAGCGCTTCGCGGAGATGGCGAAGAAGGCGGTCGAGGAGGGCTTCACCGCGTTCAAATCCATGGCCGTCCCCGAGACGATGCCGATCGAGGGCCTGAAGCCCCTCCGCTACGCCGAGAAGTGCGTGGCCGCGATGCGGGAGGCGGTCGGCGAGGGGATCGACATCATGGTCGACTGCCACGCGCGCCCCTCGCCCCGGATGGGGATGCGCTTCGCGAAGGCGCTCGACCCCTACGGGCTCTACTTCTTCGAGGAGCCCTGCTGGCCGGAGCGGATGGACGACATCGCCGAGATCCAGCGGGCCGTTGCCACGCCGGTCGCGACCGGCGAGCGGCTGATCACGATCCACGCCTTCCGCGGACTCCTCGAGAAGCGGGCGGCGAGCGTGCTTCAGCCCGACCTCACCCACTGCGGCGGCCTGAGCGAGGCCCGGAAGATCGCCGCGATGGCCGAGGCCTACCGGGTCGCCCTCGCCCCGCACAACCCCCAGGGGCCCGTGAGCACCGCCGCCTCCCTCGAGTTCGGGTTCGCCACGCCGTCCTACATCATCTGCGAGTCCGTCCACTCCGACGTCCCGTGGCGGCAGGACGTGGTGAAGGAGGGCTTCAGCGTCGAGAAGAAGGGCCGGATCGTGCGCCCCAACGCGCGGCCGGGCCTCGGGATCGAGATCGACGAAGCGGAAGTGAAGAAGCATCCGTACCAGAAGGAGCTCCTCCAGCGGAGCTTCTATGCCGACGGGAGCGTGGGAGATTGGTAGCATGCGAAAGGCCATCCTGTTCCTCGCCCTGGCGGGGTGCTCCGTGACGTCCCCGGCCCGGACGGCCCCTCCGCCGGTCACGCAGCCCGGCTTCTCCGGCCTCCTCGGCGTGGCCCGCGAGGACATCACCCCTCCGGTCGGGATCTACTCCCGGAGCTGGGGGGCCGCGCGGCACGACGTGGCCGACGCGATCCACCGGCCCTTCACCGCGACCGTCCTTTCCATCCGCTCCCGGAAGGACGAGCCGCCCTTCCTTCTCGCCGCGGTCGATCTGGGGTGGTGGCGGACGAAGGAGGACGAGCAGTTCGTCCGGATGCCGCTCGTCAAGGACCTTGCGGGCGGCGACGAGGCCCGCGTGATCGTCAACCTCTCCCACACGCACGCGGGGCCATCCATCTGCCGGGAGGACCGGGACAAGCCGGGCGGCCAGTACATCGAGGGCTATCTCACGAAGGTGAAGGACGCCCTCTTCGCCGCCGCCCGGAAGGCGGTCGCCAGCGAGACGGCGGGCGTCCTCGAGTGGCGCTACGGGAAGTGCGACCTCGCCACGAACCGCGACCTCCCCGACCCCCACAAGGAGCGGATCGTGACGGGGTTCAACCCGACGAACCCCGCGGACGACACCCTGCTCGTCGGCCGCGTCTCGGACGCGAAGGGGACGGTGCTGGCGACGATCGTCAACTACGCCTGCCACCCGACCACGCTCGCCTGGGAGTGCAAGTCGCTTTCCCCCGACTTCGTGGGCGAGATGCGGACGGTGGTGGAGTCGAAGACCGGCGGCGCCCCCTGCCTCTTCCTCCAGGGCAACTCCGGCGAGCTCGCCCCGCGGGACAACTACTCGGGCGATCCCCCGGTCGCGGACCGGAACGGGACGGTCCTCGGCCACGCGGCGCTCTCCGCGGTCACGGCCATGCTCCCGGCCGGAACCCGCCTCGAGTACGCGGGCGTCGTCGAGTCAGGGGCGCCCCTGGCCACCTGGAAGCACGCGCCCCAGCCGCCGCCCTCCACTCTCCGCGCGAAGAAGGTCGACGTCGAGTACGAGCTCAAGCCCCCGCCCCTCCTCCCCACGAGCGCCGAGCTCGAACGCGAGATGAAGGCCACCGACGACCGCGTCATGAAGGAGCGGCTCTTCCGGAAGATGCGGGTGCGGAAGACGGTCGGCGAGGGCCCGACCACCAAGGTCCCGCTCTGGGTCTGGCGCCTGGGCGACGCCTACCTCGTCGCCCAGCCGAACGAGTCCTACTCCGAACTCCAGCAGACGCTCCGCGCGCTCCACCCGGACCGGACGGTGGCGTCGCTCAACCTCTCGAACGGGAGCATCGGCTACCTCGCGACGCCCGAGCTCCACGCCCACGACATCTACCAGGTCTGGCAGAGCCCCTTCGCGAAGGGGAGCCTCGAGCGCCTGATCTCGGAGGCCCTCCTCGCGATCCACGAGCTCGGCCGCTGAGGCTGGCGGCGATCGCCCTCCTCCACACGCTCGCCTGTAACCCCGTCTCCGGGATTCTTATTCGGGATCCATGATTCACGCCGGCCTTCCGCGTCCAAGGGGATAGTCGAGGAGGACACGCCATGGCGAACGCCGCATGCATCTGGGCCGCCGCGCTCCTGATGTCGGGCGACCGCTTCGACGAACTCCGCGACGTCCGGCAATCGATCCGGAAGGCGAAGGCGGAGGCGGCGGCGCTCGCCGTCCTCGCGCACGAGGACCTCGCTCGGGGCGCCTACGACGAAGCAGTCGAGCGCCACCTGCGCTCACGGGCCCTGGCGTCCGAGGCCGGGCGGCTCCGGGACCGCGAGGCGGCGCTCGTACCGACGCTCGTTTCCGACCTGGTGCGGGAACTCGTGGACGACGACGTCGCCGTCCGCGAGCGAGCGTCCCGTCGGCTCGTCCTCGTGGGGCCGGGTGCGGTCCGCGCGCTCGAGGCGGTCGCCCGCGGAGGCGACGCGGAGGCCCGGGGGCGGGCGGAGGACGCGCTCCGGCGGCTCCGCGAGACCGGCGTAGACGCCGAGGGGCGGCTCCGGCAATGGGCGGAGCGGGCCCGGGCCTCGTCCGAGTACCAGGCCGATTCCTGGGGCGCGAGGCAGGCCACGGGAAAGCCGGACACCGCCCAGGCGGGCGACGCCGTCACCGCCTGGGCCTCGCTCGCCGCGGATGCGGCCGAGGAATGGATCGAGCTCGGCTACGCGCAGCCCGTCCTCCCCCGGCTCGTCCGGATCCACGAGACGTACAACCCGGGCGCGGTCGCGAAGCTCGAGGCCCGGGACCCCTCGGGCGGCTGGATCGTCTTCTGGCAGGGCCAGGACCCGACGCGCGGCCCCTCCGGCTGGTTCGAGGTCCCGGTCGAGACGGACGTCCCGGTCCGGGAGCTCCGGATCACGCTCGCGAGCGGAGCGGTTCCCGGCTGGAACGAGATCGACGCGGTCGAGCTGATCGGCGAGGCGACGGAGTGATGGGCATGACCCAGCGAGTTCGTGAAGACTGGGGTACGTAGGGGGATCCGGTGATGTCGCAAGATCTGGGGATTGGAACAGGGGAGAGCGGGAAGATGGCCGTCCCGGCCTTGACCCGGTAGGTTCCCCGGTTTCCCATCACCCGATCTTTCCCCATCCTCGGATCTCCCTACGCCGCTGGGGACTCCACGATCCTTGCGAACTCACTGGGGCGTGCTTAGGATCACCCCTCGATGCTCGAGATCGACGGCTCGGCGGGCGAGGGCGGCGGCCAGATCCTCCGCTCGGCGCTCTCGCTCTCGCTGCTCACCGGGACGGCGTTCCGGGTCCACTCGATCCGCGCCCGGCGCTCGAACCCCGGCCTCCAGCGCCAGCACCTGGCGGCGGTGAAGGCGGCGGCCGAGGTCGGCCGCGCCGAGATCCGCGGGGCGGCGATCGGCTCTCGGGATCTCGTCTTCCGGCCGGGCTTGGCGGAGCCGGGAACCTACTCCTTCGCCGTCGGGACGGCCGGGAGCGCGACGCTCGTCCTCCAGACCGTCCTCCCGCCCCTCCTCGCGGCCTCCGGCCCGAGCGCGCTCGCCTTCGAGGGCGGGACGCACAACCGCTGGGCGCCGCCCTACGACTTCCTCGAGAGGGCCTTCCTTCCGGTCCTCGGCCGGATGGGCGCGACGGTCGAAGTGCGTCTCGAGCGCCGGGGCTTCTACCCCGTGGGCGGCGGGCGGATCTCGGCGAAGGTGACCCCCTCGGGGCCGCTCAGGCCGATCGACCTGGTCGAGCGGGGATCGGTGCGCGCGATCCGAGCGACGGCGATCGTCTCCAGGCTCCCCGCCTCGATCGGCGAGCGCGAGCTTCGGGTGGTCGAGGAGCGCCTGAGCAAGGTCTCCGGGAAGGTGGTGGAGGACCGGCAGGCGCTCGGACCCGGCAACGTCCTCCTCGTCGAGGTCGACTGCGAGGGCGCAACGGCGGTCTTCACGGGCTTCGGCGAGAAGGGCGTCCCCGCCGAAGAGGTCGCCGCGGGCGCGGCGCGGGAGGCGGAGGCCTGGATCGACCTCGGTGTCCCGGTGGACGAGCACCTCTCCGACCAGCTCCTCCTCCCCTTCGCGATGGCGGGCGGGGGGAGCTTCGTCACGGGCGGGCTCTCGGGCCACGCCTCGACCAACATGGACGTGATCCGGGCCTTCCTCGGAACGCGCTTCGAGGTGGAGACCCTGGTCCGCGGGGCGCGGCGGATCTCCGTGCGGTAGAGGTCAGCGCCCGGACGCGGCCGCGAAGAGGGCGATGCCGCCTCCGATCAGGACGACGGCGGCCAGGATCGCCAGCGCGATCTTGACCCAGCTCCAGGGCCGCTCGCCCTGGACCTCGCCCGTCCGGCCGTTGACGACGAAGCGGTAGACCTTCTCCTTCCAGCGGTACGCGCTGATCCAGATCGGGAGGAGGATGTGCTTGAAGGTGACCTCGTTGTACTGGGTCCGGACCAGGTGGACCCGCTGCTCGTCGCCGCCGATGTCGCGGCGGACATCGCCGTCGATCACGTCGGCCATGATCCCCTTGGCGCGCTCGAAGCCCGGCTCGAGGCCCACCTGGTAGCTCTCCGCCCGGAAGCCGGCCAGGTACTCGTCCGTGTAGGGCTCGAGGTTCTTGAGGTCCCAGGGCTCGAGGGCCTCGGTGTGATGCGCGGGGAGCGAGCGGCTGGCCAGGACCAGGACGTCGTCGAAGTTCCGCCACACCGTCCCGCTCGCGGGGTACCAGCGCGTCTTCCGCACCGAGCGGGTCCGGGTCTTCCCCTGGGAATCCCGGTAGGTCTCGGTCACCCAGTAGTGCACCCCCCGCTCGCCGCGGTAGAAGCTCTTCGTCTTCGCGTCGTAGGTCCAGTAGGGGATGTACACGCCCTTGATCGGGTGGTCCCGTCGGGCGAACTGCTTGAGCTTGCCGGGGGCGAACCAGAGGCCGCGGAGCCAGTCCCGGAAGGATCCGTGGGCGCGCTCCTCGGTGACCTTGAAGGGGAGGAGCGACTTCGGGGGGATCTCGCGGACGACCTTGCTCTCGGCGACGAGCGGATTCCCGCAGAAGGGGCAGAGGTCGGCCGTGACGTTCGGGTCGAACGTGGTCGCGGCCCCGCAGCCCTTGCAGGCGATGGTCCGGACGTCCTCGCCCTCGGCCGCGGCGCCGAGGCGCTCGAGGTATTCGTGGAAGTCGAGCTCGTGGATCTCCTCCTCCGACTGGGGGACTTCCTCCACGTGCGCGCAGTAGGGACACTGCTGCGAGCGGACGCCGGGGGCGTACTGGAGCTCCGCGCCGCATTTCGGGCAGGGAAAGGGCCGGGGCGCCGCCGCTTCCGGGGGGACCGGCTCGGCCGCGTCGCTCACGGCCGGGGCGGGAGGGGCGGCGGCACGTGGGCGAAGAGGGAGGCGAGCTCGGACACCTGGCCCGCCGGGCTCCACTGCGTCATCCCCTGGCGCCAGACGAGCGTCTCGCGGGTGAGCTGGCCCTTCGAAACCTGCTGCTGGAGGGCGTCGAGCCCGAAGGGCCCCTGCTGCTGGCCGCCGATGGCGGCGAAGAAGGTCGGGGCGGCCGTCCCGGGAAGCGGAGGCGGGGCGGACATGGCCTGGGCGAACTGCTGGCCCATCATGACGCCGGCGCCCAGGCCCACCCCCGCGCCGGCCAGGCCGCCGGGGTTCCGGGCGGCATCGGGGATCGAGCTGGCCGCCTGGAACTGCGTGTACGCCTGGAGGTTCCCCACGGCCCCCATGCTGGCGCGCTGGTCGATCGCCTTCTGGACGGCCTCGGGGACGTTGATGTTCTCGACCAGGAACTTGGTCGCCTCGATCCCGTACGCCTCGAGCTCGGGCCGGATCTGCTTGGCGATGAAGTCGCCGAACTCGTTCAGGTTCGCCGCCATGTCGAGGAACGGCTTCTTGCTCTCGGCGACCGCGTCCGTGAGGCGCGCCACCATGATGTTCCGGATCTGGTTCGTGATCTGGTCGGTCGTGAACGTGCCGTCCGTCCCCACGACCTCCTTGATGAACTTCCCCGCGTCCCCCACCTTGAAGTCGTAGGTGCCGAAGGCCCGGAGGCGCACGATCCCGAGGTCCGCGTCCCGGATCGTGAGCGGCTCCCGGGTCCCCCACTTCTGGTCGGTGAAGCGGGTGGTCTTCACGAAGTAGACCTCGGCGACGAAGGGGCTGTTGAACCCGTACTTCCAGCCCAGGAGCGTCGAGAGGACGGGCAAGTTCCGGGTCTCCAGCGTGTACATCCCCGGCACGAAGATGTCGGCCATCTTTCCCTGGTTGATGAAGACCGCCACCTGCCCCTCGCGGACCGTGAGCTTGGCGCCGTACTTGATCTGGTTGTTGTAGCGCTCGAAACGGTGGACGATCGTCGACGGCGAGTCGTCCAGCCACTGGACGATGTCGATCAGTTCGCCCTTGATCTTGTCCCAGAGTCCCATCGTCTCGTTCCTCCCGGGTATCGACTGCGGATCGGCCGCCATGATACCGCAATTCGGCGCGATTTGGAAATCAGAGCGACGCGAGGGCGTCGCGCGTGCGCTCGAGGGTGAGGTCGACGTCGGCCTCGGTGTGGGCGGCGCTGATCGAGCCCTGCTTGGCCGGGAGGGGGAAATGGTAGACGCCGCGGTCGACCAGGGCGCGGCGGTAGCGCCGGTCGAGCCCGAAGTCGTGGCTCGAGGCCAGGTCGTGCCAGTCGACGGGGACGTGGTCGGCGAAGTAGGCGCAGAAGGCCGAGCCGATCCGGCTGACCACGCCCCTCCCCCGAAGGAGGCCCTCGAGCCCCGACTGCATCCGCGCCCCGAGCGCCTCGAGCCGCCGGTAGACCTCGCCGCCGCCCCGGCGGAGGCGCTCGATCGTGGCGATCGCGGCGGCCGTTCCGACGGGATGGGCGTTGTAGGTCCCGGCGATCAGGACGCGCCGGGAGGGCTCCGGCGCGTCGAAGAGGTCCATCACGTCCTTCCGGCCGCCGATCACGCCGAGCGGGTAGCCGTTCGCGACGGCCTTGCCGAACACCGAGAGGTCCGGGCGGACGCCCGCGATCGACTGGTAGCCGCCCAGGGCGGAGCGGAACCCGGTCTTCACCTCGTCGAAGACGAGGAGCGCGCCGTGGCGGTCGCAGAGCCGGCGGAGCTCGGCGAGGTAGCCGGGCTTCGGCGGCGCGACGCCGATGTTCTGGAGGACGGGCTCCGTGAGGACGCACGCCACGGGAACCCGGGACATCACGTGCTCCATGGAGGCCGCGTCGTTGAAGTTGACCAGGTGGACGCGTGCCTTCACGCCCTCCGGGATCCCGGCCGAGGCGGCCAGGAAGGAGTACTCGCCCGGGGAGACGCGCGGGCCGCAGTCCTGGAGCGGGGGCATCACCTGCCGGGCGACGTCGTTGTGCCAGCCGTTGTAGCCGCCGAGCATGAGGACGAGGTCGTCGCGGCCGGTGAAGGCGCGGCTGAGCCGGACGGCGTGGGCGGTGGCCTCGCTCCCGGTGTTCGTGATCTGAATCCGCTCGAGGGAGGGCACGCAGTCCCGGAGGAGCTCGGCCAGGCGGAGCTCCCAGGTCGTGGTCCCGCTTCCCATGAGCGACCAGCCGTCGCGGAGGGCCTTCTCCACGGCGCCGTTCACCTCCGGGTCGTTGTGGCCCAGGACGTGGGGGGCGAAGGCGGCGTGGTAGTCGAGGTACTCGTTCCCGTCGGCGTCCCAGAGCCGGGATCCCTGCGCGCGGACGAAGACGACGGGCGGCTCGACCTTGCGGTTGAGCGAGACGACGCCGCCCGCGATGACGCCCTGGCTCCGGGCGAGGATCCCGCGCGATTTCGCGTACCGGTCGCCGGACATCGGGGCAGGATACCAAGGGCGCCCGCTTCCGGCTATACTCCCGCCATGCCGCGCGGCCTCCCCGCCCTGCTCCGCCGCCACTTCGGGAAGGACCCGTCGAAGCTCCCGGTCGTCGAGCAGATGTTCGGGTTCCACGAACGGCCCAACTTGCACCTCGCGATCGAGTCGATCCTCGAGGAGACGGATCGCCTGGCGCGGCTGACGGGGATCGTCCTCTCCGAGCACTACGAGACCGTGACGCTCTCGAAGCTCTCCCGGCCATCCTCGGCCCGGCCGTTCGAGGAGGGGCCGGTGGAGTATGCCGACGTGCCCGTCGCCCCCGACCGCAACCTCGCGTGCGTCAAGCGCGGCCTCTTCCTCTTCAGGGACTCGGGGAAGGCGCTCGCGCTCCTCGTCTCCGAGCAGCAGTTCGCCCGCACCACGGGCATCACGGTGGAGGTCATGGGGGTCGACCGCGGCGCCGCGGAGGGCTTCCTGCGGCGCCTCACGCGCCAGACTCGGGCGGGACAGGCCTATCGGGGACAGGTCCTCTCCCTCGACCGGGACTGCTTCGGCGGGATCACGGTGACCTTCCACGCGCTCCCGGCGGTCGGCCGGGACGGCCTCATCCTCCCGGCGGAGGTCCTGGGCCGGATCGAGCGACACACGCTCGGGTTTAGCCGGCACGCGGCCGCGCTGCAGAAGGCGGGGCGCCACCTGAAGCGCGGCCTCCTCCTCCACGGCGCGCCGGGCACCGGAAAGACGCTCACCGCGATGTACCTCGCCTCGCAGATGGCCGGGCGCACGGTCCTGATCCTGACGGGGCAGGCGATGGGCTCGATCGAGACCGCCGCCTCGCTCGCGCGGCTTCTCGAGCCCTCGACCGTGATCCTCGAGGACGTCGACCTGATCGGGACCGAGCGGCAGCACCAGACGGTGGGCGCCAACGCCGTCCTCTTCGAGCTCCTCAACCAGATGGACGGCCTCTCGGACGACGCCGACATCCTCTTCATCCTGACGACGAACCGCCCGGACGTCCTCGAGCCGGCGCTCGCGGCCCGCCCCGGACGAATCGACCAGGCGATCGAGATCCCCCTCCCCGACGCGGAGTGCCGCCGGCGCCTCCTCGAGCTCTACGGGCGCGGGATCGCCCTCGAGCTCGAGGAGCGGGACCGGCTGATCGAGCGGACGGCGGGGGCGAGCGGGGCCTTCATCCGGGAACTGCTCCGGAAGGCGGTCGTCCTGGCGGCGGAGGAGGACGGCCGGGAGGCGCCCGTAGTGCGGGACCGGCACCTGGACGCGGCGCTCGCCGAGCTCGTGGTGGCGGGGGGACCGCTCACCCAGAGCCTCCTCGGCGCGAAGGTGAGGTAGCGGCGGCCTCCCCCCGCTCTGCGTCCTCCGCCCCCTCTGCGCCCTCCGCGTCAGTCCTTTTTCTCGCCGACCGTCACCTTGACGGTCTGCTCCTTGGCCTTGCGGATCACCGTCAGGGTCGCCTCCTGGCCGGGCTTGGCGGACTTCATGAAGGCGGCGAGCGACTCCTCGCCCTTCACGTCCTTCCCGTCGATCTTGACCAGAATGTCGTTCTTCTTGAGGCCCGCCTTCATCGCGGGGCCGCCGTCCACGACCTCGGCGACGAGGAGACCCACGCCGTCCGGGATGTCGAGCTGGGCGCGGAGCTCGGGGGCGAGTTCCTCCGGCTGGACCCCGATCCAGGGCCGGGGGCCAGCGGGCTTGGCCGGCGCCTCGACGCGCGGGGCCGGCTTCGGGGCCGGCTCGGGGGCGGGTTCCGCCCCGCCGCCGCGCCCGAAGAGCCGCTCGAGGTCGAGCCCCTTGAAGAGCTGGCTCCACTCCTCGTTCAGCCGCCACTTGTCGTCCTTCCCCTTCTGGAAGAACTGCTCCGGGTCCATGCCGAATTGCTCGAAGAGGGCCCGGAACTGCTCCATGAGGGCGTCGTCGAAGGCGAAGAAGTCGTCGCCGGGCGCCGGCTCGGCGGGCTTGGCCTTGGGGGCGGGCTTGGGGGCCTCGGCCTTCGGCTCCTCCTTCTGGAGGAACTTCCGGATGCGCTCCCGCAGGTCTCCCTCCTTGGGCTCCTCCTTCTTCGGCGCCTCGGCCTTCGGCGCCTCGGCCTCGGGAGGATCGAGCGGGTGGCGGCCGAGCGTCACCTCGAGCGTCTGCTTCTTGCCGTCCCGGAGGAGGTCGACCTTCACCTTCGTCCCGGCCCCGGCGGCCTGGATGAGGCCGGGGACCTCCTGGGGCGAGTCGATCGCCCGGCCGTCGATCGCGGTGATGACGTCCCCCACCTTGAGGCCGGCCTGGTGGGCGGGCCCCCCCTCGGGGACTTCGACCGCCTTGATGCCGCTCTTGATTCCAAGCGCGGTCTTCTCGTCGTCGCTCAGGTCGCCCGGGCGGACGCCCATGTAGCCGCGGGCCTTGCGGGGAGCGGCGGGCGGGGGGACGGCCGCCTTCGGAGGCTCGGGAGCGGGCTTCCCGGGGGCGAGCTTGAGCTCCTCGTCCAGGAGCTTCTCGATGTCCTTGAGGAGGCGATCCTCCTCGGCCTTCAAGCGCTGCTCCACCTGCTTGAGGATGTCGCGCTTGAGGGCCTCCTTGTCCTCCTGGGCCGCGGCCGCGAGGCCCGCCAGGAAGACGAACCCCGCCGCAAGCATCGAGAGGGATTTCATGGGATTCCTCCGGTCGAACGCGCTTCTGGTATTACGGCCCATTCCCCGCCCCCGTTGGCCCCTCCCCCCAACCGCGCCCCCTCGGGGCGGCCCCGCGCGCCCTAGAAGATCGGCTTCCGGGTGATCTGCGTCGTGCGCAGGCCGAACCGCGCCCGGACCGCGTCCACGAGGGGCGTGACGCCCCGGTCGCAGACCACGACCGCGTCGGCGCCCACGGAAGCCAGCTGCGCCTGGACCTCGGGACTGTTGGCGAAGTTGGGCGCGTAGTTGTGGTACAGGATGATGTAGCTCTTGCAGGTCTTCCGGGCGCGCGCGAGGCTCGCCTTCACCGGCTCCTTCTCGCGCGTGGTCGCTCCGGCGTGGACGCAGATGACGTCGGGCTGGTACTCCTCGGTCAGGAAGTTCACCTCGCGCTCGGTGGTGGCGACCTTGATCTCGAAGCCCTGGCGGCCGAGTTCCATCTTCATGATGTCCTGGACCTTCGGGTCCCGGTCGACCACGATCACCCGCTTCGTGAGCATCTTCTGCATGGTCTTGAAGTCGCGGGTGGCCTTGAGGAAGGCGGTGAGGTCGTTGTGGGTGATGACGTAGGTGGCGATGTTGGCCATGAAGGCGGCCTTGAGCTGGCCGGACTTGATGTGTTCCATGACCTGGGCCTCGGCGCATCCGAGGATTCCCGCGGCCTGCGCGGGCGTGTAGAAGCTCTGCGTCGTCATTCGGTCGATCCGCCGACCCTAGTATATCGACGCCCCGCCGCCGTCCGCATCACCGGAAAAGGAGGCGGGGTCATTCCTTCCGCTCGGCGAACGTGATCTTGAGCGTCGTGCGCTTTCCCTCGCGGAGGACGACCGCTTCCGCCGAATCCCCCGGCTGGTACTTCTCGAGCGTCCGGACGATGGTCTCCTCCGTGACCGCGGCGCCTCCGAGCTCGACGAGGACGTCCCCCGCCTTGATCCCCGCCTGCTCCGCGGGCCCTCGAACGGCGGCGACCTTGATCCCGCCTCCGACCCCCAGGGCCTTGCGCTCGGCATCCGTGAAGTCGTCGGCGGTGACCCCGAGGAGGACCTTCTTGCGGGCGGGCGCCGGGTCGGGAGCCGGGCCGACCCGGGCCAGTTCGGCCCGGATGATGTCGCGGATCTGCCCGCGCAGGCGCTCGTGCGAGTCCCGGATCTCGCGCTCCACGCGCTCGACGATCCGCTTCATCCGGGGGTCCTGGGGGTCCTGGAATCCGGCGGAGGCGAGAAGGGAAACGGCCAGGGCGGCGAGCGTCGTCATAGGGGTCCTTTCCAGGGCCAAGCCCGAGTTTACCGCGGAGAGAACCCGAAGTCCAGCCCCCTCCCGGGGCGGGCGCTCGCCGGGCTCGGGGGCGTCGTGAGGCGGGGCGCTGTAAGCCGGGTCCTGTTCCCGCCTCGCGGCGGGCGGCGATCATCAATCTGGGCGACGGCTTGCGCCGGCGCTCGAACGGCCTACCCACGGCACGCTCCCTCCCCGAAGGGAAGGACGGGGGCGGGCCGCCCCTGCCTTTCGGCGGCGTGCGTCTATTTGGCCTTTCTCCGGGTGGGGTTTTCCGTGCCCCCGATGTCGCCACCGGGGCGGTGGGCTCTTACCCCGCCTTTTCACCCTTGCTTGCCTGCCCGGAGGGCAGGCGTCAGCGGTCTGAGTCTCTGTGGCACTTTCCCTCGCCCCCTCGCGGGAACGGGTCGCCGTTAGCGACCACCCTGCCCTGCGGAGCCCGGACTTTCCTCCCCCGACGAATACGACCCGCCGGGAGCGATCGCCCGCGCCCCGCCTCTCGACGCCCGATTGTCAACCGTTGACGCTGAAACGACGTTGCACGCCTGACGCTTGCTAACGCAGGAATCTCTTTCGGAATTCCGCGAGGACGGCTTGATCGACTTCCTTCGAGCCGTCCACCTGCATGTGGAGCCACGCGGGGCGGGCGACCGCCTCCTCCGCCACCCACTTGGCGGCGCGGATGAAGTAGCCCGCCCGGTCCCTCACCTTCGACTCCACGAGCGGCCGGAAACCCTTGGCCAGCTCCCGGTAGAAGGGCGTCTCGACCCGGACGTACACGACCGCGTCGGTCCGGAGCGCGTCCCCCGAGGGCAGCATCCTCATCACGATCACGGTGCTCCCCTCGAGCGGCGGCAGGATTCCCATCAGGAACGAGCCCTGGGTCACGTAGATCCGGCGCGTCGCTTCCTTCCGGACGAGCTCGAAGCGGAGGCGGAAGCCCTCGGGATCCACCACCACGAAGGCTCCGGGCTCCGGGTCCCCGGGATCCCGGAAGATCTCCCACTTCCCGCGCCCGAGTTCCCGGACCACGCCGCCGGTGAAAGGCATCTCGGTCAGGAGGAAGTCGTAGACCTCGAGGGTGCTCTTCACCTCCGCGGGCTCGAGGGGCACCGCGACCGCGACGTCCGCCAGGACGTGCTCCACCTTCGAACGCTGCGTTTCAGAGAGCCGGTCGACCGGGACCGCGAAGGGGTCGACCTCGACCGCGCTGCACGCGGCCATCCAGCTTAAACCGGCGCTAAGGCCCCAGGTTCGCAAGGATCTTCTCCTCGGCGGCCTTGAGCGCCGCGCGGGCGTCCCCGCCGGGGCCCCCTCCCTGGACGAAATGGGCCGGTCCCCCTCCCTTCCCCCCGATCGCGGCCAGGACGTCCTTCAGGATCGGCCGGAGGTCGATCGCGAGGTCCGCGCTCCGGGCCAAGACGACGCTCGTCGACTCCCCGGTACCGGCCAGGGCCGCGACCCGGCCGGGGACCGCCGCGATCGTCGTGGCGACCGCGCGCAGGTAGTCGATCCCCTTCCCCTCGAAGACTTCGACCACGACCCTGCCCCGCGCGGAGAGTTCCTTGCCCACGAACTCGGCCAGCTTCCGCTCCGCCGCCCCCAGAGCCTTCCTCGTCCCGGCCGACTCCGCCTGGAGGCGCTCCACCGCCGCTTCGAGGTCCGGCCGGGAGGCGGAGAGCTTCTGTCCCAGGGCGCGCAGCACCCGGGAGTTCTCCCGGGCTTCGCGGAGCGCGCGGAACCCGCACACGAAGTGAACCCGCGCGCCGCCCTTCTGGCGCTCGACGGCGGTCACGGAGACCACGCCCACTTCGCCCGTCGTCCGGGGGTGCGTCCCGCAGCAGGCCTGGCAGTCGAAGCCCTGGACGGTCACGATGCGGAGCCGCGGCTCGGGGGGCGGCGGCTTCCGCAGCGGGAGCGTCCGGGCCTCCTCGGGGGCGTAGAAGCCGGACTGCACCGGCCGGTTCTCCAGGATCACCATGTTGGCGAGCGCCTCGGCGCGCTCCGCGTCCACCGGGACGACCTCCTTGTCCAGGTCGATGGCGCACGCCTCGCGCCCCAGGTGGAAGCTCGAGGTCTGGGCCCCGGCCACCTGGACGAAGGCCTCGGAGAGCAGGTGCTGGCCATGGTGCTGCTGCATGTGGTCCCGCCGGCGCTCCCAATCGATGGCGCCCCGGACCTCGCCCTCGACCGGCCGCGCCGTGACGTGCACCACGTCTCCGCCCTCCTCGACCACGTCGGTGACCTCGACGCCGTTCAGGGTCCCCAGGTCGCAGGGCTGGCCGCCCCCGGTCGGGAAGAAGGCGGTCCGGTCGAGGACCACGCCCTGCGCGGTCTTCCGGACCACGCGGGCGGCGAACTCCTTGAGGTAGGGGTCCGCGTAGTAGAGGCGCTCGGTCATCGGAGGGCGATTGTATCGCGGAGACGGGGTTGATTCCACCCCGGGGATGGGGTACACTTTTTCACGGAAGAGAGGGGAAGCCCGCAGGCAGCTCCCCCTGGACTGGCGCCCAAGGGTGGTCGTAGGCCCGGACGGGCTCGGTCCAGCGGTTCTTTGCCGTAAGCAGTCACGAGACCCTCGACCGGGGAGACTCCGTCCATGACCCAGTTCCCGTTCTATTCCCGCGAGCGCGCCCGGGCGTACGAGACCTACGCCGCCGAGTACGCCTTCGCCCAGACCGAGCCCACGCCCTGGGCGCCCCTCCGGAGCGAGCTCCGCCGGGCGCGCGCGGGGCTCGTCACGACCGCCGGGATCCGGCTCAAGACCCAGCACTCCTTCGGGCGCCCCACGGCCGAGTTCCGGGAGATCTCCTCCTACGCCTCGCCCGAGGATCTGGCGTTCGACTTCACGAACTACGACCCGAGCGAGGCGGAGCGGGACCTCAACGTGATCGTCCCCCTCGACCGGCTGAAGGAGCTGGTGGACCGAGGCGTCCTGGGCGGACTGGGCGAGACCTTCCTCTCGTTCTTCGGCCTCTGCACGGACCTCGCGGCGCTCCGCGTCTCGGCCGCGCGCGCGGCCGGGCGGCTCCGCGAGCAGGGCTGCGACGTCGTCTTCCTCGCTCCTGCGAACCAGGCCTGCAACCAGACCGTCAGCCTCGTCGCCCGCGAGCTGGAGCGGCAGGGGCTCCCCACGGTCGCGGCGGTCACGATCAAGGAGATGGCCCAGCAGGTGCGGCCCCCGCGGGCCGTCTTCATCAACTTCCCCTTCGGCCGGACCTTCGGGCGGGCCGGCGACCGGGAGACGCAGGGCGCCATCGTCTCCGACATGGCCCGCGCGCTCCGCACGCTCGACCGGCCCGGGAAGATCCTCGACCTCCCCTACCGGTGGGAGGGCGTGCTAGAATAGCCGCCCGTGTCGACCCGCGCGCGGTGGGCGCTGGGCGGGCTCCTGGCCGCCGCCTTCCTCCTCCGGTTCCTCCTCGTGCTCTCGCTCCGGGACGCGCCCTACTTCCACGACCCGATCGTGGACGGCGCCGCCTACGATCGCCGGGCCCACGAGATCGCGACCCGGAGCTTCTGGGGCGACCGCGCCTTCTACCAGGACCCGCTCTACCCCTACGGCCTGGGGATCTTCTACGCCGTCTTCGGTCGCGACCTCCTTTGGGCCCGGATCGTCCAGGCCGCGATCGGGACGCTCGGGCTCTGGATGCTCTTCGAGGGGATCCGACGCCGGATCGACCTCCCCACCGCCTTCGCCGCGCTCGCGATGGGCGCGTTCGCCAAGACGCTCGCGTTCTACGACACGGCGATCCTGAAGGACTTCCTGGGCGTACTCGCGCTCGAGGCCTGCGTCTTCTTCTGGGGCCTCGACCGGCGATGGAAGTGGCTCGCGTTCGGGGCGGCGCTCGGCCTGGGCACCCTCGTCCGCGGGAACCTGCTCCTCCTCGCCCTCGCGGCCGCCGCCTTCCTCGCGTTCCGTCGGGACTGGAAGCCCGCCGGGGCCGTCCTCCTCGGGTCGCTCGCCTGCATCCTCCCGGTCACGATCCGGAACGCCGCGGTGTCCGGCGACTTCGTCCTCACCACCGCCCAGCTCGGGCCGAATCTCTACACGGGGAACCATCCGGAGAACACGACCGGGCGCTACGTCCCGCCTCCCTTCCTCGAGGCGGGCGCGACCGAGTTCGAGGAGCGCGACTTCCGCGCCGAGGCCGAGCGGCGCGCCGGGCGGAAGCTCAAGGCCTCGGAGCTGGACGCCTTCTGGCGGAACGAGGCGCTGCGGTACGTCGCCTCGCATCCGGGGACCTTCCTGGTCGTCACGGGGAAGCGGCTCCTCATGCTGCTGAACGCGCGGGAGATCCCGGACGACCTGGACCCCTCCTTCATGGCCCGCTTCTCGTGGGTGCTCCGGCTCCCCCTCTTCACGTTCGGCCTCTTCCTGGCGCCGCTCGCCGCCGCCGGCCTCTACCTTTCGTGGACGGAGCGGGCGCGCTTCGGAATCCTCGCGGTCCTCCTGGGGGCCTATCTCTTCTCGATCCTCTTCTTCTTCGTCTTCGCGCGCTACCGCCTCCCGGCCGTCCCCCTCCTCCTCGTCTTCGCGGCCTACGCGGTCACCCGCGGCGCGCAGCTCCTCCGCTGGCGGATGAGCGCCGTCCCCCGGACCGCCGCGATCGTGTTCGGGGTTGCCCTCGTCCTGGTGAACGTCCCCCTCCCGGCCCGGGTCGGCGGGCATCGGGACTTCCGGACGGCGCACTACAACCTGGGGCTCTACTACGCCCGCTCGGAGCGGCCCGCGGAGGCCGCCCGGGAGTTCGAGGCGGCGGCCCGGCTCAACCCGAACTACCTCAGGATCCCCGCCTTCTCCTGGACGCTGGGCGATGCGCTCGAGAAGGCCGGCCGCCCCGACGAGGCGTTCGAGCACTACGGGCGGGCGGCGGACCTGGACCGCGAGTCGCCCGAGGCCGCCTACAAGGTCGGGATGATCTACTTCGGCCGGGAGGCCTGGGAGCCGGCCGCCCTCCGCCTCGGGGACGCGGTGGCCCGCGACCCTTCCTACGCCCCCGCCTACGGCCCGCTCGCCGAGGCGCGCCTGCGGCTCGGGAACCGGGAGGCGGCCCTCGCCGCGCTCCGCGCGGGCGCGCGGGCCGCCCCGAGGGACTGGACCCTCCGGCTCCGGCAGGCGGAGCTGGCGAAGTCGCTCGGCCTCTGGAAGGAGGCCCTCGAGGCCGCCCGGGAGGCGCTCGCCCTCCGGCCGGACGAGCCTGCCGCGCGGGCGATCCTCGAGGAGGCCGGCCGGCGCGTCCGCGATCAGTAGTCGCGCTTCCGGAAGAGGACGCAGGCGGCCGCGAGGAAGACGGCCAGGAGGAAGAGCGTCGACCCCACGGCGAAGGGCCAGGAGGCCGGGTCGACCAGGGCCGCCCCGGGCAGCGTCGCCGCCGCCTCGGCCCCCAGGTGCGAGCGGGCGATCGCCTGGTTGTTCAGCTCCTTGAGGTCGAAGGTCCGGGGCAGGACCCGGTAGAGCGCCGCGATCAGGTCGCCCATGAGCTCCGGGAGGCTGGCCGACGTCATCCCCGCCCGCGACATCGCCTGGAAGGATCCCGCGGAGGAGGACGAGAACCAGAGGGCGATCGTCGAGAGGATCGCCACGAGCGCGCTCCGCGTGGCGACCCCCACCCAGACCGAGAACGCGTAGAGGACGCCGAAGACGAGCGTGAGGACAGGGACCGTGAGGAGGAAGGAGGGGTCCCAGATCCCCGTCCGGACCGCGAGTCCCAGCCAGACACCACCCACGAGATAGGAGGCGATCAGGACGACGTAGAGGAGGCCGCCCAGGTACTTGTAGACGAGGAGGGTGCTTCGGCCCAGCGGCCGGGAGAGGAGGACGTCGATCCTCCCCTTCTGGAGCATGTCGGGCACGAAGGAGGCGGTGACCACGACCGCGAAGAGGAGGCCCGCCAGGCCGGCCAGGACGTCGGCCAGGAAGCGCTCGATGCCGGCGAGCGCGATCGCCGCGCTCGTCCCCAGCCGCGTCTCCATGAGCCCGAAGCCCACGCCCAGCCGGTGGGCCCCGTGGAGGAGCTCCGGGCGCTCCGGCCGGACGCCCACGGTCCAGGCGAGCGTCCCCTCCGGGGCCTCCGCGGGCTCGACGCTCACCCGGAGGAGCTGCTGCGACCGGAACCGCGCGATCAGGTAGCGCTCGACGAGCTCGGGGTCGGCCGCCGCGTCCGGGTCCGGCAGCGGGTCCTCGGCCTTCTTGAGCGTCCCCTGGGCGAGCGCCTCCCAGGTGCGGGCGAGCCGGTGCACGGCCGGAGCCGAGGCCGCCCGGAGCGTGAAGGCGTAGCCTCCCTTCCCGTCCTCCCTCGCGCCCTCGACCTTGAAGCCGGCGTCGTGCCGGACGCGCGAACGGCCGCGCGCGAGGAGGTCGAAGCCCCGGGCGATGTCGCCCAGCGCCTCCTCCGGCCGGAGCGCCGTGATCGAGACGCTGAAGGCCAGGAGGACCACGAGGGAGGAGACGGCGAAGAGGACCCAGAACGTCTTGCAGTCCAGGGTCTCCCGGAACGAGTCCTGGAGGACGGCCAGGAACCTCATGGCGGGGGAGGCTCCGTCACGGTGTCGATGAAGATGTCCTCGAGCGAGCGCTTCTTCACCGAGATGCCGCGAATGCCCAGACCCTTCGAGCGGAGGAGGTCGATCACGGCGTCCACCGACGTCTTCTCCACGACGGGGATCTCGAGGAGGTCGCCCGACCGGGCGGCTCCCGGCGCGAGGCGGAGGAGGTCCTCCCAGGCGGCCTCGAGCGGGCCATCCACGCGGACCTCGAAGGCATCCCCGGCCGTGAGGGAGACGACGCTGCCCTCCCGGACCAGGCGCCCCTTCTCGACGATCCCCACCCGGTCGCAGACCTGCTCGACCTCGGAGAGGAGGTGGGAGTTGAGGAAGATCGTCTTCCCGCGGGACTTGAGCTCGAGGAGGAGATCGCGGACCTGCTTCCGCCCCACGGGGTCCACGCCGTCGGTGGGTTCGTCGAGAAAGACGAGATCGGGATCGTGGAGGATCGCCTGCGCGAGGCCGAGGCGCTGCTTCATGCCCTTCGAGTAGGTCCGGATCTTTCGCCCGGCCGCCTCCGAGAGCTCCATCCGCCGGAGGAGCTCGGGGATGCGGCGTCGCCGCTCCGCTCCCGGCACTCCCGATAGGGCGCCGTAGAAGTCGAGCGCGCTCTCCGCGGTGTGGTACTCGGGGAAGCGGTGGTCCTCCGGCAGGTACCCCACGCGCGCGCGCGCCGCCGGTTCGGAGACGGGGCGCTCCAGGAGCCGGGCCTCTCCCGACGTGGGCCGGACGATCGAGAGCAGGATCTTGACGAGGGTGGTCTTGCCCGCGCCGTTGCGGCCGAGGAGGCCGTAGATCTCGCCCCGCTCCACCGAGAGCGAGACGCCGTCGAGCGCCCGGACGCTCCCAAACGACTTTCGGAGATCCCGGACCTCGAGGGCCGGCATGGAGCGCGATCCTACGCGCCCCCCCGGAGCGCGGCAACACAATTATGGAGACCGTCGTCGGGCGAGGGGGCTAGAATCCGCCCATCGAGCGGAGGAGGCCGACCGTGGCCGGGCACCGGGTCGAGAGGGACACGATGGGCGCGGTGCGCGTCCCGGCGGACGCGCTCTGGGGGGCGCAGACCCAGCGCGCCCTCGAGAACTTCCCGGTCAGCGGCCTCCGGATGCCCGCGCGCTTCGTCGCCGCGCTCGGCCTCGTGAAGGCGGCCTGCGCCGACGCCGACCGCAGCCTCCCCGCCCACTTCCGCCGGGCCATCCGGAACGCCTCCCTGGAAGTGGCCGAAGGGAGGCACGACGGCCAGTTCCCCCTCGACGTCTTCCAGACCGGCTCCGGCACCTCGACGAACATGAACGCGAACGAGGTGATCGCCCGGCTGGCCTCCCGGGCGCTCGGGCGGCCGGTCCATCCCAACGACGACGTGAACCGGGGCCAGTCCTCCAATGACGTCATCCCCTCCGCGGCCCACGTGGCCGCGCTCCTGGCGATCCGCGACGGGCTGAGTCCGTCGCTCCTGGCCCTCCAGCGGTCGCTCGAGAGGAAGTCGAGGGAGTGGAAGGCCGCCGTCAAGCTCGGCCGGACCCACCTCATGGACGCGATGCCGGTGACCCTCGGCCAGGAGTTCGGCGGCTACGCGGCGCAGGTCCGGAAGGGCCGCGAGGGCGTGGAGCGGGCGGCAGAGGGGCTCCGGGAGCTCGCCATCGGGGGGACCGCGGTCGGGACCGGCGTGAACGCGCCGCCGGCCTTCGGCCGCCGCGTCTGCGCCTCCCTCCGGCGGCGGCTGGGCATCCCCTTCCGGGAAGCGCGGGACCGCTTCGAGGCCCAGGGCGCCCGCGACGACCTGGCCCGGGTCTCGGGGGGGCTCCGGTCGCTCGCCGGCGCCCTCACGAAGATCGCCAACGACATCCGATGGATGGGCTCCGGTCCGGAAGCAGGGCTGGGCGAGCTCGCCCTCCCCGGGCTCCAGCCCGGCTCCTCGATCATGCCGGGGAAGACGAACCCCGTGATGTGCGAGATGCTGGTCCAGGTCGCCGCGCAGGTGCTCGGGAACGACGCGACGGTCGCCCTCGCCGCCCAGGGAGGGCACTTCGAGCTCAACGCGATGGTGCCCGTCATCGTTCACAACGTGCTCCAGTCGATCGAGATCCTCTCGACCGCGTGCCGGCTCTTCGCCGCGCGCTGCGTGGACGGCCTCCGCGCGAACGAAGATCGCCTTCGCGCGCTCGTGGAGCGGAACGCCGTATCGGCCACGGTGCTCACCCCGAAGCTGGGCTACGCGCGCGTGGCGGAACTGGTGAACGAGGCGCGGCGCCGCGGGGTGAGCGTGAAGGCTCTCGCCGTCGAGCGGGGGCTGGTCACTCCCCGGGAGGCGGAGCGGCTCTTCGATCCGAGGAGGCTCACGGGGGAAGCATCTCGCAGCTAGCATCTCGGAGCTTGGAGGGAGCCCTGAGGAGACCTGAAGGCTCTCTCGCCGCTCCGAGATGCGAGATGCCGAATGCCGGATGCTTCCCCCTACATTCCCGAGGCCTCGAGGAGCGCCTCCTGGACGGCGAGGTCGTGGTCCATCGACCACTCGGGAGCTTTCTTCCCGGTGACGACGGCGGCGAACTCGCGGAGGTCGCGGATCTGGAGGGTCTGGGCCTTGAGCTCGAGGCGCTCCCAGGAGCCGCCCGCGCGGCAGAGGTCGATCGGCTGGACGTCCTTGTTGGCGAGGTGGCCGCTCCCGAGGTGCGGGATCGCGGCCGCGCCGCCCGTCCCGTAGACCTCGAGGCGGCGCGAGTGGGGCACCGACTCGATCGCCGGGATCTCGATGATCCCCCAGGCGTGCTCGAAGCCGAAGACGGCGACGCCGTTGTCCACGTAGGTCCCGGGAGCCGAGTGGTGGTGCCCGAGGAAGCCCTTCGCGGACGTCGGCTTCCCGAGGACCGTCACCATCAAGTCGATCGCGTGGCCGGCCATCTCGAAGAACATGCCGCCCTTGTAGGGCTTGAGCTGGTCGACGAAGTAGTCGTACTCGCGGAGGTCCTTGGGGAGCCGGGCGCGGAACTCGTAGATCCGGCCGAACTCTCCCTTCCTCGCGCGCGCGAAGACCTCCTGGACCGCCGACATGTACCGGAAGAGGTAGATCATCTGGACGTGGAGCTTCTTCTCGCGGGCGAGGGCGACGAGCTTCCGGTGCTCCTCGAGGTCCGTGCCCGCCGGCTTCTCGAGCATCACGGGGCGGCCGCTCTCGAGCGCCATCCGGGCGAACTTCAGGTTCTCGAAGACCCGGCCCTCGACGACGACGCCGTCCAGAGGCTCCTTGAGGAGGGCCTCCGGAGAGTCGAAGAGCCGGAAGCCGGGGACCAGGGGCTCCCACGCCTTCCGCCGGTCGACGGCCGTGGCGGGGACGGGGTCCCAGAACCCGGCGAGCGCGAACTCCTCGGGGTGCGCGGCCGCCTGGCGGACGATCCCGTTGGCGTGGGAGTGCCACATCCCCAGCATCCCGAGCCGCAGCGGCGCCCGGGCGGGCTGGGCCTCGGCGGCGAGCGCCGCGCCTCCCACGGCGGCGGCTCCCTGGACGACGAAGTCGCGGCGGGTGACCCGGCTCATGAACGTCCTCCTCCGCGGCGCGGTCAGGACTTTCCGAGGATCTTCCGCATGATCGCCAGGACGGGGTCGTAGTAGCGGTCGACCACCCGCTCCTTGAGGGGGATGATGGCGTTATCGGTGATCCGGATGCTCTCCGGGCAGACCTCGGTGCAGCACTTCGTGATGTTGCACATCCCGATCGCGAGCTCGTTCTTGAGGAGCGCCGTCCGGTCGCCGTCGTCGAGCGGGTGCATCTCCAGGCCCGCCACCCGGACGAAGAAGCGCGGGCCGCCGAACCGGTCGTGCTGGTGGTGGTCGCGGAGGACGTGGCAGACGTTCTGGCAGAGGAAGCACTCGATGCACTTCCGGAACTCCTGGACCCGGTCCGCCTCCTCCTGCGTGTAGCGCCAGTCGGCCCCCTCCTTCGGCTTGAAGGCGGGGATCTTCCGGTTCACCTCGTAGTTCCACTTGACGTCGGTCACCAGGTCCTTGACGAGGGGGAAGGCCTTGACGGGCTTGACGACGATCGGCTTCGAGAGGTCGAGGTGGGCGAGGCGGGTCTTGCACATGAGCTGCGGCTTCCCGTTCACCTCGGCGCTGCACGAGCCGCACTTGGCGGCCTTGCAGTTCCAGCGGACGGCGAGGTCGGGCTGGGCGTGGCCCTGGATCCAGTGCATGGCGTCGAGGACGACCATGCCCTCCTCGACGGGGACGCGGAACTCCTTGAGCTCCCCGCCGGCCGCGTCGCCCCGGAAGACGTGGAAGACGGCCTCGGCCATCACTTCTTCTCCTCGAAGAGGGCCTTGAGCTCCGCGGGCATCTCGGGGAGCGGCTTCCGGTCGATCGCCATCGTCTCGCCCGCCTTCCGGAGACGGGTGTTGTGCTTCGCGTGGCCCGGGTCCATCTTCGGAAAGTCCAGTCGGCTGTGCCCGCCCCGGCTCTCCTTGCGGTCGAGCGCCGAGCGCGTGATCGCCTCGGCGCAGAGGAGCATGTTCCGCAGGTCCCACGACAGGTGCCATCCGGGGTTGTACATGCGGGAGCCGTCCACGCGGACGGTCGCGAGCCGGCCCTTGAGCTCCTGGATCTTCTCCAGGGCCTTGAGCATGTCCTTCTCCTCGCGGTAGATGCCCACGAGGGACTGCATGGCCTCCTGGAGCTCGCGCTGGAGGGCGTAGGGGTCCTCGCCCTTCCCCTCGAACGGCGCCAGGAGCTCCCTCCCCGCCCGCTCGATCGGGTCGTCGTGCACCACGGGCGCGGGGGCCTGTTTCGCGTACGCGGCGGCGCCGGCGCCCGCGCGGCAGCCGAAGACGATGAGGTCCGAGAGCGAGTTCCCGCCCAGGCGGTTCGAGCCGTTCACGCCCGCGGTGACCTCGCCGGCGCCGAAGAGCCCGGGCAGGTTGCCCGCCCCCGTGTCGGGCTCGACGTACATCCCGCCCATGATGTAGTGGGTCGTGGGGCCGACCTCCATGGGCTCCCGGGTGATGTCGACGTCGGCCAGGTCCTTGAACTGGTGGTACATGCTGGGGAGCTTCTTCTTGACGTGCTCCGCCGGGAGATAGGCGATGTCGAGGAAGACGCCCCCGTGGGGCGAGCCCCGGCCCTCTTTGACCTCGGTGTAGATCGCGCGGGCCACGTTGTCCCGCGTGGAGAGCTCGGGCGGACGCTTGTTGAAGTCGGGGGTCCCCCCGCCGATGTGGTCGGCCAGCCACTCCTTGGCCTCGTCCTCGTTCTTGGCGAATTCGGCGCGCTTGTTTTCGGGGAGGTACTTCCACATGAAGCGCTCGCCCTTCGAGTTCCGGAGGATGCCGCCCTCGGCGCGGACGCCCTCGGTGACCAGGATCCCCATGACGCCGGGCGGCCAGACCATGCCGGTCGGATGGAACTGGACGAACTCCATGTCGAGGAGCTCGTTCCCGGCCTCGTAGGCCAGGGCGTGGCCGTCGCCGGTGTACTCCCACGAGTTCGACGTGATCTTGAAGGCCTTGCCCACGCCGCCCGTGGCGAGCACCGTCGCCTTCGCCTTGAAGACGACGAAGCGGCCGTTCTCCCGCCAGTAGGCGAAGGCGCCCGTCACGCGGTCGCCGTCCTTGAGGAGCCGGGTCACCGTGCACTCCATGAAGACGGCGATCCCCTGGTGGACGCCGCGGTCCTGGAGGGTGCGGATCAGCTCGAGCCCGGTGCGGTCGCCCACGTGGGCGAGCCTCCGGTAGGTGTGCCCGCCGAAGGGCCGCTGGAGGATGCGGCCGTCGGGCGTGCGGTCGAAGACGGCTCCCCAGCGCTCCAGCTCCCGGACGCGCTCCGGGGCCTCCTGGGCGTGAAGCTGGGCCATGCGCCAGTTCGACAGCATCTGGCCGCCCTTCATCGTGTCCTTGAAGTGGGTCTGCCAGTTGTCCTGCGCGTCCACGTGGGCGAGGGCGGCGGCGATCCCTCCCTCGGCCATGACGGTGTGGGCCTTCCCGAGGAGCGACTTGCAGACGAGGGCCGTCTTCGCGCCCTGGGCCGAGGCCTCGATCGCGGCGCGGAGGCCCGCGCCGCCCGCGCCGATGACGACGACGTCGAACTCGTGGGTCTCGTGCTCGGCCATCTAGGGAGATCCCGTGATAGGGAAGGGAGATCCGGGGATGATCCCCGATCTCCACCGGAGCGCCGTCGCCCGATCTCCCGAGAACATCGCCCGATCTCCTCAGAAGATCCTGAAGTCGGTCCAGGCCCCGGAGGCGACCATCCAGACGTAGAAGTCCGCGAAGCCGACGCCGACGAGGCTCACCCACGCCCAGAGCATGTGCCGCTCGTTCATCCAGCTCGCGCCCTTCCAGGCCGAGAAGCGGCACTGGCCGAAGGCGGCCTTGGCGAAGCAGTCGAGGTTCCCCCCGATCAGGTGGCGGAGCGAGTGGCAGGAGAGCGAGTAGCACATGAGGAGGAAGGCGTTGGCGATGAGGACGAGGGTGCCCACGCTCATGTGGAAGCCGTCGGGCCAGAAGAAGGCCTTGACGGCGTCGACCCAGAGGATGACGTTGAAGACGAGGGCGATGTAGAGCGCGTAGCGGTGGAGGTTCTGAAGAACGAAGGGGAAGCGGGTCTCGCCGCAGTAGCCCTTCCGGGCCTCGCCCACGCCGCAGGCCAGCGGGTCGGCGAAGAGCGAGCGATAGTAGGCCTTCCGGTAGTAGTAGCACGTGAGCCGGAAGAGGCCCGGGAAGGGGAGGATGATCATGGCCGGGGAGAGCCAGGGCGGCATCCCGTCCCACTTGATGAGGGGCGAGTAGAAGGGCGAGAGGAGGGGACCCCACTCGTAGAACTTGTTGTGGATCGTGCGGAGGGGGGCGTAGACGAAGAAGAAGGCCACCAGCGCGAGCGCGGTGACGAGCGGCCCGGCCCACCAGGCGTCGGTGCGCTGGGTCGCGCCGAGCCCGGACTCCCTGGCGGCGACGGGGGCGGCCGCGGGATCAGGCACGGCGGGGGCGCCTCCGGGCCGGCCGGGAAGCGGGGTGGATCATCGAAACGGCCCGACTATAGCACCGCCCCCGGGCGACGGTCAAGGAATCGGGCTACACGCCGAAGACGCGGGAGACCACGATGATCCGGGAGGCGGCCATGACGACGGGCGCGTCGTCCCGGGAGGCGGAGCCGCCCGCCAGACCCCGGCTGGCCTGGCCGTGGGACGCGTCCACGTTCAAAGCCGCCGTGATGAGCCCCGCCTCCTCGGGAACCCGGAAGAGGGTCGTGTCGAGGGGGACGGCGTAGAAGGACGCGAACCGCTCGGCGAGCTTGAGCCAGCGCGCGTCGGCCAGCTCGGCTCCCAGCTCCGGCAGCCAGGCGCACTCGAATCTCGGCCCCCGGATCTCGAGGATCGTGTGGGGATCCTCCGAGTAGAGGTGGATGAACGGGTCGCGCACGTGGGTCTTGCTCGAGGTGATGACCGACAGCTTCGACTTGGATCCGTCCGTGTAGGTGGTGGTCTGCGTGTAGAACCCCGCGACCGCGGCCCGGACGATCCCCTTGGGCTGGGGGAGCTCCGTCACCCGCGCGGTGTGCTCCCCGGGGGCGGGGGCGGTCTCGATCGTGAAGAGGAGGCCCGCCCCGTCCTCCACGGCCTTCCGGGCCCGGAAGACCTGGGGCGAGCGCGAGAAGCGCTCCTTGTCGACGACGAAGGCGACGAAGCCCGCCTGCCGGAGGGCGAGCGCCTTCTCCTGGGCCTCCTCCTCCTTCGCGTAGGACCCTACGCGCCGCGGGCCGGGCGCGCCCAGAATCATCTTGGCCTCGTAGGGGATGAGGCCCAGGGCGGAGGCGAAGGCGCGGACCTTGGAGTCGTCGCGCTTGCCCTGGCCGGAGATGTAGACGAAGTAGTTCGGACCGAACGCCACGCGGGCACTATACAGGCCGCCCCCGCCGTCGGGCAAGCGCCGCGGGTTTGACTCGTCCCCCGGCCGCGCCTATAATCGGGCCATGTCCGGCCATTCCCACTGGGCGACCATCAAGCACAAGAAGGGCGCGGCCGACGCCCGGCGCGGGAAGCTCTGGTCCAAGCTCGCCCGGGCCATCCAGACCGCCGCCAAGGAGGGCGGCGGCAACCCCGACATGAACATCAAGCTCCAGAACGCCATCGCCGACGCGAAGGCCGAGAGCATGCCCCGGGACGTGATCGAGCGATCGATCAAGCGGGGGACCGGGGAGCTCGAGGGCGTGAGCTACGAGCAGGTCACCTACGAGGGGTACGGTCCCGGCGGCTCGGCCCTGATGGTGGACGCGCTCACCGACAACAAGAACCGCACCGCCGCCGAGATGCGCAAGATGTTCGAGGCGAGCGGGGGAAACCTCGGGGGCGCCGGGAGCGTGGCCTTCATGTTCCAGCGCAAGGGCCTCCTCTCGATCCCCGTCTCGGCTGCGGGCGAGGACCAGATGATGAACGACGTCCTCGACGCCGGCGCCGAGAACTTGGAGACCGCGGGCGATCACTACTTCATCACCTGCGCGGTCCCGGATTTCGAGGCCGTCAAGAAGGCCCTCTCCGCGAAGTACGCCTTTGCCGGCAGCGAGCTCACGATGATCGCCAAGGACCGGATGAAGGTCGACGAGGAGACGGGGCGGAAGATCCTCAACCTGATGGAAGCCCTCGACGACAACGAGGACGTCCAGAAGGTCTACACCAACTTCGAGCTGCCCGAGACCCTGGCCAAGTCCTAAGTGAGTCCAACTAGGAACGTGAGCATCCTCCGCCGCACGGAGTTGCCTCTGGGGCCCTGGACGCCGCCACCGGCCATGAAGCCAGGACTCCAACAAGGAGACACGGAGGCACGGAGACGGTCCCAAGCGCCCTTCGGGGGTCGGGCGGAGCCAGACGCCAGTGTCTCGCTGCGCCCGACCCCCGAAGGGCCGGCCCCGCAGGGCCGCGGCGGCTGCGCCGCCGCGCTTGGGACCTGCCCCGGGATTCCTTCTCCGTGACTCCGTGGCTCCGTGGTTGCGTCCTCTCGAACGGGGTGGATTCATGCTCACGAATCAAACAGGACTGACTTAGCCCCGTGGTCCGGCTCGCCGTCACCCTGGGCGACCCGGCCGGCATCGGCCCCGAGGTCGTCGACAAGGCCCTCCTCGAGCGCTGGGACGCGGAGATCACCGTCGTGGGCTCCCGCTCGGGCGGCGCCCGCGAGGCGCTGGCCGCGATCGACGAGGCGGCCGACCTCGCGCTCTCGGGGAGGGTCGACGGGGTGGTCACGGCCCCCGTCTCCAAGGAGCGCATCTCCCGCCTCGGCGTGCCCTTCACCGGCCACACCGAGCACCTGGCGGCCCGGGCCGGGGTGCGGCTCCCCGTCATGCTCTTCGTGGCCGACGCCCTCCGCGTGGCGCTGGTGACGACCCACGCGCCCCTCCGGAGGCTCCCGGCCCTCGTCACCGCCGACCGCATCCTGGGCGTGCTCCGGGAGACCTCGAAGGGCCTGCGGGACTTCTTCGGGATCCTCGAGCCGCGCCTCGCCGTCTGCGGGCTCAACCCCCACGCGGGCGAGGGCGGCGAGTTCGGGCGCGAGGAGATCGACACGATCGCCCCCGCGATCGAGCTGGCCCGGAAGGAGGGCCTCCGGGCCGAGGGGCCCTACGCCGCGGACACGGTCTGGAAGCGGCCCTGCGACGCGGTCGTCGCCATGTACCACGACCAGGGCCTGGGCCCCATCAAGGCCCTGCACCCCGACGCGGTGAACGTCACCCTCGGCCTCCCCTTCGTCCGCAGCTCGCCGGACCACGGGACCGCGTTCGACATCGCCGGGAAGGGCGTGGCGGACGCCGGCCCCATGAAGGCCGCGATCCGGACCGCGGTCGGGATGTGCGCGGCGAGAAAGACCCTCCTCTGATCGCAGGAAACGTAGGGAGAGCGGGGGAGACGGGGAGAGCCGGTGAGTCCCGAGGAAAGGGGTTGCTCGCCCGCTCCCCCCCGCCTCTCCCGCTCTCCCTACGCGAGCAGACCCAGCACGTGGTGCTCCGCGCAGGGCCCGAGGCCGTCGAGGGAATAGCCGCCCTCCAGGGCCGAGACGACCGGAGCGCCGAGCGCGCGGACCACGTCCGTGAGGGTCCGGAAGTCCTCGGGCTTCAGGTTCAGGCCGCCGATCGGGTCGCCTTCGTAGGCGTCGAAGCCGCACGAAACGAGGACGAACTCGGGCCGGAACTCCCGACCCGCCCGCTCGACCCCCGCCCGGAACTTCTCCAGGAACTCGGCCCGCGTCGTCCAGGCCGGAAGCGGAATGTTGAGGATATTCCCGCAGCCCCGTTCCTCCTCGCGCCCCGTGCCCGGGTAGAACGGGAAGCGGTGGGTGGAGAGGTACCAGACGGAGGGGTCCTCGAGGAAGGCGTCCTGCGTCCCGTTCCCGTGGTGCACGTCCCAGTCGACGATCAGGACCCGCCGCCGGAGCACGCGGGCGGCGACGGCCACGTTGTTGAAGAGGCAGAAGCCCATCCCGCGGTCCGGGGTCGCGTGGTGGCCGGGCGGGCGGACGAGGCAAAGCGCGGCGCGGTCGCGGCCGGCGGCCACCGCCTCCGCGGCCGCGAGCACGCCCCCCGCGGCCCGGACGGCCGCCGCGTAGGACCGCCCGTTCAGGTAGGTATCGGCGTCCAGCCACCCGCCCCCCCGCTCCGAGACGGCCCGGATCGCGACCACGTAGTCCCGATCGTGGACGAGGGCGAGCTCGGATTCCGTCGCATCCCGGGCGGCGAGAGGCGTCAAACGGGGGAGGAGGCCCCGTTCCCGGAGGTGCGTTTCGATGGCCAGGAGGCGCTCCGGGCACTCGACGTGGCCCGGGGACCGGTGCTCGAGATAGAGCGGGTCCGCGACCAGGAGCGCCATCGCGCCAGTATAGCGCGCCCGGATTACACTTGAAGGCCCATAATGGGCGGGCCTATAATCGACGTCTCCAGGCGAGGGGCGTGCAGAGAGGAGTCGGGTATGGCCAAGCTGATCAAGTGTCCCCGGTGCCAGACGCAGCTCGACGTGACGAACGTCGCGGGCGGGACCACGATGCGCTGCTCCGACTGCGGGGCGATGCTCCGCGTCCCGACGGGCACGACGGGCCAGTACCAGAAGGTCCCCTCGGGCACCCAGCCGGCCGTCGCCGCGGCTGCGCCCGCCACGGGCTCGAAGCCCGGCGGCCGCTCGACCGCGCTCTTCAAGAAGATGTCCGGCGTCAAGGCGCCCGGCGCCACGGGCCGCCCGCCGCGCGGGGGCGGCGAGGAGCGCCGGGGAGGCCACGCCCCCCGGCGGAGCGGCGGGAACGGGGCGATGATCGCGCTCGCCGCGGGCGGCGGGGCCCTGGTCCTCATCGTGATCATGATCCTGGTGGCCGGCGGCGCCTCCTCGAAGAAGGAACGCGAAAAGCTCGCGAAGGAGGCCTACCGGAAGCAGGTCGACGAGCAGAACCGGCAGGAGATGGAGCGGCGGCGGCTCGAGGACGAGCAGTACGAGCGGGACCTCGCGGCCCAGCAGGCCGCCCAGAAGGCCGGCGGCAAGGCCCCGTCCCTCAGGAAGACCGGAGCGGGGAGCTACGAGGCCCCCCCCACGTTCGAGCCGGGCGCCTCCAAGCAGTCCACCAAGGCCGCGGAGCACACGGTCGACGAGGCCCTCCTGCGCGAATACGAAGGCCTGGCCAGCGCCGGGAAGGTGGCCGACATCGTCCGGGAGGACAACAAGTGGTTCCCTGCGCTCCTCTCGGGCCTCCTGAGCGACAACGAGCCGATCGCCCGCTCCTCGTTCCAGGCGCTCTCGGACATCTGCGTGAAGAACAAGATCTCCTCCAGCGAGGAGGGGTACCGGAACCCGATCACGCTGGAGTACTTCAACTCGGCCTACTACCGCGCCGGCACCTACACCCAATGGGTCGACTGGTGGAAGAAAGGCCAGAACGCGGGCGAGCTGGCCGCCCGCGGAGGGAAGGGCGGCGGCATCGAGGGCGCCCGGATCGTCGGCGAGGACCCCGGCCGCGCCAAGTGGGACGAGCTCATGCAGTACCTCCGGGCCGGCGGCGGCTTCGAGGACCCCAAGCGCCCCGAGGGCATGGCCTTCCAGAAGGTGAAGGCCATGGGGGAGGGCGCCTACCCCTACCTCGTCAAGTACATCGACAACGAAGACATCATGCTCGGCCGGGCGGCCGTCACCGTCCTCAACCAGCTCCTGGGAAAGGAAGTGCCGCTGCCCACGGAGGCGAACAAGGGGCAGATCAAGACGCAGATGGAGAACCTGATCAAGAAGTAGCAAGGGGCAAGGAGCAAGGAGCAAGAAGCAAGGATCGAGGAGTAAGGGGAAAGGAGCAGGGGGATACGGAGGCGCGGCGGGCAGGAGAGCGCGACCGCGCGCAGCAAGGTGAACGCCGCCCAAGTCCGCCGCGAACCCACGATCCTCGTCTGCCCGAACGCCTTCAAGGAGACCTTCTCCCCCCGCCAGGCCGCCCGCCTCATCGCCCGCGGGCTCCGCCGCGCCCTCCCCCGCGCGCGCCTGGTCCTCATCCCCGTGGCCGACGGGGGCGACGGGACCCTCGAGGCCCTCCGGGCCTCGATCGGGGGTCGACTCGTCCGGGTCCGCGTCACCGGCCCGCTGGGGACGCCCATCCGGGCGAGCTACCTCCGCTCCGGCCGGACGGCCGTGATCGAGATGGCGCGGGCGAGCGGCCTCAAGCTCGTTCCCCCCCGGAAGCGCGACCCGCTCGTTACGACGACGCGCGGCACGGGCGAGCTCGTCGCCCACGCCTTCGACGCGGGAGCGCGCCGCATCCTCCTGGGAGTGGGCGGGAGCGCCACCGTGGACGGGGGCCGGGGGGCCCTCGAGGTCGTGACGCCCGCGATGGCCCGGCGGCTCACCATCCTTTGCGACGTCGAGAACCCCCTCCTCGGCACGCGGGGCGCGGCGGCCGTGTTCGGGCCCCAGAAGGGGGCCGGCCCGGCCCAGGTGAAGATCCTCGAGGAACGCCTCGCCGCCTGGGCGGCGGAGCTCGAGGCCCGGACGGGCAAGGACGTTCGCCGCCTCCCGGGGACCGGAGCGGCCGGGGGCCTTTCGGCGGGCCTCGCCGCCTACGGGGCCCGGCTCGTCCGTGGAGCCGAGACCATCCTTGAGGCCGCGGGCTATCCCAAGCCCTGCGATTTCGTCGTGACCGGAGAGGGCCGAGTGGACCGGACCTCGCTGGGCGGGAAGGCCGTGGGCACCGTCATCCGCCTGGCTCCCGCCCCCGTCGTCCTCGTCTGCGGCCGCTCCGAACTCCGCCACCCCCCGGCCTTCGAGACGGGAGACCGCTCGGAAGCCGCCCTCGTCCGCGCCGCCGAGCGCGCCGGCCGGTTCATTCAAGACCGCCTCGGCGGCGGCCGATAAGTCTAATTGCCGTCAGCTGGGGTGCGCGGATGAAGCCACTGGACATCCTCCTCCTGTCCGTCGCGATCGGACTCACGTCGTTCACCGCCTACATCTTCTGCGCCGGCGGAACGGCCCGAGCCGAGGAAGCCGATGCGCCTCCCCCGCCCCGCAACCCCGCCTTCCGGTCCATCGTCCTCCACCACAGCGCGACCCACGGGGGGAACGCCGCCGCCTTCGAGCGCAACCACCGGGCCCGCCTGGGGGGACTGGCCTACCACTTCATCGTGGGGAACGGCTCGGGCTCGGGCGACGGGGAGGTCGAGACGGGATACCGGTGGCGGGACCAGATCGCCGGCCCGCACACCAAGAACGAGGACGTGAACGCCGGATCGGTGGCGGTCTGCCTGGTGGGCGACCTCCGGACCCGGCCGCCGACCGAGAAGCAGCTCGCGGCGCTGGTCGACCTCCTCGAGCGGATCTGCCGGGAGTGCCGGATCCCCGCGTCCCGGATCGTCTCGCACCGCGAGGCCGACGCCGAGACTCTCTGCCCCGGTCGGGGCCTTCCCATGGACGAGATCCGGGCCGTCCTCGCCCGCCGGCTTGCCCTGCCGTAGGCGAGCGTCTCCTATCCCGCCTTCCGCATCTCGGAAGGGAATCGAGGAGGCGGTCGTCCCGGCGTTCCACGCGCGTCGCTCCGCCGGATTCCGGCCCCGAATACCCGGGGAGGGGAACCGGAAGCCGGAACCCGTCCTACGGATGATCGTAGTCGGCGACCGCCCACTGGCCGCCCGCCAGCCGGAAGGTGAGGCTGAGCTCCGCCTTCTCCGGCCGCGCGCCGCGGCTGGCGATCCTCTCGCAGTCGAGCCCCACGGTCGCGGTGTCTCCCGCGATCGCGATCGACCGGTGGCTCAGCTTCTCGTACCGCGCCCCCCGATCCAGGCGCTCGGCCACCTTCTGGCGGACGACGAAGTCCTCCCCGGGCTTGACGAACACGAAGCCCAGCACGTCCTGGAGGACGCCGCGGTTGATGGACGTGAAATAGAGCTGGCAGCGCTGCCAGACCTCGAGCTCGGCCGGGCCGATCCGGGTCATGACGAGCGAGCGCATCATCGACTCCCCCTTGTTGAGCTCGGTGCCGTAGATCGCCAGCCGCTGCTCCTCCTCGGGGCTCCGGGAGGACTTGCGCTTCAGCCGCTCCTGCTCCCGCTTCAGGGCGTCGAAGTAGTTCACCAGGATCTCGCGGCACTGGTTGATCTCGTTCTCCACCTGGTTGAGCGCCGTCTCCTTCTGCTCCTTCTGCTGCGGCGTCTGCTGCGGCCACGTCATGACGTGGTTGTACCAGCGCTGCTGGTAGTCGTGGTACTCCTTGAGGTGCTCGCGCCCCTCGTCCATCCGGCCGGTCACGAAGAGCGACAGGCCCAGGTAGCGGCGGGCCTGGTAGAGGTCCGGCTTCTCCTTCACGAGGCGGGCGAACTCCTCGATCGCGCGGTTCCGCTCCTCGGCGCGGCGGCGGTCGTCTTCGGGATAAGGATAGGGCCAGGGGGAGCTCGTGCGCTGGTACCAGAGGAGGGCCATGCCGTAGCGCGGAAGGAGGTCGTCGGGCTCCCGCTTGAGCGCCTCCTCGAAGCACTTGTGGGCCTGCCCGTGGTTCTCGTTGGCCTCCTTGAACACCTTCTCGGCGACGTCCTGCTTCCCCTGCCGGATCAGCTCGTCCACGAGCCGGTACTGGTCGGTCCCGTATTCCCGGCAGGCATTGCCCAGGCCGACCAGGGCGGGATAGAGCTCCGGGCAGTTCTCGAGGGCGTTCATGTAGATCCGCTTGGCCTGGTCGAACTTCTGGTTCTGGTAGTTGAACTCCGCCAGGGCGAACTGGGCCTCGGCCCGGTCGTGACCGGGGCAGGAGTGGCAGCCCGATGAAAGGAGCGCGGCCGCCGCGGCCGCCAGCGCCAGGACCCGCCCGCTACACATGCGCGAGGCTCCTCTTGATGATCTCCTCGACCGCCGCCTCCCCGCCCAGGTCCCGCTGCGCGCGGCGCACGGCCTCCTCGGCCTGCCGCCGGTCGTACCCGAGCGACTGGAGGGCGGTCACCGCGTCCTTAGTAAGAGACGCGGCGGCCTCGCCCTTCCCTGCCGCGGCCGGGAGCTTTCCCTTGAGCTCGACGACGAGCCGGTTGGCGATCTTCTCGCCCACGCCCTTGATGCCCCGGAGGAAGGCCACGTCCCCCTCCTCGATCGCCCGCGAAAGCTCCTCGGCGGAAACGCTGGACAGGATGGCGAGCGCCTTGGACGGGCCGAGCTGCTGGACGCCCTCCACCAGCCGGAGGAAGATCTCCCGCTCGCGCTCGGTGGCGAACCCGTAGAGCCGGAGGTCGTCGTCCGAGACCTTGAGCCAGGTGAAAAGCTTGGCCGGGCCCTCGCGCGGCAGCTTCTCGTAGGTCGACAGCGGGATCTCCACGCGGTACCCCACGCCGCCGGCGTCCAGCACGGCGTAGGTCGGCCGGCGAACGGCGATCCGGCCGCTCAGGTAGTCGTACACGCGCGGGGGATTATATCGGCCCGGGGAACCGAAGTACAGGCGCGGACCCGGAGCCCAGGAGCTCCCGGTAGAGCGATGCGTAGGCGCCGACCATCCGCGCGGAGGAGTGGCGCTCCCGCACCCGCGCGCGGGCCCGCGCCGCGAGCGCGGCCGAGAGCCCGGGGTCGGCCGCGAGGCGGAGGATCGCGGCGGCGAGCGCCTCCGGGTCGCCGGGGGGGACCAGGAGACCCGTCTCCCCGTCCCGCACGGCGTCCCGGACGCCGCCCACGTCGGTCGCGACCACCGGGACGCCCGCCGCCATCGCCTCGAGGATCGCCAGGCCCTGGCTCTCGTAGAGCGAGGGCTGGACGTAGACGTCGAAGGCCGGGAGCGCCTCGGCGCTCTCCCGGGCGCCGGCGAACTCGACCGCCCCTCCGGGCGCGAGCGCCTCCGCGGCGCGCCGGAGCTCCGGCTCCAGATCCCCGTACCCCACGAGGACGAGCCTCGACTGCGGCCGCGCGCGGCGGACCCGGCCGAAGGCCTCGAGGAGGAGGCGGTGCCCCTTCTCCGTCGAGAACCGCCCCACCGTCCCGATCACCGTCCCCCCGCGGCCCGGCGCCCGGGGCCGGTCGTAGCGGTCGAGGTCGATCCCGTTCGGGATGACCACGTGCCGGTCGGGCGGCGCCAGGCCGAGGGCCAGCTGCTCCGCGAGATCGCGCTCCGAAAGCGCCGTCACGCGGTGGGCGCAAGCCCCCGCCAGGCGGGTCACGGAGCGCAGGACCCCCAGCCTCCATCCGTCGCCCGGCACGCCCGGGATCCGCGCGCCGGGAGCGAAAATGTGGCCGTGCGGGGTGAACACCACCGCCCGGACCCCGGCCGCGCGCGCCGCGAACGTGGCGAGCACCCCGGCCTTGTACGTGTGGGCGTGGACCACGTCGGGCCGGCGGCGCGCGAAGAGGAAAGCGAGCCGGGCCGCGGCCGCCGCGTCCCTCCGAGGCCGGAGCTCCCGGACGAGATCCGGCACGCGGACGACCTCCGACCCCGGCGCCTCCCCGTCCGTCCCGCAGACGAGCGTCTGCTCGAACTCGAGGGGATCGAGCCGCTCGAGAAGGGTCCGGACCACCTGCCGGGCCCCTCCGAGGACCATCCGGGTGATCACCTGGAAGACCGAGGTCCTCTTCATTTCCTGGCCAGGACCCAGAAATGGGTGTGCAGGGACTTGAACGGATGGATCCTCGAGAGCGCGCGCAGGACGGCCCGGACGGCCCGGAACGCGGCCGGCAGGGCCGGATTCGTCGTGATCCGGTACCGCACCCGGATGTCGCGGAAGCCCGACCGTTCGAGCGCCTCCCGGATCCGCTCCGGATGGAGACCCCCGGTCCTCGTATGGTGCCACTCGGACATCTCGGCGTCCCAGGACCCGAAGCCCGGCCGCGAGGCGTAGCGGACCCGGTAGTAGAGGTGGTGGAAGCGCCCGAAGTACCAGTTGGGGTCGTGGTCGAGGTAGAGCGCCCCGTCCGGCCGCAGCACCCGCCACGCCTCGCGGAACGCGGGCTCGGGATCCAGGAGGTGGTGGACGAGGGCGTACATGGAGACGAGGTCGAAGCTCGACTCCCGGAAGGGCAGGAAGAGCGCCTCCGACGCGGCCAGGGGATGCCCTTCCCTCCGGCGCAGTTCCCGGAGCAGGCGCCCGCTCAGGTCCACGCCCACGACCCGGCCGAAGTGCCCGCGGGCCAGGCGGAGCACGTTCCCCGTCCCGCAGCCCACGTCGAGCAGCCGCCCCCGCCCCTCGCGGCCCGCCAGGATCGCCTCGATCTCGGCCTGCCGGGACGCCTCGAAGATGCTCGGATTGGCGGCGTACTCGTCGAAGTCCTTGGACTCGAAGACGCGCCGGTTGGCGTCGCGGACGTCGCGGCCGCTCGGGCTCACGGGAGCCTCCCCGCCAGGTAGGCCAGCGACGCCTTGAGGTCCCCCGCCTCGAGGATCCCGTCCCGCACCCCGGGGTCCAGGAGGTCGGCCAGGAAGCCTCCCAGGTAGCGGCCGCGGAGGACCGGATCGCCGAGGGCGCTCCACGCCGCCGCCAGGTCCATCGGGAGGAAGCGGAGCCGGACGCCCGCGCGCGGGACCGGCCGCGAGGCCGGCTCATCCCCCATCGCCATCCGCGCCAGCAGGTGCGGGAGGTTCACCCCCGCCGCCTCGGCCAGCGGGAGCGCGCCCCAGAAGCGCGGGTTGACCTCCATGAGACGGTACTCGTCGTCGCGCTTGAACTCCACCATCGCCGCCCCCGTCCACCCGAAGGCGCCGATGACGCGAGCGGCCAGCTCCTCCAGCCGGGGATCGTCGACCGTCTCGCAACAGCTGCTCGGGCCGCCGGAGACGGGATACTCCCGGACGCGCCGGTGCGCGACCGACGCGAGGACGCGGCCGTCGCGGGCGACGAGGCCGACCCCGAATCCCTCCCCCCGCACGCGCTCCTGGACCAGCGGAAACGGACGAAGCGCGTGGAGGCGCCGCCAGGCCCGGAAGACCTGGTCGCCGGTTTCGCAGATCGCGTAGCGGAGGCCGGGCTCGAGGACCGTCCCCTCGTCGTCACGGAGCTTGACGACGGCCGGAAGTCGGATCCGGACGATCAGATCCTCGACCTCCTCCTCGGACTCCGGCGCCCAGGTGGGCGGGATGGGGACGCCCGCCTTCCGCGCCGCGGCGAGCGCGCTCGACTTGTCGTTGGCCCGGCGGATGACCTCCAGCGGAGGGACCGGAAGCCTCGCCGGGAGGCGCTCGCGGTTCCGGGCGCAGGCGAGGACGACGTTCGTCGAGACGGGCAGGATCACGTCCACGTCGGAGGCCGTCCGGGCGAGCGCGGCCACGAAGGCCCCCTCGTCCTCGAGCGAGGGGAGGACGTCGCGCCGGGCCGCGTGGCGGGAGACGAAGGCCGCGGGGGCCCGCGCGGCGAATCGCGCCTGCTCGACCACGGTGACGCGGGCGCCGGCCCGCCCCAGGGCGCGGACCGCCGCGAGCGCCACGCGGTTAGCCCCGTCCGTGACCAGCACCTTCACGGATCACCCTCTCGAGGAGGCCCTCGGTCAGGGCGCCGACGGCCTCGAGATCGTACCTCGAGGCCACGTGCTCGCGGCAACGCGCGGGGAGCGACGCGTCCCGCGACCCGAAGAAGCTCCGGATCCCCTGGGCCACGGCCTCCTCCGTGGGCTCCCGGAAGAGCAGTCCGAGCGGGCCCAGGACCTCGGGGATGGCGCCGACCGGGGTCCCCAGGGCGGGCGTCCCGCACGCCATCGCCTCGATCGCCACGAAGCCGAAGCCCTCGAGGAATCGCGTGGGGAGGACGAAGAGGTCCGCGGACCGGTAGAGCGCCGGGAGGTCCTCGTCAGGGACGAAGCCGAGGAAGCGGGCGCGGAGGCCGAGCTCCCGGGCGAGCGACTCGAGGCGCGCGCGATGCGGCCCGTCCCCCCCGAGCACGAGCTCGATCCCCGGCACGCGGGAGGCGGCCCGGAGGAGGAGATCGATCCCCATCCGCTCGACCATCCTTCGCACGGTGAGGACGACGGGGCCGGGGCCGATCCCAAACCGGGCCCGCGCCGCCGCGGGCGGCCCGTCCGGACGGAACCGGCAGAGGTCGACCGCCCCGGGGATGATGTCGATCCGCGAAACCGGGATCTCCGGGTGGTGTTCCAGAAGCCGGCCGCGCATGAACTCGCTCGCGACAAAGGCCCGGGGCGCGGCCTGGAGCGCCCGCCTCTCGAGGCGGTTCCGGAACCCCTCGTTCAGCAGCCTCGAGAACCAGCCCGCGTCGGGATGCTCGATCCGCCACTCGGCGGCCCAGGGCGAGAGGAAGAAGTAGGCCCAGGGGACGCCCCGGGCCGCGGGGGCCCCGAGGATGCCCGCCGCGCAGAGCGGCTGGTTGAGGATCAGGACGTCGAAGCGGCGCTCCCGCTGGAGCGCCTCGAAGCGGCCCCGGTTCTCCGAAACCCCCCACGCGTAGCGCGCCCGACCCGAGAGGTCCGGCCGGAAGGGGTACGTGTGGAAGCGGACGCCCTCGACCTCCGCGCCGTCGGCCGGCCCCCGCTCCGACACGGCGGCGAGGACGTGGACCTGGTGGCCGCGGCGGACGAGCACGCGGTCGAGGTCGAACCCCGCCCGGCTGTTGCCCGGGGCGAAGAAGTCATGCACGTGCAGCAGTTTCATGCCGTCCGAGCCGTTCGTAGACCTCGAGCGTCCGCTCCGCCGTGCGCGCCCAGGAGAGTTCCGCCGCCCGGGCCCGGCCCCGCCGCGCGAGCTCCCGCCGGAGCTCGGGCTCGCCCGCGACGCGGCGCATCGCTTGGGCGAGGGCGGCCCGGTCGCCGGGCTCGACCAGGAGGCCCGCCTCCCCCGCCGCTTCCGGAATCGCCCCCGCACGGGAGGCGATCACCGGGCAGCCCGAGGCCATCGCCTCGAGCACCGGGAGTCCGAAGCCCTCGTAGAGCGAGGGGTAGACGAGGGCCGTCGCCCCCGCGTAGAGCCCCGGAAGCTCGGCGTCGCCCACGCGCCGGAGGAAGCGCAGCTTCCCCGCGGCCGCCGCGGCCTCGAGGCGGCGCCCGTGGCCCGCGTGCGGGTCCACCCCGCCGGCCACGACGAGGGGAGGGGCGCCCTCCCCCAGCGTCCCGAGCGCGTCCAGGAGGCCGTCCAGGTTCTTCCGGGCCGTGACGGTCCCCACCCAGAGGAAGTAGGGCCCCTCGACGGGCGGGCGGCCGGGCTCCGCGAAGCGGCGGGCGTCCACGCCGCAGGGCACGGCGGCCGTCTTCCCGCGCGCGGCGGGCACGGCGTCCTCGAGGTCCCGCGCGGTCGTCTCCGAGATGCAGACCACCGTCCGCGCCCGGGCGACCGACCGCTCGAGGGCCCGTCTCCAGTAGCCCCGCCACCACCAGGGGTAGAACTCCGGGCGCTTGAGGAAGATGACGTCGTACACGGTGACGACGGCCGGGCAGGCGAGGCCCTCGGGGACGAAGCTCTTGGTGCAGTGGAGGAGGTCGAGCCGCTCCTCCGCGGCGGCCCGCGCCAGGAGGCGGTGGTCGTAGCGGAGGCGGCGGAGCCAGCCCATGGACGGGACCGGCACGTGCCGCCAGCGGGGCGAGCGGGCCAGGTCGGCCGCGTCGGAGAGGAGGACGAAGTCGTGGCCCGACCCGAGCGCGGCCAGGGCGCGGAGGAGCTCCTCGACCGCCCGCTCGACGCCCGTGGGGGCGGACGTCCGGAGGTTGGGGGCATAGATCCCGATCCGCATCGGGCTCACCCGCGCGGGGAGAGGTGGGCGGAAACGCCTCGCGCCAGGCCCTGGAGGCCCACGGCCAAGCAGGCCGGCGAGCCGCGCTCGAGGGCGAAGAGGGCGAAGCGGGCCACGCGGCCCAGGACGAAGAGCGGCCAGCCCGCGGCCCTCGCGTGCCGGAGCGAAAAGAGCATCGCGTTGTGCGCGTGCCAGAAGAGCCAGCGCTCGAAGCGCGGCTCCCGGCAGCCGCCCTCCGGGAGCCGGAGGTGCTCGACCAGGGCCCGGGGCTCGAAGACCAGCCGGAACCCCGCCGCCCGGGCCCGGAGGCAGAAGTCCGTCTCCTCGCCGATCGAGGACCCGCCGAAGCTCCGGTCGAAGCCGCCGGCCCGGGCGAAGACCTCCCTCCGGAAGGACATGTTTCCGCCCGGGAGATGGTCCACGTCGCCCCCGCGGTCCGAGCCGAAGTTCCGCTCGACCCCGCCGCCCAGGGGCCGGAAGCGGCCCACCGGGCCCCCTGCCCTGTCGTAGCCCCCGAGGACGCGCCCGCCCACTCCCCCCACGCCCGGGTCCCGGTAGGCCTCGGCGTGCGCGGCCACGAGGCCAGGGTCGGGGATCACGTCGTCGTCCACGAAGAGGACCGCGTCGCCGGTCGACGCGGCGACCCCCACGTTCCGGGCGTTGGGGAGGCCGCGCTCGCGGATCCGGAGGAGGCGGATCCGGGGGCGCCCGGCGGCGTACCGGGCCACGCGCGCGTCCTCGGCCGCCGACTGGTCCACCACGACGACCTCGTCGGGGGGCCGGACCTGGTGCTCGAGGTGGCGGAGGAGGTTGTAGAGCGCCTCGGGCCGGTCCAGGGTGGGGACGACCAGCGAGACGGTCAGCATCGATCGGGGGGCCGACACTCTCCGATTATACCACTCCCGCCTTCTGGAGGGCCTCCTCCACCTGGCGGGCCGCCCGGTCCCAGTTGTAGGTCGAGACGGCAAGCTCGCGGCCCCTGGCCCCCATCCGCGCCCGTTCCTCCGGGTCCCGGAGGAGGCGGGCGAGCGCGCCGGCGAGCGCCTCCGCGTCGAGGGGGACCGCCAGCCCGATCCCGTTCTCCGAGACGAAGCGCCGGGTCTCTTCCATCTCGGTGGCCACGGCGACGGGCCTCCCGCCCGCCATGTACTCGTAGAGCTTGACCGGGGAGCACCCGAGGGCGGGATCCGGCGGCCGGTGCGTGAAGGCGCAGAGGTCCGCGGCGGCGACGTAGTCGGGCACCCGCTCGTGGGGAACGGGGCCGGCCGAGACGACCCCCTCCGGGACGGGCCCCTGCGCGCCCACGAGGACGAGGAGGGCGCCGGTACCGGAGACCGCGCGGAGGAGGACGTCGAGGGCGTGGTGGGGATAGAAGCTGGCCACGCAAAGGACGACGGGACGGTCCGCGGGCAGCCCCAGCCGGCGGCGGGCCTCGCCGGGGTCGGCCGGCCGGAACAACCCGGTATCCGCCCCGTTCGGGACGACGTCGATCCGCTCGGCCGGGAACCCGTAGCGTCCGGCCAGCGCGTCGCGGAGGAGCGGCGAGACGGTGACGACGCGGGCGGCCCGGGAGAGCGTGAAGCGGTGGGAGGCGCGGACGAGGGCGCGCCGGAAGAACCCCTGGATCTCGTTCTCGAGGAGGCCGTTGAGCTCGACCACCAGGGGCCGGCCGAGGGTCTCGGCGGCCCGGGCGGGGGTGCGGGTCAGGTGGATGCCCCGGACGTAGACCACGTCGGGAGCGAACGCCCGCCCGGCGTCCGTGAAGGCGCGGAGTGACCCGAAGAGGTGCTGGAGGCGACCCGGGGGGATCGGGTCGCAGGGGGCGTCGATCCCCGGGGCGACGCCGCCCGGGGCGACCAGGCGCACCGCGTGGCCGCGGGCGGCCAGGCGGTTGACGATGGCCCGGACGTGGACGCTCCAGGCGAACGGGCGGGAGAGGTCGTCGAAGGTGAGGTAGAGGACCCTCAACGCGCGCGCCCGGCGCGGGCCAGGGCCTCGATCCGCGCCAGGAGACGCGGGAAGTTCTTCCGGGCGTCCGCGCGGGCCAGGGCGATGGCGCGGCCGCGGAGGGCGATCTCGCCCCGCGCCTTCTCGTCCGCGGCGACCTTCTGGAGGACCTTCGAGAGCTCCTCCGGATTGCCTCCCGGGAAGAGCCAGCCGGACTGGCCGTCGGCGATCCACTCGCGGTTGGCGGGGATGTCGCTCCCGACGCAGGGGAGGCCGATCGCCATCGCCTCGAGGAGGCCGAGGGAGGCGCTGTCGCTCCGGGAGCAGGTGACGTAGACGTCGGCGCTCGCCAGGTAGTCCGGCACGAGGTCGTTCTCGACCATGCCGGCGAACTTCACGCGGTCGGCGACCTTGAGGTCCTGGGCGCGCTTCTCGAGGTCCTGGCGGAGGTTGCCCTCCCCCACGAAGACGGCCGCGAAGTTTTCCATCCCGGGCTTGGCGAGGGCGCCGAGGAGGATGGGGTGGTCGTACATCTCCTTGAGCGGTCGGGTGGAGATGACGACGGCCTTGTCGCCGAAGCCCCACTCGGAACGAAGCTTCTCGTTCCGGGGCCGGGGCTCGAACTTGCCGCCGTCGAGCTCGACGGGGAGGACTTCGACAATGTCGGGCCGGATGCGGGCGAGTTTCTTGGCCTCCTCCGCGGCCGTCTTCGAGTTGCAGACGACGAGGTCGGCGCTCCGGAGCGCCTTGATGGCGCGCTCGGCGAATCCCCGGTGGAGCTTGGGCCAGACGAGGATGTCCGATCCCCAGGGGAAGAGCGCGAGCGGGTGGGCCCCGGCGTGTCCCGCCACGTAGCCGGAGGTCAGGGCCCAGTTGGCGAAGATGACGTCGAAGCGGTGGGTCCGGAGGACCTCCTTGATCTTGAGGCAGGCCCGGGCCTCGTCCCGGCGGTACTCGACGGCGCGGATCAGGCGCCAGCGGCTGGCCCCCGCGCCGTCGGGATAGGTCTGGTACTTCTCGTGGATGATCTTCATCCCCTGGACGAACTTCGGCAGCTCGGGGGCGCGGTGGAAGAACGTGAGCAGGGTCACGTCGTGGCCGGCCCCCTGGAACTGCTTGAGGAGCCGCTCGTCGTGGATGTTGAGGATGTCCGAGAGGTAAAGGATGTTCATGCCGGAGCGCGCCGACCCAGGGACTTGAGGAGGTCCATGTCGTAGGCGTCGAGGGCGCCCGTCGCGCGGGCGGCGGCCCACGAAAGCGCGGCGGCCGCGAGGAAGGCCGGGGCCAGGACGAGGAGGGCGGAAAGGCGGCCGTCGGCGACCGGCACCTGGGGCGAGAGGAGGCGCCAGCCCGCGTACACCGCGGCCGGCGGCAGCCCCGCCGCCAACGGCTTCAGGAGCGCGTTTCCCACGAACTCTCTCCAGCGGAACTCCAGCGACCCGCGGAAACCGATCATGAACAGGACCTGGGACAGGAGCAGGCCCCCCGAGACGGCTCCTGCAAGACCGGGCTCATCATAGCTCCGGCCTCCCGCCATGTAAAGCAAGAGCCCGCCCCCCAGAGCCGAGGCGGCCGCCAGGGTCGCAAGCCCCGGCCGGCCCAGCGCGACGGCCAGCGCCTGGGCGGGAGCGCAGACCGTGCAGGCCCAGGCCCCCAGGCTCATGATCCGGAGGATTGCGGCCGAGTCCGGGAGCGGCCGGCCCATCCAGAGCAGGAGGAGTTCGGGGGCGAAGAGGGCCGCGAAGCCCAGGAGGCCGGTCGCGGCGAGGGCATGGTACTTGGTGCTCCGGTGGAGGAGCGTCCGGAGGCGCTCGCGCTCCCCGCGGGCCGCCAGGTCGGAGGCGGCGGGAAGGACGGCGGAGGAGAGCGTGATCACGCCCGCCCCGAGCCGGTCGGCGACGGTGCTTCCGATCTGGTAGAGCGCCACGGAGGCGGGGGGAAAGCCGAGCGGGCCCAGGGCGAGCCGATCGCTCCTGAGGACCGCGCCCAGGACTCCCGCGACCTCGAGCTTGAGGCCGGTCGAGAGCAGTCCCCGGAGGTCCCGGCCGCGGAAGCTCCGGGGCAAAAGGGCGATCGGGCAGCCTTCCCGGCGCAGAAGGACGGCCAGGACGCCGATCTGGAGGAGGGCGAAGAGGACGTTGTTCAGGGCGAGGCCGGTCAGGCCCATCCCCAGCTCGAGGACCGCCGCCATCCCGGCCGCCCAGAACGGCGCCGCGATCAGGCCCACCTGCTGGCTCCGGTCCACCCGCTGTAGGCCGTTCAGCGTGTACGTGAAGTGGCGCATGACCGAGGAGAGGGCCGCCTGGATCGTCATGAGCGCCCACAAGGAGGGCCCCGCGACGGAGGGATCGATCGCGAAGAGGCGGAGCAGGGGCGGAGCGGCGAGGACCGCCGCGGCGCAGAGGGCCGAGGAGATCAGGAGGTCGTAGAGGAGCCAGGTCGCGCCCAGGGTGCGGAGCCCTTCGGCGTCCCCGCGGGCCCGACGCTCCGACACCTCCCGGGCGAGGGCCGACCAGATCCCCAGGTCGAAGCGGCCCAGCCAGGACGCCAGCACGCTCAGCGCCACCCAGACGCCGTACTGCGGCAGGCCCAGCTTCGAGACGACGTAGGGCGTCATGAGGACCGGGATGCCGAACGACACGAAGTAGCCGAAGACCGCCCAGGCGGTGTTGCGGGCCAGGACGTCCCGTCCCACGGGCGCGTTCATGGGCCGGCCGCCGCGCGGTCCAGGACTCCCGCCAGGCGGCCCGCGAGCGCCCGCCGGTGGAAGGCGGCGCCGTCGGGCGCCCGGTATCGGGGAAGCTCCTCGATGAAGCGTTCGAGGGCCCCCGGCCAGCGTTCGGGCTCTTCCGAGGGAACCGCCGTGCCCGCCCCGGTCCGCGCGAGCCAGCGCTCCGCCGCCCCTCCCCGGGGGACGATGGCGAACGTGGGACGTCCCGCCCGGAGGTACTCGTAGAGCTTGGCCGGAAGCTGCCGCGCGGCGGAGGGCTCCAGGCAGAGGAAGAAGGCGGAGCTCCGGGAAAACTCCCGGCCCAGTTCCCGGTGCGGCACGTGCCCGCGGACCTCCACCGGGAAGGGCCAGTCCCCCGGCCGGACGGCCGCGAACCGGTCCCCGACGATCCGAACCGCCACGTCGCGCCGGCCGGTCCCGGCCAGGGCGCGGAGGAACGGCCCGGGGCCCTGGTGGCCGTAGATGGCGCCCGCGTAGGTGAAGACGAGGCCGCGGCCCCCGGGGCCCAGCTCGTAGTCGACCGGATCGAACCCGTTCTCGATCGTCTCGGCCGGGGTGCCGGGGAACCGGGACCGGAGATCCTCGGTATGGAGAGGATTGAGGGTCGTCACCGCGCGGGCGGACCGGACGACGAAGCCCTCCAGCCGACGGTGGAGCGCGTCGTGGAGGCGGGAGGCCGGCCGGTAGTACATGTTGCGCGTCCATTCGTTGTGGAAGTCGGCGACGAACGGCACCCGCGCCCTGCGGGCCGCCCAGGCGGCCGCGACGAGGGAGCCCGGGGGCACCGAGTTCGCCCAGATCACGTCCGGACGGAGACGCCGGACGAGGGCGGGAAGGGTCGCCGCGAGGGACGCCATCCAGCCGCATTCCTCGTCGGGCACGAAGACGGCGCGGCGGAGCGCGGCGGCGAAGGCGGAGGGGAAGAGCCCGAGGAGGCGGGAGGGCTCGAGGGGCGAGAGTCTCAGGCGGGGCGCGGGCGGGCCGCCGAAGCTCGGGTCGAGGGGCTGGCGGGGGTCGGGTCGCCGCGCCACCACCACCGGGGCCCAGCCGGACTCGGGGAGATACCGGGCGAACTTGTGGGGCCTCTGGGAGGCCACCGCGCCGGAGGGGGGATAGTGGAAGGCGACCATGAGCACGGTTCGGCTCACGGCCTTCGTCCCCCGAGGTCCCGCGGAGGCGGGCCGAAGCGGCCGCGGAGGCCGTCCCGGAACCCCCTCCACGCGGCGCGGGCGGAATCGGTCTCTCCCCGGAGCGCCGAAGCCGCCGTCCCGAAGGACAGGCCCAGGACGAGGTACGAGAGGGCCAGCGAACCGCCCGCGACGAAGCATTCCGCGTTCTTCCGCAAGAGGAGGAACGGGTTCCGGTACTTGAGGTACCGGATGAAAGGACGCCCGAGGCGGCCAGCGGTCCGGTGCCCTCGGTGCCAGACGATCGAGTCGGGCACGAACGCCATGCGATACCCGTGCCGGCGGCCGCGGAGGCACCAGTCGACGTCCTCCCCGTAGGCGAAGAACCGGTCGTCGAGAAGGCCGACGCGGTCGACGAAGTCGCGCCGGACCAGCATGGCGCATCCGGTCACGCGGTCCACTCGCCGCAAGCGATCGTATTGTCCCCGGTCCGGCCGGTAGACGCCCACGTGCACGGAGCGCCCGATCCAGGAATTCAGGCGGGCGCCGCAGGCCCAGATGACCCGGTCCTGCCCGTGGAAGTAGATCTTGGGCGTGGCGATCCCGATGCGGGGGTCGGCGTCGAGGGCGCCCACGAGGGGCTCGAGAAAGCCCGGGGCCACGGTGGCGTCGTTGTTCAGGAAGAGGAGGTATCGCGCTCCCTCGGCCAACGCCTCCCGGGCGGCCCAGTTGGATCCCCCCGTGAACCCGAGATTCTCCGGGCTTTCGAGGAGACGGATATCCTGCCCCTGGCGGGGAAGGGAAGGAGCGATCGGCGGGCGCGAGCCGTTGTCCACGAGGTAGATGCGGGAGCCGGGAAAGGTGACGGCCCGCAGCGAGCGCAGGCACTCCAGGGTGTCCTCGGTCCCGTCGTGGTTGAGCACGATGATGGCGACGGTCATGGTCGTGCCCCGGCCCCCTCCATCCCTAATGATATCGGCAATCGGCGGGCGGGCCGTCCCGAGAAAGCGCTGCTCACCCGGGGTCGGCCGGTTCGATATACTGACGGGGGCGTTCCCGTCGGGCGCAGGAGGAGTTCCCGGGGTCATGGAAGGCTCGGATCCGATCCAGCACCGTTCCTCGACGCTCCAGCGCAGCATCCTGGTGGCCCTGATCATGGGGCTCCTCTTCTATCTCGGGTACGCGCTCGCCGAGGGGACGGCGAACGCGCGCTTCCTCCAGGTGGGCGCCGCGGTGGGGGTCCTGGTCTACCTGGCCACGTTCGTGGACGCCCTGCTGGGCATCGCGATCCTGATCGTCTGCATCGGGCTGGGGCCGGAGGTGTCCTGGGGCGGGCTGGGAGACCTCCGCCTAGAGGACTTCGTCGTCCCCGCGCTCCTGCTCTCCTGGCTGACCCGGAGCGGCCAGCGGCGGGATCCGATGCTGCCTTCTCCCGTCGGGCGGCCGGCGACGCTGTACTACGTCGCCATGCTCGTGTCGGCGCTCGCGGGCGTGGCCGCGGGGACCACGACGCTCCCCCGCGCGCTCGTCCTGCTGGGGAAGTACCTCGAGTACTACGTGATCTTCCTCATCGTCCTCAACAACGTCCGGACCCGCGAGGAGCTGCGCGGCATGGCGGTGTTCGCCTTCCTGGTGGCGACGACGAGCGCGCTCGCGAGCCTGGGTCGGACGTTCGACGCGGGTCCGGCCGCCTCCAAGCTCCAGGGCCCCCTCGGGGAGACGGGAAACATCTACGGCGGCTACCTGGTCCTGCACATGGCCGTCGGGATGGGGCTCCTGATGGAGGTCCGGGGGGGCGGGGCGAGGCTGGGGCTGGCGGCGGGCGTCCTGGCGATGGGAACGGCCCTCCTGAACACGCTCTCCCGTACGTCCTACGTGGCGATCGCCGGGGCCCTGCTCTTCTTCGGGATCCTGAGGGACCGGAGGGTCCTCCTCTTTCTCCTCGGGTTCGTCCTCCTCCTCCCCACCCTGCCGGAGCTCGTCCTGACCCGCATGGACACGATCCGGCATGTGGTGCAGCCCGGGGCCTATAACGCGTCCTGGGACGCCCGCGTGACTTCATGGCACGCAGTGCTGGAACGGCTGTCGGGCCCCGAATTCCTCCTGGGCCGGGGTCCCGGTTCCGTGAACCTGGGGGACGTGGACAGCGAGTACTTCCGCGTCCTCTCCGACACGGGGTTCCTGGGGCTGGCCCTCTTCATCACGGTCCTGGTCGGGTTGTTCCGCCTCGCGATCCGGACCTACGACCGCCTCGGGCGGGGCACCTTCGAGAAGGGCTACGCGGGAGGCTTCCTGATTGCGTTCGTCGCCCTTTGCATCCACGGCGTGGCGGCGACCAGCTTCACCTCGATCCGGAGCATGCAGGGCCTGGTAGTGCTCGCGGGCCTCTTCGCCTGCCTCGCGCACCGGCTGGAGGAATGGGACCTCGCGCCCCGCCGGCACGAGCGGCCCCTCCCGGGCCCGGGCCTGCGCTAGAGGATGTACTTCCGGAGGTCCTCGTCCTCGAGGATCCCCCGGAGCCGCTCCCGGACGTACTTCGCGTCGATCGAGATCCGGGCCGGGGAGACGTCCGGCGCCGTGAACGAGATCTCGTCCAGGACCTTCTCGACCACGGTGTGGAGCCGACGGGCGCCGATGTCCTGGGAGCCCGCGTTGACCCGGGCCGCGATCGTGGCCATCTCCTCTACCGCGTCCTTCCGGAACTCCACCTCGACCCCCTCGGTCCCGAGGAGCGCCGAGTACTGCTTGAGGAGCGCAGCCTTGGGCTCGGTGAGGATGCGGATGAAGTCCTCCCGGCCCAGGCTCTTGAGCTCGGCGCGGAGGGGGAAGCGGCCCTGGAGCTCGGGGATGAGGTCGGTGGGCCGGGCGAAGTTGAAGGCCCCGGCGGCGACGAAGAGCATGTGGTCGGTCTTGACGACGCCGTAGCGCGTGTTGACGGTGGCGCCCTCCACGATGGGGAGGAGGTCCCGCTGGACGCCCTGGCGGGAGACGTCGGGCCCCTGGGCCTTCTCGGCCCCGACGATCTTGTCGATCTCGTCGATGAAGACGATGCCGGACTCCTGGGCGCGCCGCATCCCCTCCCGGGTGACGCGCTCGCGGTCGATCAGCTTCTCGGCCTCCTGATGGGCGAGGACGCGGCGGGCCTCCGTCACCGGGAGGCGGCGCGTGACCTGGCGGGGGGCGAACATGTTGCCGAGCGCCCCCGGCATGTCCATCCCCACCTCCTCCATGCCTCCCGGGGAGAACACCTGGAGGAAGGGGGTGTGGCGCTCCTCGACCTGGAGCTCGACCTCGCGGACGTCGAGCCCCCCGGCCCGGAGCTTCTCGCGGAGCTTCTCCCGCGACTGCTCGGCCCGTCCCGCCGACTCCGGGTCCGGCGCAGGGTCCTTCCGGCGCGGGAGGAGGAGGTCGAGGAGGCGCTCCTCCGCGGCCTCCTCGGCCTTCTTCTGGACGCGGGCGAGCTCCTCGCCCTTGACGAGGCCCACGGAGACCTCGACCAGGTCGCGGACGATGCTCTCCACGTCGCGGCCCACGTAGCCCACCTCGGTGTAGCGGGAGGCCTCGACCTTGACGAAGGGGGCGGCCACGAGCTGGGCGAGGCGGCGGGCGATCTCGGTCTTGCCTACGCCGGTGGGCCCGATGAGGAGGATGTTCTTGGGCGTGAAGTCCTGGCGGAACTCGGGGGAGAGCTGCTGGCAGCGCCAGCGGTTCCGGACGGCGATGGCCACGACACGCTTGGCCTCGTCCTGTCCCACGATGTGCTGGTCGAGCTCGCGGACGACGCGCGCGGGGGTCAGATCCCTGGCTTCCATGTCGCGTTCAGGCCTCCGAGAGTCTAACACCGCCCGCGGAACCGTCAACCGGCCGTCCCGTTCAGGGAACCCGGTACAGGACCGAATGCTCCCGGGCGTCGATGCGGATCGCGCCCGCCTCCTCGAGGATTCCCGGCGAACGTTCCAGCATCGCCGAGAAACCGCGGACGTGGTACGGCGCGGGGTGGGCGTAGACGACGAACCCGATGGAATGTCGGCCCAGGAACTCCCGGAGCTGGGCGGGAGTCCGGATGGATTCGAAGGACAGGTTGAAGTTCGAGTCGGAGGCGACCAGGTACGGAGCCCGGCAGTAGTACGCGCGCGGGTCGACGAGGAGGATCTTCCGCCCGGGGGGGAGGTCCCGCTCCGCGCGGCGGATCGCCCAGTAGGGGTGCACGCGCCGCTCCAGGTAGGCCGCACGCGACTCCCATCCCAGCGCGGCCGGCGCCTTGGGGAGATTCCTCGCCGCATGGACCGAGAGGGTCGCCGCCACGGCGATCCCCAGGAATACGAAGCCCGCCCGCCGCGCCCAGGGAGCCCCGCCTCCGACCCCGGCCAAGCCCAACGCCGCAAGCAGCCACAGGCCCATGAAGGACGGCGAGGAGTAGCGTCCCGCCATCTGGATGCCGTCCTGCGTGAAGCCCCGATGGAAGAGCAGGAGGGCGTAGAAGAGGCCGGCCACCGCAGCCACCCAGCGGACCCCCCGCGTCGCCCCCGCCGCCAGGGCGGGGACGCCGGCCAGGCAGAAGGCGTCCGGGGCCATTGTCGTGGCGAAGGTGGCGATCCATTCCGGCCCGGGCCGCTCCCGGGGACCCGCAATCTCGCCCCCTCCCCCCTGTAGGAAGGGATAGACGGCGTTTCCCAGCGCGAGGTGATTGCGGAGGTACCAGGGGAATCCCACCGCGAGACAGGCCAGGCCGATGGCAGCTCCTTCGCCGAGCAGCGTCTTCCAAGAGGCGCGGTCCTTGATCCGAACGGCGATCCAAACGAGGGCGAGCGCCAGGACGATCCAGGCGGAGGGATACTTGATGCCCAGGAGCATCCCGAGCGCCGCTCCCGCCGCCCACCCCCATCCGGCGCTCCCTCCCCCTCGGAGCCGCCAGAGGGCGTAGAAGGCGACCCCGAGGAAGACCGCTTGTCCGACCTCGACGTCGCCCCCTCCCGTCCGAAGAACGTAGGTCGTCGACGTGAGGTAGGCGAAGCCGGCGATCAGTCCGGCCCGCTCTCCGCCGACCGCGCCGGCCCAGATCCGGAGGACGCCCAGTCCCGAAAAGTAGAAGAGGAGGTTGACGAGGGAGGCGAGCGTCTCCCCCTGGAAAAGGAATCCGACGGCCTGGAGGGACTCCACGTACCCGGGCCGGTACCCGGCTGGGATATCGTCCCTCACCGCCATCCAGCCCTCCTCCGCGCGGAGGCGGGCCATCGTGAAGTGGTAGAGGCCCGTGTCCCACCCGGTCTCGGGGGCCAGGCAGCCGACGATCCCGAGCCCCCCGTAGACGAGGGCCAGGCCCGCCAGGAGCCGGGATGGAGGGCTTCCCGTTCCAAGCGCCCGGATCCAGCGCCACGCCCCCCGCGCCAGGACCGCTACATCGCAGCGGAACCCGCAGCCGGCGGCTGCAAGGAGGGCCGCGAGCGGCCACCGCGGCGGGATCCTCCCGAAAAGCATCGCGGACGTCACGACGGCGAGAAGCGCCATCCCGACGGGGAGGGCGAGAGCCCGCAATTCCTCCTCCCGGGCGTCGCGGAGCAGCGCGCGGGCCGTTGCGAGGCCCGCGGCGCCGACGACAAGGGCCAGGAGCGCGGCCTCCGGGAGGGCCAGGGCCCTCGGAAGGATGGACTCCATCCCTCAGAGTTCTTCGACGTGGAACTGCTCGTTCGTGTAGACGCAGATCCGGGCGGCGATGCCGAGCGACTCGCGGACGATCTCCCCTGCCCCGAGCTTCGAATGCCGGAGGAGAGCCCGCGCGGCGGCGACCGCGAAGGGGCCGCCGGACCCCACGCCGGCCACGCCGTCGTCGGGCTCGATCACGTCGCCCTGCCCGGAGACGAGGAGGGTGCGCTCGCGGTCGGCGGCCAGGAGCTGGGACTCGAGGCGCCGGAGGAGCTTGTCGGTGCGCCACTCCTTGGCGAGCTCGACGGCGGCCTTGGCCGCGTTCCCCTGGTACTTCTTGAGCATCCCCTCGAACTTGTCGAGGAGGGCCATCGCGTCGGCGGTCCCGCCGGCGAACCCGGCCAGAACCTTCCCCTCGTGGAGGCGGCGGACCTTGACGGCCTGGTGCTTGACGACGACGGCGTTCGCGTGGGTGACCTGGCCGTCGCCGCCCATCGCGACCAAGGCGCCCTGGCGGACGGCGAGGATGGTGGTCATGCGGGAGGGCATTATACCGGCCTCCCGGAGCGTTCGCGCCACAGAATCCCGCCGATCGTGCCGAGAAGAGGCTATAAATAGGTCTGACATGGGAAGCGCCCGGAGCGCGCGGGAGTTCCAGCTCCCCCACCGCATGCAGGGGGACCTGGCGGTCCTCGACCGCTACCTGGGCGCGGGCGGGATGGCGCACGTCTTCCACGCCCAGCTCTTCAACCTTCCGGGCCTGATCGCCGAGCTCATGGTGGCGGGGGAGACCGACCCGGCGCTCTTCCGGCTCGACCTCCCCTTCACCTTCGGCCAGGGGCCGATCACGAAGGACGCGGCGATCCACGCGATCCGCGAGAAGGGCGCGGCGCTCTGGAAGGAGTACCGCCAGGAGGCGAGGATCGACCCCCAGAAGTCGGCGAAGACGCGGGAACGCTACCTCCGGATCATCGACGGCCGGCTCCTCCAGAACCCCCACGTGGCCGTGAAGGTGCTGCGCCAGGACGAGACGGACGACGCGGCCCGGGACCGCCACCGGCTCCAGTTCACGGTCGAGGACGCGGCCCTCCGCCGGCTGAACCACAAGGGGATCATCCGCCGCTACGCGCGGGTGGACGACCCCTCCCTGGGCCCGTGCCTCTTCATGGAGCAGATCGAGGGGAAGTCCCTGGAGCAGGTCCTCCAGCGGCGCCGGGAGCAGGGGGAGGGGCAGCTCCCGCCCGCCGCGGTGGCGCACATCGCCTACCAGCTCGCCCAGGCGCTGACCCACGCGCACCAGCGCTCGGTGGTGCACAACGACATCAAGCCCGCGAACGTCATCCTGGAGAAGCCTCCGGAGGGGCCCTCGCCGAACGGCAAGGCCCAGGGCCGGATCAAGCTGATGGACTTCGGAATCAGCTGGATGACGGACCGGGCGGACGCCTCGGCGGTCTCGAGGCTTTCCGGGACGCGCCCGTTCGTGGCGCCCGAGCGGTTCCGGAAGGAGCCGCCGTCGCCCGCGACGGACGTCTACCAGCTGGGGACGACGCTCTTCGTCCTGGCCACGGGGACCCTCCCCTACGGCGGCCTCCCGCCCGAGGACTTCCAGGAGCGGATGCTTTCCCGGGACCCGCATCCGAACCGGGTGCACCACCTGCGGCCGGACGTCGCGCCGCGCCTGGAGGCCCTGATCGAGGGCTGCCGGGAGAAGGACGCGGCGAAGCGCTGGGCGCTGCCGCGGGTTCTGGACGAGATCACGCAGATCTACGGGGCGAAGGCCTTCAGCGTCCGGGACGTGCCGCGATCGGGGATCGCGGGCGAGCTGCTCGACCGGATCCAGACGGACCTGGCGCTCCGGAACTACTACCGGGCGGGGGAGGCGATCGACCTGGCCCGGGAGTTCCTGGACGGGAACCCGAGGGACATCGACCAGGCGCTTCTGGGCCGCTACGAGGCGCTGCTCAAGAAGTACGAGCCGCACCGGGCGGCGGTGGAGACGGCGCGGCGGGTCGAGAAGGAGCACATCCAGCCGGTGGACCGCCTGATGCACCGCCTCTACGACCGCTACGGCCGGGGGCGCCCGCTGCTGACGGACGAGGAGAAGGGGATCCTCCGGGAGTCGGGGGACGACGTGACGGTGGTGCGGCGGTCGCTCATCGACGAGATCATGCAGCACACCTCGGCCGCGATCCGGGAGCTGGCCCAGATCGAGCCCGAGCAGCTCGGGGAAGTCCACCGGCGCCTGGTCGACCGCGCGAGCTCCCAGGAGGAGGCCTGCACGGACCTCTTCCAGCGCATGGTCAAGTTCGGCGAGGACTACCACCGGACGCCGGCGCCCTAGCCTGCGGCGGAACGATCCGGGGCGGATCTCGAGCGCGGCGATAGCCGATTCATGGATGCACCCGGAAGCTCCGGCGGCCGACCCAGCCCGGCCTGCCCGCTCTGCGGCGGGCCCGGCCGCCCGCTCTACGAGGACATGACCGACCTGCTCCAGGACGTCCCCGGCCGGTGGACGCTCCGGCTCTGCGGAAGCTGCCGGCTGGCCTGGCCCGAGCCCAGGCTGGGCCAGCTCGAATCGCGCTACGAGGGCTATCACACGCACGAGCCTCTCCCTCCGGAGGCGGGTGGAACCGTGCGCGGCCTCCTGAGCAGCGTCCTGCGGGCGTCCCTCGGCTACGACCGGCCGCCCCCCGGCTTACTGGCCTCCCTCCTCTCGCTGGTCCCGGTGCTGCGGGACCACGCGGCCGGGCGAGCCCTCTGGATCCGATCGGTCCCGGGGGGAGCCCTGCTTGACGTCGGCTGCGGGAATGGCTCCTTCCTTCGCCGGATGGACGAATTGGGGTGGGCCTGCTTCGGGATCGACCCGGACGAGCGGGCGGGGGCTCACGCGGGCCTGGCTCCCTCGATCCGGACCATGAACATCCCGCTCCCCGAAGCTCGCTACCCATCGCGCTCGTTCGACGTCGTCACGATGATCCACGTTCTCGAGCACGTGGCCGACCCCGTGGCCATGCTCCGTGAATGCGGACGCATCTCGAAGCCCCGAGGCGAGATCCTCGTGCTGACCCCGAATCTCGACTCGCGCGGGAAGGCCCGCTTCGGGAGGGATTGGAGAGGGTGGGAATGTCCCCGTCACCTCCAGGTGTTCTCGCGACCTTCCCTCGTCGCCTGCGCCCGGGCCGCCGGCCTGAGGCCGACCTCCTGCGCCATCCCGGGAAAGGCCGCCTGGTGGATCTGGACGGCCAGCGCCGGGATCCGGGATCGGAGACTCCGGCGAGGCCGTTCCCCGGCCGGGCGCCTGGCCTCGGGACTGGAGGGACTGGTCGAGGCCGTTCTCCAGTCGTCCGCGCCTTGGCTGGGGGCGGGGGACGAGATCCTCCTCCGCGCGCGTCCATCGTGAGGATGCAGCGGCCCGCGACCTCCCCGAGCGCGTTCGCGACCGGGCACCTTGGGCGGGAACCCTTGCGCCGCCTTTCAGACCCCGTATGATGGCCCCATGCCGCGCGCCCGCTTCGTCGTCGTCGAGGGGATCGACGGGTCGGGGAAGTCCAGCCTCGCCCGACGGCTCGAGGAGCACCTGCGGGCGCGCGGCCGGCGCGTCGTCCGCGCCCGCGAGCCCGGCGGCACCCTCATCGGCGAGAAGGTCCGCGAGGTCCTCCTCGACCGGCGGAACGGCGAGATGACCGCGCTCGCGGAGTTCTTCCTCTACATGGCCAGCCGCGCCCAGCTCCTGGACGAGGTCGTCCGCCCCGCCCTCCGCGGGGGCGCCGTCGTCCTCCTCGACCGCTACACCTACTCCACCGCCGCCTATCAGGGCGCCGCCGGCGGCCTCGGCATCCCCGCCGTCCTCGACGTCGCCGAGCGCATCGCGAAGTTCGCCCGGCCCGACCTCGTCCTCCTCCTCGACCTTCCCCCCCGCGCCGCCCGCGCCCGCGCCGGCGACCGCTCCGACCGCGTCGAGTCGAAAGGCGAAGCTTACCAGCGGCGCGTCCGCCGCGGCTTCCTCGAAATGGCCCGGCGCGACCCCCGTCGCTTCCGCGTGATCGACGCCTCGCGGCCCGCGGACGAGGTCTTCGAGCAGGCCCGAAAGGCGGTGGACCGTGCCCTTTGAGTCCCTCGTCGGGAACCAGGCCGCCTTCGACCGCCTCCGCGCCCTCCTGACGGGCGGGCGCCCCGGGCATGCCTACGTCTTCTCCGGCCTCGAGGGTCTCGGGAAGAAGGCGGCCGCCCTCGAGCTCGTCCAGGCCCTCGGCGCCCGCGAGACCCTCGTCTCGGTCCCCGAGGACAAGCACGAGATCGGCATCGCCCAGGTCCAGGAGATCATCCGGGAACTCGCCCTCTCGTCCGACCGGCGCCGCGTCGTCGTCTTCGACGACGCCCACCGCATGTCCGACGAGGCCATGAACGCCCTCCTCAAGACCCTGGAAGAACCGCCCCCCGGCACGACGATCGTCCTCGTCACCCACGTCCCCGACCGGATGCTCGGCACCATCCGCTCCCGCTGCCAGGGCGTCCTCTTCTTCCCCCTTTCGGAGGAGGCCCTGGCCGCCCACGCGGCCCGGCAGTTCATGCTCGACCGCGAGCGCGCCCGCGTCCTCGCCCTCCTCTCCGGAGGCTCCCCCGGCGCCGCGGCCCGGCTCGCCCCCGACCTGGACGGGACGATCGCCCGGGCCCGCGACCTCCAGGCCCGGGCCCTCTCGGGCGAGGTCAACGCCCTGATCGAGGCCCTCGGAAAGATCCGCGACACCGAGGAGGCCCGCGCCGCCGCCCGCCGGGACCTCGGCCTCCTCGCCCAGGCCTTCCGCGAGGCCCTCCGCATCCGCGCGGGCGCCGCCCCGCCCTGCCTCTGCAGCCCCGCCTTCCTCGAGCACGCGGCCCGGCTCGATCCGGACGACCTTGTCGATCGGATCGAGTCCCTCCTCGAACACGCCCGCCTCATCGACCTCAACGCCAACGTCGCCCTCTGCGTGGAGGACGCCCTCCTCCGGGTGTAGACTTTCGCGCCCCCCCGGGTACAATCCGGGGCTGAAACCGCCCATGGGCAAGTACTTCCTCACCACCGCGATCGATTACGTGAACAGCGTCCCCCACGTCGGGACCTCCTACGAGAAGATCCTGGCCGACGTCGTCGCCCGCTGGCGCCGCCTCAAAGGCGACGAGGTCTTCTTCCTGATGGGCAACGACGAGCACTCCCAGCAGGTCGCCGACCGCGCTGCCGCCCTCAAGCTCGAGCCCCGCACCTACTGCGACCAGATGGAGACGAAGTTCCGGGCCACCTGGAAGAAGCTCGACGTCTCCTTCGACCGCTTCATCCGCACCACCGAGGCCCCGCACCACAAGGCCTGCCAGGAAGTCTTCCGGCGCCTCGAGGCCCGGGGCGACATCCGCAAGGCCCTCCACCGCGGCCTCTACTGCGTGGGCTGCGAGGCCCGCAAGAGCGAGCGCGAGCTCCAGGACGGGAACTGTCCCAACCACCCGTCCACCCCCCTCAAGCAGGTCGAGGAGGAAAACTACTTCTTCGCCCTCTCCCGCTACGCCGAGCCCGTCCGGAAACTGATCGCCTCCGGGTCGTTCATCGAGCCGTCCTTCCGCGCCAACGAGATGCTCCAGGTGATCGACCAGGGCCTGGAGGACATCTCGATCTCCCGCCGCAGCACCACCTGGGGCGTCCCCATCCCGGGCGACCCCGAGCAGGTCATGTACGTCTGGTTCGACGCCCTGATCAACTACATCACCGCGGCCGGCTTCCCGGACGACCGGGACCGCTTCTCCCGCCTCTGGCCCGCCGACCTCCACGTGATCGGCAAGGACATCACCCGTTTCCACGCGATTATCTGGCCCGCGATGCTGATCGGCGCCGGGATCGAGCCGCCCCGCAAGCTCGCCGTCCACGGCTTCGTCTACGTCCGGAAGGGCGACGAGCGCTTCAAGATGTCCAAGACCCTGGGGACGGTCATCGACCCGGTGATGGTCGCCGACCGCTTCACCTCGGACGCCCTCCGGAACTTCCTCCTCTCCGAGGTCGCCTTCGGGCAGGACGGGGACTTCAGCTGGGACGCCTTCTTCAACCGCCTCAACAGCGACCTCGCCGACAAGCTGGGAAACCTCCTCAACCGCATCGTCTCGATGGCCGAGCGCTACCAGCAGGGCGACCTGGGCGGCCGGGGCGCCGCCCTGCCCCAGGACGCCACCCTCCGGGGGGCCGTGGGCGGCCTGGCCGACCGCGTAGCCCCCCTCATGGACCGGCTCGAGTTCCACGCGGCGCTCGCGGAGATCTGGAAGGCCGTGGCCGCCACGAACGGCCACATCGAGGCTTCGGCCCCCTGGAAGCTCGCCAAGGCGGGCAAGGCCGCCGAGGTCGCCGGCGTCCTCCACCAGTCCGCCGAGGCGCTCCGGGCGCTCGCGGTCCTCCTGGCCCCGTTCGTCCCCTCCACGTCCGCCCGGATCCTCGAGCAGCTGGGCATCCCCGAGACCCCCCTCCGGCTGGAAAGCGCGCGGCAATGGGACTACATTAGGGAGGGGACGCGGGTCCGGAAGGGCCCGGTGCTTTTCCAGAAGATCGATGTCGACGCCGAGCAAGTTTGAGGACCGGCTCCGCGCGGTGGTGCGGGCGGACGGCCGCTACGACGAGCACGCCTACCGTTTCGTCTACGAGGCGCTCGACTACACCCTCAAGCGCATCGGCTGCAAGCGCCACGTCACCGGCCGCGAGCTCTGCGAGGGCATCCGGGGGCTGGCCCTCGAGCAGTACGGGGGCCTGGCCGGCATGGTCTTCGAGCGCTGGGGCGTCCGGCGCACGGCCGACTTCGGGGCGATCGTCTTCAACCTGGTGAACGCCAGCCTCATGAGCCGGTCGGAGTCGGACTCGCCGGCCGACTTCGACGACGTCTTCGACTTCCGGGAGGCCTTCCGCATCGACGCGAAGCCCGGCCGGAGTTCGGACGAGTGATGTCCAAGCCCTGGAAGATCGCCTTCCTGAGTCTGCTCGCGGTCCTCCTCCTCGTGGCCGTCTACTTCCTCCGCGCGGTCTTCCTCCCCTTCCTGGTCGCCCTCCTGATCGCCTACATCCTGAACCCGGTGCTCAACGCCCTCGAGGCGCGCAAGGTCCCGCGCCTGGCCTCGATCGCGGGGCTTTACGCGGTCCTCGCCGGGATCCTCGCGCTCGTCGTCTTCTGGGGGATCCCCGCCACCGTGGACGAGGCGGCGGCCTTCGGGAAGGAGCTGGCCGCTCCGGACTCGAAGGCGCGCCGCCTGGCCGACCGCGCCCTCTCGAAGTTCCAGGGCTGGATGGGGGCCGACAGCCCCGAGCAGGTCCTCCAGATCCTGAAGTCGCGCCTGGCGGGCCAGGAGAAGGAGATCTTCAAGGGCGCGGCGGACGTCCTCTTCGGCGTCCTCTCGTTCGCGGACCGGGCCCTGGGCGGGCTGTTCGGGATCGTCTCGTTCGTCGCCCTCATCCCGGTGTACCTCTTCTTCCTGCTGAAGAACCTGAACCCCTGGTGGGAGCAGGTCAAGCACGCCGTCCCGCGGGCCTACCGGACGGCGCTCCTGGGAACGCTCGACCGCGTCCACGCCGCGAACGCCGCGTTCTTCCGCGGACAGCTGACCGTCTCGGCGATCGAAGGGGCGATCGTCGCCGTGGGCCTCCTCCTGATCGGGGTGAAGTTCGCGGTCCCGCTCGGCATCCTCTATTTTTTCCTCTCCATGATCCCCTTCGTGGGGCCGCTCCTCGGTTTCGTCGCGACGGAGCTCGTGGCGGTCCTGGGGGCGGGCGGGTTCGAGACCTCCTTCTGGCTGGTCGCGGGCCTCTTCCTCCTCATCCAGGCCCTCGAAGGAGTGGCCCTCCAGCCGCTCATCCTGGGGAAGGAGACGGGCCTCCACCCGGTCGCCATCATCCTCTCCCTCCTGGTCTGCGGGAACGTGTTCGGCTTCTTCGGGATGCTCATCGCCGTGCCGCTCGCGTCGGCGGCGAAGATCGTCTTCGAGGATTACGTCTGGCCGATGTTCCGGGAAGTGGCCGACCTCACCCGGGTGATCCCCAAGCCGTCGGCGCCGGAGACGTAGGGAGAGCGGGAGAGGCGGGGAGAGCCGGGGAGGAAGCTCTGACGAACTTCAGGACCCAGGAATCCCGCCGAGGTACGGAGGCGCGGAGGGGGAACGGGCGGGCCCTCGCCTGGGGATGAGACCACAGTCGTAGGTCTCTCCGTGTCTCCGCGGTGGAGTTCTCCAACCGGCTCCTAGTCCTTGAGGAAGCGGTCCAGGCCCGTCCAGGCGGGGTCCGACCCCGCGAGCCGCTCGACGATCGACGAGACGGGCCTCACCGAGCCGTCCACCCGGAGGACGTGGCCGCCGGAGGGGTGGTTCCCGGGCCGGTCGGCGCCGATGGGCCGGTCCTTCGGAGGGTCCTCGTCCTGCTCGCCGAGCGCGCGGGGCCCCAGGAAGTCCACGGCCCTCGGATCGAGGGGATCGGACAGGGTCTTCCCGTGGACCGGGCAGAGGAACGGATCGCGCGGATTCTCGGCCGGCCCCGCGGGCTTGGGGGGATAGGGCGGGAGCCACTGAGGTTCGCGGCCGCGGGTGAGGTACTGCTCCCCTCGGACGGCGTGCCAGAACGCGCTCCCCGTCCGCTCGACCGGGATCGCCCGCCAGTTGTTGGCCGCCATCGCTCCCAGGTGACGGAGGTTGTTCCGGCAATGGGCCTCGAGGCCGCGGCTCCGGGAGCCCGAGTAAAGGACGAGCAGGAGCGCCGCCGCCGCGACGGCCGCCGCTCCGGCGGCGAGGACCTTCGCGCCGACGCGCATCGCGGGATTATATCGACCCGGCCGGATTGACAACAGGGGGCCTCGCGCTAGAATCCACCGCATGCCCGAGCCGGAAGGTTCCGCTCCGGAGAACCTGACGGATCTCCTCGCGCAGGAGGGGCTCGACCCGGAGACCCTCCGGACCTGCCTGGCCTCCATGCACCCCGTCGACCTCGCGGGGGACCTGGACGACGTGGACCTCGAGAACCGCGTCCGCCTCTTCGAGCTCCTGGAACCCGACCAGGGCGCCCAGGTCCTGGCGGCGATGCCGCACGAGTACAGGGTCGAGCTCGTCGACCGGATCGGCGAGGAGCGGCTGGCGGGGGTCATCGACCGGATGCCCGACTACGCCGTGGCGGACATCATCGACCACCTCCCGGCCCACAAGGAGCGGTCGGTCATGGCCCGGCTCGAGGCGGAGAAGGCTTCGGACGTGAAACGGCTCCGCGAGCATGACCCGCACACCGCCGGCGGCCGGATGACGAGGAACTTCGTCGCCGTTCCCTCGGACTTCACGGCCGGAGAGACGATCAAGGCCATCCAGGGCTCCGTGGACAGCCACACGGTCGACTTCGTCTACGTGGTCGACGAGGTCGGCCGGCTCCAGGGGGTGACTTCGCTTCCCAAGCTCATGATCCACGCCCCCGAGACGCCCGTCTCGACCTTCATGCGGCGCGACATCACCTTCGTGGGCCCGTCCATGGACCAGGAGGAGGTGGCCAAGCTCGCCCAGAAGTACCGCCTCCGGGCTGTCCCGGTCCTGGACAACGACATGAAGCTCGTGGGCGTCGTCACGCTCCAGGACATCATCGAGGTCATCCGCCACGAGGCCGACGAGGACATCATGCGGATGGCCGGCGCGGAGCACGTGGACCCGCTCCGCGCCCCGTTCCTGGCGCGCCTCAAGGCCCGGCTCCCCTGGCTCGGGGCGGCGATGATCCTGGAGCTCCTGATCGCCTGGATCATGATGGCCTACGGGGCGACCCTCGAGCACCTGGCGCTCGCCTACTTCATCCCCGTCATCATGGCGATGGGGGGGAGCCTGGGCCTCCAGTCCTCCACCATCGTCGTGCGAGGGATCGCGACGGGGGACATCACCCCGGGGAAGACGCTCCGGATCGTGGCGGGCGAGTTCCGGATCGGCGTCCTGATCGGCCTCCTCGCGGGCGCGATCACGGGGCTGATGGCCCTCCTCATGCACCTCGGGGTCGAGGGGGCCCTGACGCTCGGGGTCATCGTCTTCATCTCCATGATGATCAGCCTCTGCGTCGCCGCCACGATGGGCGCGCTCGCCCCGATCGTCCTCCAGCGGCTCCGCTTCGACCCGGCCGTCGCCTCGGGCCCGTTCATCACGGCGGTGAACGACGTGGTCAACGTCACGATCTACCTGACCGTGGCGACGCTCCTCATCGTCAAGGCCGCCCCGCGATGACGCTGGCCGCGATCGACGTCGGGACGAACTCCGTCAAGCTCCTCGTGGGCCGCGTCGAGGACGGCCAGGTGGCGCCCCTCCTCCACCGCCAGCAGATCACGCGCCTCGGGGAGGGCCTCCACCGCACCGGGCTCATCTCGGAGGAGGCGGTCGCGCGGACGGTCCCCGTGCTCAGGGAGTTCCGCGAGCTTGCGGAGTCCCGGGGCGCGGAGCGGCTGGCCGCCGCCGGGACGCTCGCCCTCCGGTCGGCCGGCAACGCGGCCGGATTCCTCGAACGCTGCCGCGCCGAGGCGGGCCTCGAGATCCGGGTCCTGCCCGGGGAAGAGGAGGCCCGGCTCGCCTTCCAGGGAGCGGCCTGGGCGGCCAAGACCTCCCCGGTGGTGGCCCTGGACATCGGAGGGGGGAGCACCGAGATCATGGTGGGCTCCCCTTCCGAGCTCCACGCCTCCTGGAGCCTCCCGATCGGAGCGGTGACGCTGACCGAGCAGTTCCTCCGGAGCGATCCCCCGGGCGCCGCCGAGATGATCGCCCTCTCCGCCTCCATCCCCCGGCACCTCTCGAAGGTCGTGGCCCGCGTGGGAAAGACGGGCGACCTGGTCGGGATCGGCGGCACCGTCGCCGCCGTCCTCCGCCTCCTCCGGAAGAACGCCGCCGACGACCCTCGGGGCTGGCACGAGCACCGGATCCCCTTCGACAGCGTCTCGGCCATCGGGATCCACCTCTCGCTCAAGACGGTCGCCGAGCGCGAGCGCATGGGGATCGAGCGCGGCCGGGCGGACATCCTGGTCGCGGGCGCCTGGATCCTGACCGCCGTCATGAGCCACCTCGAGGCCACGCACCTCCGGGCCAGCGCCCACGGCCTCCGCCACGGCCTCCTCCTCGAGCTGGCGTCGGGGCGCTGGACGTGAGGAGATCGGGCGATGGGGCAGGATCCGGCGATTCCCTTCAAGGCCCTTCACCCGATCCTCCCCCATCTCCCGTTCTCCTGATCGGCGGCGGAGACCCGGCGATGGGGCAGGATCCGGCGACGGGATTCCCTCCGAGGCCCCTCACCCGATCCTTCCCCATCTCCCGTTCTCCCTACGGGAGGAGGACACGCCGTGTATAATCACGCCCACATGAAACTCACGGTCAACGGCGAGGAACGGAGCGTGGCCGACGGAAGCACGGTCCGGGACCTGGTCCGCGAGCTCGACCTCGAGCGGCGACCGATCGCCGTCGAGCTCAACCGGGAGGTCGTCCCCCGGGATCGGCACGGCCGGACCCGCCTCTCCGAGGGCGACCGGCTCGAGATCGTCACCCTGGTGGGCGGGGGCTAATGATCCGCATCGGCCCCGTCGAGCTCAAGTCGCGCCTCATCCTCGGGACGGGCAAGTACTCCTCCCCGGAGCTCATGGTGAAGTGCCACGAGGCCTCGGGCACCGACTGCGTCACCGTGGCGGTCCGGCGCGTGGATCTGGCCGACAAGACCCGGGCCAGCTTCCTCACCTGGATCGATCGGACGAAATACCGCCTCCTCCCCAACACCGCGGGCTGCTACTCCGCGGAGGACGCCGTCCGGACGGCGATGCTGGGCCGCGAGGCCCTGGAGACCCCGCTCGTCAAGGTCGAGGTGATCGGCGACGAGCGCACGCTCTACCCGGACCTCCCCCAGCTCCTCGAGGCCACGAAGCGGCTCGTGAAGGAGGGCTTCGTGGTGATGCCCTACACGAGCGACGACGTCGTCATGGCCCTCCGGCTCGAGGAGGCGGGGGCGGCCTGCGTCATGCCCCTCGGCGGCCCGATCGGGAGCGGACTGGGGATCCTGAACCCGGCCAACCTCCGCATGATCCTGGACCGGGTGAAGGTCCCCGTCATCGTGGACGCGGGCGTGGGCACCGCGAGCGACGTGGCCGTCGCGATGGAAATGGGGGCGCACGGGGTGCTCCTCAACACCGCCGTCGCCGGGGCGAAGGACCCGGTGAAGATGGCCGCCGCGATGCGGCACGCCTGCGAGGCCGGCCGCCTGGCCTTCGAGTCGGGCCGGATCCCCCGGAAGGAGTACGCGACCCCCTCCTCCCCCGTCCAGGGCAGGATCCGGTAGCCGGCCCGGCGGTTGAAGTTCCCCGCCGTCCCTGCCGATGCTGTTTACATGATGAACAGCATCCTCGCGCTCCCTGCCCCGGAGTTCGCCCTTCCGTGGATGGCCTACCTCCAGACGATCCTCTGGGCCCTCTGCGGCGGGATCGGGATGGGACTGGGCCTGATCGTCGCGCTCAAGACGTTCACGTTCCTGACCAAGGACGTGGACGAGTGGGCGCTCGTCAAGGCGGGCAACGTCCCGATGGGGATCATCCTGGGGTCCGTGATCCTGGGGACCAGCCTCGTCATCATGATGGTCGCCAAACCCTGAAGACGCTGGCTCCGCGCCGCTCCCCTTTCGTATCCTGGGGGCCATGCGCGCCGCACCGTTCCTCCTCGTCCTCCTCGCCGCCTGCAGCGAGCCCAAGGGCCCGGCGCCCGCCCCCGCCCCGCCTCCGCCCTCCCGCGAGCTCCCGCGGATCGACTTCGGCGCCTACGGCGACTGCCGGAGCGGCCACGACGTCCACCGCGCGATCTGCGCCTCGCTCGCCGCCATGAAGCCGAGGTTCGTCGCGGTCAGCGGGGACCTGGTGGACTGGGGCGACGACGAGGGCGACTGGGAGACCTTCCGCGGGATCGTCCGGGAGCTCCGGGCCGCGACCGAATACCTCCCCGCCCCCGGAAACCACGACGTCTCGTCCCAGCGGAACTTCGAGCGCGAGTTCCGCCTGGAGCGCCCCTACTACGACCGGCGCCTGGGGGAGATCCACGTCTTCCTCCTGGACTCGAACGACTCCTTCCAGGACGCGCCGCAGCTCCGCTGGCTCGAGGAGACGGCCTCCGCCTCCGACGCGAAGCACAAGTTCGCGGTCTTCCACCACTCGCCCTGGACGGTGGACCCCTACGGGGAGCACGGGACGCGGATGATCCGCGACCGGATCCACGGCCTCCTCGTCCGCCTCCGCTTCTGCGCGGCCTTCTGCGGCCACCACCACGCGTTCTACACGACCCGGCGGGACGGCCTGCGCTACGTGGTGACGGCCGGGGGCGGGGCGCCCCTCTACGAGATCGACCCCTCGAAGGCGATCCCCGGCGACCTCTTCCGCAAGTTCCACCACTTCGTGGGATGCGCCGTCTCGGACCGGGGGATCTCCGCCCGCGTCTTCGAGCCCGACGGCCGCGAGGTCCCCGAACTCGCCTTCCCCGTCTGCCAGCACCCCTGATGGACAACCTCGCCCACACCCTGATCGGCGTGGGCGTCGCCCGGGCGGGGCTCTCCCGGCGCTACGGCCCGGGGACGACGCTCACGCTGGCGATCGCGTCGAACCTCCCGGACGTCGACGCGCTCTACGCCTGGTGGGACGGCTGGGACCGCTTCATGCTCCGGCGCACGCACACGCACTCGCTGGTCACGCTCCCCCTGCTGGCCGCCGCCCTCGCCCTGGCGATGCGCGCTCGGTACCGCCACATCCCCTGGAAGGACCTCTTCGGGCTCTCGGCCGTGGGGCTCCTCCTCCACGACTTCTTCGACCTCGCGAACGCCTTCGGGGTGGTCCTCCTCTGGCCCTTCACCCGGGCGCGGTTCGAGCTGGCCTCGGTCTTCATCGTCGACCCGGCGATCTGGCTCCTCATGCTCGCCCCGCTCGTCGCCGGACGCTTCGTCGCGGACGGGGCCCGCCGGGACCGGGTCTACCTCGCGGCCGTGGGCGCGCTGGCCCTCTACGTCGTGCTCTGCGTGGGGGCCCGGGCCCGGGCGGAGGTCCTGGCCTGGGATCGGTACGTCGGGAAGCGCCGAGGCCCTTCGAGTCTCCGCGTCTTCCCCGAGCCCGCCGGCCCCCACCGCTTCCGCGCCGCCGCGCGCGTGGGGGACGAGTGGGAAGTCCAGCTCTGCCATCTGCTGGGCGGCCGGGCGGAGGTGGCGGAGCGGGTCCGGACGGACGCGGACCTGCCGCGGGTCCGCGAGGTCCGGGCCTCGGGGCACGGCCGGGCCCTCGAGTGGTTCATGGCCGCCCCGGTCTGGACCCTCCACCCGGACGGGACGGTGGAGGCGAGGGACCTCCGCTTCCAGTCGGTCACGGTGCGGAGGAGGAATCCCTTCGTGGTGACGTTCCCGCCGGGCAGCGTCGTCCCCGCGGAACGCTAGTGCCGCTTGGTCCGGATCCGGGTCCGGGGGCCGGGGGGCGTCCCGCAGCGGTCGCACTTCACGGCGGCGAACTTCGCCTTGCAGACCGTGCAGCGGAAGCAGGCGGGGCTCGCGTTGTAGTCGTAGGCGAAGCGCTTCACCTTGGCGCAGGTCGGGCAGCGGCTGAGCACCACCTCGTAGTCCCCGTGCGCGGCGTTGTTGCAGATGAACATGACCGAGCCCACGTCGTTCTCCTCGGGCGCGAAGGAGGCGGCCGCGGGCTCGGGGGCCGGCGCCGGGGCGGGGACGACGGGCGCGCCGGCGCCCAGGACCTTCTCGGTGATCGCCTTCGACCAGAACTGGATGGACGGGGCGTTGCTCTTCCAGGCGGCGTCGGTGACGGCGTTAAGCGCGGGGCGGCCGATCCGAGCGAGCTCCTGGGCGGCCCGGGCCTGCTCCACCCAGTCCTCCGCCGAGAGCTGCTTGACCAGCCCCGAGATCTTGGCCGCGTCCTGCGGCCCCGAGGAGCCCGGGACGAGAAGCGCCGCCATCATCGCGAACCGGACCATCGTCGACCTCTCTTAGACTCGTCAGATTATATCGGCGAAACCGGACGCCGCGCTTCGGCTTCCGTCCAATCCCCATGAGGAGGGAGTTCCTCCCGGTCTGCTCCCTGTTCCTCCTCTCGTGCGGGAGGCCCGACGCGCCGGTCCTCCGGGTCGACGCAGCCGGCCGGATGGAGCTGGAGGGGCGTCCCATCGCGCTCGCCGACCTCCCCGCCCGGACGAAGGACGATGACACGCAGCCGCTCCGCCTGGACGTGGACCCGTCGCTGAGGATGGGAGACCTCAAGTCCCTCCTGCTGCGGCTGATCGTGGACGGCCGGCGGGTGAACCTGGGCTTCCTCGTGCGCTCCGCAACCGGCACGCGTGTCCTCACCCTCCCGATCCAGACCGACCACGGCTGCGCCGGGCTGACCTACTACGACGGCGAAAGGAAGTACGACGAGCACGGCCTCAAGGGCGCGAAGAAGCACCTCTGGGTCGGATTCCGGATCGGACCCGGCGGCCGCCTCCTCCCGGACGGCGTCGATCGTGGGACTTACAATGTCATCGAGAAGATCCTCGAAATGGCCGCGGAGGTGGAGGATCCCGTTTACCGGAGGGATTCCGAGGAAGGCGTCCCCCCGCCGCCTCCACCGCCTCCCGCCCCCAAGCCGCCCCGTCCCACCCTCCCCCGTCCCCAGGACGGATCGACCGGGGCCCTCACGCGGTTCTTCAAGGATCCGGCGGTCGTGGCGCTCGACCCGTACGTGGAGCTGAACGTCTGGCCGGGCGACCGGGTGGGCGATTTCCTCGAGGGTCTGGGCGAATTGAGAAAGGCGGCCGGGGACCGGGTGCTCGTCTCGCTCCGCCTGGGCGCCCCGTAGCCCCCCGCTCTCCGCCCCCCGCTCCCCGATTCCCGCTTCTACTCTTGCGGCTTGAGGAACTTCGTCAGCGTGAGCTGGTTCCCCTGCTGGTTGTACTCGAGGCGGTCGCAGCAGCGGAGCATGAGCATGATGCCGAGGCCGCCCATGCGACCCTGGGAGTGGCGCTCGCGGGCGGCGGAGATGGCGTCGCGGGTGGAGCCCGACTTCACGAACTGCTCGTGGTTGAAGCCGTTGCCCTGGTCCTTGACCACGGTCGTGATCTTCTCGCTGTCGAGGAGGTACTGGACCTCGATCTTCCGGTCGCGCTTGTACTTGTTCCCGTGCTGGGCGGCGTTCACGACCGCCTCGCGGAAGGCGGCGCTCATGGCGACCTGGCCCTCCTCGTTCAGGCCCGAGGTCTCGAGCAGCTTGTGGACGGTGTCGATCACCTTCTCGATCGAGGGCTCGTCGGTCGGGAGGTGGATGTTGAGCTGCTGGAGGAAGATCAGCTCCTCCTCCGCCGCCCGCATGATCTCGGCGTCCGCCGTATCCAGGAGCTGCCGGAACTCGAAGGGCTGCGGGAGGTTCTCGTCCCCCATGATGGTGACCTGGGGGAGCACCTTGAAGGCCTGCTCGCTGGGGTAGAGGAGGAGGAGCGGGGTGTTGGTCGTCTCCCGCCGCATCTTGAGGGCGTAGCAGAACTTCTGGTAGTCCTCGAAGAGGGCGTCCAGGATCACGAGGTAGGCGGCCCCGGTCTCGATCTTGACCAGGGCGTCCACGACCTTGGTGAACACCTCGATCTTCCAGCCCGCGGTCTCGAAGTAGTACTCCAGGGTCTTCGTGAAGAAGTCGCGCTCCGGCACGACCAGCATGATCGACGAGCCTTTGAAGGACTCCAGGCGCTTCCGGAGGTCGTCCGCCACGGCGAAGGCGACCTTCCCGCCGGCGGCCTGGGAGCTGAACTTGACGACCGCCGAGGCGGGCTTGATCAGGCGGTGCCCCTTGGGCTGGCGCTCGATCTCGGGCTTCTCGGACCCGATCTCGAAGGTGCCCAAGCCGTCCAGGACGACCCGCTTCCCCGCCAGGAGTTCCTTCTTCACGGCCTCGAGCACGGCGTCCATCATGCTCCGGACGCGCTGGGCGTTGCCCTCTCCCAGGCGGCCGGCCACGTCGGACAGGAGGTCGGCCTTCCCGCCGGAGGCGGCGGGCCCGGACAGGCTGCCGAAGCCCGGGAGGGAGACTTCCTTGGAGCCTTCGAGCGCGGCCTTGATGGCCTCGGCCAGGGCCTCCACGAACTTCGAGCCGCCCTCGTCGCCCAGCGACTTGGTGAGTTCCGCCAGCTTGACCTCGGCCATGCCTCTTATCCCCGAACCCCTAGAGTTCCTTGGCCTTCCGGACGAGCTCGTCCTCCGTGATCACCCCCTTGGCGATCAGGAGGGAGACGAGGGCGTCCTGGAGCCGCTCGCGGGAGGGCCTTCCCGACCCGCCCGTCTCGAGCTCCTTCAGGAGCTCGTCCTTGCTCTTCTCCTTGACGGACTCCGCCGCCTGGGCCCGGTCGAAAAACTCGTGCATGGCCCGCAGGATCTGCGTGCGCGGGGCCAGCTGGGTCTCGACCCGGCAGTCGACCGCGAGCTGGATCTCCTCCCCCGCCTCATAGTCGTACGGGTCGGAGGTGGCGATCGTGAGCACGCCGTCGTGGAAGCGGATCGGCATCACGTGGTGCTTCTCGATCAGCTTGCGCGGCAGCCGCTTGACCAGGTTGTCCGGGATCACGATCTCCTCGAGGTTCACCACGGGGATCCCCTGCTGCCGGGCGATGAAGTTGGTGAGCGTTTCGTCCTCGATGAACCCGAGCTTGACGACGATGGCCCCGAGCTTCCCCCCCACCGACTTCTGGAAGTCCATGGCCATCTTGAGCTGCTCGGCCGTGAGCAGGTTCGACTCGACGAGCATGTTCCCGAGTCGGATTTTTTCTTCCATAAGGCGGGCCGGAGAGAGCCCTCAGGGTAGTCTGCCCCCCCCTCCCTTTTTTGTCAAGGCTTCCCGGAGCCGGGCCCCCGCGTCGCGCGCCAGCGCCTCCACGACGGCCTTCACGGCCGTTTCCACCTCCGCCGCGGTGAGCGTGCGATCGGGCGCCCGGAAGAGCATCGAGAAGGCCCATCCCTTGTGTCCCGCGGGGATCCCGGGGCCCCGGTACTCGCTCGCGAAGCGCAGCGACTCCAGCGTCGGCGGGGCGGAGGAACGGATCGACTTCTCGACGAGGGCCCAGGCCGTCCCCTCCTCGAGGACGATCGAGAGGTCCCGCGCCACGGGAGGCTGCCGGTTGAACTCCCGGTACGGCCGGAGGAGGCGCGCGCCCCGGACGAGGGCCTCGAAGTCGACCTCCGCCACGCCGGCTGCGGAGCGGAGCTCGGCCAGCGCGGCGGTCGGCGACCCGAGGTAGCCCATGCTCGCGCCGCTGCCGTAGACCTCGCCCGAGCTGCCGGCTTCGAGCCAGGGATAGGTCCGGGGGACGAGGTCGAAGGCGATCCCCAGGCGGCCGAACACCGTCTCGAGGAGCCCCTTGACGCCGAGCGGGTCGCCCGGCGCCGCGATCCCGAGGACCGTCTTCTCCCCGTAGCTCCGCCCCTCCCGCCGGTAGACGCGGGCGATCTCGAAGACCGGGCGGAGCGCCTCCCTGTACGACTCGTTCGTCCGGAGCACTTCCAGGAGGGGCGGGGCGAGCGACTCGCGCAGCGTCCGGTCCACCTTCCCCTGCGGATCCCGGAGGGGCAGGGGCGGCCGGTCCGTCCAGAACGCGACGCGGTTCGGCGTCCGCGCGTCGGCGAAGCTCCAGGTCAGGACCTCGAACGCGCCCAGCCCCGCGAGCGTCGTCCGCACCTCCTCCCGCACCAGGTCCTCGGGGTGGTCCGCCGCCGCGCGCAGGCCGAACTGCGTGTCGCAGGGGATCCGGTCGTAACCCTCGATCCGCGCCACCTCCTCGACGTAGTCCGCCTCGATCAGGAGGTCCCGGCGCCCGACCGGCGGCGTCGCCTCGAGCGCCTCGTCCGATCCGGACACGGCGCAGCCCAGGCCCTCCAGGATCTCCCGGACGCGGGAGGCCTTCACCTCCATCCCGAGGATCCGGGAGATCCGCGCGGGCCGGACCCTCGCGACGGACCGCGCGGGCGGGGGGACTCCCTCGTCGATCAGCCCGGGAGCCGCCCGCCCTCCCGCCAGCTCGGCGATCAGCCGGGCCGCCCGGCGCGACGCCGCTTCGACCGTGTCGTAGTCCACCCCGCGCTCGAAACGGTAGGACGAATCGCTCGAGAGCCCGAGGCGCCGGGAGGTCCTCCGGACCGAGACGGGATCGAACTGCGCGCTCTCGATCAGGACGTCGGTCGTCCCGGGCCCGATCTCGCTCTCCTTCCCTCCCATGACCCCCGCGACCGCCAGGGGGCGCTCGGCGTCCGCGATCACGAGGCGGTCCGGGTCCAGCTCGTACTCCTTGCCGTCGATGGCGGTGAGGCGCTCGCCCTTCCGGGCCCGGCGGACGACGACCCGGCCCCCGCGGATCCGGGACGCGTCGAAGGCGTGGAGGGGCTGGCCGGTCTCGAGGAGGACGAAGTTCGTGACGTCGGCCACGTTGTTGACCGCGCGGAGGCCGGCGCCCTGGAGCCGCTCGGCGAGCCAGGCGGGAGATGGGCCGACCTTCACGCCCCGCACGAGCCGCGCGGTGTAGCGCGGGCAGAGCTCGGGCGCCTCGATCTCGACCTTCCAGTGCTTCGCGACCTCGTCGCCGGACTCCGCGAACGAGAGCTCCGGCGGGCGGACGGGGACGCGGCGCAGCACCCCCACCTCCCTCGCCACGCCCAGCAGGGAGAGGAGGTCCGCCCGGTTCGCGGTGATCTCGAGGTCGAGGACCTCCCCCTCGACCGACTCGACGCCGACCCCGGCCATGACGAGGAGCTTCGCGAGCTCCGCGGGATCGGCGGGCGCGTCCACGTACTCCCGGAGCCAGGACAGGGGCACTTTCACGGGGGGGAATCCGGAATCGGGAATCCGGAATCCGGGATCCAGAATCCGGAATCCGGGGACCTAGGGAGATCCGGTGCTGAAGGGGGATCCGGCGACACGGAAAGGGAACGGAGATTGGATGCGTTTCTCAGCATCACCCGATCTCCGGCCATCACCCGATCTCCCTACGTCTCTAGAATTGCCTCAGAAAGGCGAAGTGGTTCTCGGTGAAGCGCCGGATGTCGGGGATCCCGAACTTCAGCATCGCGATCCGCTCGACGCCCATCCCGAAGGCGAAGCCGGTGTTCTCCTCGGAGTCGATCCCGCAGTTCTCGAGGACCTTCGGGTGGACCATGCCGCTCCCCAGGATCTCCACCCAGCCCGACTGCTTGCACGCCGCGCAGCCCTTCGCCCCGCAGATGAAGCAGGTCACGTCCACCTCGGCGCTCGGCTCGGTGAAGGGGAAGAAGCTGGGGCGGAAGCGGACCGCGGTATGCGGGCCCCACATCGTCTTGACGAAGAGGTCGAGGACGCCCTTCAGGTGGGCGAAGCTGACCCCGGGCCCGACCAGGAGGCCCTCGACCTGGTGGAACATGGGGGAGTGTCCCGCGTCGGGCTTGTCGGGGCGGAAGACCTTGCCCGGGGCGATCACCCGGATGGGGGGCTTCCGGGCCTTCATCGTCCGGATCTGGACGGGCGAGGTGTGGGAGCGGAGGAGGTGCGGGGGCTCGAGGTAGAAGGTATCGAAGCCGTCGCGCGCCGGGTGGTCGAGGGGGATGTTGAGGGCCTCGAAGTTGTTCTCCTCGGTCTCGATCTCGGGGCCGTAGACGACGTCGAAGCCGAGGCGGATGAAGACCCGGGCGATCTCGTCCCAGGTGCGGTAGATCGGGTGGCGCCGGCCCAGCTCCGGGGCGCGACCCGGAAGGGTGAGATCTACGGTGCGGCGGATGGACCTAGCCGCCGCGTCGGACCTCAGCTTCAGGTACTCCTCGTATCCCCTCTCGAGGTGCTCCTTCAGGGCGTTGAGCTTCTGGCCGATTTCCTTTCTCTTCGCCGCCGGCTCCTTCTTCATCGCGTCGAAGAGCTCGCGGACGGCGCCCTCCCGGCCGACGTAGCGGGCCTTGAGCTGCTCGGGAGGGAGCGTCCCCGCCTCCTTCTCGAAGGCCGCCTTGAGTTCCTCGATCTTCGCGTCGAAATCCATGGCTAGCAAAAAGGCCATAGAGTCGCCTCTATGGCCTCGGATTCCCCCGGCTTCCCGCTTCTTACTTCGCGCTTCCGACGTCCGGCTTCTTTTGGGCCGCCCCTTCCGCCGCCTTCCGGGCCGTCTCCACCAGCTCGTCGAAGGCCTTGGGTTCCGAGAGCGCGAGCTCCGCGAGGGCCTTGCGGTTGAGGTCCACCCCGGCCTTGCGGAGCCCGTGGATGAAACGGTGGTAGGGCAGGCCGCGCTGGTCGCAGGCGGCGTTGATGCGGATGATCCAGAGCGACCGGTAGTCGCGCTTCTTGTTCTTGCGGCCGAAGTAGGCGTAGCGCCCCGCGCGCATCACCGCCTCGCGGGCGGCCCGGTGGAGCTTGGAGCGGCCCGCGCGGAATCCCTTGGCCCGGCGGAGGATCTTCCGGATCCGCTGCTTCCGGTACGGGCCGCTCGTCTGGCGAGGCATGGGGGCTCCCTATTGCTGGACGAGGATCCGGATGTCCTTGGCGTCGTGCTTCCCGTCGAACGAGCGCCAGCGCCGCATCTGGCGGCGGCGCTTCGAGGCCTTGCCCGACATCAGATGCTTCTTTCCCGCGGGGCGGTAGAGGACCTTGCCGGTGGCGGTGACCTTGAAGCGCTTCTTCGCGGCCTTGTTCGTCTTCAACTTCGGCATCCGCGCGTCTCCTCGCTGGGGCGACCACCTTACGCGAAACGGGCTCCCCGCGCCAGTCCTTTTTCTTCCGCGGTCAGGGCGCCGGAGGAGGCGCGACCGCCGGACTGGCGGGGGCCGTCGCGGGCGCCGGACCGGCCGAGGGCGCGGGACCTCCGGGAGGAGCGGGAGGCGGGGGGGCCGCGGGAGGCGGCTCCTCCTTGGGCTTCGCCTTCGCCTTCGCGCCGGGCTTCGGGAGGAACGTCATCTGCATCCGGGGGCCCGTCATGGAGACCTCGTGCTCCACCTTGGCGACCTCGTCCAGCTCCTTCTTGATCCGGTCCATCATCCGCCGGCCGTGCTCCTTGTGGGCCTGCTCGCGGCCGCGGAAGAAGATGGTGATCAGGACCTTGTCCCCCTCGACCAGCATCTCCCGGGCCTTCTCGAGCTTCGTCAGGAGGTCGTGCTCGCCCGTGAGCGGCCGGAGGCGGACCTCCTTGACCTTCTGGACGTGGAGCTTGGCCTTGGACTTGTGCTGCTTCTTCTTCTGCTCGTACTTGTACTTCCCGTAGTCGAGCAGCTTGCAGACGGGGGGGCGTGCCTCGGCCGCGACCTCGACCAGGTCGTAGCCCCGCTCCCGGGCGATCCGGAGGGCGTCCAGGGTGGGCATCTCGCCCAGCATCACGCCGTTCTCGTCCACCACCTTGACCCGCGCGATCCGGATCCGGTCGTTGATGCGGTGCTCGTCGCGGGGCGGCGGCTCACGCCTGAAGGGGATTCTTGGCGGCAACTTCCCTCCGGAGATTAGACACAAAATCGTCGGCCGGCGCGGCGCCCTGGTTGCCCTTCCGGTGCTTCCGGACGGCCACCGTCCCCGCGCCTTCTTCCCTGGCCCCGACCACGGCCATGTACGGCGTCTTCTGGATTTCGCGGGCCTTGATCTTATCCGAGATGTTGGCCTCGGACAAATCAATTTCGCTCCGGAGCCCCGCGGCCAGGAGCTTCTCGTGGACCTTCCCGGCCCAGGCCCGGACGGGGTCCGTCAGCGGCGTCACGGCCAGCACCGCGACCTGCACCGGGGCCAGCCAGAGCGGGAACTCGCCCCCGTAGTGCTCGGTCAGCACCCCGATGAAGCGCTCGAGGCTCCCCAGGATCGCCCGGTGGATCATGACCGGGGCGTGCCGCTCCCCGTCCTTCCCCTCGTACTCGGCGCCCATCCGGAGGGGGAGCTGGAAGTCGAGCTGGATCGTGGAGAGCTGCCAGGGCCGGCCGAGCGCGTCCTTCATGTCGAAGTCGATCTTCGGGCCGTAGAAGGCGCCGTCCCCGGCGTTCACGACGTAGTCGACCTTGTTCTCCTTGAGCGCCCTCTCGAGCGCGGCCTCGGCGGCGTTCCAGGTCTCGACCTTCCCCAGGAACTTCTCGGGCCGCGTCGAGAGCTTGGCCGTGAAGGGCATCTTGAAGACGTCGGCGTAGACCCGGTTCACGAAGTCGATCTCCCGCGAGATCTCCGGCCCGATCTGCTCCTCCGTGCAGAAGATGTGGGCGTCGTCCTGCTCGAACTTCCGGACGCGCGTCATCCCCGAGAGCACGCCCTTCACCTCGTTCCGGTGGAGCGGGCAGAAGTCGGCGATCCGCATCGGGAGCTCGCGATAGCTGCGGCGGCGGTGCCTGAACATGAGGACGTGGCTCGGGCAGTTCATGGGCTTGAGCGAGTAGTCGTCCTCGTCGATCTCGAGGAGGAACATGTTCTCGCGGTAGTGCTCCCAGTGCCCGGAGAGCTCCCAGAGGCCCTTGTTGTAGAGCTGGGGGGTCACGACCTCCTGGAAGCCGCGCTTCCGGTATTCCTCGCGGACGAAGCCGAGGAGCTCGTTGTAGATCACGGCCCCCTTCGGGAGGAAGAAGACCGCCCCCGGCGACCAGTCGTGGAACATGAAGAGCTCCAGCTCCTGGCCGAGCTTGCGGTGGTCGCGCTTCTTGGCCTCCTCGATCTGCCGGAGGTGTTCGTCCAGAGCCTTCTGCGAGTGCCACGCCGTCCCGTAGAGGCGGGTGAGCATCTTGTTCGCCTGGTTCCCCTTCCAGTAGGCGCCCGTGACCTTGGTCAGCTTGATCGCCTTGACGCGCCCCGTGGACGGGACGTGCGGCCCCTCGCAGAGGTCGGTGAAGTCGCCGTCCGTGTAGATCGAGGCCGTGGGGTCCTTGATGTCGTGCTCGAGGGTCTCGACCTTGTAGGGCTGGCCGAGCTCCTTCATCTTCGCCACGACCTCCGCCTTCGGGAGGTCCTTCCGCACGAAGGGGTCGTTCGCCTCGATGATCTTCCGGCACTCCGTCTCGATGCGGGGGAGGTCCTCCTCGGAGACCTTGACGCCCTCGGGGAACTCCATGTCGTAGTAGAAGCCGTTCTCGACCGGCGGCCCGTAGCCGAACCTGACCCCCGGCCCGTAGAGCCGGCGCACCGCGCCCGCCATGATGTGGGCGGCCGAGTGTCGGATGATCTCGAGCCCCTCGGGCGAGTCCTCCTTGAGGAGGAGCACCGAGCACTCGGGCGGGAGCGGGCGGTGGAAGTCCCAGACCTCCCCGTTCACCTTCGCCCCGACCACGACCTTGGCCAGGCCCTTCGAGATCGACTCGGCGACCTGGAGGGCGTTCGCACCGTCCGGGTACTCGCGGACGGAGCCGTCCGGAAGCGTCACCTTGACCGCCATCGCGGGACGGAATGCTACATCATCAAGAAGAGAAAGTCTACACGTCGAGAAATCGCCGCACCCCGTCGGGGCTTGGGTGCGGCGATTTCTCGAAGCCGGCGCTTCGCGCCGCCGCACCGGGATGATGTCGCCCCGGTAGCATGGGATTCATCCGCTCCGGATTCCCCTCCTCAGCGACTGCCGTGATTGCAAATCACCCACGGAAGGTCTCCCTCCGGGCGCCTCATCCAGATCTCCGTCCGACCCCCGGCTTGGCGGGAGACGTAGAATGCGGCGCGGCCGCCCCCCATCTGAAGGAGCCCGGAGGAGTCTCCCGGGTCGAGGACGCCGAACTCCCACGGAACGAGGGTCTCGAAAGCGACGAAGCAGCGTCCGGCCCGCAGGGCCTCCAGGACGGACGACTCCGTCAGCTCCTCCGCCATCACGTGCGTGGAGACGAACTTGAAGACCCGCGGGTAGGGGTCGAGCTGGAGGCCGAGGACGTTCACGTTCTGGTGGGCGTCGTTGCCCGCCACGCCCACGAAGCGGCGGGTCCGGTTGATCTCGTCCCACTTCGCGATCACGGCGGGGTCGAGTTCCTGGAGGGAAAGGAAGGAGCGGTCCGGATCCTCCTTGACGGCCTTGAGCGCGGCGGCGAGCCTCGGGGGATCCGCCCTGAGCTTCTTGAACGCGGCGTGGACGTTGAAGATCTCCATCCCGTCGGCCGCGAGGTAGGGCTCCCAGTCCTTCACCTCCTCCGGATGGGAGACGATGGCGACGCCGCCCTGCCGATGGATGTCGGCGATCTTCTCGGCGGGCGTGGCCCCGCGGACGGGCTCGCGGATCCCGATCGCGAGCAGGTTCGATCCGGCCAGCTCGTGGCCCTGGATGAAGAGGACGCCGTCGCGGATCCCCTTCCACCCCTCCCGGAGGGAAAGGCCGGGATCGCCCTTCGGGGGGTGGTCCGTGATGCAGACGAAGTCGACCTTCGCCGCCTTGGCGGCGGCCAGGATCTCCTCGTACGTGCCCTTCGAGTCGTGCGAGTAGAGGGAGTGGCAGTGGATGATCCCGCGGAACTCGCGCAGGGGCCGGGGCGCCGGCCCGGGCGCCGACGCGCAGCCTGCGGCGAGCGGGGTCGAGCCGCCCGCCCCGAGGAGGACGGAAAGAAGAGACGCCCACTTCACGATCCGTATGGTAGCATTTCCGCGTCGGGGGGGGACCCGTCGCATGCCGGACGAGAACATCCTGAAGGGCGTCTTCAAGGACGGCGCCCTCGTCGCCTCCGTGATCCAGAAGGGGGAGAGCGCCCGGATCATGCTGAAGGGCGCCGAACCCGGCGGCGCCGCCTTCAAGGGCCAGATCCGGAAGGCCGCGGAGGGCTGCCGCGAGCACGTCGAGAAATTCTCCTCGCGCGACCTCTGCGCGGTGACGCTCGAGAACGCCCTGGCGGCGGAGTCCGTGTCGCTCACCGAGGACGAGCTGAAGTCGATGGGGTTGACGAGCCTCTCGGTCATGGACGCCAACTGCGGGATCCCGGTCCGCGTCTTCGAGGCGGAGCCCGCCCCCATCCCGCTCCCCTACGGCAGCCTTCGGGCCTCCAACGGCCTCCCCGACCAGCCGGGCATCGTCGAGATCCCGCCCGAATTCCCCCGGAGGAGCTACACGCAGCTCGCAGACCCGCAGAAGAAGGTCTTCGAGGCCGCCGCCCAGGTCGCGGGTCGCGGCCTCCTGCGGATCGTCTGCTTCGAGGACGGGGGCCTGAAGTGCGCCGTCACCGTGCGGGACATGCCCCCGCCGCGCGCGCGCTCGGTGCTGGTCCCGCTGGGCCCGTGGGCCGAGGAGGTGGCGAAGGGCGCCTCGCTCGACGAGATCGGGAAGCGGCTCCAGCAGCTCAGGACGTAGGGAAGCATCTCGCATCAGGGAGCTCGCATCTCGGGACGCTTGCGACGGCCGATCCGGCGCTCGTGGGACGGGCGCTCGCCCGGAAACGCAAGGAGAGCCGCTGAGGCCGGGAGAGCGGGCAAGCGGATCGGAACGGGATCCGTGGGCGGCCCGGCGCCCGAGGACTCTCTCTTCCGCCCGAGATGCTAGATGCGAAATGCGAGATGCTCTAGGATGCCCCCATGACCGCGACCCCCTCGAAGTGGGCGGCACGCTGGCCGCTCCTGGCGCCCCTCCTCGCCGTCGCGGTCGTGGTCTGGGCGCTCCTTCCCGCTCCCGTCCCCGAGTCCGGCGTCCTGGTCGGCCGCTGGAGCCGGGACGGGGACCCCTACGTCCTCGAGGTGAAGGGCGTCCGGCCGGACGGGAGCGCCGAGGCCGCCTACCTCAATCCCAAGCCGATCCGGGTCGCGCGGGCGTTCGTGACGCGGGACGGCGAGCTCCGGCTGGGGGTCGAGCTCGACGACGAGGGCTACCGGGGCAGCCGCTACACGCTCGCCTTCGACCCGAAGGACGGACGGCTCAAGGGCCAGTACGACCAGGCCGGCGGGACCCGCTTTCCCGTCTCGTTCACCCGGATCCCCTGAGCCCGGGCTACTCCACGACGCGGATGTGGAGCTCCTTGAGCATCTTCTCGGTGACGCTCCCGGGCGCGCCCATCATGAGATCGACGGTGGACTGGGTCTTCGGGAACGTGATCACGTCCCGGATGTTCTCGAGGCCCAGGATCAGCATGGCCACGCGGTCGATCCCGAGGGCGATCCCGCCGTGGGGCGGAGCGCCGTACTCGAAAGCGTCGAGGAGGAACCCGAAGCGGTCGCGCGCGTAGTCGTCGGAGAGGCCGAGGAGCTTGAAGATCCGCTGCTGGAGGTCGCGCCGGTGGATCCGGATCGACCCGCCGCCGAGCTCGACGCCGTTGAGGACGAGGTCGTAGGCCTTGGCCCGGACCTTCATCGGCTCCTTCTCGAGGGTGTCGAGGTACTCGTCCTTGGGCGACGTGAAGGGATGGTGCTTGGCGCCCACCTTCCCCTCCTCGCTCACCTCGAACATGGGGAAGTCCACGACCCAGCAGAACTTCCAGTCCCCCTCCCGGACGAGCTTCATCTTGTCGCGGAGCACGAGCCGGAGCCCCCCGAGCACGGCCGCCGCCTTCTCCTCCTGGTCGGCGACCATGAGGAGGAGGTCCCCCGCCTTCGCACCGCCGGCCGCCAGGGCCGCCCGGAGATGGGCCTCCGTGAAGAACTTGGCCGACGGCCCGGAGACCTTCCCGCCCTCCTCGACCTTGAGGGAGACCAGGCCCTTGGCGCCGATCCCCTTGCAGTAGGTCTCGAGCCCCTCGATCTCCTTGCGGGAGAAGGCGCCGCCGCCCGGGGCCGAGAGCCCCCGCACGACGCCCCCCTTCGCGACGGCCTCGGAGAAGACCTTGAACTCCGAGTCCCGCACCGCCTCCGATAGGTCGAAGATCCTCAGGCCGAAGCGGAGGTCCGGCTTGTCCGTTCCGTAGTCGCGCTCGCACTCGTCGTAGCCGATCCGCGGAAACGGGGTCGGGACGTCCACGCCCGCCACGCGCTTCCAGACGGCGGCGACGGCGCCCTCGACCACGGACATCACGTCGTCCCTCTGGACGAAGGACATCTCGATGTCGAGCTGGGTGAACTCGAGCTGGCGGTCCGCGCGAAGGTCCTCGTCGCGGAAGCAGCGGGCGATCTGGTAGTACTTGTCCAGGCCGCTCACCATGAAGAGCTGCTTGAAGATCTGCGGGCTCTCGGCGAGCGCGAAGAACTTCCCCGGGTAGAGGCGGCTCGGGCAGACGAAGTTGCGCGCCCCGCCCGGGGTGAACTTCACCATGTAGGGCGTCTCGACGTCGAGGAAGCCCTGCTGGTCCATGTACTCGCGGATCACCTGGACGATCCGGTGCCGCGTGAGGATGTTCCTCTGCATGGCCGGGCGGCGGAGGTCGAGGTAGCGCCACTGGAGCCGGGTCTCCTCCGAGACGCCGATCCGGTCGCCGATCTCGAACGGCGGGGTCTTGGCCTCGTTGAGGATCTCGACCTCGGTCGCGTCGATCTCGATCTCGCCGGTGGCGATCTTCCGGTTGACGGTGTCCGGGTCCCGCTTCCGGACGACCCCCCGGACGGCGATCACTGCCTCGCCCTTGAGCCGGGAGGCCGCGTCGTGGAGGGCCGGGGATCGGTCCGGGCTGAAGAGGACCTGGGTCTTGCCGTGGCGGTCGCGGAGGTCGACGAAGCAGAGGCTCCCGAAGTCGCGGCGGGAGTCGACCCAGCCGTTCAGGGTGACGGTCTTCCCGACGTCGGCCGCCCGGAGCTCGCCGCAGGTGTTCGTCCGCTTCAGTTTCCACATGGAAGGATCATCCCCACGTATCCCACGACCCGGTCGTAATCGCCCGTGGCGTCCCCGCTCGTCGCGTGAAGGACGGTCCGGGCCCGCGGGGAGCCCCGCGCCTTCGCGTACGCCACCGCCGCGATGGCGGGAGCGTAGCCGCACATGGAGACGCCCTTCCCCTCCACCGCCTCCCGGATCCCCTCCTCGTCCAGCCGCTCGATCGCGGAGATCACGGCCCCGTCCTTCGCGAGCGTGGTCTCCTGGTCCTCGTAGTGGTTGAGGTCGGTGGACGCCACGACCAGGAAGTCCCCCGGCACCCGGGCGAGGGCCCTCCCGAAATCGCGGAGGGCCTCGAAGGACCGGTGGTCGAGGCCCCCGGAAAGCGCCACCGGCACGATCCGCACGTCGGGCCGGAGCACCTGGAGGAAGGGGAGCTGGACCTCGCCGGAGTGCTCCTCGCGGTGGCCCGCCTCGTCGCGCGCGAGCCGGGGAAAGGCCTCGGCGAGCGACCGCCCGAGGCCCGCGTTCACGGGAGCGTCCCCCAGGGGCGAGCGCCACGCCCCCTCGGCCCAGAGCGCGAACTCGCTGCCCCTTCCGCGGTGGTTGAAGCAGAGGAGCACCACGTCCGCCGGGACCTCCACGCGCGCGTAGGCGGCGCCGGCCACGCGGCCCGAGTAGGCGATTCCCGCGTGCGGGACGACGACCCCGAGGGCCGGCGCGCGCGGGCCGCCCGGGAGCGCGTCGGCGACGGCGCGCCGGAGCTCTTCGGGGCGGGCGGGGTAGAAGGTCCCCGCCACGGCGGGAGCCCGCAGGCTCATGGCGCGCCGGACCGATGCATGGGCGAACATTGTGCTTGAAGCGCCTCGAAAAGCCAAGGGGCAGGACGCCCTAGAGGGGGTAGTGGAGCGTCTTCCTCAGCCATTCCCGGTTGTTCTTGACCTGCTCGAAGAGCTTTCCCAGCAGCGCGTCCCGGGACTCGAAGAGCCGGTAGCCCCGGTCGGGCCTCAGGTACCCCTTGGCCTTCGGCTCCTTCGCGAACAGGGCCTCCTCGCCCAGCTCCCGGGCCTGCTCGGCATAGCGACGGCGGTTGTCGAGCAGCGCCTTGACGACGAAGGGCATGACCATCGAGTAGTCCGCCTGCATGCTTTCGGTCTGCTCGACGTAGCCCTCGCGGTCGACCTTGCCCCACGTGACGGCCTCCGCGGGGGGGCAGGAGGAGAGGGAGCCCTCGGTCACGGGGGCGCTCACGATCTGGACGTCGAACTGATAGCCGGAAATCCCCGGGAGCCCGAGGACCTGGCTGAGCGCGGGCTCGGGCTGGAGGTTGTAGTTCTTCGGCACGCCGCCCCCCAGGATCAGCGTGGCGAGGCTCCGGGCCGGGCTCTCGAAGAGGCCCCAGTAGTGGTAGGCGCACGACTCGAGGACCTCGGCGTGGAGGTCGAGCTCGAAGGCGTACTTTTCGAGGATCCCCGCCTCCCTCATGGCCCAGAGCTTCATCGAATTGAGGAACAGGCTTCCGTCCCCCGGAGCGCCCACGAGAATCGGGAGGGCGAGCCGGTGGCAGGTGGAAAGGAGGCCGGCCGCGGCCCCGGTCCGCTTCTCGGCCTCCGCGTAGACCGCGCCCAGCTTGAACCGGAGCTCCGTCCCGGACATCTTCTTCTGGAACTCCGGACGGAGGAGGCAGGCCGTGACGAAGCGGTCCTCGTCGAAGAGGACCTGCTCGTCGAAGGCCATGTCGGTGACGCGGATCACGCCGTCGTCGCGGAGGGCCCCGTCGTCCGTGAAGATGGGCACCTCGAAGACCGGGTTCTCCGGTCCCAGGCTCCGGTGGCCGTCGTGGTAGCAGACGGCGTCCGTCGTGCTCAGGTAGGCGACCCAGCCGGTCTCCAGCAGCGGGATGAGCCAGGCCTGGTGCTGGCCCGAGACCGTCACGGGGCCCGCCACGGCGAGCGTCAGGGGACAGCCGGCGCCGACCGCCCGGTCGAGGATCCCGTAGATCCGGCGGAGGTAGGCCCCCCCGAAGGCGGGAAGGCAGCGCGTGAAGAGGTCGTGGAGGGTCTGGACCTCGTCGACTCGGGCGACCTCGACGGACTTCCGGCCCTGCTTGCCCACGAGCGGCACCTTTGAATGGATCCGGGGCGGACAGTGTACGCGGGGGGCTCCGGCCGGTCAACGGAAAGGGGCGGCCTCAGGGGATGAGGACCGCGGCGGCGATCACGGTGGTCCAGAGGCCGCCGATGCCCTGCGCGGACTGGGTGCAGTTGAGCGTCCGGACGATCTTGCCGGAGATCTTCCACTGCTCCTCGCGCTGGTCCCAGGTGGCGCTCGTCTCGTAGTCGAGCCCGAGCGTCGTGGCGAGCATGGTCGCGGCCAGGTCCTCGGCGTATTCCCCGGCCTGCTCCTCGGTCTCGCCGAAGCTGTGGTGCTCGGAAAGGTAGCCGTACTGCTTCTTGTCCGCGGGGATCGCGACGCCGATCGACGTGGCCACCAGGCGCCGGTTCTCGTTGGTCTCGTTCCGGGCGATGACGACGGCGATCACCTGGCCGCTCTGGAGCTTGAGGAGGCCCTTGTTCACGGGGACGACCTTGCAGTGGGGGGGGTAGATGCTGGAAACGTGGGTGAGGTTGAACCGGGCGATCTTCGCGTCGCGGAGCGCCTCCTCGAAGCTCGCCAGCCGCTCCTTGTGGCGGCCCACGCCCTTGGTGAGGAACAACTCGCGAGGCAGGTAGGGAACCATGAAGGTCAGGGTTCTATCACGCGTGATAGGGGCTGTCAAGTTTTTCGAAGGGCCCGCCCTGAGCGGGCCCGGAGGGCGAGGCGAAGGGCTCTTCCGCGCGGTACGAGCTGCGGACGAGCGGGCCGGACTGCACGTACCGGATCCCCCGCGCGCGCGCCTCCTCGCCCAGCCGCGCGAACTCCTCGGGCGCGTAGAAGCGGCGGACCGGCAGGTGCCCGCGCGTCGGCTGGAGATACTGCCCGATCGTGACGACGTCGACGCGGATCCGCGCCAGGTCGTCCATCACGCCCAGGAGCTCGTCC